>Ga0224496_10000250_pt1 | contig 38961 bp, 34 predicted proteins | sample SF_Jul11_sed_USG_2_FD_168127 | JGI IMG/M metagenome (GOLD analysis project Ga0224496, IMG submission 168127) | Sediment microbial communities from San Francisco Bay, California, United States - SF_Jul11_sed_USGS_8_1 | ecosystem: Environmental > Aquatic > Marine > Sediment | place: USA...
AAAAAAGTGGCACTCACTGCGTGTATGAGAAAGTTTATTACCATCTTAAATACGATGATAAAGAACAAAACAGAATGGGCTTTTTAGTTAATTTTAATAGGTGTTGACATCACAGTCGCTTGTTAGGCAGTTCTTGAAACACACTTAAAGAGGAGAGCCGTGCCATATAGGGCTGTAGTAGAATGTCCATCGCTCTCCTTTAAATACCCTGTTAATTTTGCCTTCTGGATCATTTAGCGTGAAATGGAACTCCCAGTTTCCAGAAGAAAGACTTTCGTAGCGCTCACCATTTGGCTTAATAAGATAAACTCTATCCCTAACATAGGGATGTTTAGGAAAGTTGTTTTCAAGGTCAAAAGGATGTGGCTCAGTTTCGATTTTGAGCCTATTTCCATCTGGAGAAATAGCATATGACTCTTCAGGATTAAGATTATAGTTATTCTTTTCCATACTGGAGCCTATTTGTAGGAGGCCATAACCGTCATCATATCCAAAATGATCATATTCTTCCCCACCTTTAAAATCTCCCTGTTGAAGTGGAATTCGTGCAAAAAGTAGTATTGCCACAAATAGGACTAAAATTTTCCATCGCGTTTTCATAAAATGACTTATCCGTATGTTATGTGCCTAACTTGCTGTTAGGACGCCTGGCCAGGCGTCATATTTGTCAGTAATATGTGCCCTTTCAGGCGTCATATTAGGATATTTAAGGGCAAAAGACGCCTTGCATAAGGAGACGCTAATATCGCGATCAATCGATTTTGACACTATTGATTTATCGAATGGAATAATTACAGATTTCCCCAATTCCGCACCCTCCCCAATAACCCTGTGCTGCTCTAAACGTGAATTAATTTTTTATGAGAATACCACAATTAAATCGCGCTATACCTATTTTTGACTTTGACTTACCCCCCCTCACATCTTGCCGAGCCATGTGACTTTGGTAGCGCAAATCAGGCAGGACGCCTGATTTAGTTTCGCGAGCGGGATTGCGAGTCGAAACGGGCGCGTTGGCAAAGTTGCTTGGTTCGGGTACCCGTAGGGCAAGATGTTATGGGCGGCATTTTTCTGGTTACTCTTTTGTTGCTGTTGACAAAAGAGTGACTCGCCCGTGGGTGCGACTACCCACCAACCAATGTCATAAATTACTACGAAGATTTACTAATTACACAAAAGCCCAAACATGGATTCCCGCCTGCGCGGGAATGACGAATAGAGAGACACACTCACCCCAACCCCACCTGCCAATCCTCAACAAACTCTTCAATCGATTCAATAAAATCCGGGTCGTGCTGTTTTTTGTTGATGGTGAGATGCACAACAACTTCATTATTACTTTCAGTTGTCACTGTCCATGCAACTGCATTAGGACAACCGGGCAAGGTGAAACGTAAACCATCTTTGATTATTTCACGATGGACAATAAACACGCCCCATATGCAATTAATTTCGCCATGGTCGCCGTCATCGTGCATGACTTCGTAGATGGATTGACAGAACTTTGGCAGGTCGCTGATGGTTATCGACGACTGCAGTTCGGTGGTGGTAATTGGCTTGTTTACTGTGCAATAAAATTCCATTTTTCACACCGATCAATAAATGACGTTGATCTGCTCTTCGCTAAACAGGTGTCTTAGACGATTCAACAGGTCTTCACTCGGTCTTATCTTCCAGTCATCACCCAGTGCCAGCCGACTTAGTTCTGCGCCGCTGTTGTACTGAATATAAACCGGGCACTGGCCTTCGCGGTAGGCCTGCAGGACATCACCAAGTTGTCTGGTGACTTCAGCTTCTGACCATGAACCGTTGGCTTTGGTCCTGTCGATATTAATTTCCAGACAGCGTGAGAATTTTTCGCGTGCCTGGGTCATGCTAAAAATGGCGCTGGCGACGATTCGGTACGAGCCGTTAAATTCATCGTAGGAGACCGGGCCTTCGACCACCAGCAGTTTGTCTTTTTCTAACAGGTGATTAAATTTTTCGTAGGTTTCTTCGTAGATGACGACATCGATACGCGCGGTGCGATCATCCAGAACGGCGGTGACGATTTTGCTGCCGCGCTGGGTTTTTCTTGTGCGCATGTTGAGCATCAAACCGGCCAGACGATACTCTTTGGTATTTTTTTTGCGATAACCACCGTTACCACCGCCACTGTCTTTGGGTGCGAGGTCGGCGGCTTTGGCCAGCGTGCAGTCGGTGAACTGACGAATTTCTTTTTCATAACGCTGGATGGGATGTCCGGTTAAGTACAGGCCCAGGGTTTCTTTTTCATACGACAGGCGCAGGTCATCGTCCCAGTCGGCCACGGTCACCATGTGCACGGCTTCATGCTCATCGGTGGCTTCTACTGAACCAAACATATCGCCCTGCCCGGCCTGTGCATTTTTCTGGCTTTGTTCGGCCAGTTGCAGCACATTATTCAAACTGGCGATCAGGCTGGATCGTCCTGCGCCAAATTCATCCATGGCACCGGCCTTGATCAGCGCTTCTAGTACACGGCGATTAACTTTACGGGTATCGGATCGGCGACAGAAGTCGTAGAGATCGACAAACCGGCCGTTTTCATCACGCTCTTTGATGATGCCTTCGAGCGCGGCTTCACCGACGCCTTTGACCGCACCCAGTCCATAGAGCACGGTTTTTGAATCCGGCACGCTGAAGTGATACAGCGACTGGTTCACGTTCGGCGGTAATACTTCGAGCTGCTGTTCGTGACAGTCTTCGATCAGGAAAACCACTTTGTCGGTGTTGTCCATATCGGCCGATAGCACCGCGGCCATAAACTCGGCCGGGTAATGCTGTTTCAACCACGCGGTTTGATACGACAATAAAGCGTAAGCGGCCGAATGCGATTTGTTAAAACCGTAACCGGCAAATTTTTCCATCAGGTCAAAAATTTTGGTGGCGAGATTGGCATCGACATTACGCGCCACCGCACCTTCCATAAACAAACTACGCTGCTTCTCCATTTCTTCGGGTTTTTTCTTACCCATGGCACGACGCAACATGTCGGCACCGCCCAACGTATAGTTGGCCAGCACCTGGGCGATTTGCATTACCTGTTCCTGGTACAGAATAACCCCGTAAGTCGGGAACAGCACCGGCTCCAGATCGGGGTGAAAATAATCCACTTCGGCGCGACCGTGTTTACGATTGATGAAGTCATCAACCATGCCCGACTGCAACGGCCCCGGACGGAACAGTGCCACCAGCGCGATGACATCTTCAAACACGTCCGGCTTCAACCGGGTGATCAGGTCTTTCATGCCGCGCGACTCAAGCTGGAACACGGCGGTGGTATTGGCCGCCTGCAACAGCTTGAAGGTGTCGGCATCATCCAGCGGCAGTTTGTCGATAACCAGATGTTCTTCGTTATTTTTATCCCGTGCTTTATTAATGTGCTTCACGGCCCAGTCAATTATGGTGAGCGTGCGCAGACCGAGAAAGTCGAACTTGACCAGGCCGACGGCTTCGACGTCATCTTTGTCGAACTGGGTAACGATACTCTGGCCGCCTTCTTCACAGTACAGCGGCGTGAAGTCGGTGAGCACGGTCGGCGAGATCACCACGCCACCCGCATGCTTGCCGGCATTACGCGACAGGCCTTCGAGCGACAGCGCCATGTCGATCAGGTCGTGCACATCGTCTTCGTTTTCGTAAGCGGCTTTCAGGTCTTCCGATTCTTCCAGCGCCTTGGTCAGGGTCATGCCGATTTCAAAAGGAATGAGCTTGGCAATGCGATCGACAAAACCATAAGGCTGGCCGAGGACGCGGCCAACGTCACGAATCACCGCTTTCGCCGCCATCGAGCCGTAAGTAATAATCTGCGAAACGCTGCGCCGGCCGTATTTCTGTGCCACATAATCGATGACGCGGTCACGGCCTTCCATGCAGAAGTCGATATCAAAGTCGGGCAACGAGACACGTTCGGGATTGAGGAAGCGTTCGAACAGCAGATCGAATTCGAGTGGATCGAGATCGGTAATTTTCAGCGCATAGGCGACCAGCGAACCGGCGCCGGAACCACGACCCGGACCGACCGGAATGCCGTTATCTTTCGACCACTGAATGAAGTCGGCCACGATCAGGAAGTAACCCGGGAAGCCCATATCAAGGATCACTTTAATTTCGACTCTGAGGCGCTCTTCGTACTCGGCCTTGCGGCTGAGGTAATCTGCTGCCGCTGGGTCGAGGATCGACTCCAGTCGCAAGGCCAGCCCCTGTTCCGAGAGGCGGGTGAAATAACTTTCGATGGTATCGCCTGCCGGCACCGGGAATTCGGGCAGCACGCTTTTACCCAGCACAGTGACCAGGTTGCAGCGCCTGGCGATCTCAACGGTGTTTTCCAGCGCTTCGGGAATATCTTCAAACAGCGCCTGCATTTCTGCATTGGTGCGCAGATATTGCTGGTTACTGTAATTTTTCGAGCGGCGCGGGTCATCGAGTGTACGGCCACCGTTGATGCAAACGCGGACTTCGTGGGCATCAAAATCTTCGGCCTTCAGGAAGCGCACGTCATTGGTCGCGACCACCGGTGTCTGTGTCTGCAGGGCCAGCTCGACGGCCTCGACAATATAGGCTTCCTCATTTTCGCGGCCGGTGCGCACCAGTTCCAGATAAAAGCTGTCCGGGAACACCGACTTCCAGTGCGTCAGCCGTTCTAGCGCCAGATCTTTCTGCCCTGATAACAGGGCACGGCCGACTTCGCCTTCACGACCGCCGGAGAGCGCGATCAGACCCTCGGAGAATTCTTCGACCCAGGCCGATTGCACCATGGGCACGCCGCCGTGCTGGCCTTCGAGGTAACTTCTGGAAATGAGCTGGCTGAGGTTGAGGTAACCCTCACGATTTTTGCACAGCAGTACCATGCGGTAGGGCAAGCCCTGCTCGTCTTCCTGACGTACCCACAGGTCAACCCCGATGATCGGCTTGATGCCCGCCGCCAGTGCCGCGCGGGTAAATTTCACCATGGCAAACAGGTTGCTCTGGTCGGTGAGCGCAGCCGCCGGCATGTGATCCGCGGCGAGCGCCGACATCAGCGGCTTGACCCGCACCATGCTATCAACCAGAGAGTACTCGGTATGCACTCTCAGATGGATAAAGCCTGGCGCCCCACCGGTAACTGATTGATCTTGCGATGATTCTGTCAATGCCTGTCTCACGAAAATAACGATTTCTGAGGCCGAAAACCGACCCCGGAATAAGCCTTAAAGTGTACCTGATTCAGCTCGGTAAATTGAGGGAAATTACAAAAAAAGCTATTCACCACCCTCCAGGCACCGCTTCACCGGTCCATAACTACGGCGGTGTTCGGGGCACGGGCCGTGTTCCGCCAGGGTGGCCATGTGGGCCTTGGTGGGATAACCCTTGTGCTGGTCGAAACCGTAGTACGGGTACTGCTGGTGCAGCACTTCCATCTGCGCGTCACGCTCAACCTTGGCCAGAATTGAGGCGGCGCTGATCTCGGCGACGCGGGCATCGCCCTTGATGATGGCGGTGGCCGCGCAGCTAATATCAGGGCAGCGGTTGCCGTCGATAAAGACGTGATCGGGACTGATCTGCAATTGCTCCACCGACTGCTTCATCGCCAGCATGGTCGCCTGCAGAATGTTGATGCGATCAATCTCTTCCGGACTGACACTGACCACCGCCCAGGCTTTGGCGTGCTGCTTGATCTCTGCAGCCAGTGCTTCACGACGGCTGGCGGTGAGCTTCTTGGAATCAGCCAGCCCTTTGATCGGGTGATCTGCATCCAGAATAACCGCCGCCGCGACCACGTTACCCACCAGCGGGCCGCGCCCTGCCTCATCGACACCGGCCAGCAGGCCATGGACCGCCGGAACTTCATCCTGCATTGTTATGGTTCTTCCGGTAGAATTCCCAGCCATTCAATAATCCCATTATCGTAAAAAGATATCAAAAATATGAGCCAGTCCAAAACAGTTTTTATTGTTGCCGGTGAAGCCTCGGGCGATTTGCACGCGGCCAACCTGTGCCGGGAACTGCTGGGCATGGATGATAGCATCCGGCTGCAGGGTATGGGTGGCAGAAAGATGCGCGAAGCCGGGGTTGATGTTCTGTTCGACGCCTCGAAGCTGGCCGTGGTCGGCATCGTCGAGGTGCTGTTCAAATACCGCATGATCAAGGGCGTGCTCAATCAGATTGAAGCACACATCAAACAGTCACCGCCTGATTTGCTGATCCTGGTGGATTATCAGGAGTTCAACCAGAAGCTGGCGGCTTACGCCAAATCACTCGGCATCAAGGTGCTGTTTTACATCGGCCCGCAGGTCTGGGCATGGCGCCCAAAACGCGTGTATAAAATGGCGCGCATTGTGGACCAGATGGCGGTGATCTTTCCGTTTGAAGTCGAGCTGTATAAAGAAGCCAATGTGCCGGTTGAGTTTACCGGCCACCCGCTGGTCGATGAAATCATCGCCGACAAAACCATGCAACAGGCACGCGCTGCTTTATCACTGGAGGAGAAGACCACCGTGGGCCTGTTCCCCGGTAGCCGCATGGGCGAGATCGAACGTTTGCTACCGATCATGCTGGCGTCGGCCAGGCTGCTCAGACAAAAATATCCCGAGTTGCAGTTTGTGCTGCCGCTGGCCAGCACCATTCAGCGCATTGATTTAGCCAGTTATGGAAAAGAATTGTCCGCGCTGAAAGTTCATCTGGTCGAAAACAATACACACGACGTGATTCAGGCCTGCGACAGCATTATCGTCGCCTCAGGCACGGCCACGCTGGAAATCGGTTTGATGGGCACACCGATGGTGATTACCCACAAGCTGGCCGCGCTGTCTTATTTCATTCTCAGCCGGCTGGTAAAAATCAAACACATCGGCCTGGTAAATATTGTGCCGGGCAAGGAAATTGTCAAAGAATTTATCCAGCACGAGGCACAGCCGGAAAAACTGGCAGCCGAAACACTGCACATTCTTGAAGATGAAAACTACAATCAGAACATGCGCAGCGAACTAGCCAAACTGCGCGACTTGCTGGGCGCCGGTGGCGGTTCAAAAAATGTCGCGCGACTGGCCTGCTCCATGATCGAAAAATAAAAATAATTACATCCGAATAGAGACGACAACTTGAACACAGCGATTAAAAAATTCCTTATTATTTTATTGCTCGGCATTAACGCCGGCTGCACCACACTCGAAGGCCCGGCAAACCCCGACGATCCTTTCGAAAGTTTTAACCGCTCGATGTACAGCTTCAACGAAAAGCTGGACAAGTACGCGATGAAGCCAATCGCTGAAGGCTATCAGGCAATCACGCCGGACCCGGTCGACCGGGGCATCACTAACTTCTTCAGTAACCTCGATGATGTGCTGGTTTTAATTAATGATTTGCTGCAATTAAAAATTGACGATGCGATTGCTACCTCTGCACGTATTGTTTTCAATACCACCTTCGGCCTGCTTGGCATCATGGATGTCGCTACCGATTTCGGCATCCCCAAACACAATGAAGATTTTGGCCAGACGCTTGGCTACTGGGGCGTAGGCAGCGGCCCTTATCTGGTGTTGCCCTTTTTCGGCCCGAGCAACATCCGTGACACCGTCGGCTTTGCCACTGACGTCACCGAACTGGACTTTGTTTATGACGACATGAGCACCGACCATGCTTACAGCCTGTTGTCATTGAAATACATCGACAAGCGTGCCGACCTGTTAAAAGCCAAGGACATTGTTGATGAAACCGCGCTTGATCCTTATGCCTTTATCCGTGATGGCTGGATACAGCGCAGAAAGAACCAGGTCTTCGATGGCAATGCGCCTGAAGAAAACCCGGACGATCTGTTTGAAGACGACCTGTTCACTGATGATATTGTTCGTTAGTGATTCAACTCTGGCAAGATGAGCCATAAATGGAATAAAAACCCGACGCTCAGTTTTATCGTTGCACCCATTATTCTAATGCTGATACTTGCCGTCAGTTTTGAAAATAGTGCAGCAGCCAGAAGTGAAAAAAGTTTCGTCGAGCTGACCGCATCAAACCACAGCAAAACACTGAATGATGTTTATAGCTTTGGACTGTACTCTTCGATTACAGGCAGCTCGAAATTAAGGACTTATGCTGGCGTGCAGTTTATGGAATTTGAACAGGCTACGCCCGGTGAAAACAGCTCAGCAATAAAGATTCTTATCGGTCAAACCTTCGGACAAACTTTTTCACCATTTTATGAAGTGGGCACCGATGTTTTCGGTTTATTCTATTTGCTCGACAATAACAAAGAAACTGATACATGTAGCACTGACCAGCAGTGTGCTATCGATTTTTACTTTCGCATCGGCGTGAGAATAAAATTAAATGAAAACCTGATTCTGGGCCTGTTTCATGAGAATATCGACTTTGGCGATTTTCACGCCAGTCTTTCAGGCGAACATCGTTATGTAGGAAGCAGTTTTGGATTTGAGTTTTAGCTTCTGTGAAAATATCGATGACATTATGATAACGCCATCAAACAAGTATTGTACAAACCAGACCCTCGCGTAGTTAGACAATATTAAATCGCAATTTATATAGCTCCTCAAGAGTACTTGAGCGATCTTTATAATCAATCAAATCACCAATTTCAATAACTATTTTTAAATCTCTGGTATCATTTTTTATTGATTCCATCAGAATCTGATTGGCGTTTGTTTTTATAAAAACTGGCAATATCGGCAATCTATTTTTAATCGCAATAATTTGAGAGCCTTCCTTAAACTCTGCCAGAACCGAATCAGTTTTATTACGCGTACCTTCCGGAAAAACGAATATCGAATTTCCATCGGCAACATTGGTTTTAATTTCTTTGAAAAAAGAACTCATCTGCTTGGAATCCCGGTCCAGCAAAATGGTGCCTGCATTACGTGTAAACATACCGAAGAAAAATGAATTGTAGAGTTCCTTTTTGGCAATCCATAAACCATGAACACCAAGATGCTGTAATGCAATTTCAATAACCAATGGATCTATAATACTTCGATGATTTGAGACAACAAGATACTGCCCTCCTTTAATTAACTTCTCTGCACCTTCAACCTCAACACTAATATGCAAACGTGACATCAGTTTTTCTGCATACTCAAGTCTAAGCCTACTTTTTTCATTAACATCAGGAGTTCTTCTCAATTCGAAGCCATATTTATTTGTCAAAAAGAGCGCATAAAAAGCTATTTTTATCTGATTAAGAGTCAAAAAAGGTCTCCCGGAAACATACTGCTAAAAATTTTTCGAATCATACCAGAATTGCACTCACTAAAAAATCATCTATCGTGACTATCGCGGTGAATTGGAGCCGCGCATCACTTCAACCACATTGGGGAGCTGGCCAATTTTGTCCATAACTCGTGTCAACTGTTGAAGATCGTTAATTTCTATTGTCACCGCCATGCGTGCTGTTTGTTGTTTTTTGTCCGACAGCGTATTCACAGCGAGTACGTTTACCTTATCGTTCGCCAGCGTATTAATGATATCGCCCAGCAGGCCCTGGCGATCAATTGTGTTAATAATCAGGCTAACCGGGTAAGCCTCACTTTCTTTGCCTCCCCACTCAACATCAATCAGACGGGCGACATCTTCTCCATTCATATTTATGATATTCACACAGTCTTTGCGATGAATACTGATACCCTTTCCGCGAGTAATAAAACCAATAATTTCATCGCCCGGTATCGGCTTGCAGCAGCTCGCCATGGTCGTCAAAAGATTGCCAACACCTCGAACGTTAATCTGACTGGGTGATGCTTTTTCAAAATTACGCAGAGCTTTGGGCACGACAGGAATTGCAACTTCCTTCGCATCCTGCCGTTGCTCCTGAAGCGCAGCCGACAACTGTGATATCGAAAAGTCTCCACGACCTAAAGCAATAAATAATTCTTCTGCTGAAGGCTGCTTGCAGGCTTTCAGCAGAACATCCTGATCGGGTCGGACGCCCTGGCGTTTTACTTCACGCTCATAAAGCGCTTTGCCATCAGTGAGATTCTTGTCCCTGTCCTGATGTTTAAACCAGCTACGTACACGATTACGCGCCCGCGATGTTTTGATGTAACCCAGATGTGGAATCGCCCAGTCGCGCACCGGTGCTGCCTCTTTGGTAGTGAGAATCTCAATCTGCTCACCGTTTTTCAACTCATAAGTAAGCTGCACGATACGACCGTTGACTTTGGCACCACGACAACGATGACCCACTTCGGTATGCACCGCATAAGCAAAATCAATCGGTGTTGCGCCCTGCGGCAAATCAATCACCCTTCCTTCTGGCGTCAATACATAAACACGATCCTGAAACATTTCGGCGCGAAAATTATCGAGCAAATCTTCATCGCGAGTTTGTTCGGCATCCAGTAATTTTCGTAGTGAGTTGATACTGGCCTGCAAACTGGCATCCGCCTGTTTACCTTCTTTATAACGCCAGTGAGCAGCCACACCGTGCTCGGCAAACTCGTCCATCGGTTTTGTTCTGATCTGTATTTCAAATGGCTTACCATATGGGCCCCACACAGCAGTATGCAGAGATTGGTAACCATTATCCTTGGGATTAGCGATGTAATCATCAAACTCTTTTTCGATGTGTCGCCACAGACCATGCACCAGCCCCAGTGTCATGTAACACTCAGCCACATTTTCAACAACAATTCTCACCGCTCTAACATCAAATAACTCATCAAAATTGCGATGCTTGGCAGTCATTTTTTTCCAGATACTATAGATATGCTTGGGACGGCCATAAACTTCAGCTTTAACACCAGCAGCATGCAGTTCCTGTTTTAGTGTGTCTACGACCTGAACAATAAAGTCTTCGCGTTCTTCTCTCTTCTCATCCAGATAGGAAGCAATACGCTGGTAGGTTTCTGGCTCCAGATATCTAAATGAAAGATCTTCCAACTCCCATTTCAGCTGACCAATACCCAGGCGATTGGCAATCGGAGCGTAAATATCCAATGTTTCTCTGGCCACAGCCTGTTGCTGCTCAGATGAAGCCTGTTTCAACTGACGCAGTCGCTGCACACGATAAGCCAGTTTGATCAACACCACTCTGACATCTTCGACCATCGACAGCAGCATACGGCGCAACCGTTCAGCCTGGTCAGGGGTGTCGTCTATGTCGTACACTTTAAAGGCATGCAAGCGACAGACGTTTCTCACCATGCTCATGATTTTTCTGCCAAAAATCGACTCTAAACCATCAGCCTCGGGAGACTCCATCAACTGGCTGCTGCTCAACAAACCAACTATCAATGTGGTTTCATCCGAGCCCAGTTCGCTCAAAAGAACAGCGACATCAAGACTGCTGGGCATATTATTGTCTGCGGGCAAAGACCAGACAATTTCACAGGCTTGCCGCAATAGAGCGTCATCTTCAACAGAAGACGCTATCAAGCGAACATATTCATCAAGTGAATAACGCTGTTTTATCTGACTATATTGGCGGGTACTCTGCATGGCATGAATTATGCCATGCAAAACATGAAGACTGGATATTTAAAAAAACGACTAGCTCATTTTTTCTGGCAATCACCGCAACGTCCATACAGAGTCAGGCTATGGTCTGTAACTTCATAACCCTTTCTTTCGGCAATTTTATCCTGCTGCGCTTCAATAGTTTCATCGAAAAACTCTTCTACTTTGCCACAGGTCACACAAACGATATGGTCATGATGCCCGGAACGACTGAGTTCAAAAACAGCCTGTCCACCTTCAAAATGATGTCGAGTGACCAGCCCAGCCGCCTCAAACTGTGTCAACACACGATAAACTGTGGCCAGACCAACTTCTTCACCACTATCCAGTAATGCCCTGTATATCTCTTCTGCACTCTGGTGCCGAACCGATGAATCTTCTAGAAATTCAAGAATTTTCATTCTGGGCAAAGTGATTTTAAGCCCGGCTTTTTTCAGATCATTAGATTCCATAGTAATTTTTCTACTGATTATGCAAGTTAAATACGTTAATATCCTCTGGCGACATGCTAAACCACTTCGATCAAAATACCTATGCTTAATCACTCACGTTTTAATAAATTTGTAATTTTATTGACCTCAATCACACTCTTTTCGACATTTATAAGTTCGTGTGCTAACTGGTTACCCGAAGCTCACAGACAGGATGTGCTTCAGGGCAATGAAATCAAGCAGGAAATGCTGAACAAAATACACCCTGGTATGAATAAAAGCGAAATTACCTCAATAATAGGCAATCCCTCGCTCAAAGATCCCTTCCATGCCAATCGTTGGGACTACATTTACCGATTTATTCCAGGCAGGCAAGAAGCTGAGCAGTCACGTTTAACACTGTATTTTGAGGGTGAAAAGCTGATCAGAATTGATGACAGTGAATACAAAGAACCCAGATCACTGGATGGCAGTGAAGATAAAGAGCCTAAACCACTGGATGCAAAGGAAGAATAGAGCTTAAAATCTTAATCTTCGCTTCCACTACTACCGCCTTTTTTAGTAGCCTTGCCTTCTTCAGCGCGTTTTCGCCGCACTTCCTTAGGGTCCGCAATCAGCGGGCGATAAATCTCAACTCGATCAGCATCCTGCAGGACAGTGGTCATGGCTACGGCCTTACCAAAGATACCAACTTTACTGTTTTCAATATCCAGGTCCGGGAATTTCATCATGATACCCGACTGCACAATGGCACCACCCACCGTTGTGCCTAAGTCAACATTAACCGGTAAAATCAACTGTTTATCGGGTTCCGCATAAGCGACTTCAATATTGATGGTTTTAGTGTTTGTTTCAGTCTCGCTCACCGTAGACCTCGGTTGCACGTTTACAAAAAGCATCGACCAACGAATTGGCTATTTGCGTAAAAATAGGCTTGGCTGCAATTGACATCATCGCATTATCAAACTCAAATTCCAGCTCAAGGTTCACCCTGCAGGCACCTTCGGTTTTGAGCGGTTCAAATAACCAGAAACCACGTAACTGCCTGAATGGGCCGTTCACCAGCTCCATGTCGATTCGGCTATTTTTAGTCAACCGATTCTGCGTGGTAAAGCTTTTATTCAATACGCCTTTGGCTATCTCGACTGTCGCCCGCATTTCGGTCTCAGTTTCACTCTGCACAGACGATGATCGGCACCAGGGTAAAAATTTTCCATACGAACCGACATCATTCACCAGTTCATACATTTCTGCAGCTGAGTAATTCACCAGCGCACTTCGTTTTATTAATGACAAAATACAATCCTAAATAACACTAACAGCCTTAAGGAACACTATTATAACGGCAATGGGGGTGACATATCTGAGTAGTATTCGCCAAAGCTTATAAAGTCCGTTATAGGTATTCAGCTCATCACGACTGGAAGTCTCGCGCATCAGCCAGGCAGCGAAAATGGCGATAAATAAACCGCCCAGCGGTAGCATTACATTAGCCGTCAAATAATCAAGTGTATCGAAGAAACTGTAATTCTTGAATAAATACGGAATACTCCAGGTTTTATCCGACCAGATGTTGAACGAGAAGATTGTGCCCAGCCCCAGAAACCAGGTAGCCACACCTGTCCATACCGAAGCATAAAGGCGGTTCATACCCTTATTTTCTACCAGCCAGGCAACAACAGGCTCGATCAACGAGATGGCAGAAGTCCATGCAGCAAACACTAACAGAACAAAAAAAGCTGTACCGATTAGCGTACCCGCTTCCATTTGTCCAAAGGCAATCGGCAGAGTTTTAAAGATAAGACCTGGGCCTGCCCCCGGCTCCAGACCATTGGCAAAAACGATGGGGAAAATAGCCAGGCCCGCTAGCAATGCGACAATCGTATCTGCTGCCGCGATAAACATAGTTGCCTGCACGATGGAGGTCCCTTTAGGCAGATAAGAACCGTAAACCATAATCGCGCCCATGCCTAAACTAAGGGTAAAAAAAGCATGCCCCATGGCAATCAAAACACCTTCACGTTTGATTTCTCCCGGGGTAAACATAAATTGCACACCTTCCATAAAGTAGCCGGTTGTCATGGCATAAGCCACGACCATCAGCAGCAGCGCAAACAAAGCTGGCATCAAAAACCGAACAGCCGTTTCCAGGCCATTTTTCACACCACGAGAGACCACAATCATGGTCATCACCATGAAGATGGTATGCCATGCCAGTAATCGTTCAGGATCTGAGACCAGATCACCAAAAACACTGTTGACGCCATCAGCGGTGGCGCCGACGAAGACACCACTGGCGGTGCGAAAAATATACGACAGAGCCCAGCCCGCAATCACGCTGTAATAAGAGAGAATCAGAAAACCGGCGATCATACCCATCCAGCCCAGCCAGACCCAGTGATCATTGCGTCGTTCCTCATCAGCCAGGGTTTTCATGGTATTAATAGGGCTTTGTCGACCCCGACGTCCGAGCATGATCTCCGCTATCATGATAGGCACACCAATCAGGACGATGCACAGCAGGTAAACCAGCACGAAGGTGCCACCACCATTTTCGCCGGTGATATAGGGGAATTTCCAGATATTACCCAGACCAACGGCTGAGCCCGTTGCAGCTAAAATAAATGCCAATCGGCTGGACCACTGCCCATGTATAGATTTCCGTTCGCTTGTCATTTTTACCACCTGATACAGAAAAACGTGTCGTGAGATTATACAATCCTGCCGCCGAAGGCAAAGTCTCGGTACAAATTCACACGCAGCATGTATACTTTGCCCCGCTTTAGCTCAATCCATTTTTTTCACGCACTACCATACATGGCCAAAAAGAATAGCAAGAAGACTCCTTCCAATAATATCGCGCTCAATCGCAAGGCGCGTCATGATTATATTGTGGAGGAGCATTTTGAGGCCGGTCTGGTGCTGGAAGGCTGGGAAGTAAAGAGCCTGCGCGATCACCGGGTGCAAATCGGCGAGAGCTATATTATCGTGCACAAAGGTGAGCTGATCTGGTTTGGCGGCCAGATTACCCCTTTACTGTCGGCCTCTACTCACATCCATCCCGATCCTAAACGCGCACGCAAGTTACTGATGCATAGACGTGAAATCGACCGCCTCATTGGTCAGGTCGAACGCAAAGGTTACACGCTTTTACCGCTCGCCCTGTACTGGAAACATGGACGGGTGAAGATGGATGTCGGCGTCGCCAAGGGTAAAAAAGAGCACGACAAACGCGCCGCTGACAAGGAGCGTGACTGGGATCGGGAAAAACAGCGCACGCTCAAACATAAACGCTGAGCCCGGCCTGGGAATCTAAGTTTTTAGCTCAGGAAGACGGCCACAGGCAGGACTCGCCCATATTGCCAAGAATATCCCGATGCGCCAACAGCTCGGCGTCATTGGCCTTGATGACACTCAAACGTTCCCGTTCACCGGATAATCGCCGCTGCTCGACGGTGATACCGATTTTTGGTTCTTCCTGCTCGCTCTCCAGCATCAGGTGCACCTGACCCCCGGTCATTCTCAGATAGACTTCGGCAAGAATCTCGGCATCGAGCAAAGCGCCATGCAGTTCGCGTTGCGAGTTATTGACATCGAAGTGCTTACACAGGGCATCGAGATTGTTTTTCTGTCCCGGGCGCATCTTGCGCGCCATCACCAGGGTATCGATGACATTGCAGTAAGTTGAAATATCACCTAACTGCGTACCCGCCATACGAAGCTCATGATCAAGAAAACCGACATCGAAGGGTGCATTGTGAATAATCAGTTCAGCGCCACGGATATAATTCAGGAAGTCACTGACAATATCGGTAAATCGTGGTTTGTCCTGCAAAAACTCCGTGGTAATGCCATGAACTTCCAGAGCAGCTTCGTCACTTTCACGGTCAGGTTGTAAATACTGATGGTAGTTATTGCCAGTTAATTTCCGCCCAATCAACTCCACACAACCAATTTCAATAATCCGATGCCCCTGTTTGGGTTCGAGGCCGGTTGTTTCAGTATCCAGTACGATTTGTCTCATTGTCTATCCCTCAAGCGCCAGCATTTCATCAATAGCCTGATTAGCCAGAGCATCAGCAAGTTCATTACCTTCGTCGCCAGAATGTCCTTTCACCCAAACCCATTCAATCTTATGTTTCTGCGTTGCGCTGTCCAGCCTTTGCCACAGCTCAACATTTTTAACCGGTTTTTTAGCGGCAGTTTTCCAGCCCCGCTTTTTCCAGTCCGGCATCCAGCTGGTAATGCCCTGCAGCACATATTTCGAATCAGTATGTAGCACTATGTGACAGGAACGCGTCAGCGCTTCCAACGCCCTGATTGCTGCTGTCAGCTCCATACGATTATTAGTGGTTTCAGACTCAGCGCCAAATAGTTTTTTGTGGTGGCCGTTATACTTCAAACTGACACCCCAACCACCCGGGCCGGGGTTACCGCGGCAGGCACCGTCGGTATAAATAATAACTGAGTTGTTTGTTTCATCTTGCATAATTTCACTATTCTATCTTGTAAAATAAAACAATTTCAGCCTTATCAACACGTTCATGAGAAGTTTATCCCCACAATTCGACCATAAACAGGGTAAAATGACTCAAAGTGATTGATTTCGTTAAATACAGAAAAATGCCCATAAAAAACTTCAATATTATTTTTTTCAGCCTGCTAGCTATAACGCTCAGTGCTTGCCAAAGAGAAACCATCAAGCAGACTGATCTTCAAACTGAAGAAGTTCATACTGAAAATATCTCAGCTGGTGAAAGTCAGGCATCAGTTGAAACTGACCTGACTGAATTTGACTCCTTTGACCAGGAGTTTGAGGCATTAGCCCTATCCAGCCAACCTCATGAGACCATCTGGCAACATGTGCGCGCAGGTTTCAAGCTAGGATCTTACGATAATCAACCGCTCTTACAATCAGAACTGGCCTGGTACGCTAGTCATGAAGACTATCTTCAGCGTGTTATGGAACGCAGTGACCCATTCATACACTACATTCTGAGTGAAGCAGAAAAACGGGGTTTGCCTACAGAACTGGTTTTATTGCCTATCGTAGAAAGCGCATTTCAGCCTTTTGCTTATTCACATGGCCGAGCCTCTGGTCTCTGGCAGTTTATTCCTGCCACTGCCCGTATATACGGGTTAAAACAGACCTGGTGGTATGATGGCCGCCGCGACATCTATGCTTCGACTCAGGCAGCACTTAAATATTTAACCAATATGAACAAGCTCTTCAAGGGCGACTGGTTACTAACTTTGGCGGCTTACAACTCGGGTTCCGGCACAGTACAAAAAGCCATTAAAAAAAATATAAAACGTAACAAACCCACTGATTTCTGGCATCTGGATTTACCCAAAGAAACCCGTAGTTATGTACCCAAGTTATTAGCACTCAAAGAGCTGATCAATAATCCACAACAATACGGTATCAGCCTGCGTTGCATTCCACATGTTCCGGGCTTTAAACGTATCGATGTCGGCTCACAGATCGATCTGGCACTGGCTGCCGAATTAGCTGAAATTGAACTCGACACACTATACAACTACAACCCGGCTTATAACCGCTGGGCAACACCACCCGAAGGCCCGCACTTCCTTCTTCTACCAGCAGATGCTGCAGATACCCTTGTGAAAAATCTAGAAACACTGCCGGAAGAAGATCGCATACAGTGGCAGCGTCATCTTATTAAATCTGGCGAAACACTCAGCCAGATTGCGGTCAAGTACGACACTACGATTGAACATCTACGTACAGTTAATCGTATTCGCAACAATAACATCCGTGCTGGCAAACATTTACTCATCCCCGTAGCCAGCCGCAAACGTGGTGATTACACGCTCAGTGCGGGCCAGAGACTCAGCAGCATTAAAAACTCCAGCAAGGGCGACAAAACACGGATCACTCATATCGTTCAACAAGGTGAAACATTCTGGGAACTGTCCAGAAAATATGACGTCGATATGCACAAACTTGCAAAGTGGAACGGTATGGCAATACGGGATCCATTGCCTCAGGGACAGAAAATTGTTGTCTGGAAGAACAATTCCCCGTCTAAGAGCGAGTTAAGTCAACGCAAACCTTCTGATACAATCAAATCCATCTCCTATACTGTAAAAAATGGAGATTCATTATCTCGGATTGCTAATCGATATAACGTCAGCGTCAACGACCTGCACCGATGGAACGAGATTGACAGCCAGTATCTACAGCCCGGACAGCGTATCAAAGTCTACATCGATATCACTGAGCAAACCGGCGGCCGCAGTTAACGCTTTAATCGTATCGCTATTTATTGTTAACATGCGCATTTAACAAGCTATAATCTGACAAAAAACAAACAGGTTTTGAAATGAGCACAAAGATAACAGCCAAGGATCTCAACACCTATCATCCTCTAGATACCCTGAACTCGGAGAGTCTCAGAGAAATCTGCAACAAACTCACTATCGTCGAAATTAAAAAAGGCGACAATATTTTTATTCGTGGCGAAGCTAAATCAGATCACATCTTTCTGTACGAAGGCGTTGTTGAGTTTGTAGAAAATGGCAAAGTCATTAAAACGCTAGAAGCAGGCACTGAGGAAACAAAAACAGCACTAGCTCATATCATTCCTAGAAATTTCACAGCCGTCGCAAAATCTAATGTAGTCGTCTTCATGATCGACTCCGACTTACTGGACATGATGCTCACCTGGGACCAAACCGGCAGCTTTCAGGTTGAGGAATTGAATGCTGAGCAAAATGATGACTGGATGTCACGTATATTGAATACCGAAGCCTTTCGACGCATTCCACCTGCTAACATTCAGGCTATTTTTACCAGCCTTGAAGATATTCAGGTAAATCCCGGTGATACTGTCATAAAACAGGGAGATCCTGGCGATTATTTTTATATCGTAAAATCGGGTCGCTGCATGGTCACTCGAAAAATGCCAGGGCAAAATAAAGACATCAAACTGGCTGAACTTGAAGCTGGCGCTTCTTTTGGTGAAGAAGCCCTGATTTCAGATGCCGAACGTAACGCCACAATTGTTATGCTCAGCAAAGGTGTACTCAGTCGATTATCCAAAGACCAATTTCTATCATTACTTAATGAACCTTTGCTGGACGTGATTGATTATGCTAGCGCAAAAGTAAAAATTGGAAGCGGCGAATCTGAATGGCTAGACGTACGTCTACCCAATGAATACCAATCCGCTCATATCAAAGGCGCAACTCATTTGCCTCTGATTTTTCTACGCATGAAAATCGAAACACTGGATAAGAATAAAAATTATATTTTATATTGCGACACTGGACGACGTAGTTCTTCCGCATCTTACATCCTTAATGAGCGCGGTTTTACTACGTCCGTATTAAAGGATGGCTTAAAAAATGTCGACCTCTCAGAACTTGAAGGTAACGATATCATTGCAGATTAGCGAGTCAGGATGCAATCCTAACTCTCATAACCCGGAATTTTTGATTCATCGATGTCATCAATCTGTTCTTTCGGCAAAAAATCTTCAGCGTAACGCATATATACTTTTTCTTTGATGAAAACATCAAAAATATCCGGATCAATGTGACCATCCTTTTTCATAAAACCAAGAATACGTAAACACTCAGATAATTTTTTACCTTTTTTGTAAGGGCGATCACTGGACGTTAGCGCTTCAAAGATGTCAGCGATGCCCATCATTCTTGCTGGAATAGAGAGCTGCTCACGAGTTAAGCCTAGTGGGTAACCTTTACCATCCATACGTTCATGATGTCCACCTGCGTATTCCGGTACATTCTTCAAATGTTTAGGAAAAGGTAATTCACCTAACATTTTTATTGTCATTACAATATGGTTATTTATAACTTCACGTTCTTCATCATTAAGTGTGCCACGTTGAACGATCATATTTTTTACTTCATCATCACTAAGTAAATTTTCTTCAACATTATCTGAATTAAATAGCCGATATCGCGAGATATCTCTAACACGTTGCTGTAACGTATCATCCATAAACTCTCCACCGATATTACTAACTCGAATGAAATCACGATCATCATCGAGTTGTTGTATTCTTTTCTCGTAGGCCAACTCAAGATCACTAGTATCCGCGTCAATATCTTCTCGTGTTCTTAACAGTTTCTGCTCAAGCATTTCGATTTTTGCATCCCGTTTTAATACTTCGAAACGCGTATCAACAGTATGAATACGATCATAAATCGTTTCCAGCTTAGTCGCTTTATCAACCACATATTCGGGTGTCGTCACTTTGCCACAATCATGTAACCACCCTGCGATTCGCAGCTCGTAACAATCCTCCTGCTTCATGGTGAAATTTTTTAATACACCGATATCTGAGTTATTACAGGCATCAGCGATCATCATGGTCAGTTCAGGTAAACGACGACAGTGACCGCCTGTATAAGGTGATTTTTCGTCGATCGCACCAGCAATCAATTTAATAAAGGCTTCAAATAATTCCCTTTGTTCTTCAATCAGGCGGTTATTGGTCAGCGCCACCGCAGCCTGTGAGGCCAGTGACTCTGCCAGATCACGTTCTTCGGCAGAAAATTCCTTAGTAATACCGGTCTCATCTTTGGCATTAATAAGTTGTAACACACCAATGATTTCACCTTCATGATTTTTCATCGGTACCGTCAAAATAGACTGGGTACGATAACCTGTTTTTTCATCGAACTTACGAGTACCTGAAAAATCAAAACCTTCTGCATCATAGGCATCAGGAATATTAATAGTTCGATCTTCGTGCACAGCACAACTGACTACCATATTGAGATTGGGTTTAGCTTCAACATAAAGCTGGATAGGAGGAAAATTAATATCTACACCACTGGTACCACCCATGTGAATATTCAGTGAATGCGTGGCAACAATAACAAAATCCAGCGTCTGGCGATCATCCGACATTCTATACAGGCTGCCACCATCAGCATTGGTGAGTTCCATTGCGCCTTTCAAAATTTTATCACAGACAATATTGGTATCTCTTTCCGCTGATAGGCTGATACCAATTTCGTTCAACCGCGCAATTCGTTGAATAACCTGATTCATTATCTTATTCTCATTATGACAGTCTTAAATTTAAACACGTATTTACAATACATACCCTTATTTCTGAACACCACCTTTGGTGAGGTTTTCTGGTGCTAATAGACGCTCCAACTCTGCACGAGAAATATCAGTCATTTCACTAGCAACGTCAATCACTGCCCTGCCTTCAGCATAGGCCTGTTTAGCAATTTTCGCTCCCAGCTCATAACCAATGACACGATTTAGCGCTGTTACCAGAATTGGATTTTTTACCAAGGCGTTTTCGATATTTTTATGATTGACGGTAAAACCGGCTATCGCTTTATCAGCCAGCAAACGTGAGGCAGAAGCCAGTAAATCAATGCTCTGCAATAGATCATAAGCCACCAGTGGCAGCATAACATTCAACTGAAAATTACCAGACTGACCGGCGATAGTAATCGAAGTATCATTACCTATCACTTTGGCACAAACCATGGCAACGGCTTCGGGTATAACCGGATTAACTTTACCTGGCATAATGCTGCTGCCCGGCTGTAAAGCAGGCAAAGCAATTTCACCGATACCCGCTAGAGGTCCACTATTCATCCAACGTAAATCATTCGAAATTTTTAACAAACTCACCGCCACCGTTTTTAGTTGCCCACTCAGAGAGACTGCAGCATCCTGTGAACTCATATATTCAAAACGATTCTCTGCCACGCTGAAACACAAACCTGTCTGCTGTTCCAGGCCATCAGCCACCAGCGCCCCAAATTCTTCGGGTGCATTAATACCGGTACCAACAGCAGTGCCTCCAATCGCCAACTTTTTCATTGCCGGCATAGCTTGCTGAATACGTTCAATACCGCTACGAACCTGTGCAGCCCAACCACCCAGCTCCTGCCCCAGAGTAATGGGCATAGCATCCATCAAATGGGTTCGCCCAGTGGTGACCACATCCTGTAATTCAGTTGCCCTGTCCTCAATTGTATTCACCAGATGTATCAGCGCGGGTATCAAGCGCTCTTCACAGCCAATGCTGGCACTAACGTGGATCGTTGTTGGAATAACATCATTGGAACTCTGACTCATATTGACGTGATCATTGGGGTGCACATCCACATCTGAATCCAGTGAGGCCAGATAGGCAATCACTTCGTTGGCATTCATATTAGTGCTGGTACCCGATCCAGTCTGGAAGACATCAATCGGAAATTCTGAATCCAGTCCACCGACTATCATTTTCTGACAAATATCAGTCACCGCCTGATAACGAGGTTTATCCAGGCTGCCCATTTTGTAATTAGCTTCAGCACAAGCCAACTTAACCCGGCCTAGTGCCTGCAAAAAAGCACTCGGCATAGTCAGGTTACTGACAGGAAAATTCTCTATTGCACGCTGCGTCTGGGCACCATAACAGGCCGATTCTGGCACTTCAAGTTCACCCATACTGTCTTTTACACTGCGCGTTTTTGTCATTTTCCTCTCCGTTAAACCAAAACTTTATTGTTAATTTGAGTTTTATATGATGTAGCTTTTTTACTATAACAAGGGAAAAATTATCAAAAAAAACACAGTTTACTTTTAGTAAATGAGTATTTTGAGAACGCTTTTAACATTGTTATAGCGGAAAAGATGCTTCATACAAAGCTCTCATTGTATAATACGCGACCTTACGAACGCATAAAGTCAAAGATTATTACTATATCGGAATCAACACAATGAGCAACATGATGGAATTAAACGAACTCACCGCCATCTCACCCGCTGACGGTCGATACGGCTCTAAAACTGCCGCTCTACGCCCCTTATTCAGCGAATTTGGACTGATCCATCACCGTGTACTGGTTGAAGTACGCTGGTTACAGGCACTGGCCGCAAATGCTGCCATCAGTGAAGTACCGGCATTTGACGAACACACCAACAATCTGCTCAATAATATTGTAGATAAATTCAGTACCGAAGATGCTCAGCGCGTTAAAAATATCGAACGCACGACAAACCACGATGTAAAAGCGGTTGAGTATTTTCTTAAGGAAAAAATTCAGGGTAATCAAACCCTGGAAGCAGTATCCGAATTCATTCATTTTGCCTGCACCTCTGAAGACATCAATAATCTGTCATACGCATTGATGCTGAAATCGGGACGCGACACCGTCATCCTGCCGGCCATGGATGAAATTATCGACAAACTGAAAGCTATGTCACATGACTTAGCTGATCAACCAATGCTCAGTCGCACCCACGGCCAGACGGCCTCTCCAACCACAGTAGGTAAGGAACTTGCCAACGTGGTCCATCGTCTGCGCCAGCAGCAGAAAATCACCGCCAATGTTGATATCCTCGGCAAAATCAATGGTGCCGTTGGCAACTTCAATGCCCACTATTGCGCTTATCCTGAAATTAACTGGCCTGAATTTGCTCAAAGCTTTATCGAGTCTATTGGCCTGACCATGAACCCCTATACCATCCAGATTGAACCGCATGATTATATGGCCGAAATGTTCGATGCCATCAGCCGCTTTAACACCATACTGATTGATTTGTGCCGTGATCTCTGGGCCTATATCTCACTGGGTTACTTTAAACAGAAAACCATTGCTGGAGAAGTCGGCTCATCCACCATGCCACATAAAGTCAATCCGATCGATTTTGAAAATGCCGAAGGCAACTTTGGTATTGCAAATGCATTATTTGGCCACTTCGCAGCCAAGTTACCCATTTCTCGCTGGCAACGCGACCTGACCGATTCAACGGTACTGCGTACGCTCGGCGTTGCTTTTGCGCACAGCGTCATCGCCTATCAGTCACTGAACAAGGGCCTGAACAAACTTGAAGTCAATGAGAAAAAGCTGGATGACGATCTGGAAAATAGCTGGGAAGTACTGGCAGAACCAATCCAGACCGTGATGCGTCGTTATGGCATTGAAAACCCATATGAAAAACTCAAGGAAATGACGCGTGGTAAAGGCATTAACCGCGAAGATATGCATAACTTTATCAGCACACTGGACATTCCCGAAGAAGCACGTCAACGCCTGCTTGATCTGACACCGCAGAATTATATTGGCAATGCCAGACAACAAGCCAAAAATATCTAATAAAAAAACACCTAAAACCTCGCCCGGAATATTTTCGGGTGAGGTTTCACTAGATGTTTTTTTGTCAGACTACTGGCAGAAAAAACCACTACTGATACGCAACGCTTTCCCCAATCTGCCCAATCCTGTAGCCCCGGAAGAACTTGCCGGCATGGCCTGTGAAGAAGGCATCAATGCACGTCTGATTATTGAAAAAGATGATGTCGAGCCCTGGTCGGTTCAGCATGGTCCTTTTGATGAAGATGACTTCAGCCACTTGCCAGAAACTCATTGGACGCTGCTGGTTAATGATGTAGAAAAATACATTCCTGAAGCCAAAACATTATTCGATCAATTTCGATTTATAGCTGACTGGCGTAAAGACGACATGATGATCAGTTATGCAGTAGATGGTGGCTCTGTCGGCCCACATCTGGATGCCTACGATGTTTTTCTCATCCAGACCTACGGACAGAGAAACTGGAAAATCAGCTACCAGCACTGCAACCAATTTATTAAAGATATTGATTTAAAAATACTGGCTGAATTTAACCCTGACGAGGACTGGTTACTCAATCCTGGTGACATGTTATACCTGCCACCTAATCTGGCTCATTATGGTGTGGCGAAGGGTCCGTGCATGACTGCCTCAGTCGGTTTTCGTGCACCATCAGTACGCGCAATGACCAGTGAGTTCGCCGAATTCATCGCCAATCAAACGGCTACAACACTACGTTATACCGATCCGAATATTCAACTACAAAACCACCCTTCAGAAATAAGCACCTCAGCACTAAACACCGTGAAAAACCTGCTTAATCAAAAATTAATTTTTGACGACTCAATGTTAAAACAATGGTTTGGTGAATACATAACCGATACAAGATCGAGCAATCAGCTTTCTGAAACCAATAGAAATATCATTAATTTTGAGACCTTAAAAAAACGATTAAAAACACAGGAAGATATTCATCAGTCGCCCTTTTCACGTTTTTTATTTACACGTGATAAAGATACTGCATTGTTATTTGTCGATGGTCAAAGCTATCCGACCAGTATAAATTTTTCAGAATGTCTATGTCAGAACCACACCATAATGACTACAGCCCTTTTTGCCGCATGCTCAACTTATCTGGATGAAAATGCGCTGCTGGATTTATACAATAGAGGCTGCATAGACTGAAGCCAAAGAAAACTCATCTTATTGAAATACTATGACTTTTGAAAACACTCAATTTATAGCCACAACCTGGCAACAAAACAACACAGAACTAAAACAAATTCGAAGCACAGTGTTTATTAAAGAACAGCATGTGCCGGCTGAACTGGAATGGGATGAATTTGATGAACAATCTATTCACTTTCTGGCTTCCAACAATAATCAGGCCATTGCATGCGCGCGTTTAAAACCTGATGGTCAAATAGGGCGTATGGCTGTTCTCAGCAACTATCGCAATCAGGGCATTGGCACGAAGTTGCTCTCAATAGTAATATCACATGCTAAAAATAGCGGCTATAACATGGTTTATCTACACGCCCAGAAGCAGGCTATTAATTTTTACCGAAAATTTGAATTTATTGAAAATGGCATGGAATTTATAGATGCAGGCATATTGCATCATGCCATGTACAGAACACTTATAGAACAATAACAAAGATCCTTATTATGCCTAAAATCCCTTCTATTCCTTTCTGTGAAGAAATGCCAAGCTATTTTATACTTGGCGAAACCAAAGCAGAAATCAAACTTAGCAATGCCGAAGAATACCGTAATGCCGCATTATCATTAGCCAGCCAGGCGCGCTATAACATTAATATTTTTACTCAGGACATGGATGACCCGATCTTCAATAACGATGATTTCGAAAATCATATATTCAATCTTGCTACACGTCACCCTAATTCAAAAATACGCATTCTAGTACAAGACTCATCAACTGCAGTAAGAAAAGGGCACTGTCTAATACGACTTGCCCAAAGCTTGACCAGCTCTATCCTGATAAAAAACCCACCACAAACACATAAAAATGATAAAAGCGCTTTTATGACTGTAGACAGTGCTGGATTATTGTATCGAATTCATGCTGACAATTATAATTACGATGGCTCAGTTAACTTTATGTCAGCGCAGCGTGCTAAAAAACTAGAAGATTTTTTCAATGAAGCATGGGAACACGGCGTACCGGACTTACAGGTTCGCAGGCTCTTTGTTTAACTTTATATTTAGACATGAAATTGGTTCAGCCGCCATAAGGTAGTTGCCCTGTACGCAATTAACACCTAAGTCTTTGAGGATATCCAGGGTCTGCTCATCCTCTACCCATTCAGCGATGGTCATCAGGCTCATTGCCTCAGCAACTTGTTGAATTGACTTAACCATCGCTCTATCAATTTCATCTTCACTGATATCCCTAACAAAAGATCCATCAATTTTAAGAAAATTAACAGGCAATGATTTTAAATAGGTAAAGGAACTTAGACCACTGCCAAAGTCATCCAGTGAAAACATACATCCGTACTGCTTTAGCTTATTAATAAATATAACAGCCTGACTCAAATTACTAATTGCAACTGTTTCCGTTATTTCAAAACAAACATGGTCCAATGGTACCTTCCATCGTTCTTTTTCAGAAAAAATAAAATCAAACAAGCCTGGATCATTCAGTGAATCACCCGATAAATTAATAGCCACTACATTCATCACAGCATCAGGATGATCAGATTTGCACGTTCCCATCAACTCAAATATATTAGCAATCACCCAACGATCTATCGAAGACATCAGATTAAATCGCTCAGCCGCTGGCAAAAAAGCACCAGGAAGGATAATCGAACCATCTTCACCGATCATTCGCAGCAACACCTCGACGTGTTCCACCGAATTATTTTCAACATTAATGATATTTTGGTAATACAGACAGAGACGATTTTCTGCCATTGCTTGAGTAATTCGTGATGTCCAATGCATTTCACCATGGCGCTTAGAAACAGCTGCATCCGATTCCTCATAAACATGCACACGATTTCTACCTGCATCTTTAGCCGCATAACAGGCGATATCCGCAGAGCTTAAAATACTTGCCATATCCGAATTTTCAGAATTAATTTCAACAACGCCGATACTAACGCCAATTTCAAAAGTTTTATCTCCCCATACAAACCTGAAATCTTTAATATTTTCACGAACTTTATCCGCAATCAGTATTGATTTCTCCAGACTACAATTTTCCAGTAAAACACCAAATTCATCACCACCAAGTCTGGCCACAATATCACCGGTGCGCAATACATCATGAAACAACATTGGCAATTGCTGTAGTAACTCATCACCGGCAATATGTCCGCAGGTATCATTAACAACTTTAAACTGATCAAGATCAAGATAAAGAAAAACATGAGTCCTGTTTTCATTTTTAACGCTAGATAAAGTTTCTTTGAGATGGGTTTCAAATTTTCTTCTATTGTACAACCCTGTCAGAGCATCATGACTCGCTTGATAGGATAATTGTCGAGTTAACGTTCGAGCATGACTAACATCCTGAATAACAACGACTACACCCAATAAATCACCTGATTCATTTTCCATCGATGCAACAGATGCCTCAACCGCAGTTGAAGTCGATTTTTTATTGCGTAATGTAATTTGCTCAGGAAATTTAATAACGCCTCCTTTTTTTAAACACTCTTTAATCGGATTAGTTATTAACAGTTCTGACACATCATCAACAATATCTATCACTTCATAAAAGGATTTCCCAATCAGTTCTTCAGCCGTGCTATCCAGCAACTTTTCAGCCGCAGGATTAATAGACTTCACATTACCATCCAGACCGATAGTAATTACCGAGTCGGTAATAGAGTTTAGAGTAACTTCTGCCAGCTCTTTCTCAACACTCAATGCAGCTTCATATTTTTCTGATCGATCCAGCGCTTTGACCAAATCTTCCTGCTGCTCCAGTACTGACTCGATTGCGTAATTAATAAAGCGTCCCAAATAACCAAATTCATCCTGGCGAGATTCATTAAATCTAATTGCTTCATCACCCAAAGTGAATTTTTTAGCCGACTCGAGCATCATAATAAATGGCCGCGTCAACATTATATGTAACAATTGCCGTAAAAATAGTCCAAAAACAAAGATACCAATACCAATACTCAGCAACATATTCTTTCGAATTTCAGCCACTGTTTTTTCTTTATTAGTAAAATAAACTTTAACCTTGAGTGGGTCTACAATGCCTGCACCATTTTTCTGACCAACATAATATTCAAACACATCATCATCGCTATTTGATTTACCAAATTCGAGTTGATAATCACGCTCACTAATTATGGCGGAATTAAATCCCATAATTTCTCTAAAATAATTAATTCGCTGCTCTATTCTTTTATGCTCACTGTAAATACCACCAACCTTATCTATGAGCACGTCTATATCGTGCGCCAACAAAAAAGTATTAGTCTCCCGTTTTACATAAATTTCATTTTCGGCTTTATTTATAAAGTGAATAGCGATAATCAGGCTAATTAATACAAGCACCCAAAAAACGATGCCGGCGATACGTGCAGGGAGCTTAGGATGAAATGGTATGGTATTTAGTTCCATCTGTTTATTATGGCTTATTTAAATCCTAACCATCTGATGGCCAGATAGACGGGGCATACACCACTCACGCCCGCACCCAGTACTGCAAATCCAATAAACCAGGGGAAAAACCAGAGCATATCAATATTATATTCGTGTACAGCGATATAACTGGTAAACACAACACTACCGAGAACCAGCCTTAACATACGAAATGCCCCAAATTGAAATCTAGGTGGTTTAGTATATTGCAGCAGACCAGGTTCCAATTTAGATTTGCTGATCTTTTGCGTTATCACTGGCAGAGTAAAACCAGTAACCCCCTCAATAATTACCACAACAACCAGCACATAAATCATGGCATTCGATTCAATGTACAATGCCATTAATATACATAAACCAAGTAGGAGCAAATAAAAGCGATCACTCATGTTATTCCCCATCATTAAATACATCGATCAGTCTTTTGAACAAACGAAAACAATCCTTGTATAATTTCTAATTCTATATTGAGTATATTGTATTTTTAGTATATTACGAGCTAACTCCAGCACAATCTCTGATCAATGTTGGCCCTTGATAGATAAAGCCGGTATAAATTTGCACCAGAGCTGCGCCCAGCTCCATTTTCCTTCTAGCATCTTCAGCTGAAAACACACCACCCGCGGCGATAACAGGGATCTTTCCATCTAGCTCAGCAACCAGTTTTTCCAGAACATCATTTGATATTACGGTTAATGGTCGACCGCTCAGCCCGCCCTGCTCCTGAGCATATCGTTGATCACGCAGATCTTCACGACTACTGGTGGTATTTGTCGCAATAACACCATCAATCTTAAGCCGTATAAACGTCCGTGCCAGCTCAGCAATGGCGCCATCATCAAGATCAGGTGCAATTTTGACGGCCAGAGGTACGTATTTACCATACGTTGCTTCCAGGCAAGACTGCTCCTGCTTCAAACCTGAAAGCAGCTTCTCCAGCTCCTCACCATGCTGCAACTCCCTCAATCCCGGTGTATTGGGCGATGAAATATTAATCGTTATATAGTCCGCATAGGGGTAAACCTGCGATAATGCAGTCCGATAGTCCTCAACGGCGTTCTCAAGTGAGGTGTCGCGATTCTTGCCGATATTGATGCCCAACACACATTGGCGCTGGCTGCGTTTAACATTATCTAGCAGATACTCAACCCCCTTATTATTAAAGCCCATTCGATTAATGATGGCCTCATCCGCCTCCAGCCGGAACAGCCGTGGCTTCGGATTGCCCGGCTGGGCACGTGGCGTCACCGTGCCAATTTCAACAAAACCAAAACCGCAGGCGGCCAGGGCATCAATATGCTCACCATTTTTATCCAGACCCGCCGCCAGCCCGATCGGGTTTGAAAATTCTATACCCATCACCGTCACCGGCGCCTTAACGGGCTTGCCAACTATCCATCTCAACAGTCCCAATCGATGGGCCACATCCATTAACTTTAAAGACAGCGTGTGCGCAGTTTCAGGCTCTAATAAAAACAGCAGCTTTCGTACAACGGGATAAAAATTCATTCTGGTATTCACCTGGATTCAATATATTCAATAATTAACTGCAAACTTCTACGGCCACGAAATTCATTCACATCCATGCGGTAAATCATCCGTAACGATGATTGGCCTGCCTGCAATATATCGGCGCACTGGTTAAAAGCAATCGCTTCCACCTCTTCGCGACTCACTTGATGCAGTAGTTTGAGTTTTAAATGCTTGTCGCCAACAATCCGCCAGTCCAGCACATCAAACTCATCGTCAAATAGCGGTTCGGCAAAACACTGACCCCACGGGCCGGCAAAACGCAAAGTCTCCGCCTGTTGCAGACTCAACTCACCCGACTGCAAACCACCATCGGTTTCTATAACTTTGTCCAGCGAGCTTTTACCCAAACTTGTTTCAATCTGCTCAGAAAACGCATTCGAAAACTGTTTGAGATCACCTTTTTTCAGGCTCAGACCCGCGGCCATGGCGTGACCACCAAATTTTTGAACTAACGAAGGGTACCTGGTCGCAATGGCATCCAGCACATCGCGAATATGCACACCCGGTATCGAACGCGCTGAGCCTTTCACCTCACCATCACCGGCATCGGCAAAAGCAATCACCGGGCGATGATATTTCTCTTTGACACGTGAAGCGAGCAACCCTACTACCCCTTGATGCCAGTCCTCGTCATACAAACAAAGACCGGCCTGCAATTTTTGCTCGTCCATTTTTGCCAGCACACCATCCATAATGGTCATGGCCTGCGCCAGCATATCGCCTTCAATTTCTTTGCGTTGCTGATTCATGTCATTGAGCATTTTTGCATAATGCATGGCCTGGTCATAATCATCCGTTAACAGGCACTCAATGCCAACCGACATGTCATCCAGACGACCGGCCGCATTCAGTCTGGGCCCGACCGCGAAACCAAAATCCTGGGCGGTACAGACTTTCATATTCTTAGCTGAAATATCAAGCAAAGCATGAATGCCCGAACAACATTGAGCGTGACGAATTCGCTGCAGGCCCTGCTCGACCAGCAGGCGATTATTCCTGTCCAGCGGCACCACATCGGCCACCGTGCCCAGCGCCACCAGATCGAGTAACAATGCCATATTGGGTTCAGGTCGCTGTTGATCAAACCACGCCCGTGCCCGCAATTCAGAACGCACTGCCAGCATCACGTAAAAAGCCACGCCCACTCCCGCCATCATCTTGCTTGGAAACTGACAACCCTGCTGGTTAGGATTCACAATGGCATCGGCATCCGGCAACTGCGATCCCGGCAAATGGTGGTCGGTGACCACCACTTTTATATTTTCCTGTTTGGCCACGGCCACGCCGTCAACACTGGAAATCCCGTTATCGACAGTAATAATTAAATCGGGCGACATCGTTTTCGCCAGCAGAACAATTTCCGGGGTCAAACCATAACCGTATTCAAAACGATTCGGCACCAGATAGCGAACACCCTGCAACCCCATGGAGCGCAAGGCACGCACCATCAGCGCGGAACTGGTCGCACCATCGGCATCAAAATCACCGACGATCATCACCGACTCATTATTCATCACCGCATCTGCAATCAATGCCGCAGCCCGATCGATCCCTTTTAACTGTTTAAAATCGAGCAGGCCAGTGAGTGAGTAATCAAGCTGTTCACAGCTTTCAATACCGCGGTTTGCATAAACCCGTTTCAACAAAGGATCTAAATCGCTGGCGGCCAATGCCGGCGATATCGCAGAGCTCTTAGTGATGACACTGATATCATTCATAGGTATCAATATATTTTTCTATACGTTTATCACAGAAAAACCTGAATTTATTTTTACCGCTTATTTGGTAACAAACACCGTTACAGGGATACAGGTTAATGCTGATTTTATTTTTCATTGCCCAGCTTAAAATCGGTTCCAGCCAGTTTGTATATAACTCGTTAAATGTGGATTGCCACACCGTGACATCACCGTAACTGGTGATATTGAACAAATCGTCCAGCACTAGTAAAGATGCAGATTGCCTGGAAATTCTTCCAGAAAAATTCCCAAAATCAGATATCGGACAATAGTCCAGTTCATTTAAAGCAGCCAGGCCTTTAATCAAAGAATGGCGTCCATAAATATCCATCTTATGCTGGCTCGCCTTGACCGGAAGTTTGCCACCACCCCAAAGCCATGCACCATTAACAGGTAATTTATTATTACTGATTCTTTTTTCATTAACAGCACTGTGATGCAATAGCATCTGCACCTCATTCATAACCTTTTTCCAGAATAGGGCATCTTCACCCTGCGGCATAAAAGCATAGACATTACGGCTAATGACTTCATTAACAGGTGTGGTAGACACATTTCCATGATCGACAATGTTTAAAAACCAGCTATCCTTATCATGCATAAAAAAATGAATGCCATCTTCATTAAAATGTGTATTTAATTCCTCGATTAATGCTTCGGATTCATGCTGCGTTAAATCAAGTCCGTGTGTATCCCTTAGAATGGCGTGATCCATATCTGCCTGAAGATAAACAGGATCAATATAAAACCAGTAACTACCTTCAGTATATTGACCACGCCCCAATAGCGATAGCGCTGCAGCAGGAAATGGTTTTTCCTCATCCACAGTAAAAAGCACGGCCAGCACATCATAAAAACTTTTTTGGGAGATTGTCTGTCGATCAGCTTTAGCTAACCATGACAACAACGACTTAACAGATTCACTGTTGAGGTTATCTATTTCTGGAAGAGGACCACATAAGCCCGGTATGACAAGATTAAGCTGCGCCAATTTTTCGCCTGATTTCAAACAAGGCAACGCCTGTCGCAACTGAAACGTTAAGACTTTCCACGCTGCCATGCATCGGAATATAAACCAGCTCATCGCAGTTTTCGCGGGTCAGTCTGCGCATGCCTTTTTCTTCTGCACCCATAACCAGGGCCATGCGCCGGCTGGCATTAATGTCGTACAAACTCTTGTCGGTTTCGCCGGCCGTGCCGACAATCCAGACATCATGATCATGCAGCAACTCCATCGCCCGCGCCAGATTGGTTACCTGAATAAAGGGCAAGGTATCGGCTGCGCCACAGGCTACTTTTCGCACCACCGCAGTAAGACCCGGGCTATGATTTTTTGTAACGATGACCGCATCCACACCTGCCGCGTCAGCGGTGCGCAAACAGGCTCCCACATTATGCGGATCCTGTATTTCATCGAGAATCAGCAGCAACAGTTCACCCGGCTTGTTTAATATATCTTCCAGGTCATTCTGCCCGACTTTACTCACGCGCATTTCTGCCATCACGCCCTGATGGCTGGCATCCTGACTTTTCTTTTTCATCTTGTCGGCAGAAATAGCCTGCACTGAAACACCCAGTTTTTTAGCCAGATCAGTCAGTCTGGTAATTCGGTGGTCAGTCCTTCCCTGCAATATCCATAACTGCAGAACATTCTCGCCGCGATTTTTTAGTGCAGATTCTACGGCGTGAATACCGTAGATTAATTCATTACTAGTCTTACTCAACTGAAACGCCCTGAGTATTTTTTACCAGTTCAAAGTCGATGCGTCTTTCACCGCGATCGACATTGGTCACACGTACCGTGACCGGATCACACAGGCGGAATTCCATGCCCCTGTTCTCACCCAGCAGGCGGTGCTGTATCGGGTCGAACTGATAATAATCTTTGGGCAGACTGGTGATGTGAATCAAACCTTCGACATAATAATCATCCAGCTCGACAAACAGGCCAAACGAAACCACCGCCGTGACATGCGCAGTGAATTCCTGACCAATCTTGTCCAGCATGTATTCACACTTGAGCGCAAACTCGGCATCACGCGTGGCTTCATCAGCACGGCGCTCGTTGTTCGAACAATGTTCGCCCATCGATGCCATCTGAGTTTGATCGTAGATGTAATCTTTTTTCTTCTGCTTATGAATGATATGTTTCAGCGCCCTGTGCACCAGCAAATCGGGATAACGACGTATTGGAGAAGTGAAGTGGGCATACGCTGCCAACGCCAGACCAAAGTGGCCGGTATTCTCGGCTTTGTAAACCGCCTGCTTGAGTGATCGCAACAACAAGGTTTGCACCAGATGCTTGTCTTCTCTTGCTTTTAAAGCTTCGGTTAAGACCGAATAATCCAGCGAAGCAATTTTTTTCTGCGGATCACCCAGGGTCAGGCCCAGCTCACTCAGGAAGCCACGCAAGTCTTCAATCTTGTCATCATCAGGACGGTCATGATCACGATACAAAGCCGGCAACTCATGCTTAAGAATGGTTTCTGCCGCAGAGACATTAGCTGCAATCATGCACTCTTCAATAATTCTGTGTGCATCATTACGAATGAAAGGTTTAATGCTGGCAATGCGTTTATCATCGGTGAAATCAATTTTTGTTTCTGTAGAATCAAATTCAATCGAACCGCGTTTTCTTCTGGCTTTCATGAACGCGCCATACAACGCATAAAGATCTTCGAGATGCGGCACCAGACTGCCAAGTCTTGTCCTCACCGCTTCGGATTTCTCAACCACCACATCAGCTACTTCATCATAAAGCAATCGTGCATGTGAACGGAACACCGCTTCGTAGAATTTGTGTTTTGCAATCTCACCGTGCTCATCAATGCGCATTTCACAAACCATGCACAGGCGATCAACTTCAGGATTAAGCGAACACAGTCCGTTGGAAATTTCTTCCGGCAGCATCGGAATAACACGGCCCGGGAAATACACCGAAGTCGCACGATCATAAGCACTGATATCCAGTGCCGAACCGGGTTTCACATAATGCGCGACATCGGCAATCGCAACCAGTAAACGCCAGCCGCCATTCACCGGCTCACAATACACCGCATCATCAAAATCGCGTGCATCCGCACCATCAATCGTCACCAGCGGCACTGAACGCAGATCAACACGACCCTGCTTATCTTCCTCCCTGACCTCGGGTCCCAGCTTCGCCGCTTCCGCGATCACAGCGTCTGTCCATTCATGCGGCAAACCATGGTTATGTATCGCGATTTCGATTTCCATACCCGGTGCAGACAGATCACCAATCACACTCTCTACCCGACCAATTGCTTCCCTCTTAAAAGTGGGGTACTGCAGAATCTCGACTTTAACAATCTGATCCGGCTGTGCATCACCCACGTCTTTTGCAGGAATCAAAATATTCTGGGTGAGGCGCTTGTTATCCGGTACCACAAAATAAATGCCACTCTCATCAAACAGGCGACCCACCACAAACTGATGGGAGCGCTCAATAATACTAATGACCGCACCTTCGCGGCGGCCGCGTCGATCGATGCCTGCTACCTTTACCACGGCCCGGTCGCCATGCATCAAGGTGCGCATTTCGCGTGCATTCAGGAACAGGTCATCACCGCTCTCTTCCGGCACCAGAAAACCAAAACCATCCGGATGGGCAATCACACGGCCGCGAATCAGATCGTCCTCTTCCACCGACAAATAGCCGCCGCGACGGTTCTGTACCAGCTGCCCATCTCGAACCATGGCACGCAGACGCCGACGCAAAGCTTCCTGCTCATCATCCGTCTCCATCTTCAGATGCTCAATCAGCTCGGGCAGCGTCATCGCATTCTGGTCTCTGATCAATTGCAGCAGCAGGTGACGACTTGCTATCGGGTTTTCATACTTACTCGCTTCCTTCTGCGCTTCCGGATCAACGATCGGGCCACGCTTAGCGCCTCTGCTTCTGGCTTTAGGCTTATCCTCTGACTGCGACCCTGACTTGCCACCGCGACCACGTCTTGACCTGGATTTTGGCTTAGCCTTTTCTCTCGTGCCTTCCTTAGTCTTTTCCCCGGTTTTTGCTTTTGGTTTAGGTTTAGATTTTGCTTTAGACTTAGTTTTTGCTTTAGCTTTGACCTCAGTTTTTACCTCAGCCTGAACCGCGGTTTTAGCTCTGGTCTTCGTTCTGGTTTTTGCCTCAATCTTTACTTCAGATACCACTTCGGTTTTAACCCTGGCTTTTACTTTAGTTTTTGATCGGCTCATCGATTTAACAATTGACTTGGCCATGGCCTTAACTTTGGCACCAACCTTTGTCTTAGTTTCTGTTTTTTTAGTGTTTTTTTCGCTCATGGGCGAATTGTAACCGTCATGCCGATATATTCATAGCATACTGAAATTGACAGCCCAACAATCTGCATGTAAAGTTCGCGCCCTGTCTAGGATCTAGGATCCAGACACACCTTTGCCCAGGTGGCGGAATTGGTAGACGCGCTAGCTTCAGGTGCTAGTGGCCGTACGGTCGTGGAGGTTCAAGTCCTCTCCTGGGCACCATCTTAAAACTCCCTGTTTTTAAAACCTTAAGCCTATCCCTGCTTCAACGATTTCTGAGCAGTGATTTTTTACGTCCGCCAAACCAGCCAATAACCCGGTCACTTTCCCCCTTTCCATACCAATAACCTGCTGAAATCATGGTGGTATAAATAATTGATGTCGCTCATAATAAAATTCGTGACTATCTGATTTTAGAGGCTCAACCATGTCTAACTGGCCTGACCGCAGTCAAATGAAAGCCTTCGTTATAGAAGAAACAGATGCCTTGCTGGCCTTACTGATATCTGAAGGCTTCTGGATCCAGCTTACCGTCATCATCTCCGTGTTTGTGCTGGCACGCTGGTTGCTCACGCCACGATTGCAGGCCGCGCTCACCCGCCTCAGCACCGCCACTGGCCGCGTTGCCAATTTCCATCAACTCATCGTCACCCTCAATGAATTCGCCAATACGCTGGTCTGGCTGATATTGCAGTGGACCGCGATTGAGGTATACATCTATCTGGACAAACCACACAGCCTGCTCACCCCGGTCGCCAGCCTGCTCAGCGCCTGGTTATTGATACGCATTGCCTCGAAACTGTTACAAAACAAAGCCGCCGCACGTTTTGTCGCCAGCGTCGCCTGGACACTGGCAATACTAAATATTTTTGACTGGTTAGATCCCGCGCTGGACTTACTCGACAGCATGTCGCTCACCCTCGGTTCGGTGCGCCTGTCACCGCTGCTGGTGATCAAGGCCGGGCTGTCATTATGGCTCTCCCTGTGGCTGGCCAATGTACTCGCCACCTTTCTCGACCGGCGACTGGAAGGCTCGGAAAACGTCACCCCGGTGATGCGCGTACTCAGCGTCAAACTGCTGCACATCGGCCTGATCACCGCCGCCTTCCTGATTACCTTTTCCGCAGTCGGCATCGACCTGACCGCACTGGCGATTTTTGGTGGTGCCCTCGGTGTTGGCCTCGGCTTTGGCCTGCAGAAAATATTCTCCAACCTGATCAGCGGCGTCATCCTGCTCATGGACCGCTCCATCAAACCCGGAGATGTCATTTCCGTGGGCAACACCTTCGGCTGGATCAATCACCTGAGTGCACGTTATGTCTCGGTGATCACCCGCGACGGCATTGAACACCTCATTCCCAACGAAGTGCTCATCACCGAACGGGTAGAAAACTGGTCATTCAGCGATAATCTGGTGCGTCTCCGGGTTCCGGTCGGCGTCTCCTATAATGCCGATGTGCGTCTGGCGATGAAACTGTGCGTCGAAGCCGCGCTGGCCACACCACGCATTCTCAAAAACCCCGAGCCGCGCTGTTTGCTCAAAGGTTTTGGCGACAGCTCGGTCGATCTCGAACTGCGCGTCTGGATCAACGATCCGCCGAATGGCCGCTCCAACGTTTTGAGCGACGTGCTGCTTGGCGTCTGGGACCGCTTCCATGAACACGGCATAGAAATTCCCTACCCGCAACGAGACCTGCACTTACGCAGCGGCTTTGAAAAACTCGGTGATAGCGACAACGCGCCGACGAACAAAGGAGAAAACTCATGATGCAGTTTATATTGTGCCACAACAACACCACCCAGGTCGGCGGCCAGGAATTACTGGAACAATGGCAGAACAAACCCGACAGCTGGATCTGGCTCGACCTGTACGCCGAACCCGCCGAACAGGAACGTGAATTTCTTGAACAGCATTTCGCGCTGGAGCACGGCGCCATCATCGAAGCCCAGCGTGACCGCCACCCGCCCAGCTTTGAAATATTTAAAAATTATATTTACCTGCTGCTCAAACCGCTGGACGCCGAATCCGACTCGCTCGACTTCGGCACCCTGCAACTGGCCATGTTCGCCAGCGATCGTTTTCTGGTCACGCGTCGCTCAAAAAAATCGCCCTACCTGGCAAAGCTGTGGTCAACACTGCAGAAAAATGGTTATAAAAATGGAGCACCCATGTCCATCGTCACCGCCATGAGCCGACGCGTCGCGCAACGTTACGGCAATGTGTTACTCGACCTGGAACAACGCCTCGACGTCATCGAAGATGAACTGTTTGACAGCCCCACCGACGAGCTGATGAAAGAACTGGTCGGCTACAACACCGGCCTGCGAAAAATGCACCGCATCCTGGCTTATTATGAAAACGTATTCACCAACGTGCGCGAACAACTGCACAAAACCGGCAGCCATCACCACGATGACTTTCACGACATCTACGCACTCATCGAACGCTTCAACAGCTTATCGACGCTCTATCAAAACGTCATCACCGACCTCATCGAAGCCTACATCAGCCTCAACGGTCACCGACTCAATCAGATCATGAAAGTGCTCACCATCGTCACCGTCATCTTCGTACCGCTGACCTTGTTAGTCGGTATCTACGGCATGAACTTCGAAAACATGCCCGAACTGAAAAGCCAGCACGGTTACTACATCCTGCTAACAGTCATGTCAGGCATCACCGTAGTCATGCTGTATCTGTTCAGACGAGTGCGCTGGTTGTGATTATTATTTTTTTACAGGCAGATTTTACTCTGACCCATGTTAAAGCTGTAAATCAGGCAGCATTAGT
>Ga0224496_10000251_pt1 | contig 38940 bp, 27 predicted proteins | sample SF_Jul11_sed_USG_2_FD_168127 | JGI IMG/M metagenome (GOLD analysis project Ga0224496, IMG submission 168127) | Sediment microbial communities from San Francisco Bay, California, United States - SF_Jul11_sed_USGS_8_1 | ecosystem: Environmental > Aquatic > Marine > Sediment | place: USA...
AGACCCAGGGCGTCCCAGATGTCCTGGCGACCCCAGGCCACCGCGAACCAGCGCAGGGTGAGACCGGGCGGCGGGAACTGATAGGACTGGTCCTCGGTGGTGAAGGCGTAGAGCAGGATCAGCGCCAGGGGCAGATGCAGGAACAGCAGTCCCGCCACGGCGGCGAGGCCCAGCGCCACGGGCCTCTCGCGCAGCCCCGCCTCAGAGCGCATCGAAGGCCCCCAGGCGCCGTGCGACGGCGAGATAGATCGACATCAAGACGATCGGCACCACGCAGAACGCCGCGGCGAGCGGAATGTTGCCGGCGGTTCCCTGCTGCACGTAGACCACCTGCCCGAGGAACAGGCGCGAGGATCCCACGATCTGCGGAACGATGTAGTCGCCGAGCGTCAGCGAGAACGTGAAGATCGAGCCGGCGACGACGCCGGGAAACGCGAGGGGCAGGATCACGCTGCGGAACGTTCTGCGCGGGGGCGCCCCGAGATCCGCCGACGCCTCGATGATCGAACGCGGCACGCGTTCCAGGGCCGCCTGGATCGGCAGGATCATGTACGGCAGCCAGATGTAGAGGAAGACCAGGAAGGTGCCCACGTAGGAGACCGAGAGCGACGTGCCGCCGATCACGGGGAGCGCGAGGACGGCGTCGATGGCCACGCCGAGGCCGAGGTGCTCCGCCAGCCAGGTCAGGATGCCTTCCTTGGCGAGGATCAGCTTCCAGGCGTAGACGCGCACGAGATAGCTCGACCACAGGGGCAGCAGCACCGCGAGATAGAAGAAGGCCTTGGCGCGCGCCGATGCATAACGCGCCATGTAGTACGCGACCGGGAAGGCGACCACGGCCGCCGCCAGCGTCACGCTCGCCGCCATCGCGGCACTGCGCAGGATGATGTCGAGATGCGCGGGTTGAAATAGCTCTATGTAGGTGCGCAGCGTGAACTCGCGACGGATCAGTCCGGTAAACTCGTCGACGGAGAAGAAGCTCTGCAGCAGCAGCGCGAACATCGAGCCGAGGTAGACCGCGCCCAGCCAGAGCAGTGGCGGCGCCAGCAGAAAGGCCAGGAAGAGCCGGGGTCGCGCGAAGAGCTGCGTCGACGCGCGGCGCGCGAGGGGCGGCGCCGCGGGCGCAGCAGGGGCCGCGCTCACGACGCGCTCCGCTCGTCGAGACGGTGCATGTCGGCGATGCGCCAGGCGAGCCAAACCCGCTCGCCGATCCCCGGATTGCGCTCTTCGCGGTCCGCGCGCCGGCTGTGTGTCACGACACTCATCGAGCGATCGCCCTCGAGCGCGACCACGGTGCGCACGCTCGCGCCATGGAACTGCACGTCCGAGACCCGGCCCGCGCGGGCGATCCAGCCCGGCTCGAGCGCCGGTTCGCTCGCCGCCAGGCGCACTACCTCGGGACGCACGCTGAAGAGTCCCGCGACGCCCGCGCGCGCTCGATCCCCGCGCAGATCGACGAGATTCGAATCTCCGACGAATTCCGCTGCGAAGCGCGTCGCCGGTCGCTCGTAGATCTCGCGCGGGGTTCCGATCTGCTCGATGCGTCCCGCGTTGAAGACCGCGAGCCGGTCGCTCATCGAGAGCGCCTCGCCCTGGTCGTGCGTCACGAAGATGAAAGTGATGCCGAGCGCGCGTTGCAGGCTGCGCAGCTCCACCTGCATCTGCTGGCGGAGCTTCAAGTCGAGCGCGCCGAGCGGCTCGTCGAGGAGCAGGGCGCGCGGTCGATTGATGAGCGCGCGGGCGAGCGCGACGCGCTGGCGCTGGCCTCCCGAGAGCTCGCTCGGCCGCCGCGGACCGAAGCCCTCGAGACGCACCATCTCGAGCATCTCCTGCACGCGCGCGCGGCGCTCGCTGCGGCCCACGCGCTTCACCAGCAATCCGTAGGCGACGTTCTGCTCGACCGACATGTGGGGGAAGAGCGCGTAGTCCTGGAAGACGGTGTTCACGTCCCGGTCGTACGGGGGGATCGCCTCGGCGGCGCGGCCGTAGAGCTCGATCGTGCCCTGCGTCGGCCGCTCGAAGCCCGCGATCAGGCGCAGGCAGGAGGTCTTGCCCGAGCCCGACGGCCCGAGGATGCCGAAGAACTCCCCGTCGCCGATCTCCAGGTCGACGCCATCCAACGCGCGCGTGGCGCCGAAGCGAAGCGCGACGTTCCGGAAGCGGACGGCGATGTCCATGGTGCAGATCTCACCCGCGCGTGCGCGCGGCGGCGGCGGCTGCACCGCCGCCGCGCTTCAGCGGCCGCCGAGCACGGCGATGTAATCCGTCACCCAGCGGTAGTACGGCACGCACGCGCCCTGGCTGGCGCAGCGGCTCGTCGGGGTGCGCCAGAATCGGATCTTCTCGAAGTTCTCGAAGCCGTTGCGCTTGCAGCCGTCTTCGCCGAGCAGCGCGTTTCCCTCGCAGGCGGCCGGCACCACCGGCACCGAGCCGAACCAGGCCGCGAGATCTCCCTGCAGCTTCGGATCGAGGGAGTGTTGCAGCCAGCGGTAGGCGCAGTTGGGGTGGGGCGCGTCCACGTGCAGCATGGTCGTGTCGGCCCAGCCCGTCGCACCCTCGTCCGGAATCGTGCTGGCGATGGGCTTGCCCTGCCGCTGCAGGATGTTGACCATGAACGGCCAGCTCGACGAGGCCACGACGCCCTCGTTGGTGAAGTCGTCGATCTGGATGAACGGATCGTGCCAGTACCGGCTCACGATCTTGCGCTGGCCGCGCAGCAGATCGAGCACCGCCTTGTACTGCGCCTCGCTGAGCTCGTACGGATCCGAGATCCCCAGCTCGGGGCGATGCGACATCAGATAGAGCGCGCCGTCCGCGATGTAGATGGGGCCGTCGAAGGCCTGGACGCGCCCGGCGTTGCTCTTTCCGTCGGGCAACACGGTCTCCTCGAAGATCACCTTCCAGCTGCGCGGCGGCTTCGGGAACACCTCCGTGTTGTACATCAAGACGTTCGAGCCCCATTGGTACGGTACGCCGTAGTGCACGCCGTCCAGCGTGTGCCACGGCGCGCTGCGCAGGCGCTCATCGATCGTGTTCCACTTGGGGACGCGCGACACGTCGATCGGTTGGACGCGCTTGCCCGCGATCAGGCGCAGGCTGGCGTCGCCCGACACCGTGGCGAGGTCGAATCCGCCTTCGTTCATGAGGGCCACCATCTCGTCCGAGGTGCCGGCGACCTTCACGCGCACCTGGCAGCTCGTCGCCTTCTCGAAGCCGCGCACCCAGTCGTAGTTCGGATCGCTCTCGCCGCGCTCGATGTATCCGGGCCAGGCGACGATGTCGACCAGGCCTTCGCCGGGCCCGATCTCGGTCGCGGCGTCCGCGGCGCGGGCCGCGCCCGCTGCGAGGGCGACCCAGGCCGCCACACCGATTCCCATGGCTGTGCCGATTCGCGTCATTCGCTCTCCCCATTCGAGGTGGCGCGCCGCCCGCGGGCGAGCGCCGGCGCATAGCATCGGCCGGGCGCCCCGCGCCCGCCAGCGCGGGCCCTCCGCCCGGGCTCGGCGGGCCGTGCCATGGCGATTTCGCCAGCGGCGGGCGCCGCGTTACCATGCGGCCGCGACCGCGCGACTGCTGCACGCGGGGCTCGCGAGCGCTGCGCCGGTTGCGCCGCACGATCCACCAGCGATGAGGGAGTACAGCATGAAGAAGGTCATGATCATGGGCGTGGGTGCGCAGGGCAGCACCATCGCCAAGCGGCTGCAGGAGGAGCCCAAGATCCGGGAGATCATCTGCGCCGACTACGACCCGCGCGCGGCCCAGGATCTCGAAAAGTCCCTCTCCAAGGCGAAGGCCGTGCAGGTGGACGCGCGCAAGGTGGCGGACGTCGTCAAGGCGGCGAAGGGCGCAGAGTTGATCGTCAACGGGCTGCCGCCGGACTTCAACATGAGCGTGATGGACGCGGCGCTCGAGGTGAACGCCTGCTACCAGGATCTCGCATCGGGCCCCCTGGGAGACGGGAACTTCGTCGGCGCGGTGCGCAAGCAGCTCGACCGCGACCAGCAGTTCAAAGATGCGGGACTTGCCGCGCTCACGAACACCGGCTCGGCGCCGGGGGTGGCCAACATCGTGACGCGGGAAGCGTGTGACAAGTTCGACAGCGTCGACGCGATCACGATCTACGTGTACGACGGCATCTGGTCGAAGCGCTTCATCCCCTTCTGGTGGTCACCCGACACCGCCTTCGGCGACATGGCCGCCGAGCCCGTCATCTACGAGAACGGCGCCTTCAAGACCGTGCCCCCCTTCAGCGATCCCGAGTGGGTCGACTTCCGGGGCATCGGCAAGCGCCGCGTCTACGACCACGAGCACGAGGAGCCCGTGACGATGGGCCTGCTCGCCGATCGCTACCTGAAGGGCGTGCGCAACGTGCGCTTCCGCTACGGCGGCCCGGCCTGCGAGCTGGCGCGAGATTTCTACCGCATGGGTCTGCTCTCCTGGCGGGCCGTGGAGGTGGACGGTGTCGAGATCGTGCCGATGCGCCTGATCTCCAAGCTGACCCCGCCGGCGCCGAAGTACCGGGAGGAGATCCAGCAGGTGCTCGACGAGGGCATGGAGCTGGAGGAGGGCGCTTTCCTGGTCCGCGTGGACGGCGTGAAGGACGGCGGCGCGCTGCGCGTCGACAGCTACGTGAATGCGCCGGACCTGACCGAGTCGTTCCGGAAGGCGGGCATCACCCACGAGTCGTACTACACCGGGCAGAGCGCCTTCCTGTTCACGAAGATGTTCGTCAACGGCAAGATCGATCTCACGGGCGTCTTTCCGCCGGAAGCGTTCGAGGCGGGGGCGCGGCGCTACTACCTGGAGGAGGCGGCCAAGCTCGACATCACCGTGGACGAGGTGGTGCAGCGGCGCCTGTACTAGGTGGGGTGTGCGCAGTCCGGGCCGCGGGCTGCGATCGCGCCCTGGGGTGGATCGGCATCGGTTGGGCCCGGAAAGGGCGGGCGTACCCGCTCGCGGAACCTGGCCATGGCGAACCCCTGCGCCGGAGGCCGCGATCCTGGTAAGGTTCGCGACACCTGGTGCAGCGCGCCCCGGCGGGCGTGGCACAGCTCGGCGCGCGCCCCGCGCCGATGAACGAGGGTGGACTCCGGTCCGATGCAACCGCTGCAAGATTCCCGTGCGACGCTGGATTTCGTGACCTTTGGCTGGCGCCTCGCCGCCACGTTCTTCGTGGTGCTGCTCAACGGCTTCTTCGTGGCCGCGGAGTTCGCGCTGGTGAAGGTGCGCTCCACGCAGATCCAAGCGCGCGCCGAAGCCGGCAGCAGCGGGGCCAAGGCGGTCCAGCACATCCTCGCGCACCTCGATCGCTATCTCTCCGCCTGCCAGCTCGGCATCACCATCGCCAGCCTGGTCCTCGGCTGGCTGGCGGAGCCCGCCGTGGCCGAGCTGCTGCTGGCCGGCGCCGTCTCCGCGGGGTTCGAGATCCCGGTAGACGATCCCGTGCTGCACGGCATCGCGCTCGGCATCGCGCTCACGCTGGTGACAGTGCTGCACATGACCGTCGGCGAGCAGGCGCCGAAGATCTGGGCCATCCACCACGCGGAGTCGGTCGCGATCCAGATCTCGCGCCCGCTGCGCATCTTTGCGTCGACGTTTCACTTCTTCATCGCGATCATCAATACGCTCGCGAACGGCCTGCTGCGGCTGGTCGGGCTGTCGGCGGAAGAGCTGGCCGACACCTCCAGTCACAGCGCCGAGGAGATCAAGCGCATCCTCGCCACGTCGGCGAAGTCCGGACACATCAGCGCGCGCCAGCTCGATCTCGCGCAGAACGTGCTCGACATCTTCGGGCTCGAGGTGCGGCACATCATGGTTCCGCGCGTCGACGTCACCTACCTCACGCTGCAGAATTCGCTGGAGGACAACCTGCGCGTCGTGCGCGAGACCGGGCACTCGCGCTTTCCGCTGTGCAGCTTCGGGCTCGATTCGGTGATCGGGGTGGTGCACGCGAAGGACGTGATGGCGGCGGTCGCCGCCGGCGCCGCGCCCGATCTGAAGACGATCGCGCGCAAGCCGGTCTTCGTGTCGGATACGCAGTCCGTCTCGCGGCTGATCTACGAGCTGCAGCGCAGCCGCAGCCACTCCTGCATGGTGCTCGACGAGCACGGAACCACGATCGGCCTGGCCTTCCTCGAGGATGCCCTCGAGGAGATCGTCGGACCGATCCAGGACGAGTTCGACGCGGAGATGGAGCCGGGCGTGACGCGCCTCGGCACGGGCGCCGTCGAGATGCCGGGCTCGCTGTCCCTGCCCGAGGCCAGCGAGATCCTCGACCTCGATTCGCTGGCCGAGGAGGCCGACACGATCGGCGGCCTGATCGTGGCCATGCTCGGCCGGCTGCCGCGGCGCGGCGATGAGCTCACGGTGGGCGGCTACCGCGCGCGGGTGCTCGCCGTGACGCGCCGCCGCATCGAGCGGCTGCGCTTCGAGCCGCTGAGCGCGGACGAGTCGGCCCCGTCGGCATGAGAGCGAGCCTTCGCGCGGGCGTTCTGCAGCTGGGCATGCTGATCCTCATCGCTCCGGCCGCCCTGGCGGCCGACGCGCCCGTCGTTGCGGCGCCGAGCGACGCGGAGCGCCAGCTCGGCCAGGTTCGCGCCGAGATCGAGCGCGCGCGGCTCGCGGCGGGTGGGGGAGGGCGCGAGGCGGGCGAAGCCCGCGCCGAGATGGAGACTCTCGAGAAGCTGGCGCGGATTCTGGCCGAGCAGCGCGTCGCCGAGCAGCGCGCCCAGGCGCTGGCCGAAGAAGCCGACGCGCTGACTGAGCATCTCGCAGCGCCGCCTTCCGCCAACGTCGCAGCGGCGCCCCCGTATTCGCTGCGTTTCTTCGACGAGGCCGCGGGTGCGGCCGAGGCGTTGAGGCACGCGGTTGCGCTCGCGGAGACCGCAGCCGGGGACGCGCTCGCTCTGCTCGAGACGGCGCGGGCCGAGAGCAAGGAGGAGGCGCGCGTCCTGCGGCTGGCGCGCGAGCAGCGCAGTCCGCAGCCATCGGCGCAGGTCGCGGGCGAGGAGCGCCGGCGGGAGCTGGCCGGAAGGCTCGCGGAGGCGCGGGTACGCCTGCGGGAGCTCGATCACCGCAATGCGCTGGCGGCGCTCGAGCTGGAGCGGAAGCGGCTGCAGCGCAGCGACGCAGAGCTCGCCTGGATTCGCGAGCACGTCGACGCGCGGGAACGCGATCTGGACGAGGTGCGTACCGAGCTCGCCCAGGAGGAGTTCGACGCCGCGCGTCGCCTCGAGCTGAGCCGGCTCGAGCTGGCCTCGGCCGAGGAGCGGCTCGCGGCTGCGCAGCGGCGCATCGGCGCGGCCCGCGACCCGCAGCCCGCAGCCGAGGAGGAGGCTGCGGCGCGGCGACTCGAGGTGGCGCGCTACCAGAGAAGCGTGGCGTTTCTCGGGGAGCGGCTCGAGCGGGTCGCCGCCGATCGGCAGCTCTGGGAGCGCCGCTATCAGCTGGTGTCCGATCGCGCCTCGCGCGTCGAGGTTGCCGCGTGGTTCGAGGAGACCGCGCGCCAGCTGGAAGAAACGACGCGCCAGATTCGGATCCGCGCGACGCGGGTCGAAGAGCTGCGCCGCCAGAGCGAGGAGATCCGCGCGAAGATCGAGCGGGCTTCCGATCCTCGTGTCGGGCACTGGCTCGGCGCGCAGAGCGAAACGCTCGGACAGCTCATCCAGATCTACACAGAGGATCTCGCCGGTCTCGCCAGCCACCGCGCTCTCGAGCAGCGGCTGCACGCCGAGCTCGAGGCGCGGCGCACGGAAGTCGACCTCTCGGATCGGATTCGAGCATTGTTCGACGTCGCGCGCTCCGCCTGGCACTACGAGATCACGTCCTCGGAGAATCGTGCGATCACGGTGGGGAAGGCCGTGAGCGCGGTCGTCGTGTTCCTGATCGGCTACCTCTTCGCCTCCGCCGTCACGCGCATCGGGGGCCGCCGCGTGTTCTCCCGCGTCGGCATGGACGAGGGCGCGGCTCATGCCTTCGAGTCGCTCGCCTTCTATGCGCTGATGGTGGCTGCATTCCTCTTCGCGCTGCGCATCGTCAACATCCCCCTCACGGCCTTCGCGGTGGTCGGCGGTGCGCTTGCCATCGGTGTGGGCTTCGGCAGCCAGAACGTCGTGAACAACTTCATCAGCGGCGTGATCCTGCTGGCCGAACGGCCCCTCAAGCTCGGGGATCTCGTCGAGCTCGGGGGGGTCTACGGGACGATCGAGCGCATCGGGCTGCGCAGCACGCGGGTGCGCACCGGCGACAACATCCACATCATCGTGCCGAACTCGTCCTTCCTCGAGAACAACGTGATCAACTGGACCCACAACGACGAGACGGTCCGGATCGTGGTCAAGGTGGGCGTCGTCTACGGATCGCCCACCCGAGACGTGGAACGCATCATTCGCGAGGTGCTCGACGAGCAGACGGGCATCTTGAAGCAGCCGGCCCCGATGATCCTCTTCACGAACTTCGGGGACAATTCCCTCGATTTCGAGGCGCGCTTCTGGATCCGCATGCGCACGCACGCCGAACGGCTCCAGATCGAGAGCGACGTGCGCTACCGCATCGACGATCGCTTCCGCGACGCGGGGATCGTGATCGCGTTTCCGCAGCGCGACGTGCACCTCGACAGCATCGCGCCCCTCGAGGTGCGGTTGGTCGGCGAGTCGATCGGTGCGAGGCGCGCAGCGCCCGTCGGCGAGTCGGATCGCTGAGGAGGTCTGCCGTGTTCCACAAGCGCAATCCGCCGATCGGCTCGCGGCCCGGCACGCTGGCCATTCCCGAGGGCTCGCCGCCGCCGCGCATCCGCCTGCTGCAGTACGACGCCTCGACCCACCGCGATGAGGCGATCGAGGATCTGGAGCGGCTGCCGGAGCGGCTCGCGTTCGAGGGCGTGACGTGGATCAACGTGGTCGGCCTCGGGGACGAGCCCACCCTGCGGCGGCTGGCTGAGATCTTCGAGATCGCGCCGCTCGCCCTCGAAGATGCGGTGAACGCTCCGCAGCGCGCCAAGTCGGAGCTCTTCGACGCGCACCAGCTGGTGATCGCGCGCGTGCCCATGCAGGAAGGCGAAGCGCTGAGCGTTCCGCAGGTCTGCTTCTTCATCGGAGCGCGCTACCTGCTCACCTTTCAGGAGCGTCCTTTCGGCTTCTTCGATCCCGTGCGCGAGCGCATCCAGGCGGGCCTCGGTCCGATGCGGCGCTCGGGCCCCGACTACCTGGCCTACGCGCTGATCGACACGCTCGTCGATCGCTACTACCCGATCGCGGAGAAGCTCGCCCACGAGCTCGAGGATCTCGAAGAGGAGATCCTGGAGAGCGCCGAGGCCGACACGCTGAATCGCATCCACCGCGTGCGCCGGGATCTGGTGATCCTGCGGCGCGTGGGCTGGCCGCAGCGCGAGACCGTCGCGAGTCTGGTGCGCGGCGAGAGCTCGTTCCTGAGCGCGCCGGTGCGCGGCTATCTGCGCGACACGGACGACCACATCGCCCAGATCATGGAGGTGGTGGATTCGTCTCGCGAGATGGCCGTGGGTCTCGCCGAGATGTACATCTCGGACTTGAGCCATCGCACCAACGAGATCATGAAGATGTTGACGCTGATGGCGAGCATCTTCATCCCGCTGACGTTCGTGGCCGGCGTCTACGGTATGAACTTCGAATTCATGCCGGAGCTGGGCCACCGCCTCGCCTATCCCACGGTGCTCGCAGCCATGTTCGGGATGGCGGCCGCGATGCTCGTGTATTTCCGGCGCCGCGGCTGGCTCGGCGGCGGACGCCGCAAGCGGAAGCCGTGACGCCGCGGAGCCGTCTGCGCTGCCGTGTGTCGGACCGCGCGCTGCGGCGCATGGCCGCCGGCATCGCCTGTCTCGCGCTCCCGGTCGCCGCCTGCGAGGCGCGCCATCCCGAGGCGGAGGCGCGCGCGCTGCTCGAGCAGGGACGAGCCGAGGAGGCCGTCGCGCTGCTGCAGCCGGAGATCGAGGCCCGGTCCGGCAATCCCCGTCTCTACCATCTCTACGGCGCGGCGCTGCTGCAGAGCGGACAGCCGAGCCTGGCGACCTGGCCGCTGCAGCGCGCCGCGCAGGATCCCGAACAGGCGGTGGAGAGCGGGCTGCTGCTGGCGCGGGCGCTGCTCACCGGCGGCAGCCCACACGATGCGGTGTGGGCTGCGAGCGCGGTGCTCGAGCGGGATCCGGACAACGCGGGCGCGCTCGGCCTGCGCGCGCAGGGCTCCCTGCGCTCTCTCGACGAAGAGCCCGCGCTGCGCGACATCGAGCGCCTGCTCGCGCTCGGCTACGGTGCCGATCCGAACGACGTGAGTCTGCTGCAGGCCAAGCTCGAGGCCGAGCTGCGGCTCGGGCGCAGCGAGGACGCGGAGCGCACGATCGCGCTGTTGCGCGCGCGCGCCGCCGAAGCCGAGAATTTTCCGGAGGAGCTGGCGGCGCGGCTGTGCGCGCTGGACGCGGTGTTCAGCGCCGAGAAGGGCGACGCGGTCGCGGCGCGCGCGCAGCACGAGGCTTGCCTCGAGCGCCATCCCGCCGCGCACGTCGTGGTGCAGGAGGCGGCCCGCTACTTCGACGCACAGGGCGAGTTCGAGCGCGGCACGCAGATCCTGGAGCGGGCGGTCGAGGCGGCGCCGGACGACCTGCCGCTGCGCATCCAGCTGGCGGCGCGCCTGCGGGATCTCGGACGCAGCGACGAGGCGGGCGACACGCTGCGCGACCTCGCCGAACGCAGCGGCGCACCGCTCGCCTGGACGGCCCTCGCGGACCACTTCGTCGAGCTCGAGGATCTCGAGGGGGCCGCCGACGCACTCGGCCGCGCCGTGCAGGCGCAGACGAGCCGCGCTCTCGACGAGGGCGGCTTCTACGACGTGCCCGATGCCGGACTGTTCGCCTACGCAGACATCCTGGTGCAGCTCGGCGAATCCACCCACGCGCGTGTGCGGCAGATGCTCCCCGCCCTCGAGGAGCCCGCCTACGCCCACTTCCTGGAAGGTCGCATGCGGCTCGTGAGCGGAGACTACGCCGGAGCGGACGCCGCGTATCGGGCCGGGCTGCGTCTGTGGCCCTCGAATCCCGGCGCGCGCTACCTCGCCGGGCAGGCGGCCGAGCAGCTCGGCGACTTCGTCGCCGCGATCTCCCACTACCGCGAGGCGATTCGCGCGGATGCCTCGCGCTCGCCCGCGGGTCTCGCGCTGGCCCGCATCCAGATCGCCCAGGGCAACCTGGGCGCGGCCCTCGACGCGCTCCGCTTTCACCTGCAAGGGCACGATGGTGACGTGCACGCGCTGCGCCTCTACGCCGACGTGGCCTTCCAGATGGGGCGCGACGAGGAGTCGGCCGGGGCGCGCCGTCGCATGGCGGCGATGCCGGGTCAGGCGGCGCGGGCCGTGGCGGATCGGGCGCAGGATCTGGCGCGCGCGCAGGGTGTGGAGGCCGCGCTCGTCTTTCTCGAGAGCTCGCGGCTCGATCTCGACGATCCCGCCCATGCGCCGGCGCTGGATGCCTGGTGCGCGCTGCTCGCCGGCCAGGGCCGGCACGCGGAGGCGCTGGCGCGCATCGACGGGCTGCTCGCGCGCCATCCCCAGGTCGCGGCGCTGCACGCCGCGCGCGGCGCCGCTCTGCACCGGGCGGGGCGCGATGCCGAGGCGCGCGCGGACCTCGGGCGCGCCCTCGCGCTGGATGCGCGCCAGCTGTCGGCGCTCGTGATGCTGGCCGCGCTGAGCGGCGCAGCGGGAGAGATCGATGAGGCGGTCGCTCTGTACGATCGCGCGAGCGAGGTGGAGCCCGACGAGCCCGCGCACGCCTACGCCGCCGCGTCGCTGCGCCTCGAGGCGCGCGCCGAGGCGGATGCGGAGCAGCGCTTCGAGAGTCTCCTGCGCAACTTCGCCTGGCACGGCGACGCCGCCTACGCGCTCGCGCAGCGGGCGCTGGCGCGCGGGGCAACGGATGCGCGCGCCCTCGACCTCGCCCAGCGCGCCGCGCGCTTCCGCGCGGGGCCGGAAGGCATCGTCCTGCTCGGTCGGATGCTGCTGACGCGCGGCGAGAGCGACCAGGCGGTCGCCGTGCTGCGCCACGCCGCTGCGCTCGAGGAGCCTGGGCCGGGCACGCAATATTATCTGGGGCGCGCCCTGGCGGCTGTTGGCGACCTAGACGGTGCGCGCGCGGCGTACCGCGCAGCGATTGACTCCGAGTCAGGTTTGGAGGTGGCATCCGCGCGGCGCGAGCTGGCGCGTCTGGAGGCCGACGCGGCCGCGCCTTGAACCGGGAGTCAACCTCTGTGACGCGTGCGGCGCGATTCCTCATCGTTGTGCTTGACCCGCGACGGCGGCGCGGGAGAGAATCGCTGCGAAGGCAACGGCCCTGCGCACGTGTGGGGATTGTGATCGGAAAGCTTGCGATCGGGAAGATTGTGATCGGCAAGGATCGCAAGGTGTCACGCGCAGGGCGCCGGAATCTGGAGGCCGACGTCGGCGTCCAGGCAAGCAGAGAGCAGAGAACCCGACATCGGAACGTCGACACGCGCCGCGGATCTGGCGGCCGTGGACGCCGCCAGGAGGGAGATCCGATGCAATCGACTCGTCTGATCCGCACCGCGCTCTGGGTTGCAACCGCCGCGCTATTACTCGCGCTTCCCGCGCAGTCGCAGGTGGTCGTGCAGTACACGGCCACGCTGGTCAGCGGCTTCGGCGATGGCCCCGCGCCCACGCCGAACGATCCGCTCGGCCTGCCGGATACCGCGAACAACGGCTTCCCGGCCTGCCAGGCGAACATTCTTGGCACGCGCAGCTCGGCCACGGCGGCCACGGTGAGCTTCGCCGGCCAGGCCTCGGTCACCACGGCGGGCACCGCGCCGCGCGCGGTCTCCTTCGCCACGGGCACGCCCGGCAACGGCATGGTCACCACCTGCCTGTCCACGCAGACGAAGATTCCGCCCTTCCTCACGCAGCGCATCCAGTCGAGCAACATGACCTGGCCGGGCTCGGCGGGTGGCTTCGCGGCGGGCGGCGGCTTCGGCGGCACCGCGATGAGTCCGTTCGTGCACGTCCCGGTCTTCAACTCGCTCCAGGCGGTGCTCGCCACGGCGATTGTCCCGGGGACGGGCATGGGTCCCCCGACGCCGAACGCCAAGTTCGGCGGGGCGCTGCGCGTGAACGGCGTGAGCAATGCTTTCCTCGGCATCAACACCGGGGCGAACATCTTCACGGGCACGCTGCCCGTGCGCCTGAGCGTCGGCGCGGGGGGGGCGGGAGTGCCGACCTTCCAGGTCACCACGACGCGCACGTTCATGCGCAAGGGCGGCCTGCCGCCGACGGTGCCGGAGCAGGCCCGGCAGGTGCTGTTCCCGTGGACGACGGGCCGGGTGATCGCGTCCGATAAGACGGGCAATTTCTGGACGTTCCGCACGCGCACGGGCTTCGACAGCCGCAACAGCGCCGGAACCACGGGAACGCTGCAGCTCGTCACGCCGGGTCTCGTCACGATCAGCGGGCCGCTCACGGTCCTGCCCTTCGCCATCACCTCGGTGCTGACGCTCACGTTCACGCCGGAGCCGGGCGCGACGCTGCTGCTCGCGGGCGGCGCGCTCACGCTGCTGGTGCTCGTGGCGTTGCGGAGGCGCAGAGGCTGAGCGGCGCGGTCTGCTAGGGGATCGCCGGCAACATCTCGAGGGGGCGGTGAGGAGCTAGGAGGATGCGGCTTCTCGCCTCGCGTTGGTTTCTTCCCGCCGCCCTGCTCGCGATGCTGGCGGTCTACCTGATCACCCAGCTCGAGGTGCGCGTCGACGCGCGGCCGAAGGGCACGCGCGAGGACATCGCCCGGCTCGCGCAGCGCACCGACCTCAATGTGCTCTTCGTGCTGATCGACACGCTGCGTGCCGATCGCCTCGGGGCCTACGGCTACGAGCGGCCCACCAGCCCGGGCATCGACTATCTGGCCGCCACGGGCGCGCGCTTCGCGCGCCAGCGCGCACAATCTTCGTGGACCAAGGCCTCGATGGCCTCGCTGTGGACCGCGCTGTATCCGGCGCGCACCGGGGTGCTGCGCTACCCGGACGCGCTGCCCGACGCGGCCCAGGTTCCGGCCGAAGTCCTGCAGGCGGCCGGCTTCGTCACCGCCGGCATCTGGCGCAACGGCTGGGTGGCGCCGAACTTCGGCTTCCGGCAGGGCTTCGAGATCTACCAGAACCCGCTGGCCCGGCAGTCGCCGGATTCGCTGCGGCGCAACGCGCGGGCGGGCCGCATCGCGGGCACGGACATCGATCTGGTGCTCTCCGCCATGGAGTTCCTGCGCGTGCACCGCGACCAGCGCTGGTTTCTGTACGTGCACTTCATGGACGTACACCAATACGTGACGGATGCCTCGACCGCGCGCTTCGGCACGAGCTACTCGGACAGCTATGACAACGCCGTGCTGTGGGTGGATCGCCAGCTGCAAGGGCTCGTCGGAGAGCTCGAGCGCCTCGGCCTGCGCGACCGCACGCTCGTGGTGGTGGCGTCCGATCACGGCGAGGCCTTCGGCGAGCACTGGCACGAAGGGCACGCGCGGGATCTGTACCGCGAGGTGACGCACACGCCGCTCGTGCTGAGCTTTCCGTTCCGGCTGGATCCGGGCGTCGTCGTCGAGGTGCCCACGCAGAACGTGGACCTCTGGCCGACGCTGCTGGCGCTCTGCGGCCTGCCGCCGCTGCCGCTGGCGGACGGGCGCTCGCGCCTGCCCGAGCTGCTCGGCGGCGGCGCAGGCAGCGGCGCCGGCGACGACCTCGATTTCGCGCAGCTCGACCGCACCTGGGGGCGGGCGGGCACGGAGCCCGCGCCCCTCGTGGCCGTGCGCGAGGGCAGCTACCGCCTGATCCACGACGTGCGCGACCCGAGCGCGGACGAGCTCTACGACCTCGCCGCGGATCCACAGGAGTTCGAGGACATCGCGGCGCAGTCACCGGAGCTCACCGCGCGGCTCGCAGCCGTGGCCCGCCGTCACTTCGAGCGCGACACCGCGTGGCCGGGCGGTGCGCCCCGCGTCGAGCTCGATGACATGTCTCTGCGTCAGCTGCGGGCGCTGGGCTATGCAGTGGAATAGAGGAGGGCGCCGCATCGGTGGGGAGGCGCGGGTGAGAACGACCGGGATGAGCCGATTCGCGGCGCTGGTCTGCGGGCTGGCGTGGCTCGTGGCCTGGAGCGCCAGCCCGGTGCGGGCTGCGGAGCCGGAGACGCCACCCGAGCCCGCCGACGCGGTCGGCGGCGGCGAAGACGAGGAGCTCGAGATTGGGGTTCCCGCCTCGGCGAGCGCGACCCGATCCGAAGGCATCGAGGACATCCTGGTCACCGCCCAGGGGCGCGAGCAGACCGTGCAGGAGGCGTCCGTGTCGGTAGCCGCCTTCAGCGTCGAGTACCTGGAGGCGCTCGGCGCCCAGAACATCGCCGATCTCTCCCAGTTCACACCCAACCTCGAGATCCGCACGGTGTTCTCCGCCTCGAATCCCACGCTGTTCATCCGCGGCGTGGGGCTGCGCGACTTCAACGCCAACTCGTCGAGCTCGGTGGCCGTCTACAACGACGACGTCTACATGAACTCGCCCGCCGGTCAGCTCGGCCAGCTCTTCGACCTGCAGGGGGTGGAGATCCTGCGCGGGCCGCAGGGGGCGCTCTACGGTCGCAACGCCTCGGCGGGGGCGATCCGCGTGATCACGCGCAAGCCGCTGATGAACGAGTTCAATGGCTTCGCGAACGTGAGCTACGGGCGCTTCGACCAGATCGACGTGGAGGGCGCCCTCGAGGTGCCCCTGGTGACGGACCTGCTCGGCCTGCGCGTGTCCGGCGTGATGCACCGGCGCGACGGCACCACCGTCAACCGCTGCGCCGACGACAGCTTCTGGCGGAGCGCCCAGGGAGCCACCAACGAGGATCGCAGAACGCTCGCGTGGCGCGTGTTCTCCAGCTGCTTCAACGGCAGCGCCGGAACGACGGGCTTCGTGGGAACGCGTTCGGATCCGTCGGTCGGCGGTCAGGGCTGGGATGCGGGGGGCACGGGGCCGATCGGCGGCGGCGTCGGCGCGATCCTCGACGCGAGCAATGCCGTGGTGCCCGACGACATCGCCCGCAAGGTCAACGACGTCGAGAACTGGGCTGGGCGCGGTCTGCTGCGCCTGCATCCCGCCGACGGCTCGGATTGGATCCTCAACGTGCACGGCGGCCGCAACCGCGCGCTGGCGCGCCAGTTCCAGATGCTCGGTGCCAAGACGAACGCCAACACGGGAGAGCCCACGGTCGGCGCCAACGACATCGATGGCTACAGCGATCCGGATACCGTCACGTTCGGCGGTCCGCCGCGCTTCTCCCGGATCAATCCGACCTCTCCGGAGGACGGGGATGTCTTCCAGGGCGACTACAACCGCACCGGGCCCGAGCGGCTCGACCTGCTCGGGGCGAATCTGAGCGGCGAGATCTCGATCGGCGACTTCGCACTGAAGAGCGTCACCGCCTACGAGTGGAACGACCGCCTCGTGCTGAGCAACGTGGACGCCAACCCCTACATCGGTCTCGAAGTCGACTTCTCCAACACGGCCTGGCAGCTGAGCCAGGAGCTCAAGACGCTGTGGGATGCGGGCGGCACCACCACCTGGCAGGCGGGCAGCCTCTTCCTCTACGAGAATCTCGACGTCCTGAACGATTTCCGCACCGCGCCGACGGTGGTCAATCGTCAGGACTACACGCAGAAGACCTACTACGGCGCTCTCTACGGCTACTTCTCCTGGGCGCCGCTCGAGACCTTCTCGATCGAGGGCGGCGCGCGCTGGAACATCGAGCACAAGGACTTCGCGATCACGGCGGATCTCATCTCTGTCGGGGTGCTGTCCCAGGAGCAGACGGCGGACGTGACCAAGCAGGCGCCGACCGGTGACATCTCCATCAACTACCGCCCCCACGACGACGTGAATCTCTACGCCAAGTTCAGCCGGGGCTGGAAGGGCGCCCACTTCAACGGCAACGTGATCACCAGCGCGGGGGATCTGGGCGCCTCCCTGGTCGAGCCGGTGCGGCCGGAGAAGGTGAACGCGCTCGAGATCGGGCTCAAGTCGAAGTGGCTCGACGAGCGCCTGCGCTTCCACGCGGCCGCCTTCTACTACGACTACGAGGATCATCAGATCTTCCAGGTGCGCAACAGCTCGGTGGGGACCCCGGTGCAGGAGCTGCTCAACGCCGACGATGCGGACGTCTACGGCGTGGAGCTCGAGCTCGAGGCGCGGCCGCTCGACGGCTGGGCGCCCGGCTACCTGGAGGGCCTCACGCTGTTCGCCTCCTTCGCCTGGCTCGAGAGCAGCTACACCGACTTCACCAACGAGCGCGGCGAGGTGGTGAGCGGCCGGATCGTGACGCGCATCGACGACTTCTCCGGCCAGCAGCTGATCAACGCGCCGCGCCACGCCTTCACCGGCTACGCCCAGTGGGATCTCGGGCTCGGGCGCTACGGCACGCTGGTGCCGCGCTTCGACTGGAGCTTCAAGGATCGCGTCTACTTCAGCCCCCAGAACATCGAGCCGGTGAGCCAGGAGGCGCTGTGGCTCATGAACGCGCGGCTCGGCTACCGCACGCCGGACGAGCACCTCGAGATCGCCGGCTGGGTGCGCAACCTGACCGACCAGATCTACCGCATCGACGTGATCGACATCTCGCGCTTCCAGCAGTCCATCCTCTACGCCATCGGCGACCCCCGCACCTACGGGGTGACGCTCTCCGTGCAGTTCTGAACGTGGCGAATTCCGGAAAACTCAGCCTGCGCAGCGCGGCGGCGCGCATCGGCGCCGTGCTGCTGTGCGCGGCACTGGGCGGCTTCGCGTGCGGGGGTGAAGCGTTCGGCCGTGTCGACGCGGACGCGATGCGGGCGGGCGTCGCCGCGGCGCTGCGCGAGCCGAAGACGCTGGCGCGCACGGCCGGGCTGGTCGAGATCTTGCAGCAGCTCGACGCCGCAAACGTGGCGGGCGCCGCCGCGGCCTTCGACGCGCAGCTCTCGGTGCTGGACGACGAGGACCTGCGCCTGTTCCTGCACGCCTGGTCGGCCTTCGATCCCGCGGCGGCACTCGACCACACCCAGGCGTGGACGATGCTCAGCAAGCGCGAGCTCGGCGCGGGCCAGGTGATCTACGCCTGGGCCCGCTACGGCGCTGCGCTCGAGGCGAGGCTCAACGCGGACTCGCTGGCCGAGCCGAGCGTGCGCCGGGTGGCGCACGCGGAGCTGGTGCGCGGCTGGGCGCGCTCGGGCGACACCGACGGCGTGACGACCTACGTCTCGGAGCTGCCCCACGGCGATCTGCGCGATCGCTACACGGCCACCCTCGTGGCCGCCCTCGTCGCGAACGAAGGCGTCGAGGGCGCCGTGCGCTGGGTCGAGAGCATCCCCGACGATGCCCACGACAGGTTCAAGCGCACGGCCTTCCGCAAGGCGCTGCGCCACGTGACGGCGCGCGATCCGCAGGCGGCGGCGCGCTGGTACGAGCGGCACGCGGCGACATTCTACGCGGACCTCGGCATGTCCGTCGTCGCCACGGAGTGGGTGGAGCGCGATCCGCAGGCGACCTTCGCCTGGCTCGTCGCGCAGCCCGCGGGCGCCGACCGGGACATGGGCGTTCGCTTCGCCATGAACCGCTGGCTCGCCCTCGACGCGCCCGCGGCGGAGGCGTGGATGCGCGGCAACGAGCCCGTCGGCGCGCTCGCGCCCGCCCTGGAGCCCTTCGCGATCTGGCTGGCCAAGCGCGACCCGGCCGAGGCGGTGCGCTGGAGCGAGCGCATCCCGGACGACACGAAGCGCGCGCGCATGCTGGTGCTCACGGGCACGCGCTGGCGCCGGCAGGATGCGCCCGCCTTCGAGGCCTGGCTTGCGGAGGCCGAGCTGCCGGACGCGGTGCGGCGCGCCCTCGAGGGCGCGCCCGGCGCGACCGCCGCGGGCGCGGCGCGTCTGGCGCCAGAAGAGGAGGGGGGCGAGTGAGGGCGATGCTGCTGCGATTGCGACACGATCGACGTCGAGCGCCGCGCGCCGGCGTCGGCCGGGCGTGCGCGCTGTCGTTCGCGCTGCTCGCGTGGCTGCCGCGCGGCGCCGCAGCCGAAGCGCCGGACGCCGCGGCGACGCGCTGGACGCCGGCCTTCTCGCTCGGCTTCGACGTCCAGAACCAGGGCCTCGAGGCGGATCTCGACAGCTCGATCGGCCTGAGCGCCAGCAGCGGCAGCACCCAGCTCTCCTCGCTGTTCCGCCTCGACGGTACGCTCTACACGCCGTCACTCCTGTCTGGCGCAGGCGCGCCCCGGCTGCTGCTCCACGCGGGCGCGCAGATTCCCCTGGCGGAGGGATTTCTCGTGCTGCGCGCCAATGAGCAGTATCTGGTGGGCACCCTGGAGGCGGCGCAGTTCTGCCCCCTCGCGCCGGGTCCGCCGGTGATCGACTCCTGCGACCAGAAGGGCCGCACGGATCTGCGCTACGACGTGGCCTGGAGCGCCGGTCTCGGCGTCGAGTTCACGCTGCCGCTGGCCGAGCGGCAGATCAAGCTGCGGCCCTCGATCGATTACTTCGGTCAGTCGCTCCAGCTCGACAGCCGCATCGAGCGCGTGGACATGGGCCTGCAGGGGGCGCCGATCAACGCGGTCACCGTGGTCCAGACCACGACGCTGGCGGCGTCGCGCGGCGAGCTCGTCCATGCCATCGGCCCGCGCCTCAGCGTCGACGTCGAGACGGGGCGCATCGGCCGCTTCTCGCTGAACGTATTCGTGGAGACCCAGTTCTACTGGATCGTGTCGAATCGCACGTTCATCTACGGCGCCTCGAACGGCGCGGACAGCGCGGATTTCCGCGCGGTGCTCGATCCACTCGTTGCCCAGGGCGGCGCCGGCCTGCGCATCGTCTGGAGCGGCGACTGAGCGGCTGCGTTTCGCAACGCCCCAGCGGGCGTTCCGGGGCCGGTCCTGCGCCTCAGGAGCCCCCGTTTCCGTGTGCTCGTCGGGCGTGCAGCGCGTGGAGGTTCGCGCAGTGGAGCGCGAAGGAGGCCTGACACGCCAGCATGTCGAAGAGCTCGTAATCCAGCGACGACACCCCGGTCTTCTGCGGCAGGAGATCGAAGACCGCGATGGCGCCCTGCGTCTCGCCTGCGACCACCAGCGGCACACAGGCGGTGAGGTTGGTTTCGTGCGCCAGAGCCGGGATTTCCTGCTCGAAGTCGCGGGGATAGATCTTCTGATTGCGCGCCGAGTAGCCGATGATGCCGGAATCCAGGGGCAGGCTCGCGCACTCCGCCTCGTCGAGGCCCATCGACGCGATCAGGCGCAGCTCGGGGCGTCCTTCGACGCGCTCGAAGATGCCGATCTCTTCCGATCCGATCAGGTTGATCACGATCTCCTTGATCACGCCGAGGATGGCGTCCCGGTCGAGCCTTCCGTGCAGGCTGTAGGTTGCGGAGTACAGATTGGCAAGATTGTTGTTTTCTTCTTCGACGGCCGCGTACTCCTCGGCGCTGTCCACCCGCAGCGCCTCGATCGACTCGATCGTTTCGAGCAGCTTGTTGCGTTGCTCCCGCTCGCGGCGCAGCTCCTCTTCGAGATTGGCAAGGCGCTCCTCGAGCAGGCGGTTGTCGCAGCTCAGGACCTCGACCTTCTGGCGCAGTCGGTCGTTGTCGCCGCTGAGCTCGTCCAGGAACTTCTGTGTATGGACGCGGACGCTGTCTACGAATTTCGGGGTCTTGCGGGATTCTCCGCTCACACGTCACCTCTTTCCGCGCCCGGAACGCCCTCTTCATCCCGGCTGCGCGGCACCACCCCGGGGGTGCGGTGTCGCAGCGCCGTTCGAATTCTTCGGGATTTCGGAGGGATCCCTTGAACGCTGCGGCAGCCCGGGCGGCTGCCTGCGCCGCAGCGCCCGTCGTCCGCGCCGGCGTGGCCGACCCCGCGTGGCGGGGGCTAGCGTGGCGCGCATCGCGCGCGGCGGGAGGCGCGCTCATGCACTGGCTCGCATCGAAATCCGGCGCCCTTCCGCGATGCCGGATGCGGAGCACGGCAGGCGCGCTGTGCGGCGCCGCGCTGCTGCTCGCCCCGGCGGCCGCGACGGCCGCGGCGCCCTTCCTCGAGGGGCGCGTGGTGGCCGTGTTCGACGGCGACACGCTCGAGGTGCTGGTGGACCAGGAGCGACGGCGCATCCGCATCGCGGGCATCGACACCCCGGAACGCGGCCAGCCCTGGGCCGAGCGCGCCAAGCAGGCGCTCTCGGCGCGCGTCTTCGGCAAGCAGGTGCAGATCAACGAGATCGCGGTGGACCGCTACGGCCGAACCGTGGGGGAGGTCTACGCCGACGACGTATGCGTCGGCTGCGAGCTGGTGCGCGAGGGGCACGCCTGGGTCTACCGCGATTTCAGCGACGATGCGGTGCTCCTCGATCTCGAGGCGCAGGCCCGCGCGGCCGGGCGGGGGCTCTGGGGTCTGCCCGAGAGTCAGCGCACGCCGCCCTGGCAGTGGCGGCGCGAACAGCGCGCGCGGCGCCGTGCGCAGGACGCCGCGCCGCGCGGCGCATCCGATTGATGCGCCGCGCGCAGCGGCTGGCTGGGAATGCGCGCCCGCTCAGCCTGGCTCGACCGCGAGGACGCCCGCGTCGATCAGCTCGGCGAGCGTGCGGTAGATGAGCGCGTCGCTCGCGGGCAGCATGTCGAGCAGCGCCGCGAGCGGAAATCCCATGGCTGCGTTCTCGGCGATCTCGCGAGCGATCTCCGCGAGGGTCGGCTCGAGGGCGGTGAGGCGCTCCGCGTGCACCCGGAACGTCACCTCCGGATCCAGATCGCTCAGGTCGAGGCGCGCCAGCTCGTCGCGCTGCACCGCGGCGGCGAGAATGGCGGAGGCGAGCGGCAGGCGGGTGCTCGCGTCGTTCATCGGCTCGAGCTCGGGCTTGAACTCGAACTGGGCGTCTCGCCAGGTGAAGAGGCGGCCGAGGGCTTTCGCGCCCGAGACGAGGCCCGTCGTCGCGTAGAGGATCTCGCCGTCCTGGTAGGCGATCTTGCCCTCCTCGCTGTCCCGCCGGAGGCGCAGCGTGCCCGCGTTCGACGTGCTCGAGAAGGTTTCGAGCACCGCTTCGAGGGGCGTGTCCGCCAGGGATCCCGAGATCGTTGCGAGCGTGCGCGCGTGGTGGAAGCTGCGCAGATCGTCGACGAAGTGCGAGACCTCGTCGACGCGCTCGAGTCCGTAACGGAACTGGATGCCCGCCACCATCAGTCCGTGATCGCAGCGCGTCTGGTTGGCGATGCGGCCCTCGATCTCGAGCTTCTCCCCGCTACGCGGGTGCTGGATCTGCAAGCGCACATCCGTCTCCACGCCCAGGTCGAGCCCGGGGAGCAGCACGAGCATGCCGTTGTAGCTCACGTCGCCCGTCTCGGCGGCGAAGCGGCGGCCGCGTGCCTCGATCTGCACGTGCGTGCGCACCGGATAGCGGGGCTCCACGCGCCGGAATTCCAGCGGGCGCGCGTCGATCTCGTGCAGCTCGATTCCGCTCGCTGCTTCGAAGCGCTGGCGCAGCTCCGCCGGGGCGCTGCCGAGCTGGATCGAGACGCCCGGCTCTGCGCCCGCCCGGGCCATGTGGGCGGGCAGGACCGCCACCACCTGGCCGCTGAGCTCGACGCGTGCGCCGCGGAAGGGGAGCTCGAAGCTCACGTGCACCTGCGCGCCGGGCGGCAGCCACTCGACCGTCGGCACGAAGACCGCGCCGCTCGAGAGATCGCGGGCGAAGGCCGCCTGCAGCGCTTCCGGTGTCGCGTATTCGACACAGAGATGCGTGGGATCGGAGCGCTCGGCAGCGCCGGCCCCCCCGTTCACGCCCTCCTCGTGCTGCCCCTGGCCCAACGCTGCGCTCCAGTCCGATTGCGGCGTCCCGCTCCGGGCTCATCGGCAGGTCGGGTCCTCGACACGAACGCGCGCGCCCCGGCGGGAAGGAGCGGGTGCGGCTACCCTGGCGTGCGTGCCGCCGCGCCCCCGCGGGAGCGTCGCTGCGGCTGCGGAGGCGGCTCAGCCATGCGTTTCGAGACCCTGCTGGTTCCCCTGGACTTCTCTCCCCACGCCGACCGCGCCCTCGCGGCGGCCCTCGAGCTCGCGGTCGCGCTGGGCGCGAAGCGCGTGCACCTGCTTCACGTCCACCACCCGCCGCCCATGCCCACACCGCTTCCGGGCAGCGGCCCGAGCTACGTGGAGATCGAGAGCCGGCTGATCGAAGATGCGGGTCGCGCGTTGCAATCGCGCGTGGATCGGGTCGGCAAGATGTCCTTCGCGCTGGAAATCTCGGTGGAGGTCGGCGTGCCCGCCGAGGTGATCTGCAGCGAGGCGGAGAAGCGCGCGGCGGACCTGATCGTGATGGGCACGCACGGCCGCACGGGCGTGGCGCACGTCCTGCTCGGCAGCGTGGCGGAGCGCACCGTGGCGCGCGCGCCCTGTCCGGTGCTGACGGTGCGCGCGCGGGATGCGTCCTAGCCGCGCTGCAGCGCGGATGGCGCACAGGCGCGCGACGTGGCGCGCACGAAATCGAGCACGCTCTGCGACGCCAGCCCCGGTGCCCGCGAGAGCGCGAGCACGATCGTGTAGTGATCCTCGTCCGGAATTTCGAGCACGCGCCGCGGCACGCCGGCCCGCTCGAGCTTCGCGCCGAACACCTGCGCCTGTCGCTTGAGGGCGGGCCAGTCGCCCTCCGCGTAGAGCAGCAGGGACGCCGGCGCCGCCGCGGTCACGAACGAGGCAGGCGATGCCTCGTCCGCCCACGCCTCACCCGGGTCGCCGTTGCGAAAGCGCGCTTCGTAGTAGTCGCGCGAAGCGCCGAGCGCGTACGTCTCCTCGTCGGTCAGGTCCAGCGCGGCCCCGCTGACGGAGACGAGGCCGCAGACGCCGCTCAGGCCGAGGCGCCGGGTCAGCTCCGCGTCGAGCGCGACGCGGTTCACGAGGTGGGCGCCCGCCGAGTGGCCGGCCAGGAACAGCGCATTCGCGTCGCCGCCGTAGCGCGGGATGTTCTGGTGCAGCCAGGCCACGGCCCGGGCCACGTCGTCCACCTGCTCCCGCCAGGTCACGTCGAACTGCAGCCGGTAGCTGACGATCGCCGTGGCCACGCCCCGCGCGGCGTAGAAGCGCCCGATGTTGCCGTAGACGTCGCGGCCGCCCACGCGCAGCGAGCGGTCGCCGCTGGTCCAGCCGCCGCCGTGCACGAAGACGAGCACCGGCCAGGGCGGGGCGCCGGACTGCGCGGGATCCGGCAGGTAGAGATCGAGGCGATGCTTGGCCGGGTCCGCAGCGCCATCCGAGCGGTAGGGCAGGTCGCTCCGCACGCGTTCGTCGGGAAGCGCGGCTCTCCGGTAGACGAAGGGCATCGCCACCCAGGCTGCCGTCTCGAGGCAGCCCGCGGCACCGAGGGGTACGAGCGCGGCGGCGATTCGCGAGAGCGCGCGTCGGGGGAGGGGCATGGCGCACAGGATGCCCGCTGCTCCCGATGCTGCCAACGCGATGCGCGTGCCGCAGCGCTCTCCCCCGGCAGGCGTGCCTCCAAATCACACGACCTGGTGTTGGTCGATCCAGGCGTCGACCCCGCGCCAGGTATCGAGGAGCCAGGCGATCCGCGCCTCGCGCGCGACCGGAATCTCCCGGCGCGCGATGCGGCGGAACTGGACGCGAATCGTCCGGTGCACGAGAGCGCCCCTCCAGATCTGGCCGAGCGAAGCGGCGCCCTCGAAGCCCGTGTGCGCGCAGACGACCACGTCCGCCTCGGCGGTCGCGTCGAGGAGCGCGAGCGTGCCGCCGAGCCTCGGGGGCAGCACGTGCGTGCAGGCGCGCGCGCAGGCCAGCTGCTGCGCGTTGCCCGCGCGCTCGAGCCGCTCGAGCGCGCGCAGCCGCTTCGCCACCGAGAAGCGCGACCCTTCGGGATAGATCAGAACCGCGTCGCGCGGGCCGAGCCCCCGCGCGAGCGCGTGCACGCGCTGTACCTCGCGCGCCGAATCGTCGGAGAAGCGCTCGACGAAGACGTTGGGCAGTCGCTGGCCGACGATGTCGATGCAGGGATCCCAGAGCAGCTCGCGCTTCAGCACGTAGCGCAGGCGCATGCCGTGGGGTCGAGCCACCAGCGCGGACGCGAGCAGCGTGTCGCCCGTGCTGGCGTGCCGCATGAGCAGGAGGTAGGGACCGCGACCGAGCGCGGCGTCGCCTTCGAGCGCGAGCTCGAGCCCGAAGAGATGCCGTGTGGCGCCGAAGAGGCTGGCGCCCCACCCTGCCTGCAGCCGGAAGTGTGCGTTCTGCCACGCAGCCTCGTCGACGCGAGCCACGCGCCGCCAGCCCCACAGCACGGCGCTGGCCGCGAGGCCGATCACCTCGCACGAGAGGTAGACGCAGACGAGAGCGGCGCTGCGCAGTGCGACCGCGGGGCCCGGGCGCAGCACGTCCACGAGCACCGACAGGGGCAGCCACAGCGCTGCGGTCGCCAGACAGAGGCCCCAGGCCAGGAGATAGGCCGGCACACTGAGCAGCCGACGCGCGCGCATCGCGCGCAGTCTCACCCATCGCGCCGCTGCGGGCACGCAGACACGCGACGGTCTGCTGCTAGTCTCGCCGCGAGGCATCGACATGTCCGAACCGCGCCGCCCGCAACGCCGCTCACGCGTTCCCACGGGGCGGCTGGAGCGTCTCGTGCGCATCGGATGGCTCACCGGCGAAATCGCGCTGGGGGGCGCCGCCGAGGGTCTGCGTCGCATCGGAGGTGGCGCGCCGAGCCCGAGCAGCGTGTTCCTGACCGGCGCCGCGGGGCGCCGTCTGGCCAGCCGCCTGTCGACGATGCGCGGCGCCGCCATGAAGCTCGGCCAGCTGCTCTCCCTCGAGGCCGACGACCTGCTGCCGCCGGAGGTCACGGAGGCGCTCTCGGTGCTGCGCGCGGAGGGCGATGCCATGCCCCGCTCGCAGCTGCGGCGCGTGCTGGGTCGGAACTGGGGCAAGGGCTGGGAGCAGCGCTTCGCCTCCTTCGACTTCGAGCCCATCGCGGCCGCGTCGATCGGGCAGGTGCACGCGGCCGTGACCCGCGACGGCCGCGAGCTCGCGCTCAAGATCCAGTACCCGGGCGTGGCGAGCAGCATCGACAGCGACGTGGACAATCTGGCGGCGCTCCTGCGTCTGGCGCGCGTCCTGCCCGGCGACGTGGACTTCTCGCTGGTGCTCGCCGAGGCGAAGCACCAGCTGCGGCGCGAGGCGGACTACCAAACCGAAGCCGAGCAGCTGCGCCGCTACCGCGCGCTGCTGTCCGATGATCCCGAGTTCGTGGTGCCGCGCGTGCACGACGACTTCACGACCTCGCGCATCCTCGCCATGGACCGCCTGCGCGGCGTGCCGCTCGAGGATGCCTGCGGCAGCGACCACACCGATGCGCGCCGCGACGCGCTGTGCGCGCTGCTGCTCCGCCTGGTGCTGCGCGAGCTCTTCGAGTTCGGCTTCATGCAGTCGGATCCGAACTTTGCCAACTATCTGCTGCTTCCCGACGGCCGGGTTGCGCTGCTCGATCTCGGGGCGGGCTACGAGATTCCGCCGGCGCTGTCCTCCGGCTACGCGCGCCTGTTCCGCGCCGCCGCCGACCAGAACCGCGGCGAGCTCAAGCGCGTGGCGCAGGAGATCGGCTTCATCGCGGCTTCGGACACGCCGGCGCAGGCGGAAGCGATCGTCGATCTGATGCTGCTCGCCACGGAGCCCCTGCAACACCGCGGTGTCTACGATTTCGGCGCCTCCAAGCTGCCCGCGCGAGCGCGCGACGCCGGCACGTCGCTCGTGTTCAAGCAGGGCGTGTGGCGCCCGCCGCCCGCCGCCACGCTGCTGTTGCAGCGCAAGCTCGGCGGCACCTTCCTGGTCTGCGTGCGCCTGCGCGGCCGCGTCGATGCCCGCGCGCTGCTCGAAGAGGCGCTGGCGCGGCGCGCGTCAGACGAGGCCCGCGCGGCGGCGCCAGCGCGGGCGAGCGACGGCGATCGGGCCGAGGCCCCGTTCTGATCGACGCCGCGCGCGCAGCGGGCTCGCCGCCGGGGTTTGGTACCGTCCGCAGCCCGCGAAGACACGCGGCAAGCAGGGAGCGTGAGGTGGGGCGGCGAGACGCGCGGATCGGACAGCGACGCGGGCGGCGTGGTCGGCGACCCGGCCGGCGACGACGCGCGGCTGCCTGTGCGCTCGGTCTGGTGCTGGGCGCCGCGCCGCTGAGCGCCGAGGAGCTCTACGAGGCACCCGGCGCGCTGCGCGCGCGCGAGCTGCTGCCGCCCGAGCTGCGCGAAGGGCCCTGCCACCGCGTCGCGGACGTGGTTTCGACCGACGGCCTGCTGCGCGTCTACGCGGTCGAGACGGAGTTCGGCCGCTTCGAGGCGCGCGGCGAGGACGTGTTGCGGGCGCGCATCCGCGAAGCCGAGGCACTCGTCGCGCTGCGCGACGCGCGCCGCATGCCGCCTTCGCAGCGGCGGAGAAGCAGGCCGGGCCGAGCCCCTTCGTCTCGGGTCGGCGCCTCGGCGGGGGAACGATCCGGATGCGGCCGCAATCCTCAGCCGGCGCCGGCGTGCTGCTGCCAGGGCTGCCGGGCGCCGACGCAGCGGGCGGCGACTTCCTCGGGCAGCTCGTCGCCTTCCAGGCGCGCAAGCGCGAGATCGCCGCCGCGCTCGGTGTCGATCCGTACTGCGACAACGCCCCGCTGCAGGAGGCGCTCGATCGCCACGCCTGGGCCGTGCAGGCGGGCGGCGCGCCGCTGCCCAGCGCAGCGCCCGACGCCTCTGCGACCCCGGTGCTTTCCGACGGCGGCGCGGCCCGCAGCGAGCGGGCGGGCGAGATGCTGCGCGACTACTCCGCGGAGGATCTGGAGCGGCTCAACCGCATCGAGCTCGCCGTCATGGGCGTGCCCGAGCCGCTGCGCGAGCAGTTCATCGCGAACCCCGCCTACTCGCCCAGCCACGAGACCGTGCTGGTCGAGGCGCTCGCGGCGCTCGAGGGGACGGAAGACCGCGTCGCCTTCATCGAGGCCGCCGTCGCGGCGCAGTCCGGCGACGAGGCGCAGGACTACCAGCGCATGGCAGAGCTCATGCGCCGCTACGCGGATCGCGCGGGCGGGCTCGAGCGCATCGAGCGCGTCGAGGGCGGTGTCGCCGCGCGCGCGCAGGACGGCACCCTGGTCGTGCCCGTGCGCGCCGATCACGCGCTGTGGACGCAGCGCATGGCGAGCCTGGCCGAGAGCGTCGCGCGGGAGATGGGCGGAGACCGGGATGCCGCGCGGGCGCGCATCGTGTTCTCGGGCTCGGTCTCGCCCATGGCGCGCGAGCACCTCGAGAATCTCGGCATGTCGGTGGCGGAGGACGCCATGGACGCGCCGCCGTCCGAGCCGGACGGCGCCGAGAGCGGAGCGTCGCCGTGAGCCGTGCGCGCCGACTTCGCGCCGCGGCTCTGCTGCTGCTGTCCGCCTGCGCACTCGCCTGCGGCGGTGGCGGTACGACCCAGGCGGCGCCGCGCCGCGAGGTCATCCTGCGCACCGAGGCGGACGACGAGCGGGTCGGCGAGCAGACCGCCATGCAGGTCGGCGGCGCGATGGGCTTCGTCGAAGATGCCGCGCTCGGGGCCTACGTCGACGCCGTCGGCAAACGCCTGGCGCGCTACGCGCCCCGCGGCGGCTTCCAGTACCAGTTCAAGATCGTGGACCAGGACGTCCCGAACGCCTTCGCGTTGCCCGGCGGATACATCTACGTGTCGCGAGGCCTGCTGATCATGGCCAACTCGGAGGACGATCTCGCCGGGGTCCTCGGCCACGAGATCGTCCACGTCGCGGCGCGGCACGCTGCCGCGCGCCAGGGCGTCATCCAGGGCATGCCGGGCATCGTGCAGGCGCTCGCCGGCGGAACCATCGCCGAGTACGGTCGCGATCAGGAGCGCGAAGCCGATCGCCTCGGGCAGGGACTCGCCGGGCTCGCCGGCTACGATCCGCAGGGACTCGCGAACTTCCTCACCAGCCTCGAGTTCCAGGAGCGGCTCCAGCTCGGCGGCTCGCGCCTGCCCCGCTTCTTCGACTCCCACCCCGCCACCGCCGAGCGGACCGCGTCGGCGTCGAGCCGCGCGCGCATGGTCGCCTGGCAGCGCGAGCCCGGGATCGCAAACGGTCCGGCCGGCTACCTGGAGAAGATCGAGGGCCTGGTGGTGGGAACAGGCGCCTCGGAAGGCGTGTTCCAGGGCAGCCGCTTCCTGCACCCCGAGCTCGACTTCACGCTGCGCTTCCCGCCCGACTGGGACACGCAGAACACGCGCGAGGCCGTGGGCGCGATCTCGCCACAGCGCGACGCGATGATCTCGCTGGCGCACGAAGCCATGGGGCAGGATCCGCGGCGCGCCGCCTCGGACTTCCTCGCGCGCGCCCGCGAGCAGGGGCTGCGCGTGGACAGGACGCAGCCGGTCGTGCTCGCCGGGATGAACGCGTTCCGCGCCGAGGGGCACGCGCTGGCATCGGGCGCCGCGCTGCCCGTCGAGCTCACCTGGATCGCGCACCGGGGCGCCATCTACCGCATCACGGGCGTGTCGAGCCCGCGCGCCGGAACCCGCTACAGCGGCGCGTTTCGCAGCGTGGTGCGCAGCTTTCGCCCGCTCAGCGCGGAGGCGCGCCAGAGCATCCGGGAGAGCCGCCTGCGCATCGTGCCGGCGCGCGCGGGCGAGACGCTCCCCGAGCTCAGCGAACGCACCGGCAACTTGTGGAACGTGCAGGAGACGGCGGTGATGAACGGGCTCTACGCGAACGCGATCCTCGCATCCGGCCAGCGGGTGAAGGTGGCGCTGCCCGAGCGCTACGGCGCGCTGCGGCGCTCCGAGGCGTACGCGTCATCGGAGCACTGAGGCTCCGGTCCCGCTCCGCAGCCGCTCAGAACTCCGCGGCCGAGACCCGGTGCTCGCCGCTGCGCGTTTGCCTGATGGTGCTGAAGCTGCTGTCGGTGTACTCGTGGCAGGCGCCCGTGCAGTCCTTCAGCTCCGCCACGGTATACAGGATGGGCGGCGAATCGACCTTCTTGTGAGCGTCGGGCTTGAAGTCGGTCGCGTGGCACGCGGCGCAATCGGGCGCATAGCCCGGGCTCGGCCACGGAACGCTGTCGCGGTTCGTGGTGTGGCACGCGGTGCAGTCGAGCGCGCGGCGATGATCGCCGGAGTAGCCGGCGGAGGCGTGGCGGAACGTCGACGGACTCCAGCGTCTCGTGTCGTGGCAGGCGCCGCAGTCGCTGGTCGTCACGAAGTGCCCGGTGTCGATGCCCGTCGCCGTGACGCCGTCGTGACAGCCCGCGCAGGTCCCCGTGATGTTCGCGTGGTCGAAGCTCGCCGGCGTCCACGCCAGCGTCGAGTGGCAGGACCCGCAATCCCCGTTGGTCAGGATGTGATCGAGGGGCTTGCCCGTCGCCTGCATGCCGTCGTGACAAGTGGCGCAGCGGCCTTCGACGCCCGAGTGATCGAATACGGCGCGGCTCCAGATCACCGTGTCGTGGCAGTCATCGCAGCGATTCGAGCTGGAGACGTGGTCGCGGGTCTTCTCCGTCTGGGCGCGCAGGCCGGAGCCGTCGTGGCAGAGCTCGCAGCGGTCGGGTGTTCCCGCGAACAGGCCCTCGGCGTGGCACGATTCGCACGGCTCCCTGCGGTGCGAGCCGGTCAGCGGAAAGCGGGTCGTCGAGTGGTCGAACGCCGCGCCGCTCTGCGCCCGTGCGGGGTCGCTCCAGAGCAGAGAGCCGGCGAGCGCGCAGCACCCCAGCAGGAAACGGATCGAGACGCATCGCGTGTTCATCGCATGCTCCTCAGCTCTCGCCACGACGTATCGACGTGACACTGGCCACAGCTGCGCCCGAAGGAGCCTCGATGCACGTCGTCCTCGGTGTGGCACGTCTCGCAGCGGCGCGACTGCTGCACCCGGCCGCGCGTCGGCTCGCTGTGGCACGCGCGGCAGGCGAGGCCCTCGTGGGCTCCGTGCAGGGAGAAAGACGTCTGCGTGTCGTGATCGAAGCTCCAGACGCGCCAGCTGTTCGGCACGTGACAGCGCCCGCAATCGTCGCCGAGCCGAGTCTCGTGGTGGTCGTCAGTGGCGTGACACGAGGAACAGTTCGGATCCGCGTCCGCGAAGCGCTGGCTGCGATGGCAGTCCTCGCACGAGACCAGCGCGTGGAGCCCGAGCAGGGGGAATTTCGTCAGCCCGTGATCGAATGACACCTGGTCTGCCCACCCGCGTTCGTCGTGACACCCAGCGCAATCCCTGCCTTCCTGGCCCTCGTGCGCGTCGTCTGCTCGGTGACACGAGTAGCAGTTCATCGAGATTCGTTCTTTTCCGAGGGTTCCCTTGTGACATGCGTCACAACGCACCTCCCCGTGCAGCCCGCGCAGCGGGAAGCGGGTCTTTCGATCGTGTTGGAAACGGGAGGACTTCCACGACTGGCTGGTGTGGCAGTCGCCGCAGCGCGGCCCGTTGCGCCCGCGGTGGTCGTCGTCGAGGCGGTGACAGGTTCCGCACTCCAAGGGGAGCTTCTCGTCGAACGCATCCTGGCGGTGGCAGCTCCGGCACGCCAGCTCGCGGTGCGCGCCCGTGAGCGGGAAGCGCGTCTTCGAGCCGTGATCGAAGCGCGTCTTCTTCCAGCTGACGGAGTCGTGGCAGTCCCCGCACGCCGCTCCGAGACGCCCCCGGTGGCTGTCGTCGATGCCGTGGCAGCTGGCGCAGGAGGTGGGCGTCTTCTTGTAGCGCTCGTTCACGTGGCACGCGGCGCACTGCACCTGCGCGTGGGAGCCCTTCAAGGGGAAGGCTGTGGCGGCGTGCTCGAAACGCGCCCGATTCCAGCTCGTCTCCTGGTGGCAGTCGCCGCAGGCCTCGCCGAGCCCCTGCCTGTGCGGATCGTCGTCGCGGTGGCAACCGATACAGGCCGAGGCCGCCTCGGAGAAGCGCTGCCCCGCCGCATGGCAGCGCTCACAGGTGAGGCTCGCGTGGGCGCCGCGCAGGCTGAAGTCGGTCTTGCGGTGGTCGAACGCATCGCGGTCGAGGCCGAGGACATCGGCCTCGCGCCCCTTGTGCTCGGTGTGGCAGTCGCGGCAGGCGACTCGATCCACATCCGTCAGCCGACCGTGATAGCCCCGTTGGCTCTCGAGATCCGCGCCGACTGCCTTGTGACAGTCCACGCACAGCTCGCGCTGCGCCTCGGCGCGCAGCGCCTGGTGGCAGCTGGCGCAATCGGCTTCGATCTTCGCGTGCCCGGCGATCACGGGGCCGGGCATCACCAGCGTCTTCCAGTCGCCGGCGCGCGCCGCGCTGGAGAGCAGCACGACCGCGAGCGACAGGATTCGCCACCCCGCGCGGCGCAGCGACCGGCTTCGCGACCTGTGCGTGACACGGGACATTCAGTACACGTGCACCGCAAGCACGTGCACCGCGGCCGTGGCGAAGAGCAGGACGCAGAGCGGCAGGTGGAGCACGTGCCAGATGGCGAAGGCGCGTTCGTAGCCCGAGAAGCGCGCGACGCGCCGGACGGCGGCGCCGTACTGTTCGAGTGCGCGCCGGGCGGCCCGCGGATGCAGTCCGAGCCGATCGGCACCCCGGCGCTGGGCGGTCAGGAGCGGACGCACGCTGCGCCACGCCCGGCGCACGGCGGCGCGTTCGATCCCTCCGGCGCGGAGAAAGCGCCAGGCGCCCTGCACGCGGCCGCTGGACGGTGTGAGCAGCCGGGACTCGAGCTCGCGCAGGGTGCGGATGAGCTCCGGCGAGTGCTGCGCGAGGGCGCCGAGGGCGCCACGTCCATCCTGTGCGGCGGCGCGGATCTCGGCGAGCGTGGCGCGTCGCCCGTGGTACTCGTGGTGGATCCGGGTGTAGATGAAGCGCCCCGCGATGCCGCTGCCCGCCACGAGCAGCATGCTGACCAGTGCAACCGTCGAGTTGCGCGATCCGAGCTGGAAGTTCGCGTGCAGCAGGATGGCGGTGGGCCCGAGCAGGCCGAGCATCATGTGCACGAGAAACCAGCCGCGCAGGCTGCCTAGATTGCGCAGCGCCCGAATCCGCTTGCGCAGCGAGTAGAGCAGAAGAAGCGCCATCATGGCGAGGCCGGCGATGCCGAGTGCGTAGCCGACCCCCGACCTGGCCACGATCCAGTACTCGTCGCGCGCGAGCCAACCCGTCCAGAGCAGCAGCGCGCAGGCGATCCCCGTGCCGGCGAGGCTGAGCGCGAGCGCGGACGCGCGCTGGCCCGGCGCGCGCGCGGGACGGGCGGGCGGCGCGACGGGCCCGTGCTGGCCGCGCGCGCTGCGCAGGGGCGGGGTGGATCGCGCCGCGGCTGCAGGCGTCGTTGCAGTCGTTGCGCGGGAGGCTTCGTTGCGCGGCATCTGAAACCCGGGGTGAGGGGCGACCCTTCGCTTCGATCGTCCGGAGCGGAACTGCACATCGGACACGCCGTGCCCGCAGGATCGTGACGAAGATCACGCGTTGGGCGGTTCCGCTGTCCGAAATTGCCCCGGGCGCGGCTCGGACGCGACGGGACGCGCACCCGACGGGTAACAGGGCATGTGGCGAAATCCGGTGTCTCGATGCTGCTTGCGGCACAGGAGCGTCGCGTGAGCGGCGGCCGGATGGGCTGCGCCGCGATCCTGGTTGCATGCGGGCTGCTCGTGTGCAGCGCGGCGGCGCGTGCGCAGCATGCGGCGACGCGCCTGCTCTCCTCGCTGTCCGTGCACGAGAGGCGCGGCCGGGTCGAGGTTCAGATCCACCTGGGTGTGCCGGTGCGCTACCTGGGGCACACGCCCACCGCGCAGAGCGAGCGTTTCGTGCTCGAGATCGCTCCCCTCGCGGCGGATTCCGCGGGCGTCCCGGAGATCGATACCCGCGGTGTCCTCACGCTGTCCAACGCGGGGAGCCTTCCCCTCGACGCAGTGCGCGCGGACGGCCCGGCGGCGGCGCCTCGCCTCGAGATCCGCTTCTCCCGTCCGGTCGTTGTCGAGATCGGCCAGGCCGACGATCCGCGCAGCATCGTGGTGTCGATCGATGCCGACTCGCTGCAGGGGCGCGACGCCGCGCGCGGCGAGCGCCTGCTGCGCGAGGCCCAGGCCGCCTTGACCGCGCAGGAGATCGACCGCGCCATCCTGCTGTGTACCTCGGCGCTGGCGCTGGAGGAAGGCCCCCACACGCCTCGGGCGCTGGAGCTGCTGGGCGTTGCGCGCGAGCGGAAGGGTCAGTTCGCGCAGGCGATCGCGCAGTACCGAACCTATCTGGAGCGCTATCCCGAGGGCGAGGACAGCGAACGCGTGCGGCAGCGCATGCAGACGCTGATCAGCGCGAGAGATGCTCCCGCGAGGCCGCTGCGCCGCGCGGAGCGACCCGCGCGCGCGACCGATTACGACATCTTCGGCAGCGTCGCCAGCTACTACACGCGCGCCGGTCAGATCGGCGGAGACTTCGGCGGTCGACTGCTCGACTCGTCCCAGCTGGCCGACGTGTACCTGTCGGGCCGGCTCCGCACGCCTTCGCTCGAGCTGCGATCGCGCGTCGCGGGAAACTACCGCTTCGACTACCGCGACCAATCCACCGCCGACGATGCGCGCATTCGCGATCTGAGCGTGGAGTTGATCCAGCGCAACGGGCCCCTGCGCATGACGCTCGGGCGGCAGTCGCGCAACCGGGGCGGCGTGCTCGGGCGCTTCGACGGGCTCGCTCTCAGCTACGCGCTGAGCGACTCCGTCGAGCTCGGCGCGGTCTCCGGCTTTCCGCTCGACACGGGCTTCTCGAACGCCATCGACACCGACGTCGTGCTCGGCGGCCTGCGTCTCGGCCTGCGCGGGCCCGACGAGCGCGTGAGCGGAGAGCTGTACGGCATCTACCAGGACGGGCCCGCATCGACCGATCGCGCGGCGCTCGGCGGAGAGCTGCGCTACCGGGGCGACTGGGGTGTGGCGGGCGGATTCGTCGATTACGACGTCTACTTCGCGAGCCTCAATCGCATGTTCCTGGTCGGCAACTGGAACGCGACGCCCGCACTCGATCTGAACGCGCTCGTGCAGTACGGGAACGCGCCCTTCCTCACCTCGCGCAGCGCCCTCATCGGCTCGGGGGTGACGTCGCTCGACGATCTGCCCGGGAATCCCGACGCCGCTGCGGTTCGGGATCTCGCGCTCGACCGGACCGGCAAAGCCACCAATTTTGCCATCGGAGGCAGCTATCGCTTCCTGGATGTGTACCGGTTCACGCTCGATCTCAACGCCGGTCGCTTCTCGGGTACGCGCGCCCTGAACGAACAGGACGCGACGGGATTCGAGTTCTCGTACCTCGCTCAGGTATCGCGCGACGCGCTATTCCTGAGCCGGGATTCGCACACGCTGGGCGTGCGGGCTTTCGACGGCGAGAGCGCGCGCAGCGCCGGCGTGTACTGGCTCGGACGCCTGCCGCTCTCGGATCGGCTGTACGTGAATCCGCGCCTGCTGGCAGAGTTCCGCGATGCGGCGGCGGGAGCCAATCAGTGGCTGCTGACCCCCGCGCTGCGTGTCGAGTACCGCCTCGATCAGCTGATCTTCGACCTGGAGGGTCGCTACGAGGTGCGCCTGCTGTCGACGCCACGGGTTTCCGACACGGGATCGTTCTACAGCATCGACCTGGGGCTTCGCTATGAGTTCTGACGCAGTGTTCACGGGTCTGGTCTACGTCGCACCGATGCTGGCGCTGTGCGTCCTGTACCTGTGGCGCAACGAGGCGCGCACGCAGAAGAACCTCGCGACGCTGAGCCGGGCGCAGCGCGAGGGGCTGACGGAGCCGCCCTCGCTGCATCCCCAGATCGACCCCAACCGCTGCCTCGGCTGCGCGACGTGCGTGGATGCCTGCCCCGAGCACGACGTGCTGGGACTCGTTCACGGCAAGGCGCAGATCCTGGTCGCCGCCAACTGCGTCGGTCACGGGGCCTGCAAGGATGCCTGCCCGTTCGATGCGATCAGCCTCGTGATCGGAACCGAGCGCCGCGGCGTCGAGATTCCACGGCTCGATGCGAAGTTCGAGACGAATCTCCCCGGCCTCTTCGTCGCCGGAGAGCTCGGCGGGATGGGACTCATTCGCAACGCGATCACCCAGGGCAGCCAGGTGATCGAATCGGTGTGCCGGCGCGGAGGCTCCTCGGGCCGCTTCGACTACGACGTGATCATCGTGGGCGCCGGGCCCGCCGGCTTCGCCGCATCGCTCTCCGCGCGCGAGCGCGGACTTCGCGCGCTGACCCTCGAGCAGGAGCAGCTGGGCGGAGCGGTGGCGCACTATCCCCGGCGCAAGCTCGTGCTCACGGCCCCCGTCGTGCTGCCCAGCGTGGGTCGCATCGATCTGCGCGAGACCACCAAGGAGGCGCTGCTCGCGCTCTGGATGCGGGTCGAGGCCGACGTGGGTCTCGGCATCCACTACCGCGAGCGGGTGGAGCACATCGAACGCACCGGCGGCGGCTTCCGCGTGACGACGCAGCGCGCCGCCTACACGGCGCGCTCCGTGGTGCTCGCCATCGGCCGGCGCGGCACGCCGCGCAAGCTCGAGGTCCCGGGAGAGGAGCGCAGCAAGGTCGTCTACCGGCTCAGCGACGCCGCACAGTATCGGGGTCTGCACACACTCGTGGTCGGTGGTGGCGACAGCGCGATCGAGGCCGCCTGCAGCCTGGCCGAGGAGCCCGGCACCACCGTCACCTTGTCGTATCGCGGCGCGGCGTTCAGCCGCGCCAAGCCGCGCAATCGCGAGCTCGTGAGCCAGGCCGCGGCGGCCGGGCGCCTCCAGGTGTGGCTCGCCTCCCAGGTGCGGGAGATCGCCGAGTCGAGTGCGCACATCGAGATCGCCGACAATCTGAAGGAGATTCCGAACCAGGCGGTCTTCGTGTGCGCGGGCGGCGTGCTGCCGACGAGCTTCCTGCAGGCCATCGGGGTCGAGACGGAGACGCTCTACGGCCGGCCGCCCCGAGCGGCGGGGGGGAGCCCGAGATGAGCGGCGCGGCGAGCATCCGGCGCCGCGTCGCGCGCTCCGTCTGCGCGGTCGTGCTGATCGGTGCGTTCTGCGGCGCCGCGCGCGCCGGCCGCTTCGAAGACGGGCTCGCCGCCGCGAAGCTGCAGCGCTACGCAGAGGCGGCCGCGATCTGGCAGCCCCTCGCCCGCAAGGGGAACGTCGAGGCCCAGTACAGCCTGGCGGTCCTGTATCGGTCGGGCCGCGGGGTCGCCAAGGACCCGCGACGCGCCTTGCAGTGGCTCGAGCGGGCGGCGCGCGCCGGTCACGTGAAGGCGCAGTACGACCTGGCGCGGTGGTACGAGCGGGGCTGGGGCGTCAAGGCCGACCCCGACGCCGCGCGACAATGGTTCGAGCGCGCGGCCGCGCAGGGGCACGAAGCGGCGCGTGCGCATCTCGCCGAGCAGGCCGCCGGCTCGCCGCGCGTGCGTGCCGTGGGCGGGCGCGATGCGGAAGAGCGGGCGGCTCGCGCCGTGGACGACGGCGCAATCGACGGGTTGCGCGCGGCGCTCGCCGCGGGGGCGGACCCGAACGCCCGCGATCCGGGCGGGCGCACGCTGCTGATGCGCGCGGCGGCGGGCGATCGACAGGCCGTGCTGAAGGCGCTCCTGGCGGCCGGCGCAGATCCGAAGCTGCGCGATGCCTATGGCGACACGGCCCTGACGCTCGCAGCCCGCAACGGGCACAGTGCCAGCGTGCGCGCGCTGCTGGCCGGCGGTGCGCCGGTCGATGGGCGCGACCGCATCGATCAGACACCCCTGATGATCGCGGCCTACAAGGGTCACGCGGCCACGGTCGCTGTGTTGCTGCGCGCCGGCGCCGATCCGAACGCAGCGGACGCGGAGGGACGCCGGGCGCGGAGCCTCGCCGCAGATGCCGGTCACGCGGCGCTCGCCCGAAAGATCCGAGATGCCGGCGGGAAGTCGTCGCGCGCCGCATCCGCCGCCGCCGCACGCGACGCCAAGTGGCTCGAACAGCGCAGCGCGGCGGCGCGGGCGCAGGAGGTCGGGCCGCCGCTGGTGCTGGCGGCGGGGCGCGGGCGCGAGCCCATCGTGCGCTCGCTCCTCGCGCAGCGCGCCGACGTCGACGTGCGGGACGAAGAAGGCTTTACGGCGCTCGCGCGAGCGGCCTGGCACGGGCACGCTGCGATCGTCGGGCTGCTGCTCGATGCCGGGGCCCGCGTGGACCTCGCACCGCGGGATGGGCGCGGTCCGCTCGCACGCGCCGCGCAGGCCGGGCACGCGGACGTGGTGCGCGTGCTCGCAGCGCGCAACGGCCCGCTCGATGCAGCGGACGCCGATGGCTCGACGCCCCTCATGCTCGCCGCGCAGGCCGGACACGAGTCCGCGCTCAACGCGCTCCTGAAGGCCGGTGCGGATCGAGAGCGTGTCGATCGGGATGGCATGACGGCGCTCGCCTTCGCGGCTCGCGCGGGCCACACCGCCAGTGTGCGCGCCCTGCTCGAGGCGGGTGCCGATGCGTCGCGCGCGGATCGCGACGGCAATCCGCCCGCCTGCTGGGCGCAGGCCTCCGCTCGCCGCGCCGCGCTGGAGGAAATTCTTGGCCGCGGCGTTTCGCCGGAGACGCGCTGCGCCGACGGGGTGACGCTGCTCGGTCGCGCCGCCGCCGCGGGCGACGCCGACATGGTCGCCGCACTGCTCGAGCGCGGCGCAGAGCCCGACGCGGCGAGTGCGAACGGCAACGCGCCGCTGCTCCTGGCGGCCGACCGCGGCCACGCGGACGTGGTGCAGCTCCTGCTGGACCGCGGCGCCGTTCCCGATGCGCGCGGCTACCGCGGCAACACCGCACTGCTGCTGGCGTCGCAGCACGGGCACGCCGACGTAGTGCGACTGCTGCTCGAACGCGGCGCGCGGGCCTCGCTTCGCAATGCCGATCATCGCACGGCGGCCGAGCTGGCGGCGCGCGGGCGTCACGACGCGGTGACCGCGCTGCTCGACGGAGGGGCGAAG
>Ga0224496_10000252_pt1 | contig 38674 bp, 61 predicted proteins | sample SF_Jul11_sed_USG_2_FD_168127 | JGI IMG/M metagenome (GOLD analysis project Ga0224496, IMG submission 168127) | Sediment microbial communities from San Francisco Bay, California, United States - SF_Jul11_sed_USGS_8_1 | ecosystem: Environmental > Aquatic > Marine > Sediment | place: USA...
GCCACATACCATCCTTTATGCCAAAATGCAGCGCTATACGATAACGGCGCTTTTTATCGTCCGCATAAGCCCATTTGGGCTTATCCTCAAAGGTCTCTTCGTCTATCTCTTCTTGGGTGCTTAGCTCATCCAGGTTTACCTCTGGGAACTTCTCTTTAACTTCGCTTTCGTCCATCCAGAGAATAATTCCCATGTATCGAGCATCGCTGAAGTCTTTCTTTCGTGAGTGCGGGTCAAAGTAGATTCTATCCCATGGTATTTCCTCTACGAAGATTTCTATTTCACCACGACCATTAGCCCTAACATCAACGATTGCCCCGCCGTATCCCTCGATAAAGAAATTCTCGGCTACATCGGTTTTGACACTCTCAAAGTCATTATTATCTGCAACGTACCTTAGTGCGTCCGTTATGGCTTGCGCGGTCTCTTCATGCTCTTGGGTGCGCGGATAGGCTTTTGGGTCGGTATGTCTTAGCCCGTACATACCAAGCAAGCCCTCAACCTTTGGCTTTACTCGATTAACAACAATAGGAGCTTGGTTTCTTGCGGCGAGCTTAGTGCGTTCTGCCTCTGTCCATTGCTTATGGTCGTAATAGTCACGGCATCGCTCTGACAGGAAACGAGCGTCAAGCGTGTTATTGAGGAAATCCTCTACCTTTTCGCGTTCGCTAATCATCGCCAGCCGCTTGCATCTTCTTCAAAACCATATGTATCTCTAGAGTTCTCTTCAGGCTCGTCTTGTATTGACATTGGCGCTCTAACTGCTGTTGCTAAATATCTAAATCCATCAGCAGGATCAGAAGCCCAGTTATGCAATGGATTGTCTCTAAACCGCTTAAGCTTATCATCCCATTCATACTGGTATGCCTTAAGTGCCTCCATTCCATCTTCACATCGCTCTGAAATAGCCGTCTTTCTAAGCATCTGCCTTACATATTTTAGACCATCTGAGACAGATAGTGTAGATAATACACGAACCTTTCCCCAACCAAAAGCAGCAGAGAACTGCTCTTGAACGCTTTTCTTTGACCCTAATCGCTTAGCTTTAGCGTCATGAGGCAGGTAAACGCACTCATAGTCGTATTCTTGTCGATGTTCTGCACCCTCTTCGTTTCCGTCTTTTGTAATGACAATATCATCATCGACTATGTCTATTTTTGTGCTTATTCCTGTCATTATTGATATGTAGTGGTCTAAATCCTTGAAGTTATTCGCGTAATAATCAATAACCCTGACTTCATTAGCTATCAGCTGATAAAACCATATAGCTGTCGCATCTTTTCTGCCTATATCAAGAGCTGCACAGACAGGAAAGTCTTTGTCGTGGTCAAACCAGCAATATCTGCCCTCATCAATCAACTTGTTAAGCTCTGCGCCCCAGATTGCACCAAGGATTGCAGCATCAAACGAGCAAAAGTACTCCTGCCGATATAAGGCCATTCCCATATCAATACCATATGTATCGACATATTCAGCCATTTCAACTTCAAGCTCTGCCGCCGTCAGCATACCTGTCTGCTCTACTGTGAGCTTTTGTGCAAAGGCTTCTGGGTTCTTTAGTGCTGATTTAAACGTCTTGTATGCATGGTTTTTACCGCGTGGAGTTGTGATGTAAAGCTGCCAGCCCTTATTTTCCGCAAGAATCGGCCTTAGATAGCCTCTAGCGCTTGGGTTTGCTTGCGCCCATTCAGAATAAACAATCCCAGCTGGTGTAGAGCCTATTGAGCCTTCGTAGTTATCTGATCCTAGTGCTTGCCATGTGGATCCGTTCTTAAACTTGATGAACATTTCCTGATCTCTGGTGGTTTCCCTTATTTCATGCGGGAAAGCCTCGTCTATTCTTTTTCTACCAGAGTGTGGGTTAACAGCTTCCCAGATAGCTTTTCTGACCTGAGTTGCTTGTGGAAGCATGTGCCAGTAGTTTGCTGGTCTTTCGAGTGCTGCAACTGCGGTTCTGTGAAGGGCTACTTCATCCTTTCCCGATCTTCTGTGCCAGATCAGCTCTGCATGTCTTCCGCCATTTTCCAGGTAGCTCCATGCTTCCATTTGGTATGGCCTTGGCTTCCAGTTATTTGGAATCTGTATTGCCAAACCGTATTATCTCAATAGTTAATGGGCCTCCATCCTCTCCTGTGACGGCTTGAACAGTTTTACCGTCTAATCTGTCGCCAACCTCTTTTATGGCCTGCATGTCTCCTTCAACAGCCATATCTACAAGCTTATCAGCTATCTTTCTCAGTTTATCGTTATTAAGCGCAGCTTTGCGGACTGCCTCTGCCCACATTCTGCCTTTTGCTGCGTTTTGATTTCCTTTAGGTGCGGCCATATTAATTCAACATTTAACTTATTGTAAATCTTACACTAAGGTTAGTGTTGTTTGTACACTTACCCTAAGCATAGCCCATAATCGTTAGAATGCTGCATTGGGTCTTTTGCGTACACTCTTAGATAGATACATTTAGTGTCGTTCATGCCTGTGGCTTTTAATTTAACCATTGACCCGCCTGTATCGCTTGTAGTGATCTGAGCGCTTGCAACATTTGAGGCGAGGGCTTGGCCTGAAATGCCTGCACTACCAGACTCAACTGTCCAGGTAACGGATGATACTGTGCCGTTGTCTTCTGCCCACGGTGAAAAATCAAACTGGACGGTTTCAACGCCATCTTTGAACGCAAGCTGGCGCCTAACTTGTATTGGGTCTTTTGCCCTCACTATAAAGCTTTTCATGGTTATTTCTTACTTAAAGAAAGAAAACGCGCTCATTTCCTGCGCGGTATACGCTTTTTCCTGATGGGTCTTTTCTGTGGTTTCTTTTCCGACATGATTTCCTCTTCTGTTCATTAATGAGTAGATTGTTATTGCAATAATTCCAATAGAATCAAGAGATTGACACAAATAATCAACTGTTTCTATTGGTTCTAAAAATACAGAAAACACATAATACGTTACAGCGCTCACAAATAACGGGGTTATTGCTATCTTAAGCCTTATGTCTCTTTTGCAATAAACAGCAAAGCCAACCACTATAATTATAGCTGATGCTATAAAAGTTATAGCCATTGTAGTTATTTCTATTGAAATTGAGCATAAGCCCAAAGCCATACCTACAGGGACTGATGCAAGAAAAGCAGTTGCCTTAGTCAATGAGAATGCTCCTTCGCCTTAATGACAGCGACTTCTTGCTCTATAGCTCGAATACGTTTTTCATTATCTTCCACGTCCTCCTCAAGAGGGCCATACATCCACGTCATAATAAAACCAAGTATTAAACCTGTTAACGATACTAGCGCCGCATTTATCAAGGGTCCTTTGTTGTCTGGCTTTGTCATATGTATAAATTAGTATCGCGCCGGTCTTTTGTCTACAGCCATTTAGCACACTGTAAAAGTGAATGTGCTGTCTACTCATAAAATTATATCAACCAATAATAAATGTTATTAACTCTAATTTTAGCATGAAAAGCAATATCACACCATAATGCACAATTTGCAATTACTGCACGAATATTACATGCCCTGTATTTCAAGATCAGCACAACTGTTAAGGCTGCAAGGCGATTTATAGTTGAGCGTTTTGCTTTGGGTGACGAATATCCAGATGTTATATTTCACTCAGCTTTTTTATACTGTGAAATGTGTGCATATCTGCACTCCATACAAAACTTCAAGTTAGGGTTGCCACAGCTCCAAGCTAAATAATCTTTATGTCTAGCGCATCCCGTCTTTTTACACTCTTTTCCAGTCCTTTGCTTTGGGTGGTATTCACTATAGTTATTCATTTAAATTTCCTCTATTATCAAAATATAACAACGCAATTAACACGGACACTCATTCCGCTGCGCTGCATTCGTTCCGGTTATTGCTGGCGTTATGTGGCAATCTAACTATCTACGTCGCCTTCCTGAATATATTCCATAATGACCGCGCGTCTCGTTGTGTTGAGTGGGCTTGCTATTCCAGTGAAATCCTAAACCAAGCCCGCAGATAAATATGGTTAACATTAATATAATAAATGCCTCACCAGCCCATACGAAAAAATCAAGCATATAAGCACTCCGAATAAAGCGTGGCTGGCAAAACCTAAGTTCATTTATAGCTATTAACGCTTCCACCAATAGCTAACCAGCCACATAACCAAATAAATCGAGCAGACCGCGAGGTCTACGCGCCTTGTTCAATTTGAGGAGCTGGCGGCTCCTCATTTACAACGTTAGGCTTCAAAGTGTTTATACACATCACCAACAGTTTTCCATTGCTCACAAACCTCATCAGGAATATGAACGTCAAACTCTTCTTCTACAGCCATTACCATTTCTACCTCATCAACTGAGTCAGCACCAAGCTCATCGGCTATATGATCCTCAGGCTTTATATCGTCAGGGCTTCCTTCCAGCCCTAGCCATTCAAAAAGAATGTTGTTAATTCGTTCTTTAGTTGTCTTTGGCATTTTCTATTTCCTAGTCTTCAGTGGTTTAAATCGCCTAACAAGCAAAATTCACCGTGACGCTATAAAGCGCTGTGGTTTGTTTTAACTCATCGTGGCGCAGGTGATTCATCACGTTATTTACCTAGTACAAGCCTTCGCTATATAGGGTGTCTTTATCACCACCACACCCACGCTCAATATCAACTTTCTGCCCAGCAGCAATGGCAACCTTCATTGCTTCCTGGCGGGTAAGGAATTCTCCAAATTGATCAATAAAGCCTTGCTCCGATAGTTTCCAGTTGCAGCTTGTTCTATCCATCTGCTCACGCATTCTGGAATCGAAATGCCTTGCCCCAAGCACAATGTGTTCACCCATCTTGCATGCAGCACACACAACAACCTGCTGAGGTTTCTTTATATTATTGTCTGCCAAATAATCACCCATAGTCTTATCTCGGTTAATAACAATTAAATCCACCAGACGTGTTTGGCCATTCGTGCCTTGTTCACCAGCGTGTGATTGCTGGTGATTACAGTGTTATGCATCAATCTCTGCTTTTGCCTTTTCCAGCTTTCGCAAATGAGCCTCGGCTTCTGCTATATGTTGCTTCGTGTACTTTATTGCCATGTCAATAGACGCTGGGAGAGCAGATAAACCTTCTCGGCACACGCCACCACCGGCATAGCGGAACTGCGGAACAATATCTTTCAGCACGACACTGTGCGGCACATGCCAGCCTGCACCCTGTCTGTCTAAAGGGGCGTGAATTCTACATATCTTTGGTATTTTCATGTCTCACTCCGAATCATGCATAACAAAATAAATCCACCAGACTGCCTCACCCTTTGCGCTTTGTTTTTACACCCAGCGCAGCAGGTGATTTAATATGTTATCAATACATCACCTTTTGCATTGTGCTGATAGCGTCAATTTATTACACTCTAAATCCGCCTATACCCCAAAACACAGCATTCCAGCATCTCTTGTGTGCTCGTTTGACTTGCCTTTCCATCCGGTTAGTTTGTTAAATCTATTGTGATCCATGCTCTTTCCTTTTCCTGATGGGTGCTGCGTTGTTACGGAATACCCATGCTCCATTAGCATAGCCGCAATTAATTCAGACTCCTTTGCTACGCCTCCAACCTTAAGAGCTACATTTAGGCGAACCCTTATTGGTAGTGATGAATTATCTTTCCATACGTGATTGCTGTTCGATACCTCAATCACGACAGCATAAACATCCTCAACAGCATATTCTGACTTAATCAGTCTTAATGCAGATACGAAATTCAAACACTCAAGGCGCGTTACTTTCTTTAAATGCCTGTCATAAACTGCGACACCTGTTTTGGTTCCTGGGTCAATTCCAATGCTGTATCTTTTCATCAGTAAACCCCAATACCAGCCGAATACAGCGCCAGCGCATAATAAACAAGCCCAGAATACATGGCTTTACGTAGATCTATGCTATTCATGCTTTTGTCCTCATTTTTTCATCATACCCTTTACACCATAGCGCCTTATATCTTGATGTATGGCCTTCATGCCAATTTGGCGGAACTCTAGGCCAGCCCCATCCGGCTACCAGAAAACCAACTAAATGAGGGTCTTTATGGCCTGGGGCTATTGCGTCAACTTTGCGCTTTTTCTTCGACATCGTTTTTTATCTTGTCTGTCTGCGTTTACCTGTAGCTTTTCCAACAAAAAGGCACGTACACATGATTTTCTCTCAGCCTGTCATATGCCCTCTCACCAACCGCTTTTTCAAACCTATCAGCATCTAGATTTGATATAACTATCATTGGCAGTTCTAAACTATACCGCTTATCAATCACATCAAAGAGGATTCGCCTATCAAAATCAGAAATGTCCTCGCATATCTCATCAATTATCAGCAGACCAACCCTTGCAAACCTATCTACTACCGCCTTTTCAGATCCGCTTGAATTAAAGGTTTCCTTGACAGCAGCCGCTATGCCAGATGATTTCACCATCAAAACGCCGCCGTTGTGCTTACTGATCACCCTAATAGCTACACCAGCCGCAAGATGAGTCTTGCCGCACCCTGGTGAGCCTAGGAACGCCATAGGGTGCCACTGCCTACGAAAGTCAGGATAATTATCTGCAAACGTACAGGCGGCCTCTAATGCGGCCTTCTGGTCTTTTGTGGTTGCTTTGTAGCTCTTTAGTGTCGTCTGATGATATCGCCTATCAATTCCAGCTTTATTTAGGCGCTTAATCCATTCCTTCTTGCCATCCTCTGCAATCTCAGCCTTTGTGCAGACTGGGCATTTAGTCCAGATGTTGCCAAGCACGTTCTTGCTGGCATATTCACCATGAGATTCACAGCTCTCTTTTCTTTCTTTCGGGTCTATTGGCAACTTCATAGCGAAGTCCTATCGGTGTAAATTGTTTTGGCAAATGATTTCTTTTCTGGCTTTTCCCACGTCCTCACTGCGGCTTTCCAGTCTTTCATTGTGTTCTTTCCAATCTTCCATCCATTTGAAGTGTAGTGATCCATCCATTTGTTTGGGTCTACAGAATTAGATCTCTCCTTGCAGTAGGCGGTGACATCTTCAAGAGTTGGCTTTTTAAATCGCCCAGTTAGTTTCTTTACTTCTTTTTCTTCTTTACATTCTTGTTTATGTACCGTCTGTTGTCCGTCTGTTGCCTCGTCTGCTGTACCGTCTGTTGTACTGCCATCCTGAAATTTAGAGTAATTACATATAGTTACGATACTTGTTATGTGTCTATCCTGTTGTACCGAAATTCGACCTAAATCTTTTAGTAATTCCAGGTATCTTCTGACCTTTCCGCGACTCCATTTCCAGCGTTTTCCCATGGTCAATTCAGACCATCCAAGCTGGCCTCTTTCGATCTTTACAAGGTTTCCGCGGATAGAGATATAGTTTTCTGCATGGTTAGCATTAATCAATAGATCAACCCAAGCCTGAGCTTTAGTGAATGGCTCAGTAAGCCAAAGCTCATCATCTTGCATTTGTCTGTATAATTTAATCCAACCTGACATATATATTCCCGGTATCTCCCAGATTGATCACCCTTAAAAAGGATGCCGCGACAGGGTGGGAGGCCTGTTCAGAAGGGTAATTACTCCCTTCCTAGTCGCGGGTGCTTGAGAACACAGTTCTATATTAGCACAACAATCAACCAAAACAAGGTTTGCTCACAAGCTTAGGGCTTTTTGTTTATAGCTTGATCAATAAGCTTATCAAGTCGCTTTCTCTCTGGCGCTGCATGCCATAGTAAAGCCTGGGCATTGACTAGACCTTCTTTTGTCTTTATCTCCTGTAATTTCCGCCGGTCTGGTTACCCTAATCGTTAGCCGTCAACCGATCTAAGCCAAATCCAGTCTTTTGGGTTGGCCGTGCCGTGAAAATATGTATACAACTCTTTTGCCGTGGTCACAAAATCAGGCTCATCGTCATATACGTCATGATCTCTACCCCATGTATCAAACTGGTGCTCTTCCCACCAGTCTAACGTTTGAATTAAATGCCACTTAATTCTTTCTGAAAGCTCAACAGTTTGGTGTATTTTCAATACTTCCATATCCCACCTCTTCGACCACGGCTAACAACGTAAATCAATTTGACGATTTCGTCATTAGCTGTTGTTTAAAATTGGTCACGTCGCAAATTATTTACAACGTTATACGGCTCGCCAGTGCTCTTCACAGCGCCACGTTTCTCCGCATATACCTACCCCTGGCTGTTCGCATATCGTGCAGCTTGGGTTTGGTTCGCGGCACTCGTCTGGCCAACCGCATTCTTCACAATAGGTGTCAATATCACCATTGCCTAAATTAGCATGCACTAACAGCTCGCCGCAGCTTGGGCAGTTCTTTTTCATCGTTACAGCTCCAATAAAATATTAGATGCCTGTCTCTCCAGGCTGTCACGCCGTATTGCTAGATGCTTGATTCCAGGCGTTCTCATATCACTATTCACACGTCTAGCTGTGGCCTCCCTGTAGCGTCACCTTCGGGACGGAGCAGCTTACCTTTGGCGAGGTTGTAACGCGCTGCAAATACGTATAACCATGCAAATTCAAATGACCCGCTACAGCGGTGTTTGAGGATGAATTTGCAGGTTTAAATAAGTTCATTGTATAAGGTGCCTTGTTGTCGCGGTCATCTGATTTGCGGCGTTATACCAACAAAGCCCCAATCAAGGGGCTGTGGTTGATTGCGTTGGTGTGATTTAATCTTAGCAAAATTCGATAGCCAGTCAAGTCTTATTTAAATTAATTTGACTTCGCATAAAAAACAGCTAGAATGCTTAAAACATTGGAGGAATTATGAATATCGGCAAATCAATAAAGCATTTCCTTAATCAACAAGATAAAACAAGGGTAGAGCTATCTGAATACCTTGGATTATCACCTACTTATGTAAGCACTATATCCAATAGCAAAACAGCCGGTAAATCGAATATAGAAGAGCTAAGCGCATTTTTTAATGTGAAAGCATCTGAGTTTATTAAGGCTGGAGAATAAGAGTATTTTACGATGTTTAAATTACAGCAGCACGAAGGGTTCAATAGCTATTCAATATCGAATGGAGAGTTGACCTATGTCAATCTTTCTTGGTTTGAAGCTATTTCTATGCGGGTTTATCTAAATTGTTTTGACGCATAACGACAAAAATCAGGTGCAGCCCACCTGATGAGAACTAGGCGCAAAAGAGCGCGCTGTCAGCTGGATTTTTATGGTTATACATTTGGAGGTTGATTATGAGTGGCGGAAGTTATGATTATCTTTATTGCAAGGACGTTGATTCTTTGCTTAATAGCGTGCCAACAGTGCAAGAGATGGCGGATAGATTGGCGGGCCTTGGATATGCTGAAGATGCAGCAAGGGAAACTGAAGAGCTGCTTTTAACGTTGCGCCAATTTGAGAATAGGATTAATTCTATGCAAGCAAGGCTTAGCTGTGTTTGGCGAGCGGTTGAATGGTGGGATTCGTGTGATTCTGGCGAGGATTGTGTAAAAGATGCCCTGCAAGAATACAGAGATGTATAACACTTAATTAATTTGCTGCCACCACTGCGGGCAGCTTAAGAAGCGCATGACTTTCGCAGTCAAATTCAATGTTTTGTTATTTTACGGGAGCATTCACAATGTTTGGACTAGAGTACATACCAGCAATTATTAAAGTGTTTTTTAACATCGCGTTTTCAATAGTGACGGCGATTCCTTTTTATTATGGATGGAATTGCATAGCAGATGTTTACCTGCCGTTTATACCCGAGCTGTACCAGAATCTGCCTTACTGGGACATAGTAGGATTCTTTCTAGTGTGTACATATTTAGGTGAACAGATAAACAAGCTGACACCTAAAATAGTTTCAATATCACAAAGCAACGGAAATAGCGGGTAGTAAAATAACGCCCAAAATAACTGGGCACGTAAAAGAGTTTAAACAAACCGCTGGAGTCGAATTGCTCCAGTTGATTTTGATAGTTATACCTGATCGGAGAGCATTATGAAACAAGGCGTATGCAGGCACTTTAAAGGGCTTTTACTCCGCAACGAACCGTGCGGCGCAGGACTTGATGTGCAAGAGGTTACAGGCGGAGAAAAGCTTGGTTGGCTGACTAGAACGCCATGCCTAAAAAGCAACAATAGCGCTGTGATTTGTGACTCTTATTCTGAGCCAACACAAAAAGAGATTGAGGAATCAGAGGCCGACATGAGAGCAGCTATGGATAGAATCATCAAGGCTCAACCATTAATTGCAGAGATAAAAATAGAACACGGTAAAACCAATGCTAGTGGAACTAAGGTATGCCCGGTTTGCAATAACAAGCTCCATTACTCAGTAGCAGAATGTAACGGGCATGTATGGGGAAAATGCGAAACAGACGGCTGCCTGAGTTGGATGGAGTAGAGGTATAACATTTTAGCTAATTTGCTGCCCGCAAATATAGCTTAAAGAGCGCACCGCTTCACGCAGTCAATATTTAGCGGATTGTTATTAGGCAAAATCGGAGAAACATACAATGGCACATCACGACTTAAAAACAGACCCTGAGGTATTTCAAGCTTCTGCTGATGGCGTTAAGAATTTCGAGATACGGCGCAACGACAGAGATTTTAAGGTCGGTGACGTGCTGACTCTGCATGAGACTGAACATAGCGGTGCAGAAATGCAGGATGGCAAGCCCTTGGTTTACACAGGGAGATCCACGAAGGCGAAAATATATTACATCTTGCATGGCCCAATTTATGGGCTAGAAGATGGATGGGTGATACTTGCCTTATAACACTTAGCTAACTTGTGCGAGTGAAACGAGCATCAATGTTCAGCGATTTGTTATATTTTAGGGGATATTTATGGCTATTTTATATGTACTGAACGAAACAGAAAAAGATGGATCAGCTGTTACTGTTGGTGTATTTGATTACAGCAGCATTGAACTGGAAAAGCTATCTGAGTACTACGGCAACGAATACACAGAAGTTGAGCATATTGATATAGAGGATTCTGGTTTAGAGTGGCAAAAACGAATAATTTGCGATGGTGAAGAGGTGATATTGACACTTCATAACTTCACCCTGAATGAAATATAACGTTGTAAATAACCCGGCGCACACTGCGCCATAAACTACCGCTAACGACCACCCGCTCGGGTTGATTTACGTTGTTAGCCATGAACGGAGAAAGCCATGTTAAGCGAAGGTGATGTGATTGAAATTGAGGTAGGTCATAAGGTTTACGCAGAAGTGCCAAAGCATTTCTTGTATTCAAATTGCAAAGGAGACTTTGAGCGAGCGCGTGGTGATATTCGCGTAGGTGGTGAGCTTGAGTATTTTGCTGGCAAATACATAGTGATTAAAACTACAAATGACGGTGGAAGCGGTCATCCTCATTCGCCAAATGGCCACCATGTGCATTGCATAAGAGCTGATGATTCAAGCGTGAAAATTGATTTTTACCAGACCGGTGGATTTACTGCCGTAATAGCAGACATTGAGCCAATAGGTAAAGCAACGCTCACTTGGACGATTGATGGCTAACGACGTTTATTAATTTGCGCCACGCGGTAACGAGAAGAGCGCAAATGAAGAATGCGTCAAATTGAATAATTTTGTTAGCTGCCTGGAGGTGGTTTGAAATGAAAACACAAGCAACGCAATGGTTTAACACAAAGACTATGAAGCCAGTTTATGGAATCAAAGTTAAGCATGAGGGCAAGTGGCTTAATGCCGCAGAAAATGGCAAGCCTCTTCTTTTTGACTCTGAAGAAGAGCGCGATAGAAAGCGCAAAGAAATTAGAAATAGACCTCTTGGCTGTAGCAGAGATCCGATGAATTGTGAACGCAATGAAGGACATGGCTGCGAGTGCAGCTAACATTTTAGCTAATTTGCTGCCCGCAAATATAGCTTAAAGAGCGCACCGCTTCACGCAGTCAAAATTTAACGTATTGTTATTTGGCATTTTGCCTACGGAGAAAGAAATGCTAGACGAGAAAATAGATGAATTGATTGGCCAGTTGTCGAACTGTGACCTAAGAACCAGTGTTGGTGTAGATAAAGCAAAGAGGGTGCTTAGGCTAGCACTAAGGGAGCAAGATCGAGACGCAATACATGTGAGCAAAAAGACAGTAGGACACATTACTAACTTGATAGCTGATGAGGTTGGCTTTTTTAATGGCTGGCAGGTATCGCGCGAAACAATGCTTGATGCGTGTGAGAAGGCTGCAAAACGAATTGAGAGATATTTGAAGCGTAAGCACATGCGCGAGTTTGGCCCAAAGACCGGGCATGCAAAATAACGACTTACATCAGCTGACCGCGATTAAGTAACTCAGGAGATTGAAACAATGACTAACTCTAACGAACAGGAAACACCAGGGATAAACGCCGCTGTAGCGGGTCTGCTGGATGTTTTTGTTAGCAGTAATGTTGACTGCACCGTAAAAGAAATACCCGCACAGATAGGAATGCACTCGCTGGTTGGAATAGGGGCAACGGTTCACCCATTTAAGTTTGGTAACTACTTCTCATTTGTTGCCGATGGAACCTATTGCCTGAATATGTGGGCTGAGAATCTAGATGAATGGCTGAAGCGCAAGCCAATGGAGATGATTAAGGTGCTTGAGATCCGTGACACCGATAGAAAATTTTGTTTAGTGATAGACCCTCGCATACCAGAGGATTGGATTAATACAAAGTTGTGTTACACGGGATGCATGGGGATGAGCGTTGATATGAAAGCAGTTATCGCGCCTTACTGCTAACATCGCAATTAACCCGACCACGGGCAAATAAATAAGGACTATATGACATGACTGAATTGAACGAAAGCAACCAGCCTGAAAACGAGCACCACAGTAGTGGGTCGGCGTTGAATTGCCTTGTTATGCAGCTACAGCACCATTACGACCAAATGGCACCCCATGTGCAGGAACGCAAAACAGCAAAGCTACTATTAGCCGCAATTGCTGCAATTGCCAACCTAAATAGCAATATGATATGTGAGACCTGCGAACACTGGGAGGCTGGGGAAAAAGAAAATAAATGCGATGAAGATCTTATGTATTGCAAAGAGTTGCACTATAGCATTGCTGTTAATAAATACGTGCATACTACTGCTGATTTTGGATGCATAAAGCATTCTGCTGGCGAGACTGAACAAATTACGGCATTAGAGCAAATGCTAGAAGCAAGAATGACAACAGAGCTTGAATGGTGCGAACTATGGCCTTCTGCTGGGCCAGAAGGAAATAGCCTGGATGCAAATGTGAAACTGAGAGCAACTGTGCATGATTGCATCAACCTTGCTAGAGCTGTTGCGCGACACAATAGAAAGCCAACAATGGGCAATGATCGTGAATTTTTGCTAGATTTTATAGCCGTACATGCTGCAAGAGCGTGTACTAGGGCGATGAAAGCCCAATGAAATGGCCCAGAGGAAAATACAACGGGCAGCGGATTGAAGGATTTAAGTTCAGTTTTGCCATGCATTTATTACGCTGGCACTGGAAACCGATATTTTGCCGCAATTTTGGAGAGCCTTATTTTATTTGGCTTGCTTTTACTCTACGGTTTTACGCTGCATATGAATAGCTGCATAACACTTAATATTCGGCGTAATTTACACGCGAACTAAAATAAACTTAGCGTTTATAGTGAATTGCAGAGATTTAGAGGGAATCTAAAATGTGCAGAGAAAAACCAGACACTATAGTGATAATAAAGCACCCAAAAACAAATGCGCCTGATATTCGCATAGCATTATATTCGAGGGGTAAGCAGATGGCCTGGAGATACAAGGATAAAATGCAGCCTGATACTTTAACGCCTACTGATCTGGGCAGAAGGCTTGGAACGTGGATAGGTTCGCATGATCCATTATGTGGTAAGTGATGTGCATTTAACGGGGGCTAAAGTGGATTTAATAGGCAAAGATGTAAAGCAGTTTGGGCGGTCGCGGTTTCAGAAGTGGCTGGATAACATAATCCATATTTTAAATACGCCATTTAAGTTCTGATATGGGCAGGTTATTCACCGGACCATCAAAAGATGAGTTGCTTTGTAAAATTAAAGAACTTTCATCTAGGCAGGCTGTAGCCGATTATTATGGTGTTAATTTTTCGACGTTTTGGAGGTGGTGCAAGAAATACAGAATAAAGCGCGGGGTTTCTGGAGTAATGCATTGGGGGGCCGCTTTAACTAAAGACGATGTGATTTTATGTCGAGCGCTTATATCTGAAGGTGCAAGTCATTCAGCGGTAGCTAAAAAGCTTAACGTCAACCCAGGAGTGATTGGAAGGCTTGCCAGATACGAAACATACATAAATATTATGGAGTAACAAAATGAACCAGCCAGCCCAAAAGATAGTATGCCCAAAGTTTGAAAGCGAAGAGCTAAAGCAAAACATCATTGATGCTCTCATTGAGAACAAAACACGGTCACAAGCATCGATAGCGAGGGAGTTTGGCCAGGAACAGCATAAGATATCAATGCTGGCTCGATGGCTAACACAAGATCAAGGCTATCATATTGTGAATATGGCAGGTAAGCGCCATAAAGGCACGGTTCCGTGTGTGATAGCCGGGAAGACAGAAGAAGAGGCCACGGCGGCCAGGGAGAAGGAGAAAGCCAACGAGTCAGACAATACGAAGGCGGCAAGGATGCGGCACAGAAAGCTTGTTAATCTTGAGTTTAGGCGTGAGCTTAAGGGTATTTTAACAGATCCGCTTGAGATGGGTTTATTATGAAGTTTGAAAACATTAATGGCATGCAGGCAATCACCAAAAAAGGAAAAATAATAATGTGGGTGCTTACTACCTGCAATGACAAGTGGTGCTATGACATTGTTGGCGCAAAAACAGCCGTCAAGCCAGTAGACACCTATGGTCAGGCTGTTAATGATGCGCTTGATGATCTTATGCAAATACAGGCGCACACTGCGCAAGTGATAGGTGTTGCCATGTTTATGGCTACTTACTTCATGGCAAGTATTATCTAACCAGCAAATAGGTGACCAGGCATGAAATTGACAACAGCGGCAGCACTAAAGGCGATGCAGGTTAAAAATCCTGAAATGACTCCTGTCGTTATCGCGTCACAATTCAGTGGTGAAAACAGCAAGGTGCTCAAGCATGATCCTATAAAAAAGGCATTTATCTTTGATACCATGCTAAATGGCAGGCAGGCTCAGCGTATGCATTTCTACCTGGACCGGGCTATAACTGGATACAACCTTTTTGATTTGGAAGGGTAGTTGATGAGACTGCAAAGAAAGGATAGGTGAGTATATTGATAAACATGGATCTCAAACTTGCGAGTACCTAATCCATAACCAAAGAATGGAAAGCTATCACAGAGGTGCGTGGAATGCTTTAAATGAGATTGACCGAGAATTATCTTAATAACCACCCCACACAAAGGAATTAGCAAATGATAGACATCCAATCGATGCTAGATAGTCTAGAAAAAGAATGGGACGCGGGCTGCCTATCTGATGGAATGTATGCAGAATACGCAACCATCATTGCAGAAAGAGTAGCGAAAGAGGCTGTCAAGCAACTTGTCGCGGAGTATCAGTGTGGAAAGATCTATGTTTCTGATATGCAGAAACGTCTTGAAGAGATACTTGATAAACCTGAGTTTTAAACCAGATGAGCGGCGCATTTTCCCCGACGAACGGTAGCCCCAAAAGGAACCAAGTGGTTTATATTTACTATTAACCACAGAGGAGAGAGAAATGGAAACAGCAACAAAACCAATGGCACCCTGGACAACAGCATCAGAAAAAGATGTTATTACCTATCTGGCTAGTGATGACATGGATGGCAGTAGCGTATGGCCAAAGCGCAGCGCAAAGCCCACACTTGAGCAGCGCAAGGCCAAGCTAAGAGTATGGCTTGCAAGGTCTTACGAAAGGCGCTGGGATAAAGGCGTTAATCCAGATGAGTGCAGGAAATATGCATCATATCTGTACGATGCACTGGAGCAAATGCAGGAGGAGGTGTCACATGATTAAACCAAGCCAAGACAATATAAACGAATGGAAAGATCTGATCCGTAAAGATTGGCATCTACTATACCAGGGCATCGAGTGGCTTGCTGAACAGGAAAAGCTTTTTGGCACATCGGAAGAGCAGTCCATAGACAAGCTTATGCTAAAAACCCTGTGCATGGCATCAACTAACGATTATCTCCCAACCTCGGACGAGAGAGAGGTGCTTAACGATCAGTTTGATCTAGTTGTTGATGCCTATGCAGAACACAGGGCAAAGCAAGCCATCAATGACGAAATCGAAGCTTCTTGCGAAAGGACAGCTGAGGCTATCTATGCGCGTGAATCACAGGGTATTGATGAGGGCAGATAGATGACGGAATTTAACGGCAAAGCCTACATGGACGCCCTATGGGACAAGTCAATTGATGATTCCCTTGAAGGAAGAAAAGACGCCTCAAAGGGCAAGCCAAAGCAGGCTGGTAGATCTGAGTGGTATAACTCCGGGTATGATGATGAAAAGAAGTTTAAGGAGAGCAAGCAATGACAAGCGCAATTAAAGACAACTTTCAGAAATGTGTAGACGTAGCTGCTGAGGCTCTTCATGGCAAAGGCTTCAAGCATTTAGACGCTGAAACGCAAGTTGCTAATATTTTCGCTTATTCAGCATCCGATAAGAAGTTTAAAGAAGTCTGCGAATCAACTGATGGAAGAGTTCAGGCAGAGCTTAGATCGCAAATAAAATACGTGTGTGAACTTGGGCTTGACACGGCGAAGGGGAGGAAGCTGGTATATGTTAGAACTAGAGGTTTAAATATTGGCACACCGAAAAATAAGCAGTGGCTAACAATGCCAGATATAGGTGAGTCTTACCATGCCTTAATACATATACTTGTCCGCTCAGAAGCGCTGAAAACCATACAGGTTCTACACACATACCAAAACTATGGTATCGACTATACCGGCGAGACGAACGTTGTGCCTATTGTTAAGTCATGGGCTACGCCACCAAGCGAACGAGGGGCATACACTGGATTATTTGTGGTGCTTACACTTCCTGGCGCAGAAGTCATCACCAGCTATCACCACGCAAAGGATATATTCGATACTCACAAGGCTTTTTCAAAGTCTCAGGATACCTGGATAAAACATGAGCAGGCAATGTGTGCAAAATCAGCAATTCTAGACGCTGTGAGATACATACCAGTATTTGATTCTGTAGTTGCTAGCGTAGTAGAGCACTATGACAGCACCATGGATTATGAAACAGCTGCCAGCGAGAAGATATCTGAGGAGCAGGCGCTTAATATAAAGTCTGTACTTGAAGAGCGCGAAATGAATGAAGGTCGTTTGCTGAAATGGTACAACACGAAGATTAAAGGGAATATAGCAACAGTGCAAGATATTCGTACAGATCAGTACTGCGCGGTTATTGAACAAATTGAAGGAGCTTCAAAATGAACACGGAAGAACTGGAGCAAGGATCTGATGAGTGGCACAAAGCAAGGCTTGGAAAGCCTACCGCATCAGCAGCGAGCAAGCTGATAACTTCTACAGGCGCGAGATCTAAACAGCTTGAAGCATACGCCTACAAGCTTGCTGGTGAACGTTATTCTGGCCGATCCCTGGATGAGTGGGAAGGAAACAAGTATACCGATAGAGGAACTGAGCTTGAGCCAGAGGCAAGGGCGGCGTACGAGATTAAATATAATGTTGATGTTATTGAAAAAGGATTTATGACAGATAAAAGCGACTCTTATGGAATGTCACCTGATGGCCTAATAGGAGAAGATGGCCTGCTCGAAATAAAATGCTTGCCAGTTGGTCATATTCCAGCGATTTTGTATTACAACAAGCACAAAAAGCCACCATCTGACAGAATAGCGCAAGTTCAGTTTCAGCTATTAGTGTCGGGGCGTAAGTGGTGCGATCTTTGGTTTTATCAACCAGGGCTGCCATCACTTAGGATAAGGGTTGATTCGCACAAGGCATATCAAAGTGATCTAGAGCTTTATATATCGGAAGCAATAAGGATTCGTGACGAAACGATATTAGTTCTAAATGAGTTTAAATAAAATCATGGCCAATCATCTTGAGTCTAAAAAGTACCTAGCATGGGTCAGAACGCAGGCATGCTTGCACTGTGGTAATACAGAAACCGCGCCACATCATGTAATAGGTATTAAAGATGGAAAGATGGGCGGGAAGGCTGCTGATATCCATGCTGTACCTCTCTGTGTGCGGTGTCACAATGAATTTCACGGTGACCCCATAGGCTGGCCGCAATTGCTATGGATCTGTAAGACTCAAGAGCAGGCCATTAGAGATGGGGTTTTGGTGGTCAAATGACTGAGTTCACAGCCGTAAAACTTGCTGATGGATCATATGTGGCATCAATGCCTGATGAATCTGCCTTAGTGCCTGTAGGCACAGAGGTAATGCTTGAATATTCATTAAAGAGAAACCCAGCAAACCATAGGCGGTTTTTTTCTTTCATTAAAATGACATTCGACATGCAGGAATTTTTCGACGATATGGATATTTATAGGCGCTGGCTAACAATGAAAGCAGGTTACTATCAAACGGTAGTTACACCGAAAGGAGAGACAATATTTCTACCCGATTCTATAGCGTTCCATAAAATGCCAGAGGAGGAATTTAAAAAGCTGTTCTCTAAATGTATTGATGTATTTCTTAGAGAGCTGGGAAGCGGGCAAACAGAGCATAACTTAATGCAAATAGTTGGATATTCATAAGGAGAGTTACATTGTTGATACTTACAAGAAGATGCGGAGAGAGCATTATTATTGGCGATAACGTCACCATTACAGTATTGGGCGTTAAAGGCAACCAAGTGCGGATAGGAGTTAATGCCCCTAAAGTTGTGGCAGTGCATCGCGAGGAGATCTACAACAGGATTAAGCGTGAACAGGAACAAGAATAACGCTTAATTGATTTGTGCTAGCTCGATAGTAGAACAAAGCGCAAAGATCCAAAGAATCAAATTTAATGCTTTGTTATTTTGCGAGAAACGATAAAGAGGACTGGAAAATGGTATTTACTATCCACGAAATAAAGCAATACTTGGAAAGCTGCACAGGCATAGCAGAAGCCGTTAGCGGACTGAGCGAGCAAGGAATAGTTGATTGCATTCCTGTTGATGATTTCGCCAGCCTAAACTTTGTAAAAAATGAGGCTAACCTAGAAAGATATGAAGCCTCTATTGGCATGCAAAAGCTTAAAGAAGAGCAGAGAACGCTACACAGAAACACTGAAGGCAAGCAAGGGCGGTATTGGATGGCGCTTTCCCCTAAGTGGAATGAGGGCCAAAAACCAGAAAGCGAGTACAAGATTGCTTATTGGGTGAATTATGGCGACAACCAGACATATGGTTGGTTTTCGGTTGAGGATATTAAACGCTGGTTTGCTAACCCAGAACTGAAACTGCACGAACTTGGTGGAACAAAGGAAAGATGACCAGCAAAATAACGATTAATGTTAACTGGCAGCGCGCCTTTTGCGCTGCCCAAGCGAGGAGCGAGCGATGTTGAACGATTTGTTATACGCGGGATTGTATCTGTTAGTTGGCTACTGGCTTGGTGCTTACTGGCCTAGACATTGGCATTGGATTAAAAGCGCTTGGCTAAAATACAAGATGGGCATTTGCTTCCATTACGAAGGAAAGGGATATCGCGAAACAATAAACGGCACAAACAGTGAATTTTGTAGGAAATGTGGGCACCCTGCTGGCTACCATTGGTAGCGTATAACACTTAGCTCACTGCGCGAAGCAAAGAGGACTTGAAATGGAAACCGTAAACACCGAGAAAGAAAACAGCACAAACGCCGACGCTGAGCGTCTTGTGGAGCGTTTTGTTATAACAGCCGGGGAAAGACTATGAAACACCTCGATTTGTTTACAGGCATAGGCGGCTTCACAGTTGCAGCGGAATGGGCAGGGATTGAAACAGTTGCTCATTGCGAGGTTGATCCAGAGTGCATAAGCGTAATTAAAAAGCACTGGCCCAGTGCCAGGCTACATACTGATATTAGAGAGCTTGACGGAAATGACTATAAACACATCGACATCATTACGGGGGGCTACCCATGCCAGCCTTTTAGCGTTGCCGGAAGTCAAAAAGCGCAAAAAGATGACCGCTACATCTGGCCGGAAATGTTGCGAGTTATTGCACAAGCAAAACCAGCTTGGGCAGTTTGTGAAAATGTTTATGGCCACATCAGATTGGGACTGGACAGTGTGTTGCATGACCTGGAAAGCATCGGCTACGCCTGCCAATCGTTTGTTATTCCAGCTCTTGCCACGGGTGCAAACCATAACAGGGAAAGAGTTTTTATTATCGCCAACTCCGCAAGCAATGGATGCGATGGTGGCAAGACCTCCAGAAGCAATGGAAAAGCACATGATGGGCCCAAGGAAAGGCCGCACCAAAATAGGAACAATGAAAGACGTGGCAGTGTACGGTTTGGAGTGGACTGGAAAGGCAACACGGCAGGGCGAAGGGGAACTCAACCCCCGCCGATTAGAGTGGATGATGAACTACCAAGACGGGCACACAGAATTAGAATGTTAGGCAGTGCCATAGATCCGTGGATTGCTTACCAGATATTCAGATGTATCCGTGCGGTATAACGTTGTAAATAACAGGTGCCTAGCAACTAAGCTTAAACATAGCGCGTGACTACCGGCATCCGGTTGATTTGCTTTGTTAGCGAAGAGGTAATTATGTTTGCATTCTTTAAAAACCGGAAGATTAGAAAAGAAAAAGAGAGGCAAGAGGATATTGCAGCCGACAAAGAGCAAGAAGCCAAAGCCGAGTTAAGCCTGGAAGTATACAAGAAAAATATGCTTTCATCACCGTGCCCCATCAATCATATGCACAATTGCAAAGAGGAATGCGTTCACTTTGCTGGAGGTTACACTTGCGTAATGCCTGATTTTTATAGTGGGTGGTTTTACTACGTTGAAGCTCCAAAATGCAAGCTTTGGGCTGCTCGCTAACGTGATAAATCACCTGCGGCGTAAAGATGTTGATTCAAAACGCTAATGGTGAACCCGTCACGGTGGATTTATTTTGTTAGGCGCGAACGAAGCCAATGAAAACTAGGAGATTGAAGAATGCGATTATCAGAACAGCTTAAACAAGACCATGAATGCGGTGATTTTGGTAAAGCCTTGGAAGGATATGCTGATAGAGCTTATGCGCTTGAGCAAATCGTAGAGGCGGTGGCACACATAGGCGTGGATTTTGGGTACGGCCGTTTCGAACTAAGCAAAGACGATATTAAAAAGGCAAGAGAATTAATTGACGCCTAACGTGAAGGCTAACTTGCGCATGTAGCAAGCGAAGCGACGCGGAATGCGTCGAGTTGAGCCGCTTGTTAGGCCGCACTTTTGCGAGCTTGACGATACGATGGTTTTACACTAGATTTGAAATGCGGATGTGAGAACCCGCCAAAGCGATAGACTTAATACATAACCATCTTCTCTCCTGGGAGCTTCTATCGGCGTTCTCACCCTGGGCAGAGAGGGTGGTTTTCTATTTTGGAGAATTGAAATGAAAATATTGCAAATAGAGGTATCAAATTATCGCCTAATAAAAGCCATGCTATTGAACCTTGATGGGGAAAATATGGCGGTTGCTGGTGAGCCTGGACAAGGAAAAACAACTGCTATATCGCTGCTTTGGGAAGCGTTAAAAGTTGTTGGTGACCCAGTTACTCATGGCGAAAAGAAGGGGCAAATAAAGATCACTCTAGGTGACGGGGAAACAAAAGCCTTCGTTACTCGATCACTTGCTGCCAAAACATCACCCATCACGATTCAAACAAGCGAGGGAGGCACAATATCGGCAAAAGAGTTTGCAAGCTGGTTTTGCGATCTTGGGGACAACCCGCACCGCATTATGGACATGAAACCCAAGGAGCAAGCCCAAGCGCTACTTGAGGCTGTAAAGCTGCCTGATGGTGTTGACCTGAACAAGCTCGATACTGATCGCGATACAGCAGCCCAGGAGCGTCTGGAATTAAAACGTGATGGTGAGAGAGCAGCTAAAGCACTTGGGGCGGAGCCAGATAAGTCTGAGAGAGTTGATCTAAGTGAGCTTATTGACCAACAAAGCAAAGTCGCAGAATCAAACGCTGAACGCGCAAGGGCTGAAGCGAATCTAACAAATGCTGAGCAGTCTTTAGTCGGGCTGAAAAACTTCGTAGATCAAAAGAAAAAAGAGCTTGCTGCGGCACAGACTGCGCTTGATGAGGCAATTGCCACAGCCGAGAATCAATCAGATTTTGTAACCAAAGCGAAAGCGGATCTCGAAGAGATGCCGCCAGCCATTGATATTGCTGATATTCAGCAGCAGATCCAAGAGGGCAGCATTGCCAATGCAAAAGCAGATGAATGGGATGCTTGGAGCAAAGAGAATGATGCACTAACCAAACTGCGTGATGAATGGTCTGCGAAGAACGATGAAGTTAAAGCACTCGACAATGCTAAGAAGGATGCTCTAGCCTCTGCCGTTTGGCCGCTAGATGGGCTTTCTGTTGAAGATGGTGTTATTTTATTTAAGGGAACGCAGCTTTCCCAGTGCGGACACTCAGAGCAGATGCTGGTTTGTGGTGCACTTGCCGCTGAAACCATCAAGGACCACAAGTTACATGTTGTTCGCATGGATGGCATTGAATCCATGAGCCAAAAAGACTTTAAGCAGCTAGAAAAAATCTTCAACGACAAAGGCATTCAGGTCCTGAGTAGCCGCGTTACTCGTGGCGACATTGATGATGGAGAGATCCTTATTGTTGACGGAGCCATTTCTGACTAAACCAACGGGCCGCACAACCAAGCAGTCGTGCGGCCTAACGCTTAGGCTCAGGGGCTGCTAGCCAATGAGCAACTTAAAAAGAACTGGAGAAACTAGGGATGCAAAAAGAACAAACAAACGTCGCGGCTAGCAGTCCTTTGAAGCCAATTGTTAGCGGCGACGCTGCCGACAGACTGGCTTTTGAGAAATGGGCTTCTGACGATTACAAAAACCCAGGGGCTATTGAGCGCAACGGCGAAGGCTACAAGCTGATGCAAACTCAAAGTGACTGGGGTGCATGGAAAGCCTGCTCGCAATCTATCGGCGTAATCTGGCATCAATACCCTGATGTTACTCCCATGTGTATTGGTAGTTATTTAGTAGAAAAACGCGCTGACGGTATCCGTGAAATCGAATGGGCTTTTTACAACAGCAACGGTCACTGGTGCTCAACTACGGGGTATTTAATTGACGGTATCGTTTCACGATTCACGAAACTGCCGCGACCGTCTGCCCGCTAACAGGTGATATTCGGCATCAGTGCCGAATATCATGCAAGGCAATATCTCTCCAGTGTTAATGGTTGTGCGGTTTGGCTGATATCAGGTGTAATATTCAGGCACAAAATGATTACTCTGAATCTAATAGCAAAGTTATGCTTGAGCCGCTTTTTACTCGGCATGATGCACCGTCGCGCCCAGTTAGCCCGGTAGTGGTAACTCTAAGAGAGCATCTATCCTCTGTTATCTGAGCAAACGCAACTGAAGAGCCAAACGCAGCGTCAGAATAAACTTCAAAATCTGCTGCTGCTCCTGTCTGTATTGTTATGGCCGGTGCCGATCTCATGCGCTCGAAGTTTAAAACACCCCAAAACGCTGTAGTAGTTGGATTAAACCCATTGCATATCTGATCCAGTGTTCCAAAATCTAAAGCTCTCACGTAGCGATTGGATCTTGATCTCTCCAACTCTATGTCAATTGGCGGAAAAGCGGTTGCGTATTCTCCTATCTCGGCTTTTACGCCGCATATCTGCGCATCCCATGCGGCGCTGCCGCTAGCGGATGCAACAATTATTCTCACGTAAGGACTAGCGCCTATCGTCTTTCCTTCCAAAGTGGCTGATTTAATAGTCGCCGTCGCCCTCCATAGCTTGTCGGTGCCTTCTGCAACCTGGAAATTTACGGTAGTTGATACATCAGCAGATCCATCATAATGAAATAGCACCTGACCAAATAGCCCAGTTGGGACATCACCCAAGCCATACACTTGTAATGTAATTTGGGAATCAGCCAACCTGTAAAGCTCGCTTTCTCCGAACTGATCTTGGTAAAGAGAAATATAATCATCAGCAGTTGCACTGATATCTATCGCATAACGTCCTGCAAAAGGGAGTAATCTACTGTCTTCAACGGCCAGTTCAACCCTGGAGGCGGTGATTGTTGAGCCAGATGGATTAATTACCCACCCGTCTGCTACTTTAGTTATGGCGGTAATACCAGCAAATGACGTTCCGCGACTCCAAAACTCAAAGGTTGGGTTTCTCAGGATGTTCTGGCCTACCGCTAGCTGCCTAACTTGCCCAAGGCTTACCGATGGCGCTCTCCTGGTGCTGCCTGACACGATGAAAGACGAAGCCCGGACGCTGGTACTGCCGCCGTATTCTCCAGCCAAATAAGCCCAGATAAAGTCCTGCTCTATGGGTAGGATAGTCATATACCCGATAGCGCGCTCCGTGCCTGTTGAGATCTTCCTGATACTGGCGTTTGTGAAGTCACTCGCATCATATACAGCAGAAACATCATCCTCGATAAGCAGTAGATCATTCTGCTCAGATATAGAAGCGTCAAAGTCACGCATGAACATGTAGACATAGACGCGACCACTATCAACGTAAGCAGTAACAGGGTTAGAGCCTAAATCAATACCTGTATCCGTAGGGGCAGTCCACGTCTTCATGTCTGTTGAAGTGGATATGAGCATATTGTTTAAGTTTTTTCTAAGAAAGCTCACCCACTTTGTTTCACCAGGAACCCTAACAACAGACGGCTCTACTAAAGACAGAGCTGTGTGCGTGGCTGTCGCCGCTGTCCATGTTGTCCCGTTATCTGTGGTGGCAGAATAATATGTATTGGTGCTTAAGTACCCGTAAGCGATAAACCCCGTTGTATCGTGGCCTCCTGCTACAGCCGGATATGGAAGCAGTCCGCCATAAACCATAAAGCCATTAGGTGAGGCGATTTCGCTTTCACTTACTGTCCATGTGGTTCCGTTATCATCAGAGTAAATAAAATCATTCCGATAATTTGAGCTTGCATCCCTAAGCGATGCAAATATACCAATACGGTTAGATCCCATAATGGTCATGCAGGCGTCGGCCATATCCCAGCTATCAACGGTATGGATGGTTTTTTCACCGTACCATGACTGGCCCTTATCATCTGAGTAGATAATATTCAGAGGGGCAGAGATACCGGTATCATGCCGGTATGAAGGGGATATAAGAGCAATGGTTACACCGGTACTTTCAACATATACCATGCCGAAAAACCAGTAATGCGTTTTACCATCGCCATACGATATCCAGCTGTTACCATCTAGAGGGTTATCAAGTCTATTTCGACGCAAGCTCGTGCGGGTAGAGCCTACAATGAAATCACCATTGTAATATTTGCATCCAGTGGGGATTGCTGTTACAGCGTATGTAAGCCCTTGCAAGTCTACATATTTACCACCATGCGCTGTCTCTAGCGCTGTTATTGCTGTCGTGTCGTTTGTTGATCCGTCGCCAGTAACGCCATACTGCTTTACATTCAAATCAACATCGACCTGCAATACTGCAATGTTGCCATTTGCAATAGTATGGTCGCCGGCCTCATCTGGGGTAACTCCAAATGCGGCGGCCGTCATTATAAGATATTTTGCCCCACCCCCGTCATTGGCGGACGTGTATCCAGAAGTAAATACAATTTCACCAGCATCAATATTACCCAGCACCATAGCAGCTACTGTCGCATAACTCACGCCTTCTGCAATAGAAAGGCCGTCTATTGACCATATTTCGCCAGTGTCGCTATCTGCTGCTGCCTGCGTTGGATATAGCATTAACTTATAAGGCTGATCAACATGCGGAATGATAATATTCCCTGATACAACCGGGTATCCATCTGCATTTAGCGCTACGCTACTAGCAGTGGTTCCGCCTGTATTATCAGTAGCCAAACTAATGTTTGTTGATGTTCCGCTTTTATACGCTTTTAAAACAGCACCAGAATAAGGATCGCCATTTGTATCAACGTACTGCGGTGCTGTTTTTGCTATTGGATTCCAAGCCATTTAATCTGCCTCTCTTTCTTTGATTGCGCCTGGAGTACCAGCGGCGGTTATTCCAGCAGCGGCATTTAATGCCCTTCTTCCTTTTGCAATTTCTGCCGCTTCTCTAATTAGTTTATTATTTGATGCAATAGCAGCATCCAAGCTTAAATCAGATCTTACAAGTAGCTCTGATAACTCTTCAGCCGATCTTGCGGCTTTATTTACATTTGATAAATATGCTCTCGCAATATCCTCTGCATTATCTCCTGCGCGGATTACTGCATCTGCAAACTTAGCGCCTCTCAGTGTGAGTTTTTGAGCTAATTTTCTTGATACCTGTCCAATTGCTGGTATAACAACACCGCCAACTGGGCCGAAAGCAGTTGCTCCAGCAGCTGATCCAATTGCTCCGCCTACAATATTTGTAGCATGACCCTCACTAAATCCGAATCTGCCTACCAGCTTGGCTATGTTTGCAGTGGTTGTGCCTTTTACGACATCCTTCATGGCATTAATCTCTTCAGCCTTAAAGAATCTTCTCCTTTTGGGGTTTGCTAAAATCTGCCTGAACTGCACTACTAAGCCGTTCTCAAAACCACTAGCCTGAAGGCTGGCCTTCTCAAACGCCTCATTAATTATTTCACTTCGCCTTGCTCTGCCCCATAGCGCCCTAGCCACTTTGTATTTTGGCCCTATCTCTGAAGTAGGGACATTGCCTTTTATAAATGAACTTGGACTTGCAGAATCAAGAAAAGAGTCTATCTCATCTATTGCTATAGCCCCCAGTCTTGCATCAGATAGCTTTGTGGCATCTGCTGCGCTTTGCGCGACCTGCCTAATAGTATCCACATCTGAAAGACTCTTTTTTCCAATTTCTTCGTTTAACCTGCGAACCAAGGCAAAAGAATCTGGAGTTAAATCACGGTCTAGTCCTTCTTTTTGCAGTTTTTTCTCTATTTTCTTTACAAGGCTTTTCATTGCTACTGACTTAACAGCAACTCCAGAGTTATCAAGCTCCTTATAAACTGCTCTTGATGCATCTTTGATTTGATCTATATCAGGTGCAGCCTCGACAACAGCACGTCTAACCTCTCGGCTTTTTGCGGCCTGTTTTGTGCGGCTTCCCGCTTTTATAACACCACGTGCAGAAGCTAGTCCAAGCCCCTCTATTAAAGCCGTTGGAATAGTGGTAGCAGCAGCAGCTAATGCAGGGCTTTTGGTTGCCTCAAATGTCTCGTCACCTAGAAAAGTCTCAGCTGATTTTAGCGCCTCCCCTACAGGCTTCAAGACTTCCCCTACAGCTTGTAATCCCTTTTTACCTGCCTCTGTCTTTGGTTTGTATGTTAAAGCCTCTCTAGTGGCTTCTACGGCTTCTGCGCCTGCTCTTGACGCGTCTTCAGGGCTTCTAGCACCTGCCGCACCAAAAATGCCAGCTATCCCGGCAGCTGGCTCAGCAAGCGCTCCAGTAAGCATGGTTGCGGCAGGCTCTAATACGGCCCCAATAGATTCGCCAATGCCTCCGCTATCGCGTCTGTCAGCCCCAGCGCCGACATCATCTTGCACACTAGATAAGCCAGCGGTATCTGCCACAGTAGATCTAACATCTTGCTCTCCTTGTTTTGCTAAAGCTCTTAATCTATTAAGTTCTTGGCGCGGCGAAAGCACGGTTTCTTGCTGAACTGCAAGCCGTCTTAGCCTATTTAATTCTTCTCTAGGTGTTGGCATTACTGGCCGCCGAATCTCGCCTTAAGCTCATCAAGCTCTGCTTGCTCTTCAGGAGTAAGCCTGTCTCTTTCTTCCTTTTTCATCTGGATAAACTCTGCTATCGTATTCCCTGGCGTACCAAGAAACAGCGCAGCCTCCTCGAGGTTAGTAGCTAATTTATGTTGTGCATCACGCTTTTCAGTGAGCCATTGCTTTAGCTCTTCCTCATCAAGCTTTGTTGGCAGCGCTGTATCCAGCGCAAATTGCAATTCTGCCTCTGACAATGCGCCAAAAGTCACAGCCCCAATCACATCCAAACCAAGCCTGCCTTTTAGGTTAGCAAGCTTTACTGATGCAGATCTAATAGAAGGCAGTCTTCCTTCGATGGCACCTGTTTTTGCCCCCTCATCAAGCAACCTTATACCTTCGTCTATATTTCTGATGTTTTTCCTTACGTCACCAAGAGTTTTAAAGGATGCAACTGAACTTTTAATGGCTTCCGATGCGGCCCCGCGCTCTCCAGCCCTCAACCCCTGTAATTCTGCTCCGCGCTCTTCTGCTGCTTTTATTAGTTCCTCATTTGCCTCTGATGGCGTTTTTGTCTCTATTTTCCCGCTTTTATATACTAATTGGGTAACTCCTCCTGGCAGTATCTTAGATGATTGAACTTGATCCACGCCCGCTGCTTTAGGCTCTGTCGGGTCTGCCTTTATCAACCCCTCCCTCTCAGCCACGGCAATACCCTGGCTTATAAAATCCCTTGCAGACTGCGGGTCGGTTTCTAGCAGTTGAATAAACTGGTCTGTTTCATCGGTTCCATTCACTACAGATAAACCACGGTCAATGCCAGATTGAAGCCTCTCTTTTCTTTTAAGCGCAATACCTTTAACGCGCTCTACATTTTCTGGAGTAATTCCACCCTTAAATATCTCATCAGCCTTAATGAACTCACGAATTGCGTTATCCTGCGTTTCCTTTTCAAAAGCCTCTGACTCTTTTCTGATTCTTTCCTGCTCAATCTGCTGCTGTTTTTGCATCTGCTGTGATTGGCGCTGTTGCAGCGTTTCACGTTGTAACTGCAACCCTTCGCGCTGTAGACCCTGCTGCTGTTGGGACCGCTCATCTTCTCGTTTTTGCTGCACAAGTGCTTGCAGCGGAGAAACATCTAGTGTTTCACGTGAAACACTAAGTGGTATATTTGGATTTAATGGCATTTTTATCCCCTATATTGACGCATAGACTGGAGCGCCACCACCACCTGAAATAAGTGGCGCAGTTCCTGCTGAGGAGGTAATTGGGGCTGGTGTGCCTCTTTGCGCTGTAGCTGAGTTACCAAATAGTGAATACAGGTTTGCTCCGGTCGCCATTCCAGTGTTTAGCCCAGCAAGCAACGGACTCCTTTGTGCAACTTGACCAGCCGCCAAAACATTGCCTCTCTGAGTCATAAGATCACCTATATTCCCAGCCCCCTGTATTGCGCCCATTCCTGTCTGCACAGCAGCATTAAGCCCTGTAGAGGTTAGGTTTTGACTCGCGCCAATCAAGCCTAGGCGTTGGTTTATGTTCTGATTTACAAGATCAGAACCAAGAAGCAATAAGCTATTCTGTAGCGCCTTGGCTGTACCACCAGAACCCACTTTCCCTCTCGCGGCCTCGCTTTGGAAAAGCCTTGATTGAGCTTCATCTGCCATTGATTTAAAGAATGGGTTTTGTGTGACGTATTTCCTTTGTGTCATTGGGCTTGTAATTAAGCTTCTTAAACCAGGAATATCCACATCAGCAAGACGACTAGCCTCTCTTCCGCCAACCCTTCTGAAAGGCCATGTATCCTTTCTGACCTGCTTTTGGGTTTCTCGCTGCAATTCTGCCGCATGCATAGCGGCCTGCGCCTGTATGTCAGCGCCTTTTAATGCTGCCTTGTTTGCAGAAGAAGACGCCTTTGATGCTATTATAGCGCTTCCTATTGTTGCTGCGGCCATTGCACCTGTAGCCATTATTAAACCCTCACCATTGCGTAAGCATGCACATTGCGCCACTCACCATTACGAAACCAGTATTTCCTATGAGTGCCTTCTCTCTTCATACCAAGCTTTTCGGTTAGCTTAATGCTTGGGATATTGTCTTCCTCAACAAAGCCAACAATTCTCTGAACATTCAAACGTTCAAATGCCCAATATTTTGCAGCCCTTACTATTTTATCCATAATATCCTTGTTCAGCCATTTACCATGATAGCTAGGATCAACCACTAAATCCTCCTGAATCTGGCGCAATGGGACATAGTTAGTTAGCATAAAATACCCAATGATTTCTTTATCATTACATAAAGAGAAGTTTATACCGTTTATTATAGTACCCTCAAACTCAGAAAGCGTCATAATTTCTGGGAAACGCCCGCATTTGCGCCATAAATCAAAGATCTCTAGCACTGGCGGTGATTCCAATTGTATTAGATCTATCATGTATAAAAATCAGGCACCTTGTCTTTTGTGGCTATATTTGTCGATTGGTAATGAACATCTGAAAAGTGTAAAAATGGATCTGGAACTGCGCCACTAGATGTTATATTGTTCGCACTCAAATACACCCTAACCACAAGCACACCATCAGGCTCTAAATTATCTGAATCTATTTGTGATCCAGATGGAGAGGCAGCAGAAATCTGAGTCTCTGTAATTATATGCTGATACTGAGTAGTGCTGGCATTGCCAGCAAACGTACCAGAAACCGGAGCAATAAAGGCCGCTTGGTTATGCCCTTTTGCATAAGTGATTTCATAGCCCCATGTCACACTTCCACCTGTAACCAATGTTGAGATATGAGACCAATGAAAGTGCAAATGGATATCTGAGCCAGCCACGTAGTCATGCGGGATATGGAAATTTACCCACGCTTCATCGTTCACCGCAAACTGAAAAGCTTTTATACCGCCCCGATATGTTGCATCTGATGGGTCAGTTGCGCCAACTCCACGCACCCTGATTTCTCCCAACAAATCACGCCAGCCAAAAGTTGGTGTAGTTAAGTCAACTTTTATCCCGTTGCCCGACGTTTTTGGCAAAAGAAGATTACCCGAAACAGATAGCTTTTCTTGCGGGCTTGATGAGCCTATGCCAAGCCTATCGCTACCAAAATCATATGTTAAATCTGTCGCTTCTTCCCAAAGAGTATTACCGTTATTCCATGCTGTCATCGCGCCAGCAGATGGTGCATTAAGCGTATCATCTACGTCATGAAGCTCATAATATTCATTCCCATTGGTCACATGTACATAGATGGTTCCTGTTGTTGCATGGCTACTTAGCACATACCCAACAACAACCGCATGAGCTGGGCTAGTGGGCTTAGTTCCAGTGAACTCACCAGCGGTTTCTGAAAGCCAGAGTGTATCGCCCTCACTGTAAGCGCTCGTGTTTATCGGCTCTGAGGCTGTGCCAGTTATTCTTCCAAATGTAGAAACGTACCCAAGATCGTTGTCATCAATGCTTTCTGATACTATTCCTATAGTTTTACTGCTAAGCGCTTCTGTTGATGCGTCTGCTTTGGCTATTGTTGGCTTTGCACCACTTGCGCCATTAACATAGACCACCGTCCCTCTATTAAGAGTGGCACCTGTCTCGTTCTTTGCGCGACCGGGTAAAAACACTTCTTGGCCTAGATGATAGTGTAATGACCCTCCAGGCATACCTAGGATGGCTGTCTTATCATCATCATTCCATCTAATCATTCCTTCAGATACAGTCTGAGTCGCAGATGTATCTAGAATTAATGCCTGCAAATTGATTAAATCATTTATTTCATCGTAATTTGTAGCTAGGGATGTACCGAAAAATACATTTCCTTTTGTGGCATGAGACGTAGATCTCAGTGTTAAATCATCACCAGACCCAGTTCCTCCTGTGGCAATTTGCCCGCCGCTCCTACCAGCAAGGAGTAAGTAGTTTAATAATTCTGTGTCAACTTCGCCGATTGAATACACATCAAGGTTTGAGCGCGCTCCCGCTGCTGTGTTTGCTCCAGTTCCGCCTTCTTCTATTTGTACGACACTACCTCCGCCCGTTTTAGCCCATATAAGATATATGTCACGCAGAAGTCTTTGGAAAAAGGCGTTGGTTTCAGGGTCTTTTGATAACGACGGCGGGATTCTTATCGGTGGCGGATTGGTTCGAAGTGTCATATTCCTGCCTCAACATCAAGAATGCCAGAATGGATCGAGTAAAATACTGGATCAGATGTTTTTATCCTGAATATTCTGCTTAAGGCGGCCCCCAGCACAGACCATTCCACTTTAAACATAAAATCACCGAGCCGCCCAACTTCTCCCCACATTTCATTTGACCACGTTCGCCCGCCATCATCAGAAACTTGGAGCATAATCACAGGCTCAACGCCTTGACCGCTTAGAAGCCCTACCCCAGCCTCCATTATCAGCTCTAATCGGTTAAACTCAACGTCTACACCCGGCGCGCCAATCATGCCACCGTGAAACACTCCGCTATCACGAACCCTTATTATTGAATTTCCATTTTCATCGTATGTTGCAGAGCTTAGCTCGTACAAATCGCCGGTTATTTCGTCGGCTACTATGTTTTTTCCGTACGCAGCTACAATAGTTTGGCCTCTATATCGCCCTCCGCTAGCTCCAGATGACAGCTCAAACCATGCACCTGACTCAGTAAAGCACCATGTTTTATCTTCGGTTGGAAAGGTGAGCATGTAAAAGTTTTGACCATCATATGTGAACGCGCTACCTATCGCGTCTGATACAGCGGTATAAGTCGAGAACTCATTAGCCATTGCTATAGTTGAAACAGCAATCCCGCGATCCTGTCCAGTTGTGCGGTATATCTGTCGATCATCTCCAAGCCAGTAAACGTAAGCATCATTGCTCGCTACAGAGTAAATTGCAGCTATTCCGACCGTTATGATTCCGCCTTCTACTCTGTCGTATGGCGGATTACCAACACCTGAGTTATACCACGGCTCCATGGTTACTTCGCCAAAATTCAATAGCAGCTGATTAAACGTATATACCCGCTTTAAATCATCAGCATTTGATTCTGCTGTTGCGTAATTCAACCCATTGATGGTGGTTGCATCACCAACGTCAGACGTTACAAACCGACCGCCATCACCATCATATATCATCTGATTATTGAGGTGAGCGCATGAATTAGGCGTTTCTAGATTTGTATCAGTGATTTCTGATACAGTTGATCCGTCATATTGGTAAGCCCTGCCTCCTGTCACCACCACAACATTTGAGCCAATGCCTTCCAGTACACAATACCCAGTCCCTGAAATTGTACCTAGCGATGTATGTGCGCCTGAGCTAGATACAGAAAACAACTCTGTACCTGCCACCCTATACAAAACACCTTTATGCGTAAGCATCCCTCTATCTTTTGCGGTTGTAGAGGTTGCGCCGAATGATTTTAACCCTGAAAAGGAGTGCAGAACCTGCTGGCTTCTTGCGCGGACATCTTGTTGCGCTTCTGGGTAGAAATTACGTGTAACCTGTGCAGACAAAGGCAACGATTTGCTTGTGTATGACTGACCAGTTACATTGACCTCTACTCTCATCAGTAATTATCCGGTTCTTCAAGAGATTCATATTTAGGTGTTACAAATTTCCTAATCTCCCTCTCTGCAATGCTTGCTCTGTTTAATATGCGGGTATATCGAGAATCGGAAACACCATATGTATCAACTCTTGCCATGGCAACCAAAGCAACAACGTGCGGTGTTACATCGTTAGGCACTTCAGCAGTACTTGACCATGTAGCCAAACCTATAGTCTTTAGTCCTTCATAGACTTCATTATAAGCCTGATCTACAGATACCTTATCCTGGTTCTGTGGAGACTGCCCAAGCCTAAGCCTCCCTAAGAGGCTTAATGCTTGATTTCTGATCTCTGCCTTAGTGGTCATTTCTTATTACGCAGAATAGCTTCAGCTTGCTTCTCTGCGTCAAGTTGGCGCTGTTTAGCAGCTCTTTTTTTAGCCAAATCATCCTGTTTGAATAATTCGTCCTGATTCACTTCGCCAAATACAAAGCATTTATGCGTTGGTATTTTCGCCAAAACCACAGGATCAGTGACTAAAATTGACTGCCCTCTGACAAACTTCTGCCTACCCATAAAATCAATCATGTGTGGCGGCTCATCGCCTGATCCAATATAAGTTACAAGCTCACCCTCCGGTTTAGGCCGATCTTCAACAGTCATTTCAAGATATGCCTTCTCAACATCCTCATTACTGCGCGGAACGTCTTTCCCAGCCTCTTTTAGCGCCGCCCTCATATCTACTGATTCCATAATCACCTCATTGTTGTGGTTTCTAAAAGCGTATTTACTTTATTGCCAGAATCTATCGCCCTGGCGACCTTCATCATTCTCTCATAAGCCTGCGCGGCTCCTGAGTGCGCATGAATACTGTTGTTTAATTCTTCTACCTTATTCTTTAGCTCTTCAACTTTGGCATTATGCTGCTGAGCCATTAAGCTAAATTCATTATAAGTAAATGGCGGTGTTTTAGGTTTTAATTCTGCGCCATACACAAAAGCACTGCTGCCGATGTGCGACTCTTTTGGGATATAAACATCAATCCCTATTCCCCTTGCGTATCCTATCCATGACTCCATACACGGTCTCTGATAAAAATACTCATTATCACTAACCGACATATCTATTCCGTAGATTCCTATGTGCGTAGCACCCTCTAAAATAGCCAACGCCATCATATGAGCAGCTGAGCTTGTAAGATATAGAGACCCGTACATGTCCTCTATTTCCTTATAGGGATACACGCTTACATGACTGCCAGAAGCCGGGAAATTCTCACCAACAACCAGCGGGACATTTCTTGATACGAGCCATTTAATATAAATATCCGACCCTTCTCTTGTTCCTATATCATCGTGTATTTCAAAAGCCCTTGTTACGCGCTTGTCTATATGCCTATCAAGCATATTCCCAAGCACCCATATTTCTAGCTCCTTATCCTCGTAAGGAACCAATGACTCTGATGTTGGTGAGCCTCCTACTATTGCAATCTTTTTCATAAATAAAGGGGCGAGTTTTCCCGCCCCAGTCCTATTTAGTCAAAATAGCCATATATTTCAACTGCCAGAGTTCCAGCAGCCGTGGTTGATGCATCAGCTACAGATGCATAAATGTCAAGCTGACCACCTGGATCAGTGGTTTGACCGTTTACAAACTCCCACGCACGTTTACCAGCATTTGCGGCATCAGCCATGATGGTAGTTGTGGTGGTAGCAGATGACAGCGCAATACCATTGTTAATGGCGTCCGGGTCACTGGTGATATTGCTATCAACAGATGCCAACCCAATATCAAGTGTAGGCGAGCCAGTAGATGCCAAGTCATCATTATAGATCAGACCAGTAGGTAAGATCCTCGCGTTTGATGGAATGCGACCAAGTTTGACGGTTGCGCCAGAAGCGCTAACACCAAGCTCAATGGTTGCACATGCCAACACCTTAACGCTATTGGCGTCACCCTTACCAGGGACGTTGCCAGGAGAACCCCGGCGTTCGGTTGCTTTATTTGTATAGCTAATGTCAGCCATGATGCCCTCCTTAAGAGTCTACAGCAGCAGAATGGAACGTGGTTAACATGCCATGCTGCTTGTTATTGTAAAAGGTCTTCTTGATGTCGTGCTTTGCAGCAATACCAACACCTGAAAGATGCTCATAATCGTCCTCTTTGCGACGACGAAAGCCAGCAGTTTTACCAATACCAAAACCGATAGCTTGAGCGCCACACAGAAAACCAACGCTGACCCGTGAAGAGCTGTCGCCACTTGTAGCAAGACTATCACCAGTAGCATTCGCACCCCATACGCCATCCCAAAGACCCGATCCACTGGAGTCAATGAACTTATCCAGATCTGGAAGCTCTTTGACGATTACACCATCAATCACCAAGTCGCCACCCGTCCAGATTGGGTTATCTGACAATGAGCGCGGTGCTGCGTTTTGTAGACGAGTATCTAGGTTTGCACGAAGATCCCTGAAAGCGTACTTGCCAAGGAAAAGCACATACCAAGGCTCGTCACCTTTGACCATGATTGGGCGAATAAGCGGATCAGCATCTTGTGCCATGCGCTTCATCAGTTCAACCATGTCTGCATCCATCTTATCGTTGGTGGTGTCAATCGTCCCCAGAGAGGTCGTATGATCGCCAGCAGTACGATTGGATTTAGCCGCACCATATAGAATGCGGTCGCCGTTGTTGGTGTTCCAGGTGTCCATATTGGCAGCAGATGCCGCACTAGAACCCTTTGCGCCAGAAGCTTCAGTACCACCGTAGTTGTAGTAAGTGCCACCCGCTTCAATTGCGCCAAAAGCCTGGATAATCTGATCGCGCTTGGTTTCCATCATCCAGTTCATCAACGAAGGCTTTGCTTCTGAAAAGAGATCAAACTCGGTCTTTTCACGCTCTTCATTGTCGATCAGCACACCATTTCGAAGATAGGTGGGCTGTAGGATGGTGGCGTAGTTGCTTAGCGCTTCCTCGTTTCCAGAAAGCTGACCAGAGCCACGAACACCAGGGCCAGAAAGCTTACCAACCAGAGGAAGAGAACACTTTTTAGTCTCTTTAACAACCTGGATGATTTTGTTCTCATCAGCTCCGATATACGGGCCAAACCGCCCGCCGCGAACATATTCACGGCGTACCTTTTTTTTAAAACGTGTTGCCACGTTTGCACTTGCAGCTGTAGTTTCAGCCATTGCTATTTACCTCATATCATAGCAACGTCAATAAGCCTGATCTGCAAACATGCCATCAAGATCCTCATCTTTTTCAATTGGCTGTGTGTTTGAGTCAGTTGCCGTCGCTTTAGTTAGACTTGGCGTGTTCAACGCTGACTTTTTACGTTTCTCTGCTTCAGAAGGTTCTGATTTGCTTTCGGTTGTTTGCCCCAGCTCTGCCATGATTTTAGCTCTGATTCTCTCCTCCAAAGATGACATCTTTGAATTTTCAAACTCAACAGCTTTTTCATAGGCATAACGCGCTGGTTCAGGATGCTTATTCATCTCGTCAACTAGCGTTTTATCTTTGCTAGCCAAGAACAAGAATGTGTTTTCCTTGTCCTCATAATCATCATGCTTTTCAAGCATTTCAGAACGAGACCTATCAACTCTTTCAGCATACAGGTCGTTTTCAACCTGCTGCCTGACATATGCTTTATACCCTTCCGGGTCGTCGTACATATCAGGCGCTTCAGAGTCTTCCTGTGGCAACTTTGCCGCTAGCTCATCAGCTTTCTTCTGTGCAGCCTCCCGCTTACGTCGTTCGTCGAGTAATGCCGCGATGGGCACCGTTTTAAGTTCTTCCGTTTCTGACTGACTATCTTCAGTTGTCTCGGACTCAGATTCAGGCTCTTCTGAGCTTTCCTCTTCTGTCTCCTGGCTTTCTACCTCTTCTGATGCTTCTGACTCTTCAGTCTCTACATCATCAGCGCTTTCATTGCCAAACAGCTCGTCGATAGCTGCATCATCTACGTTTTCACCTTCTTCAATACCCATAATATTCACCTTTTGCGCCCGATATATGCGGCGGCCATATTTGCGCCCGAACCCCGGCGGCGGGTCGCTATACTAGCGAAAAACTATACCGATACACTCGATACCTGCTCTGGAGGATTCTCCAAAAGCAAGGCATTCTCAATCTGTTTCTGTGTTGCTTCCTGTGCAATTAGCTCTGTATCTGCTGCCGTTTTTTGCACACTCATCATCTTTTGCATATTGTCTGCCTGCTTACCTTCTGCTTCCAGTTGTGCAACATTACCAGCGGCCTGAGCTGCTGCTTGTCTGCGCTGTTCAATCTTCTCTATCAATGCTTCTTTGCCGCGTATCTCTGACAGCTCAATAAGTTCAATGATGTCAATGTCAGAACCCTGTGCAAACTGAGCCAACATACGAAACTGCTCTTGTTGGATGTTCACCACATCAAACGACTGATCAAGAATAATGTCTACGTCCAGCTCTGTTGTTTCGTTCCTGACCTCAACTACTTCCTGCAAACGAGGGTCGTTGGTCTGCATCATCTGAGTAAATAACTGCGCGGCCTGCTGCCGCTCTATCTCTTGGCGCTCTTCATCGTTTATGGTTTCTTCAAGCACCATCTGGAGGGTAAACGGCGTATTAAACCCGACCCACCGCAAGGTATCCATGTCATCGGTTACACGGATCCATTTCTCTTCATTCCAAAACTGCTTAACTCTTGCCCATATCTGCCGGTAGATTCTGCGCTCCCATTTAGAGAGCAAAGCATACTGACGGTTCAGCTCTAAGCTTCCAGCGCCCTGAAGCTTGTCAATTGCAACACCAGATAAATCACCTTGTTGGCGCTCTCCTGAGAGCTGAGCGTTGATAGAGACAGCATCCAGCTCTGCCTTGGCATCTTGGTACAGATTAAACTGAGCTACCGCCATGTCTCCGGTGTTAAGAACCTCGAAGTCGCCTTTCTCACCATCATATTCAACATGGCCGTTGGGCTTGGCAAGCTCGCGTTTTAACGCAGCAACGTCTTGGATAGCACCCCTTCTTGCTGCCGTTTGCCTCTCTGAAAGAAGATGAAGCCCTTTAGACCGCCTATGGTTAATTTCGTCTTGCTGATCAAGAAACCCGGCTACTTCACCATAGCGATTATTCTCTCGGTCAATGTTAGCGGCTACTAACTCAATAGGATTAGATGGCTCTCCAAATTCATCCTCAAACGGTGAAGGTTCAGGCTCTTGAATATAAGTATCACCAGAGAATAAAGACCTGTGCCACATACCATCCTTTATGCCAAAATGCAGCGCTATACGATAACGGCGCTTTTTATCGTCCGCATAAGCCCATTTGGGCTTATCCTCAAAGGTCTCTTCGTCTATCTCTTCTTGGGTGCTTAGCTC
>Ga0224496_10000253_pt1 | contig 38539 bp, 34 predicted proteins | sample SF_Jul11_sed_USG_2_FD_168127 | JGI IMG/M metagenome (GOLD analysis project Ga0224496, IMG submission 168127) | Sediment microbial communities from San Francisco Bay, California, United States - SF_Jul11_sed_USGS_8_1 | ecosystem: Environmental > Aquatic > Marine > Sediment | place: USA...
GGTCATACCGGTCTCCTTCTCGGGTTACAGTCAGCGCTTCGACAACGCCTTCTATAACCCGCCAGGGGCCGGTATGGCCACTTCCTCTATCCGTGGCCAACTGTCAGGTGAATACCGTCACAGCACACTAAACATTTGCTTAACTTGTCATCTATTCGAAACGTGATATAAAGGTCAGGAGGGAGTCTGACAAACGTCACCGCGCGGGTGCGTCACAGGCAGGAGGGTGTGCATTGGGCCGATCTGCTCAGTGCGGGGTGGGATTCCGCGTTTTTGTTATCCTGTTGTTTCTGGCCGGATGCCGCTCGGAAGGCCGGGGTGTGCCCGCACCCGAGTTGTTGCGCGTGGGAATATTGCCGGACCAGAGCGCGCAGGTGCTCACAGCCCGCTACAAGCCTCTGATCGAGCACCTGTCGAAAACCGTCGGCATCCCGTTCCGGTACGTCCCTTGCGACAGTTACGATCAGTTGCTGGAAAAAATTGCCCACGGGGACATTGATCTGGCGTATCTGGGCGGTGTCACTTACGTGAAGGCCAGCCAGCAGGCCACCCTGAAACCGCTGGTCATGCGCCTTCGCGACACCCGTTTTACCAGCTATTTTCTGGTGCGCGCCAGCCACCCGGCCCAATCCCTGCGTGACCTGCAAGGGCAGCGATTGGCCTTCGGCGCGGAACTTTCCACCTCCGGCCACTACATGCCCCGCCATTTCCTGGAGCAGGAGGGAATTGCGCCGGAATCGTTTTTCGGAACCATTTCCTTCACCGGCACCCACGACGCCACCGCGCTGACGGTGGCAAACGGCCAGGCGGATGTGGGTGCCGCAAACGCGACGATTATCGACCAGATGCGGCGCGACGGCCGCATCCCGGAGGGAGCAATGCGCGTATTGTGGGAAACACCGCCCTATGCGGATTACGTGTGGGCCATACGCGCGGACCTGCCGCCGGAAGTCATCAACCGCACCCGTGACGCATTCCTGATGCTCGACGCGTCCCAGTCCGCCCACCGCCGGGTGTTGGAACCAATGGCCGCACAGGTGTTCCTGCCCGCCCGCAATGAGGACTTTGCTGCCCTGGCCGACATGATTTCCCACACGGAGCAATCAACCCGGACACACCCGGCGGGAGCACTCGAATGATCCCCTCCATCCAACGGCTGACCGGCAGCATTCGCCGGCTGATCCTGCTGCTGGCCGCCACCATCCTGCTGTCCAACCTGGCCGTTGGCGCCTATGAGATGTGGGACGACAACCGGGAACACGCGGCACAGGAGGCCATACGCACCTACCACCTGAGCTCCACCGTGCACGCCGAAGAGCTTATGGGCCGCCTGATGGGAATCCGGCTGGCGCTTGGCACCATGGGATCGCCGCAAACGCCTCCCGATACCGACTCCGCACGCCGTGAAATCCGCGCTCTCCTGTACAACACGCAGGAACACCTGACGCAACTCACGGCTTTGCACCGGGCTTCCCCAAATCCCGCATTCGACGGCACCCTGGAGCGGATCGAACAGGCCTCCCGGACCCTGAACGCAGCATGGGCGGAAATAGAGCAGGGTGGCCCCTCCGCCCCGTTCCGGGATCATGTGGCCGCCCTGGAAACCCGGCTGCGGCAGTTGGAGCGCCTGCACTCCACCGAATTTCAGGCGGACCAGCAGCGCCTGGCGGACGTTTCCCGGAGCCAGGATCGGCTGTTGATGACGTTGCTGCTCCTGTTGGTGGGAGGCGCGGGAGCCACCACTATCATGGTGCTGCGCGCGGTCAGCCGGCTGGTGGCCCGGCAATCCACCACCGAGTCCGCGCTGGTGGAGGAAGAGGCCCGCTACCGCTCGGTGGCCGAGACCATGAGCGACGCCCTGGTGATCGCCAGTGAGGACGGTCACATTCGCTCGTGCAACCCCGCCACCGCCACCCTGTTCGGCTACGCTCCGGAAGAACTGCCGGGCATGAACGTGACCATGCTGATGCCGGAAGAAATGGCGGTACAGCACACGGCCGCATTGAAACACTTTCTGGAAACCGGAGAGGCCCGGGTGATAGGCAGCACGCGCGAGGCGGAGGGACAACGCCGGGACGGCAGCCGCTTTCCACTGGAAATCAACCTGGGCCAGACCCAGGTGAAAGGCGTGCGCTACTTCACCGCCATCCTGCGCGACATCAGTGCCCGCAAGGAAGCGGAAAAACACCTGAAAGACAGCGAGCGGAAACTGCGCCGCGCCCATCAGATGTCCCGCCTCGGCCACTGGGAATGGGATCTGGACAGCGGCATCCTCACCTGGTCGGACGAAACCTTCCACATCTTCGGACTCCGTCCCGGGTCCTGGGCGCCAACCTTCGACGGTTTCCACAACACCGTCCACCCGGACGACGTGGACCGGCTGGATTCGGCCCTGAGCGCAGCCCTGGAGCAGGGAGCCCCCTACGACCTGAAATTCCGCATCATGTGGCCGGATCAGTCGGTACGTCATGTGCACGCCGTGGGAGAAGGAACCCGCCACCCCGAGACCGGCGCCGTGACCGGCATGAGCGGCACCATCCTCGATATCAGCGACACCATGCAGGTGCTGGAGGCGTTGGAGGAGACCACCGCCGAACTGGCCAAGGCCCAGCGCATCGCCGGCGTGGGCCACTGGGTGTGGGACATCCCCACTGGAGGCCTGTTCTGGTCCGACCAGTGTTATCGCATCGTCGGCTACGAGCCGGGCGCGGTTACCCCCAGCTACGAATTGTTCCTCGCCTCCGTGCATCCGGATGACAAAGAAAAGGTCATTCAGGCCATCGAATTCGCCCTCACCAACCACACCACTTACAGCGTGGAGCATCGGGTGATGGCCAGCGATGGCAGCATCCACCACGTCCGGGAGCAAGGCGAGGCCACCTATCACCCGACGACCGGAGCCCCGCTCAAAATGCTGGGTACCGCCCTGGACATCACCGAACGGGTGCACGCCGAACAGGCTATCCGCGACAGCCAGGCCACCATGCTTCAGGCCCAGAAAGTGGGCCGCATCGGCCACTGGGTGCTGGACCTGGAAACCGGATCCGCCGCCTGTTCGGACGAAACCATGCGCATCCTCGGCCTGCCGCCGCAGGAATCCAACGTGCCACTGGAGAAAATTTTAGGTGAACTCGTCCTCCCGGAGTATCGGGACAGGCACCGGGCCATGATTCAGCAAGCCATCGAAACCGGCGGCACCTTCTCGGACCCGCACCGCATCCGCCGACCGGACGGCGAGGTGCGCTGGGCCCACGTGGCAGGCGAAGCGGTGTGCGATCCGCACACCGGACTCCCCCTGCGGCTGGTGGGCATTCTCCAGGACATTCACGAACAGAAGATGGTGGAACAGGCATTGGAGGAGAGCCGCACCGGACTCGATCGGGCCCAGCAACTGGCCCACGTGGGCCACTGGGAGTGGAGCCCTGATAGCGGACAGGTGGCCTTCTCCTCCGAAATTATTCGTATCCTGGGGGAGGATACGGAAACCTACGCCCCCACCTACGACGCATTCATGCAGGCCGTCCACCCGGAGGACCGCCAGCGGGTGGAACGGTGCACCCGCGTCACCGCCCGCACCGGCAAGCCACACGACACGGAATACCGCATCGTACAGCCCACGGGTCGGCAGCGAATCGTGCACAGTGTGGGAGAGCGGGTGGCGGCAAACGAGGGGGAACCGGCCCGGGTGATCTGCGCCCTGCACGACGTTACCGCGCAACGCGAATCTGAACATGCCATCCGCCGCCTGAATGCCGAGCTGGAGCAGCGCGTGGTGGAGCGTACCCGCGATTTGGAACGGGAAAAAAGCCGAGTGGAAAACTATCTGGCCCTGGCTGGCACCATTTTCGTGGCACTCGACACGGAAGGCCGTATCACCCTGATCAACCGCAAGGGGTGTGAACTACTGGGAAGGGCCGAGGAAGATTTGTTGGGCGAAGACTGGTTCGACACGGCCCTGCCACCTGAATCCGCCGATGCGGTGCGCGCCTTTTTTGTTGATGCCATGAATGGAAATTCAGTGGTTCCCGTGTCATTTGAAAATGAAATCGGCATACCCGGCGGCCCCCGGCACACCATCGCCTGGCAAAACACAGAGCTGCTTGATGACGACGGGGTCCTTATCGGCACCCTCAGTTCGGGCCTGGACATTACCGATCGGAGAGCGGCTGAGGAGGCCCTGCACGCCCTGCACCGGCAAACCGACCTGATCCTGTCCACCGTTGCCGAGGGCATCTACGGGCTGAACCCGGATGGCATCACCACCTTCGCCAACCCGGCTGCCGCGCACCTCACAGGATGGACAGTGGAGGAACTGGCCGGCAGGTCCCAGCACGACACCATTCATCATTCCCATGCGGACGGCAGTCCTTACGATCGCGCCGACTGCCCCATCTTCAGGAGCATTCGCGAGGGCACCACGTGTCATGTGACGGATGAGGTATTCTGGCGCAAGGACGGCACCTCCTTTCCGGTGGAATACACGGTGACCCCCATTCTTGATGACAGCGCGGTTTCCGGTGCGGTGGTCACCTTCCGGGACGTGACCGAGCGCAGGCGGGCCGAGGCCGAACTGCGCAGTGCCCAGCGCATGCAGGCGCTGGGCAACCTGGCCGGGGGCATCGCCCACAGCCTCAACAATCTGCTGTTGCCCATCGGCACCCTGAGCCAGATTACCCGTGATGAACTGGAGCCCGAGGACGAATCCTGGCAAAACCTGGACCGGGTGATGCAGGCCAGCAAACGGGCCGCCGACCTCACCAACCGGATCCTCACCTTCAGCCGCTATGACGAGCCGCGCATGGAAATGATCGACCTGCCCGCCCTGATTTCGGACACCCTGGAATTGATCCGCCGCACCACCCCCTCCAGCATCCGGATCTACGCCAACATTGACCGGGACGCGGGCATCACCCTGGCCGACGCCGGACAGTTGGAAAGCGTGGTGATGAACCTCGTTTCCAATTCCGTGGACGCGCTGGCGGACCAGCCGGGCGACATCGTCGTGTCGGTCACCCACGGCGACCCGGATGACAACGGCTTTGCGGATGGATCGGTGAACATCTCGATAACTGATACCGGCCCGGGGATCCCGGAAAAAATCCGCGAGCGGGTATTCGACCCGTTCTTCACCACCAAGCCCGTGGGCAAGGGGACCGGCCTCGGTCTGGCCATGGCCCACGGCATCGTTACCCGGCATGGCGGCATCATCACCATTGCCGAAAATAACGGCGGAGCGTCGATTCGCATCCGCCTGCCGCGCGCTGCGGCCACAACCGCCGACGCACGGCAAACTCAAAAAAAGGAAAGCCACCCTCATGGCACGCATACTGATCATTGACGACGAGGAACTGGCCCGTTACGCGGTTCGAAAAATCCTGACCGGCGCGGGGCATGACGTGACGGAAGCCGAAAACGGCAGCAACGGCCTCGAATTGCAACGGAAGACCCCCTTCGATCTGGTGATTACCGACATCGTGATGCCCGAAAAAGAGGGCATCGAAACCATCATGGATCTGAAGAAGGAATTTCCCGATACCCCCATCGTGGCGATTTCCGGCGGCGGACGGCTGGGACCCACCGATTACCTGAACATGAGCAGCCAACTGGGCGCCCGCCAGACCCTGGCCAAGCCCTTCTCCCGCGACGACCTGCTGTCCGCCGTGGACACCTGCCTGGCCGCCGCGTGACGTCACTGCACTAACCGGCTGCATGGGCGGGGCTATAATGCACCCGCCCATGCACGCCCCAACCCTCCATGCAACCGGCGTCTTTCGGCACGCCCTCGCCCCCTGGGTGCTGGCGTGTGCCCTGCTGTCCGGCACCGCCCATGCCAGCCCGCTGCTGCCGGTGGAGCACCCGGCCCACCAGCAACTGGCCGCATGGGCGGCCCGCGGCCTGCTGCCCGCAACGGCTACCCGCCCGCTCACATGGGCCCATCTGGAGCGGATGCTGGAGGCGGCCACCCCGTCCACCCCGGCGGACCGGACGCAAATCGACCGACTGCGCGGCGAAGCCCGTCTGCACCGCCCCGGACGTCGCTACCTGGAAATGTCCCTGATCGGCGCGTTTACCGAGGGGGGACCATTCGCCTACCCCCCCCCGCCGCTCCCCGCCAACGGGGGTGGCCCTTTTCCCGCGACTGGTGGCCGGGCGTTTGCGGAGCGATGGGGCGCGGAGGTGGGGGCCCGCCTGGAACAGACCGGAAACCGCCTCACCGCCGTGGTCGCCCCGCACCGCATGCTGGGGCATGGGGAAGGGGGGCATCCGCTGCTTCAGGAGGGGTATCTGGCGGCCAACGCGGGTCCCCTGTGGCTGGCTGCCGGGCACCAGCCGATCGTATGGGGGCCGGGGCCGGACGGCGGGTTTTTGCTGTCCACCAACGCGGCGCCGTTACCGGCCCTGCGGGTGCGGAGCGACGAACTCCACCGTTTTTCCGGAAAGGCCTCCTGGCTGGGCCGCGGCGGGTTCGACCTGTTTTTCGCCCGTCTGGAGGGGAACCGCGCCATCCCCCACCCGGTGCTGGCCGGACTGCGCCTGGACTGGGCTCCCGGCCACCGGCTTGCCATCGGCCTGTCCCGCACGGTGATGGCGGGCGGACGCGGGCACTCCCTGTCCGGCTCCGATGTATGGCGCATCATCACCGGGAGCAATCAACGGGCGGGCGTCGATACCAGCAATTCCATTGCCGGATTCGACGTTGCGCTTATCCTCCCCGCCGGTGGCCACCGGGGGGTTCGCCTGTATACGGAGTACGCGGGAGAGGATGAGTCCAACGCCTGGCCCACCAAACCGGCGATTCGCGGCGGACTGCTGCTGGCGGGACTGGGGCCGGAGGCAAACCACTCCCTGCACGCCGAACTGGCCGCAACCGACGTCTTTTACGACGCCCCCCCAAGCGGCGTTTGGTACCGGCACAGCCTCTATTCTTCCGGGTATACCTTCCGGGGGCGCATCATCGGCGACCCCATCGGGCCGAAGGGCCGGCGGTCCACCCTGGCCTGGCGGCGCTTCGGTACACGCAATGACCTGAACCTGTCCATGCGCATAGGGACCAGCACGTCTTCACCCGCCACCGGATATCGGCAGGTGCAGGCCAACTGGCGCCGTGCGGTGGCTCCCGGAGCCTGGTGGGAGGTGGCTCTGGGGACCGGCACCCGATGCACCGGCGCTGACCCGCATTGGGAACATCTGGTGATGTTCCGGTTGCAATTGGCCGCGCCGGGCTGAATTTTTTGGAACACGGGAGGGATTCGGTGGCCCCATCGCCACGGACCTGGTTGGACAAGCGGAGGCGGAACGGGCGAAAATGGCCCGGGCCGACCAAGGCCGGACATTACACCACCACCTACCCGAGCGTAGCGCCACACCCATGACAGCATTTTACCAACACGCACCGACACCCGGAACCGGCACATGATCGTACTGGGCCTGAACGCTTACCATGCGGATGCCGCCGCAGCCCTGATCTCCAACGGCCGGGTGATCGCCGCAGCGGAGGAGGAGCGGTTCCGCCGCATCAAGCACTGGGCCGGGTTCCCCATCGAAGCCATTCGCTATTGTCTGGCGGAGGGGGGCATTCACCTGGACGACGTGGACTGCGTGGCCGTCAACAGCGACCCCAAGGCCAGTCTCGGAAGCAAGGTGAAATTCGCCATTGGCGGAAGCGCCACCCCGGCCATGATCCTGGACCGGCTCAGAAACCGGGAACGGCGCGCCAGTGTGGAATCCGCCTTGGAGCGGGCGTTCCCGGAAGGAACCTTCCAGGGCATCGTTCAGCCGGTGGAGCACCATCTGTCCCACCTGGCATCCGCCTTTTTCGTTTCGCCCTTCGAACGCGCGGCGGCGCTGTCACTGGATGGGTTCGGGGATTTCTCCAGTGGCGCCTGGGGGTTGGGAGAGGGCACCCGGATCGGAGTCGAGGGGCGGATATCCTTTCCCCACTCCCTCGGCGTTTTCTATCAGGCGCTGACCCAGTACCTGGGGTTTCCCGATTACGGGGACGAATACAAGGTGATGGGACTCGCCCCCTACGGGGAGCCGACCTATCTGGACGAGATGCGCCGCATCGTGCATATCCGGGACGATGGAAGCTACGAACTGCAACTGAAGTATTTCCGCCACCACCGTGCAAGGGTTCCCTATGAGTGGGAAAATACCGAACCCCGCGTGGCCACGCTGTGGAGTACCGAACTGGAGGACCTGCTGGGTCCGGCCCGGGTTCAGGGGGCCCCGATTACCCCCCGCCATACGGATATTGCGCGGTCGATTCAGGCCATGTATGAGGAGGCGTTTTTCGCCCTGCTGAACAAGGTTCACCGGCGCTACGGGAGCGACCAACTGGTGCTGGCCGGGGGCTGCGCCATGAACTCGGTGGCCAATGGCAAAATCTACGCCCACACGCCATTCCGCAAGCTGTACATTCAGGCCTCCCCCGGCGACGCGGGAGGCGCCATCGGGGCCGCCCTGGCCGCCTGGCATTTGTCGGAGCCGGACGCCCCTCGCAGCCCGTTGAATACGGCCGCGCTGGGCCCGTCGTTCACCGACCGCGAGATCGGTCTGATCATCAAGGATTACTGGGACCGCCTGCGAGCCCGCGACTGTGCCGTGCGCAGCGCCGGAAGCGACGACGAACTGTGCAACCAGGTCGCCGACCACCTGGCCGTCGGAAAGGTGGTCGGATGGTTTCAGGGACGCATGGAATGGGGGCCGCGCACCCTCGGTAATCGCTGCATCCTCGCCGACCCACGGCGGGAGGACATGAAGGATATCCTCAATGCGAAAATCAAACGGCGGGAATCGTTCCGGCCGTTTGCACCCTCCATTTTACGGGAGGCGGTGGCCGAGTGGTTCGAGGTGGATGACGACGTACCGTTCATGACCCATGTGTACGGAATCCGCGAGGAAAAGCATAAGGAAATTCCGGCGGTCACCCACGTGGACGGCACCGGGCGCCTGCACACCGTCACCCCCGAGGGCAACGCGCTTTTCCATCGGTTGATCCGCGCGTTCCGGGATCGCACCGGGGTGCCTATCCTGCTCAACACCTCGTTCAACGAAAACGAGCCGGTGGTGTGCCGTCCCCAGGAGGCCCTGGATTGCTTCCTGCGTACCAACATGGACCTGTTGGTGATGGGCCGGCACCTGATCGAACGCAAACCGGCGTATACCGAATAACCCACCCGAAACCGCCCCCGTTGGCGCGTTTCGTCCACCGGATCTCCCCTCCGGCCTCCCATCGCCGCCATGGATGCCGCCAGCCCCGTTTCCAGGGGCCGACGCTGCCGCACAGGGTGTTCTGAACGACATCTTCCGGCAAAGACCTGCCTTCCGGGGCCGGGCACGTGAAACCAAAAAATTCCCCCGATGAACTAATGCCCGGGAAAACGACGTCCGATACGAGGACTTGGAACTATGGCCACACCGGTCACCGCATGGAGGCGCGGCCCGGTTTGGCACCTGAATCCCGGGGGAAAGGCCCTCCGTAACACACGGAAACACGGGTCCATGCGGCATCCAACGCCGTCCCCGGAAGGGAAGAGCAAAGCATTGAATCTACACAGCGCGTGCATGAGTCGGGGAGCCATGGTAAAGTCCCTCCCGTTTGACGATCATGAAGAGGGTTTCGGGCATACTAAATTCCCGGTCCGCGCATCAGACATCTGGAGAGATGTATGACGGACATACTGGTGGGCATGGGGATTGCCACATTTATATCGCTGATGCTGACGCCCGCGGTGCGTGAGCTTGGAAAGCGCAGCGGGTTTCTGGACACGCCTCATCACCGCAAAATGCACCGGGAGCCGATTCCGCGCACCGGGGGCATTGCCATTTTCCTGGCCACCCTTTTTCCGCTCATTCTGATGCTGCCGCTTACCCGGGAAACTCAGGGTCTGTTTTGTGGACTGACCATCCTGGCGGTCCTTGGCATCGTGGACGACGCCCGCGGACTGAGCGCATCGACCAAAGCGCCGTTTCAGGCACTGGCCGCGTGGATGCTGGTCGTGTTTGGCGGCGTTAAAGTAATGTATCTGGACGTCCCCGGGGTCGACGTCTTGCACCTCCCGGAGTGGTTTTCCAACATTTTCACCATCCTGTGCGTGGTCGCGGTAATCAACGCGGTAAATCTGATCGACGGGTTGGACGGACTCGCGGGTGGCATCGCCAGCATCGTATTCGGCTCCGTACTGGTGCTTGCCGTGTCCATTGGGGCGACGTTCCTGGCGGTTACGTGCGCCATATTCCTGGGGGCGATTCTGGGTTTCCTGTGGTTCAACCGGCACCCGGCCACCGTGTTCATGGGCGACACCGGGAGCATGCTGCTGGGCCTGGCCATGGCCTACGTGACCATTAAGGTCGTATTCGTCCAGCCGCACAGCATTTCCACCTGGGTCCCGGTGAGTCTGCTGGCACTGCCGGTGTTCGACACCGTATGGGCCATCCTGCGCCGTCTGTTGCAGGGCAAGAGCCCCATGGCTCCCGATCGCTCCCACGTCCATCACCGGTTGGTACGAATCGGGTTTTCCCACGCTGGAGCGGTCCACACCCTGTGGGGGGTGGCCCTGCTGCTGTGCGTACAGGCGGTCCTCCTGGCCGGGAACGGACAGGCGCTGGGCGCCCTCACGGTGACCACGGTCGCGGTGTTCTATCTGATGATCCGCTGGATGCAAACCAGCAGCCTGCGCACCGTGCGCGCACGCACCGTGCTGCGCGAGCGTCTGCGCCGCAACTCCGACCGCTGACCCCCCTTTCCCCGAACTCCGGCGCGAAAGAATTCAGCCGTCCGCCGCGTCCAGCGTCTCCACGCTCACCTGGGTGTTGGTATAGATACAGATTTCCCCGGCAATGGTAAGCGCCCGGGCCGCGATGCCGCCCGCATCCAGATCGGAATGCGCCACCAGCGCCCGGGCCGCGGCCAGTGCATAGGCACCCCCGGAACCGATGGCCACGATGCCGTCATCCGGCTCGATCACGTCGCCGGTACCGGACACCAGCAGCACGTGTTCCCGGTCCCCCACCGCCAGCAGGGCCTCCAGCCGCCGCAGCACCTTGTCGCTGCGCCAGTCCTTGGCCAGTTCCACCGCCCCCCGCACCAGGTTGCCCCGGTATTCCTCCAGTTTGCCCTCAAAGCGCTCGAACAGCGTGAACGCGTCCGCCGCCGCTCCGGCGAATCCGGCCACAACCTTTCCGTCATACAGCTTGCGGACCTTGACCGCGCGCCCTTTCATCACCGTTTCGCCCAAGGTCACCTGACCATCCCCGGCAATGGCGGTAACACCGTTATGGCGCAGGGCCAGCACGGTGGTGGCGTGAAACACGGGGGCCCGGTCATTCATGGCTTGCTCCTTGACGTGGCGCGCCCGCCCCGCCGCGCGCGTGGGTGGGCGGCCTCATAGGCGGCTGTCAGTTGCGCGGTGGATACGTGAGTGTAGCGCTGGGTGGTGGACAGTCCGGCATGGCCGAGCAGTTCCTGAATTGCCCGTAGATCCGCGCCGTTGTCCAGCAGATGGGTGGCAAAGGCGTGGCGCAGACCATGAGGGGTGGTGGGGGTGACAATGCCCGCCCCCTCCAGCCGCCGCGCCAGAATCCACGCCAGCCCGCGGGTGGTCAGACGGTCGCCGTCCCGATTCAGAAACAGGGGGGCCCGGTCCGGCTCCCTGCCCCCCCGGGCACGCCATGCGCTCCACAAGGGAAGATAGGCCGCCAGCGCCGTGCAGGCGGCGCTCCCCACCGGCACGATACGCTCCTTGCGGCCCTTGCCCAGCACCCGGATCAATCCTTCGGTCAGACGCAGATCCTGCTTGTCCAGCCCCACCAGTTCGGCGGCGCGAATACCGGCCCCATAGAGGGTTTCCAAAATCGCCCGGTCCCGGGCGGCCCGCCGGTCATCCCCGTCGGATACCGCCAGCAGCCGTTCCAGATCGTCTCGTCCGGGCAGACGCGGCAGGCGTTGGGGCTTTTTGGGCCCCTGCACCCGGCCACACGGATCCGCATGCACCTCCCCCCGCGCGCGCAGGTCGCGGAACAGGCCCCGCAACGCGGCCAGTTTGCGCCCCACGGACGCCGCAGCCAGCCCCTTGCGGGTAAGATCGGCCACAAAACCGCGCACCATGGCCGGGGTGACCTGGGCCGGGGCGGGGGAGACCCCTTCGGCCCGTTGCATAAAGGCGGAAAACTGGACCAGGTCGCGTCGGTAGCCGTCGATGGTGTGGGGAGACATGCCGCGCCCGGTGAGCCGCGCCAGATACCCGTCTATGGCTGTGGAAAGCTGCTCCGCCATGCGGCAAACTCCTCCCGTGCCCGCTCGATCACCGCCCGTCGCCGGTCGGCACGCTTGCGCGCCCGCACCGCCGGAGGCGGAAACAGACCAAAATTGACGTTCATCGGCTGATACCGCTCCGGGTCACCGTGGGACAGGTAGCGCAACAGGGCGCCGATGGCGCTACTCTCCGGCGGCGACAACGGCCCTTCCCCATGCAGATGCCGCGCGGCGTTACGGCCCGCCACCATGCCCATGGCGGTGCTCTCCAAATAGCCTTCCACGCCGGTCACCTGACCTGCCAGCCACACCCCGGGGCGCTCCTTAAGCATCAACCCGGGTCCCAGACAGCGGGGCGCATTCACATAGGTATTGCGGTGCACCGCCCCGAGCCGGAAGAACTCCGCATCCTCGAGACCCGGGATCATGCGAAACACCCGTTCCTGCTCCGGATAGGCCAGCTTGGTCTGAAAGCCCACCAGATTATAGTAATTTCGCCCCAGGTCTTCCTGACGCAATTGCACTGCCGCATAGGGCCAGCGGCCGGTTCTGGGGTCGGTCAGTCCCACCGGTTTCATGGGCCCATGGGCCAGAGTTTCCGGACCCCGTGCGGCGATGACTTCGATCGGCATGCACCCCTCGAAGTAGATCGCCTTTTCCTCGAAGGAGGCCGCCTCCACCGTACGCGCCGCCAACAAGGCGGCGACAAAGGCGTGGTACTCCCCATCGGTCATCGGGCAATTCAGATAATCCCCTTCGGCGTCCTCCCCCCGATCCCATCGCGAGGCACGAAACGCCACCGACATGTTTACCGAGTCCGCCGCCACAATGGGACTGATGGCGTCGTAAAAATAGAGGTCGGTCTCCCCGGTCGCCCCTTTCAGGGCCTCCGACAGGGCGGGTGCGGTCAGGGGGCCGGTGGCGATGATCGCCGGAGGTTTCGGCAGTTCGGTCACTTCCTCGCGCACCACCCGAATATTTGGATGGTGTTCAATGGCTTCGGTAACGGCCCGGGAAAATCGCTCCCGGTCCACCGCCAAGGCGCTTCCCGCCGGAACCCGGGCCGCGTCGGCGGCTTGCAGGATCAGGGAATCCAGCGCCCGCAACTCGGCCTTGAGCTGGCCAGCCGGGGTATCGGGCTGATCGGTTTTCAGGGAATTCGAACAGACCAGCTCCGCCAGGCCATCGGTCTGGTGCGCCTCGGTGGAACGCACCGGACGCATTTCGAACAGGGTTACGGAAAGTCCCGCGCGGGCGGCCTGCCAAGCGGCCTCAGAGCCAGCCAGCCCCCCGCCGATCACGGTAAGGTCGGACACCTAGGCGGCTTTCTTGGTAAAGCCGCACCCTTTCACCGGGCACCCCACCCCACTCTTTTTTACCACCAGATAGGGACTGTCGCAGTCGGGGCACGGCTCACCCACCGGCTTGTCCCAGGAGGCAAAATCACATTTCGGGTAGTTGCTGCACGAGAAGAACACCTTGCCCTTGCGGCTCTGCTTTTCCACCAGATCGCCGCCACACCCTTCGCGCGGGCAGGGAACACCAGTGGGAATGGGGCGCGTGGTACGGCAATCCGGATACCCGGTACAGGCCAGAAAGCGCCCGAAGCGGCCGGTTTTGATCGCCATCGGCTTGTTGCATTCGGGACACGGGGTATCCGACACCTCGTCCCGCACGATCTCGATGGTACCGTCCTCCGTCTCCCGGAACTCCTGAGTGCTCTTGCAGTCCGGATAGGTGGAGCAGGCCAGAAAGCGCCCGTGTTTGCCCCAGCGGATGACCATCTTCTGTCCGCATTTTTCACAGTCAATGTCGGTGGGAACCGTTTCGCGCTTGATGTTCCGCATCTGTTCCCGGGCGGCTTCCAGGTCCCTGGTAAACGGATCATAGAAATCCTGGACCGAAGTCTTCCAGTTCTTGTTCCCGTGCTCCACCTCGTCCAGATCCGCTTCCATGCGGGCGGTGAATTCGGGACTAACGATATTCGGGAAGTGTTCCACCAGCAGGTCGTTGACCAGCACCCCCAGATCGGTTGGATGCAGGCGTGACTCCCTTTTCTCGACGTATTTACGATCCTGAACCGTGGTGATGATGGCGGCGTAGGTGGAAGGGCGCCCGATTCCGCGCTCTTCCAGTTCCTTGATCAGGCTGGCCTCGTTGAACCGGGGTGGTGGCTGGGTGAAATGCTGCTTCGGGGTGAGCGCCGTGGCCTGCAACTCCTGGCCTTCCTCCAGCACGGGAAGAAGCCCGGACCGCACCGCCGCTTCCGCGTCCTCGTCCGCCTTGGTGGCCGGTTGCTCCTCGGGCACCTCTTCCCCATAGGCGCGGCGCCAGCCGGGGAATTTGAGCACCGAACCGGTGGCGCGGAAGGTGGCGCGGCCACAGGCCAGGTCCACTGCGGTGTCGTCAAACCGCGCCGGAGTCATCTGACAGGCCACAAAGCGCTCCCAGATCAATTTATAGAGCCGGTACTGCTCGCGGGTGAGTGCGCCGATCACCTGACCGGGGGTGCGGTTCACGTCGGTGGGACGGATCGCCTCGTGGGCATCCTGGGCCGAGGCCTTGGACTTGAACGCATTGGGTTTGGCAGGCAGATAGTCGTCGCCGAATTCGCTGGCAATAAAGGCGCGGGTGGCATCCACCGCGTCCGGGGAGATGCGCGTGGAGTCGGTACGCATATAGGTGATCAGACCGACCGGCCCCTCGGAACCCAGTTCCACACCTTCATACAGTTGCTGGGCCAAGGCCATGGTGCGCTTGGGGGTGAAGCCAAGGCGGCTGGAAGCCTGCTGCTGCAACTGGCTGGTAATGAACGGCGGCGCTGCGCTTTTTTTGCGCTCCTTGCGGGTGATCGTTTCCACCCGGTAGGGGGTTCCAGCCAGCTCTCCCACCACCGCCATGGTTTCTTTTTCGCGGGCCAGCCTGGCGGCCTTGCCCTCCAGCTTGCTCAGTTTGGCTTCGAAGGGGGGCGGACCCGCAAAGGCCGCGGTCACCGACCAGGACTCTTCCGGCACGAAAGCACGGATTTCGGCCTCCCGCTCGGCCACCAGCCGCACCGCCACGCTCTGCACCCGCCCGGCGGACAGGCCGCGCTTCACCTTTTCCCACAACAAGGGGCTCAGCCGGTAGCCCACGATCCGGTCCAGCACCCGTCGTGCCTGCTGGGCGTTGACCATGTCGTCGTCAATACGGGTTGGCTCCGCGATCCCCTTGAGAATAGCTTTTTTGGTGATCTCGTTGAAGCGCACCCGGAACAGCTTGCTCTTGTCCTTGATCTCGTCGGCAATATGCCACGCAATCGCCTCTCCTTCGCGATCAGGGTCGGTGGCCAGATAGACGTGTTCGGCGGTCTTGGCGGCGCTGCGGATTTCCGCCAGCACCTTGCCTTTTCCGTGGATGGGAATGTAGTGCGGGGTGAAGCCGTTCTCCAGATCGATGCCGATCTCGTCCTTGGGCAGATCCTTCACGTGCCCAACGCTTGACTTCACCACCCAGTCCTTGCCCAGGTACTTCTGGATGGTACGCGCCTTGGACGGCGACTCGACGATTAGCAGTGATTTGGCCATGCCCTACTTCTTAAACCAACCGCGACCAATGGGCAAGCATTGCCTGCCCAAAAAGCCATTGTCCCACCGATTATCCGGATGAGGGATGGCGAATATACCGGTTACCAGGCAATTTTTCCACCAAGCCGGTCAATTCCAAGGTCAGCAGTTCCGTCAGCAACGCCGCAACCGGCGCCCCCACGCGCTCCGCCAGATCGTCCACCGGCACCGGCACCGAGTCCAGATGACCCAGTATGCGCCGCTGAATCTCCGGCAGTCCGGCCAAGAATGCCTTCTCCGCACAGGCAGCCCGTCCGCCCGCTTCACCCGCCAGTTGGGGAAGCAGGTCGCCGATCACGTCAAGCGGCCCGGTCACCAGCGAGGCCCCTTCCTGAATCAGCCGGTTGGTGCCGTAGGCACCTGGCTGCCCCACATTGCCCGGCACCGCATAGACTTCGCGCCCTTGCTCCGCCGCCAGGCGCGCGGTAATCAGCGAGCCGCTGTTCTTCCGCGCCTCGACCACCACCACCCCCATGCAAAGGCCGCTGATAATACGGTTGCGGCGCGGGAAATTGTGCCCCACCGGGCGGGTACCCGGAGGGTACTCGCTGATAACCGCCCCCTTTTCCACCAGCGCGGAAAATAGATCCCGGTGCTCCGGCGGGTACGCCAGATCAAGGCCGGTACCCAGTACCGCCACCGTGTTCCCCTCCGCTTCCAGGGTGGTGTGATGGGCATACCCATCCACCCCCAGCGCCATTCCCGACACCACGGTAATTCCGGCGTCCACAAATGCCCGACAAAAATCGCCGGTAACCTGTTTTCCGTAGGAACTCATCCAGCGCGACCCGACCACCGCCACGGTGCGTCCGGCCCGGGCCAACCCGTCCCCCTTTACATACAGCAACGACGGCGGATCGGCAATTTCCCGCAAACGCGCCGGGTACTCCGGGTGTTCCAGCGGGAGCATGCGCACGCCACTGGCAGCGGCCCAGTCCATCAACCGTTTCCCATCCCTGGAAGGGCGCGCGGTGCCGATGACCCGGGCCAGGGCGGGAGAGACATCCCCCTCGCTGGACAACCGCTCGGCGCCCGCGGACAGAACTGCGTCGGCGGTGCCAAAGCGCTCGACCAGCCGGGCATAGCCGGCCACCCCGATCCCCTTTAGGGAGGACAGGGTCAGTGATGCGGCCACGTCCACCGGCCCGCTCATCCGGCGGCCTCCGCCCCGGCTTCTTCCGGCAGCAACGCGCCCAGTGCGGCGGTCAGGCGTTCCGGTGCATCCCGCTCCGTATCCAGCAGCACCGCCCGTTCCCGCTCCGCAGGGGAAAGGTCCTGCACCGAGTGAAGCTGGGCGTCCAGAACCTGGGTGGTGGCATCCGACAGGTCTTGACCCGCTGCCTGCCGCTCGGTCACTCGCGCCGCCAGCACCCGCGGAGGCGCATGCAGTGCAAGGATGAAAAACGGCACCCCAAGGGTCTCCGCAACCTGGCGGGCGGCCTCCCGTTGTGCCTGCTTGAGGTAGGTGGCATCCAGTACCACCGGGAATCCGGCGGACAACGCCTGCCCGGCCAGATGATGGAGGCGGTCATAGGTGGCGGCGGTCTGCTCCGGCCCATACAACCCGGCATCCACCGCCTCGGGGTGAGCGCTCCGCCCGATTCCGGCCAACCGCTTTCGTTCCGCGTCCGAGCGGATTCGAATCGCCCCGAATGTCTCCACCAGAGCCGTGCTGTAACGGGTCTTTCCGGTGCCAGTCACCCCGTGCATGATGGCCAGCCACGGACGCCGCATACGGGTGTATCGTTCCGACAGGGCCACCCGCTCCCGGATGGTTGCCACCTGGTCCGCCGCGTTCGGCGAAAGGGCCGCCACCTTGGCCCGCACATAGGCCCGGTAAGACAGGTACAGCGGAAGCATGACAAGCCCCGCGTAGTCACCTGTGTCCTCCAGGTAACGGTTGATTAAGCGCGCACCCAGATCCGGACGTCCACGTGCGTCCAGGTCCATGCGCGTGAACGCCACTTCGGCCATTACGTCAGTGAAGCGGAACAGTCGGTTGAATTCGATGCAATCGAACAATACCGGCTCGTCCTCCAGCAGCACCACATTCTGCAAGTGGGCATCCCCGTGACATTCCCGCACAAACCCATCCGCAAGGCGCTGTTCGATGCACCCCCCCAAACGCTCCAGGGCCTCCTCGCTCCACGCCTTGAGACGCGCATACCGATCGGAGGGAATCCACTTCGGCACGAATCGCCCGGTCAGTTCGAAATTGGCCATTACCGCCGCCCGGACCTGGGGCTCCCCACCCACGCCGTCCTCCGGTCGCGCCCGTGTCGCCTCCCGGTGAAAGGCGGCCAACACGTCCGCCAGCCGGTCCACATGGCCGGCAGTCACCAGGCCCGCCTCCAGCATCCGGTCCATTTGCGCGGACTGTGGAAATTCGCGCATGCGCACCGCATACTCAATCGGCTCACCATCCCCGGCCACAATCGGGGCCGCCGGGGTTCCGGTGATCGGCACCACATCCAGGTACAGGTCCGCCGCCAGCCTCCGGTTGAGGCGCACTTCCTCCTCGCAGCAGTGGCGCCGGGCGGCCAGGGAAGTGTAATCGAGAAACCCGAAGTCCACCGGCTTTTTGATTTTGTAGGCGAACTCGCCGGTCAGAAACACCAGCGAAATATGCGTCTCCAACACCCGCACCGGCTCCCGCACCGGGTGCGCGTAGGCCGCTGGCCGGGCCAGCCCCTCCCGGAGCGGATGGGGGGTGGTGTCCGGCATGCCGTGAGATGGCGCACAACCGTCCCGCTACAGGACGATCAGCTTCTTTCCCCGTCGGGCCGGACGCAACGCGGTAAGGTCACCAGAGAAGGCCACGTGCAGCTTGACCGGCTGGCGGTCCCCCTCCCAGGCGCTGATGGACAGGGCCCCCTGGGCGTCCACGTCGAATTTCACATGCAGGTCAGGATCCCCCTGGGGCACCCGCGGCAGCCCGTCCAGGCGCAGTTCCCCCAGCAGGGTAACGGCGCCATCCGCGTCCCGGCGCACGATGCGAAATACCACCTGGGACTGTTCGTCCTCCACCGTGGTGAACACATGCTCTCCGTCAGCGGGCAGGGCGGACCCGCGAGCCACCACCACCACCAGATGCCCCACGTCATCGGCCACCCCCAGATCGTAAGGAAGGTGCTCGTGCAGGGTGGGGAATTTGACCGGCTCGGACTGCTTTCCGGGAATGGTCATCTGGCCATACAGGGCGGCACCCACCGCCACCGCCTCGTCTGACCCCATCAACGGGTCGCTCTGGGCCACAACCGGCCCCAAACGCTCCATCATGCGTGCGCGGAAAGAGGGGATGGCGCTTGCGCCTCCTGAAAACACCACCCGCGAAATGCGGATGCCCCGCTCACGGGCATCATCCAACACCCCCTCCAGCAACCGGTCGGCCCGGTCCAGAAGCCCCTCCCACAGGGCCTCGGCGCCCTCCCGGGTCAGCTCCAGAGAGGTGCATTCCCGCCCCTCCAGCCAGGTATCGGGAATGCTCATGGTCACGTCGGTGTTGTAGGTCAGGGTCTCCTTGGCCCATCGGGACAGATCCAGCAGGCGGAAGCGGAACTCCGGCAGGTCCGCCGGGTCAATGCCGGTTTCGTCCAAAATGTGGTGACACAGGTGATAGTACAGAACCCGGTCGAAATCCATGCCCCCCAGGTGGGCGTCTCCGGCCACCACGGGGACATCGATGATGTCGGCGGTGCAGGTGACCACCGACAGATCCAGGGTGGCGCCGCCAAGATCGATGACCATGGTCGGCTCCCCGTCCCCAAGGCCCTTGTACAGGCTGCCCGCGTGGGGCATGCCGTAGGCCAGGGTGGCGGCCACCGGCTCGCTCACAATGGCGTGCAGTTTGACACCGGCCAGTTCCGCCACCTGATGCACCGCCGCCCGCTGGGCCACGTCGAAGTGGGCGGGTACCGCGATGGTCACAGGTCCCACCTGATCGCCAAGGCGCTCCTCGGCGCGCTTGATCACCTTGCGCAGGATCAGGGAGCCAAGCTCCACCGCTGAGTACTCCCTGCCATGAAACAGAAAACTGCGCGGGCGTCCCATCCACCGCTTGCTCTGGATAGCGAGGTTTTCGGAACGCATGCCTGGATTCTGGAATGGGTCCTGACCGATCTGCACTACATTCGGGGTTTCGAAGTAGATCGTCGAGGGAATCAACGCGTTGCCGTCGCTACCGTAGAGCACACGCGGTTCGCCTCCGGCATCCACCCACGCGGCCACGGTGTTGGTGGTTCCCAGGTCAATACCGATCGGAGTCATGCCAAATCCCATATGGGCCGCCCGGTGGCCCGCGCCGTTCATTATGAACGCGGGAGACACCCCGGTTGGCGGCGAATGTTGAAAAAGCTCCAGTCTACCCGAAAATGCCGTTTTCCGGGACTGGCCGCCCGCGGACGGGGGGGTAAAAACGGGGACGGCCCCGCCCCGGATTTCTCGGTCCGGAACGGGGCCGTTGCCATTTTGATCGACTGGCGGTTACTTGCTGGCCGTAGCGGCTTCCGGCTCCGGGTAACTGCTCAGGTAGTTCATGGGGATCGCTTCCTTCGCGTCGTCCTTGAAGGAGCTCACCAGCGTGGTCAACTGGTTGGCCTCCTCATCCGACAGGCGGAAGTTGGGCATGATGGTTCCCGGGGTGATCTTGGCCGGGTCGATGAAGTGTTCCCACTCCCACTGAAGCTTGGTGTGCTGACCTTCCACATGCTCAAAGTTGTGCACCAGATAGAAAGCCAATTCGGTCTTGCTTCCCCATCCGGACAACTCCGGGCCAGCGGTGCCCTTGGTGCGCATCTGCTTGGCGGTATGGCAGGCGCCACAGCCCTTGCGCTTGAACAGCTTGGCACCGGCCATCAGGGTTTCGGCCTCCGGGAACTCGGCCTTTTTGGCGTACAGATTCTGGTGGCATTTGGAGCAGGACGACTGGGCAAACGATCCAACCAGCAGTTCCCGGTCCAGGTGGTGCACGTCACCATGGGTTTTCTCCACCTGCAACGCCTGCGGCTCCCCTTCATGGCACACTGTGCAGCCGTACTTGGCAAACGGATGCTGCACCATGTATCCGGTGCCCTTGTTCTCCTCGTCGAAGAAGTTCGGGTGGGTGGTGTACGGCTGGGGGGCGTCCTTGAACAGCGGGTTCCCGATGCCCTTGTGACAGGTCATGCAGCGATCCGCGCGGTTGTTCACCGTCGGCAGCCACACTTGATCGATCTTCAGTGGCGCACTGGCCAGCTTCGGGTCGCTCATCTTTTCGGCCAGCATCTCGTAGTAAGTGCGCTGGTACTCGTGCCATTCCGGGTTGGCGCTATGGTAGGCGTGGTACCCGAACAGCACCGCCATGCTCACGCCGGCAAAGGCAAACAATACGTTCTTGATGTCCATGGCTCTGACAGCCTCTCCCTCTTTCTGGAACCGTCTGGGGATCAATAACGCCGGGGCGTTATACCTTGAACCAGGGGGTCACCAGGAAATACTTGATGTTGAAGCCCAGGCGCAAAAACACCTTCACGGGTGAAATCCACAACAACGCCATCAGGCCCCATACCGTTACGTAGCGTGCGAACCCCAAGTTGCGCGAAAACTTGCGCCACAGGATCGCCGGCAGGACCATAAACACCGCAAAGTAGCCGATGGTCATGATATAGGTCGACATGTTCGCCGCCGACACGCTCATGCCCCACCCCTCCAGGATCACGTTCATGTCGTTCAGGGTGGCGCCGGAAGACGGCTTATGCTGGTGCCAGTCATCCCACGGCCAGTACCAGGCCCAGTCCAGGCCACGGAAGAACACGCCGATGATGATGAACACCCACCACTGAACCCATCCGAACTGGAAGGTCCAGATAGCAAACGGCCGCTCCTTCCACGCCCAATACCCGACACCCTTTGGATTGATGTCCAGGTAGGGGATGGCGATCATTCCGACGACGATCAGGGAGGGCAGCACCATGCCCGCCAGCCACGGATCGAAGAACACCAGCAACTCCTGGAGACCCAGGAAGTACCACGGCGCCTTCATCGGGTTGGGGGTGGTGTCCGCGCTCGCCATATCTTCCAGCGGCGCGTGCTTGAAGGTACATACCCACAGCAGACCGGCCAGGAATACCAGAGCGGCGATCAGCTCGATATACAGCAGATGCGGCCAGACGAAGACAGTGTCTTCCGGCTGCTTCTTGGTCTGAAACCCCTGTCCCTTCACCAACTCCATGAGGGCGTAGGACTTCTTGGGGTTACGGGGATAAATATTCTCCGTAGTGTTGCGTTCTGACACGGTGGATCGCTCCTTAAACGCTCAACTCACAAAACCGGTGCCGCTTACAGCGGACCCGAGAAGCCGTCCTTCCGGATGCGCCAGAAGTGGACCACCATTCCAAGGGTGATCAGCACCGGCAGCGCAACACAGTGCAGCACATAGAACCGCAACAGGGCGCTTTGCCCCACCACGGTTCCGCCAATCAACAGAAAGCGGATGTCGTTGTCCACCCGCATGCCGAGCTGCTGTCCCCAAGGTCCGGCGTAGCCGAAGAACGGGGTGGCCTCGGCCATTTTGGTTCCCACGGTGATGGCCCACAGGGCCAACTGGTCCCACGGCAGCAGGTAGCCGGTCCAGGACAGCAACAGGGTCAGGGTGAGCAGAATCACCCCGATGCCCCAGTTGAACTCACGCGGGGCCTTGTAGGACCCGGTCATGAATACCCGGAACATGTGCATCCACACCAGGAACACCATTGCCTCGGCGCTCCACTTGTGCAGGTCGCGCATCAGCCCGCCCATGAACACGTTGGAGGTGATGTCCTTGATGTTCTGGAACGCCTGACGGGTGTCGGGCACGTAGTAAAACATCAGGAAGATGCCGGTGAAGGTGAGCAGCAGGAACATGAACGCGCTCAACCCTCCCAGGCACATGGTGTACCGGAAGCGCAGGGCGCTACGGCGGATTTTTACCGGATGCAGGTGCAACAACACGCTGCTGAACATGATCAGCGACTGGTTGCGGTCGTTGTCCGGATAGCCGTGACGAAACACCGATTGCCAAATCTGGGTGTCGCGCACGAACTTCGCAAGACGATCAATCACAGCACTCTCTCCAACTAGCTCACACAGTGCCTTTCAAGGCGCCGGCATACCTGGAAAAACCAAGTCCCCGCTTACACGGAGATGTAAAACGGCTCCACCTTACGCCCTTCGGGCTCCACATACACCGCGATCCCCTCAATGGACTTGGGATCCGGGTCCTGCCGCACCGACGTATTCACCACGATCTGGCCATCCACCGGATCGATGGAAATGGCCGCCCGCCACAGGGTACGCGGCGCCGGGCCGCCCCGGACGTTACCGTTGGTATCGTAGATGCTGCCGTGACAGGGACAGCGGAACCGCTCCTGATCCGGAAACCAGTTGGGGGTACACCCCAGGTGGCGGCAGATGGAGACCAAGGCGTACATGCCCTTCTCCTCGCGCACCACCCAGAACTGGCCGATAGCCTTCCAGCGCACATCCACACCCAGGCCGTAATCCTTGGGAGGACCGATCTTGAACGTGGTTGGCGGCTCGTAAAGAACCGTCGGCACATAGAATTTGAACGAGCCGAGGCCGACACCACCCATGGCCGCCAGGAAACCGCCCCAGCCGACCAGGGTGAAAAAGTCACGCCGGGTGACGGGCTCGTCGCCCGCCTTGCCGGAGTCTGCTTCAAAACCCCGCATATCCTTCATGGTACACGCACCTCCTGACCGGGTTCCCCACCCGGAAAGACGATTATCCCGCCTTCCCACACCCGGCGTTGCCGAAGCGGGTCAGCCCCTTCGGCGGTATGACTTGATTCTGGCATCATACCACCGGACGACCCTGAAACTCATCAATCTGTACCTGCCCCACCGCGACCTTTCTTCACCAGTCCCTCCAGATGCGGCACACAACGCCACAGGACTGCCAAGCAAGTCGTCAGCAATGTCGGCAAGGGGGCATATCATTACCAAGGACGCCCCCCCGCGTCAACCCGGAGAGGATATTTCCGGGCAAGGGGCGTCACACCCCGCATCAACCGGGGCACCTCCCATGGTGTACACACAGGGACCGCAGCCGCTCGGCGGGCGCTTCATCGAGTTGTTCCTGCAGCATCCGCCAGCCCCAGTTTCCCTCCGCCTCGCCCGGCCGGTTGAAGCGGGCAGACCCGTCCAGGCCAAGTACATCCTGCATCGGCAACAGACAGGTTTCCGCCACCGACCCCATGGCCGCCGCCGCCAGATCCCAATGAATTTCCGCCCCGTCGGAATGCAGGTAGCGGCAGGCAAAATCACGCACCGGCTGGGGCGCGTCCCGAAACCAGCCCAGCGTGGTGTTGTTGTCATGGGTGCCGGTGTAGACCACCATGTCCGGCGCGTGATGCTCCGGCAGGTGGGGATTTTCCGGGCCGGAATCAAACGCAAACTGCAATACAGCCATGCCGGGCAGCCCGGCCCGGTGCCGGAGCGCGTGCACGTCCGGGGTGATCATCCCCAGGTCCTCGGCAATGAGGCGTCCGGCGGAACCGCTTGGCAAACCGGTTGCCAGCGCGTCGAACAGGTCCATCCCCGGCCCCGGCACCCACTCCCCGCCAATGGCATCAGAGGCGTCCGCCGGTACCTCCCAGCAGGCCGCAAACCCACGGAAGTGGTCCAGCCGCACGATATCCACCTCGCCCAGCACCGCGGCCATCCGGTCGATCCACCAATCGAAGCCCCGTTTGCGGTGGGCATCCCACTGGTAGAGGGGATTGCCCCATAACTGGCCGGTGGCGGAGAAATAGTCCGGCGGCACGCCGGCCACCACCGGGGGGCATCCCCGTTCGTCCAGCTTGAACAGATCCCGGTGGGCCCACACGTCAGCACTGTCCAGGGTGACGAAAATCGGCAAATCGCCGATGATTTTTACCCCCTTTCCATTGGCATAGGCGCGCAGCCGCCCCCACTGGCGGAAAAACAGGAACTGCCCGAAGCGCACCACCTCCATTTCGTCCGCCAGCTGCGCCGTCCACCGGGTCAGCGCCTGCGGCTCCCGATCCCGCAACTCCTGCTCCCACTGGTACCAGGGGGACCCGTCCTGATGGGTCTTCAGGGCCACGAACAAAGCGTAGTCGTCCAGCCACCGGGCGGTATTTTTTAGAAAGTCGGCGTAATCCGCTTGCATTCCTGCCGAGGGACGGCTTCTGAAGCGGGCCAGGGCGGTGGCCACCATTCGTGAACTGGCCTGCGCCGCCCACTGGTAGTCGGCCAGGGCCGGGTCCGCGTGGGGCGCGGCGGGGCACTCGGAAGGCTCCAGCAACCCCTCCGCCACCAGTTCATCGGCGGAAATGAGCAACGGGGTTCCGGCAAAGGTCGAGCAGGAAGAATAGGGGGAATCGCCCATACCGGTAGGCACCAGCGGCAGAATCTGCCAGCGGCGCTGCCCGGCCCGTTCCAGGAAATCCACGAACCGGCGCGCGCCCGCGCCAAAGGCGCCGATGCCCGGGGACCCTGGCAGCGATGTGGGGTGCAGCAGAACGCCGCTCACTCGCCGATCATCCACCTCTCCACCTCCCTCCGGGTCACCCCTATCCGGTTTTGATTCCCACCCCTCATCGTACCAAACACCACCGCCAAGTGGGGGTGGAATATATCGCGGCATGGGCGTTCCGAGGGCATTTTTATTAGATGCGGACGGGGTGGAAAAAAAATAGCGCCTTGACCAACCACCGGAACCGGTCTTAGCATTTTCCGGCAGTGAACAGTTTTGGCGCTAACCGGTTGCCGGACCGGTTTTTTTGGGGCCCGGACGGCATGTTCAACCGGGCCGCCACCGCGCGCAACGGACGGTGCGCAATATGTGCATCAAATATCAACAGGAGTCATCATGAAAAACCCGCTTGAATCCATTACCGGAACCATCGTTCTGGGGTTTGTCCTGACGGGAATTCTGTATTTCGTCGTCAAGTCGGTGGCGTAACCCGCCGCCCCGGACACTTTCTTTTCGCACAGAACTCGGGAGCAACCCAATGGAAGCTGCATTTTTCGCCCGCTGGGCACACTTTATGGCCGGCATCACCTGGATCGGCCTACTGTATTATTTCAACTTCGTTCAGGTTCCGGGCCTCGGCGCCGCCAAGGCCGACGGCACCGCCCCCGGCATCACCAAGCACATCGCCCCGCGCGCCCTGCTGTGGTTCCGCTGGGCCGCGGTGGTAACCTGGCTGTCCGGCGCCGCCATGCTCGGCCACATGGGCATTCTGGGCAAGGCATTCATGCTGCAGGGCAGCGCCGCGGTGATCGGGATGGGTGCCTGGCTGGGAACCATCATGCTGTTCAACGTGTGGGTACTGATCTGGCCGAACCAGCAGAAGGTGCTAGGCATGGTCGAGGCCTCCGATCAGCAGAAGGCCCGCGCCGCCCGTGTGGCGCTGCTGGCCAGCCGCACCAACACCATGCTGTCGATTCCCATGCTGTTTTTCATGGCCGCCAGCATGCACGGACGCATGTTGTTCGCCTAGGACGCATACCGGCGGCCTTCCCCTCCACGGGGAAGGCCGCCGTCTTTGCCGCTCAGGCGCGCCGGGCCAGAACCCGGGCCACCAGCTCCGGATCCAGCCGCACCTGCAATACCTTTTCACCGGTAACCAGGGTCTGGCCTGGCTTGCCGCCCTTGGGACGGCGCACGTATTTGCGCGGAGTATAGATTACCTCCCCGCCCCCCTCCTGTTTCAGGCGGCTGAAGTGGGCCGCCAACTGCGCCGCCTCCATCAGCGCCGCACCCGAATCCGCCCCCCGTCCATGCAGCACCACGTGCGCCCCCTGTACGTCCCGCGCGTGCAGCCACAGGTCTTTGCCGTTGGCCATGCGGAAGGTGAGCCGGTCATTTTCGGCACCGCTGCGCCCGACCCAGATCTGCCGCCCGTCCGATGCCATAAAGGTGCGCACGCCCGAGCCGCCCCCCCGCGACGGTTTTTCCGCCACCGGTGCGGCAGCCACGCCAACCCGCTCCAGCACCTCCCAGGGGACACCTCCCGCCGCCAGTTCATCGCGGGCCGCGGCCAGCCGGGCCACCTCCACCCGCGCCTCCGCAATGCGCCGGGTCAGCTGCGGCAGCCCCCGCCTGGCCTTCCGGACCCGTGCGAAGCGCACCGCGATGTTCTCCTCCGGGGTCTTGTCCGGTGCCAGCGCAATCACCCGTTGCGGACAGCCGTCGGTAAACCAGTCGGTCACCGTCACCTGCGCCATGCCCCGCTTCAGCAGGTGCCGGTGACCGGACAGCAACTCCCCTTCGCGGCCAACCTCCTCCCACCCCTGCAACCGTGCAAGGTCCCCCTCCATATTGGCCAATCGCCGGGCCGTGCGCGCGCATTGCCGCTTCAGCCGGCGGGACACCTCGGTGCGGACCTCCTGCTCCGCGTGCGCCGCGATCCAGTGGGCGTAACAGGCTTCCAACGCCGCCCCCTCCAGTGGCGAAGCGGATGACCCGAACGCACCGGCCTCCGTCTCCTCCGGCGCTTCCGGAGGCCGGTACGGTTGCCCGGTAACCAACCCTCGCGCCCCACCCGGTCCATACCAGGCCAGCACCCGACGGCGGTCGTCGAGTAACACCATGCGCCCCTGACGGAACAATTCCAGCACCAGCGTCGCCTGCCACTCCGACTCCCCCTCCCCGTGCCGGGAAACCGTGACTTCCACCACCCGCCCGTTACCGGGAATAGAAACGGATACCAGCCGTGAAGGACGCATCAGGGAACGGGCGCGCAGGGCAAATGGGCCGGGATCCGGGGGCGTCGGGGGCAGGTCCCCGGCCACGTGAAAACGGGCCAGTCCCGCCACCACCCCGGCCACCACATCCACGTTGCGCCCCCGGTGACGCACCGTAAGCGCCAGGTGGTCCGGAAGCGGGCGCCGCACCTTCACTACCACGCCACCGGTGGCCAGACGGTTCACCGCATCCACAGCACGGGCAATTTCGGCCACCGACATACCCCGCGGGGAATCCGGAAAAAGGTCGTTATTTTGATTGTCCACAGCCATGTTGTTGCTTAAGCAAACGCCATTTTAAGCCGATATTCAGGGAAGCCGGGTGTGTCCGGCGGGAATATATGGAAACGGGCCATCCGCGACGACGGCCCCGGAGTAACAAAGCGAAGGATCGCGGTGGTTCCCTAAATCCGGCCTCATGATACCGGTCGCGAGGGACACGGAGATAGGGCCACCACCTCGTACCCCGGAAGCCATTCATTTTCAAGATAGATCAAGAAACCCATGACGCTGTTTGCCAGACTGACCACTTCCCTCACGATTTCCGCGGCTGCCGGAGCGACCGCCCTGATGTTGCTGACCTCGGGACACCTGCCGTTCGGGGTAGGTGGCCTGCTTGTGGCAGGGCTGCTGTTGGCCAGCACGGCGGGTCTGGCCCGCTGGGCGATCCGTCCGCTGCAACAGTACATCCGCCCGCTCGGAAGACGCGCCACCGACCCGTGGCAGGACGTGCCCAACCGGGCCGGAGAGGCGTGGGAGCTGTTGATGGCCCACGTGCAACAGGGCTCCGGCCGGCCCCATTGGCCGGATGGGGGACTGCCGGGGAACCCGGTGCTGTCCTGCCTGTTCCGTGCCGCCACCGCCGATTCCCCCGGCCAGTCCCACGAGGTGTTCATGAGCCGCTTTTTCGCGGACTGGATCAGCGACGGCACCCTGCGCGCGGTGGCGCTGGTGCAGGGGCCCCGCCATTCGGTCTCCTTTTTGCCGCACTGCCCTCCGGGCCAGCGCCCGCTGCATCGGGAGGATATTCCATCCGCGCTGCGCAAACTTCCCGCCACCGCCACCCGGCCACGGGTGGAGACCACCGGCAACGCCGTATGGGCGGCATTTCCCGTCGGTCCGGCCCCGGCCCATCCCGGCGCCCACGTGGGCGGTGGCGCCCGCAGCCTAATCGTGGCTTGGCCGCCGGAGCACCGCATCGACGTCCAGGAAATGGTGGGATTGGCCACCGCCGCGCGCTACATCGGCACCCGCGGCACGCCGCTCCATCATTCGCAACCCACCACCTCCAACGGCATCGAGCCACCCGATCTGCAGGCCAGCCTGCTCTCCTATCTGGGCAACCAGATGCACGACCTGGTGGGCGAGGTGGAGCAGTTCTGCACCGCCATGCAGGACGCTGCCCGCCCGGATGCCGACGCGGTCCCACAGGCCCTGCTGGCCCGTGGCCGCCGGTTGCAGGAACGCTTTGGAGAAATTTTCCACGCGGTGGACGACGGCTGGCTTCCGGCCCGCGCCACCCCGTGCCCGATTCACGTCCCGTCCCTCATCGAGCAGGTGGCCCTGCCTTATGAGGATGCCTTGGAAACCGGCCAGATCGGCCTGCGCTGTGACGCCCATGGCGCCGAGGACCCGGTAACCACCGACCCGGTGGCCCTGGCCGCCATCATGGACGTGCTGATTTCCAACGCGGTGCGCTTCACCCCCGACCACGGCCGCATCGCCGTGCGGGTCTCCCGGCAAGGCCGGGACGGCCAACTGGTAATCGCCGTGCGCGACTCCGGCCCCGGCATCTCCGGTGAAAGCGTCGACCATCTGGGCGAACCGTTTTATCAGGGCCGGGAGCAGGCCTTCCGGCTGGAAACCGGCAAGGGGCTGGGGCTGGCTCTGGCCCAGCGGCTGGCCCACCGCATGGGCGGCACCCTGGACGCCGCCGGCTCCGACGGCAAAGGCAGCACCTTCGTCCTCCGTATTCCCCTCGCCACCCCGGCGCCCGCTATGCGCCCGGCGACCCTGGAACAGACGGTCTGAGCCGATGGATTTTCGCCCCCGGTTTCACATGCGCGGCCAACCGGGCCCGCCACCGGCCAGCATCCACGCGGAGGAAACCACCGCCCAGCGGTTGCAGGCGGTTCTTTCCGATGTAAGCGAGCGCTGCGGCGCGGACGCGGGGGTACTGCTGGGACACGAAGCGGACGGCTGGCGTCTGCTGGGGGTCAGCGGCGCGGCCACCCGCATGCGGGTCGGCAGCATGTTTTCCTTCGACCAGAACCCTTCTCTGTCCCCCATCTTTGCAGATGAGCGCCCCCCGATGCCCACCGTGGAGCCGTTCATCGAAGCCCTGGGACCCATTGCGCTGGGGGATGCCATTCATTGCCCCATCGGCACCAGTGATGGACTGGCCGGCATGCTCTGCCTGTATACCGCCTGGAGCCGCCCGTTCCAGCCCGAGCGGGCGGATCTGGCCACGAAAGGGGCGGAACTGGTGGCCGCCCTGTTGGCCGAAACCGCTCTCCCCCCGTCCGGGGACGATCAGGATCCCACCTCCATCCTGTCCCTGGCGGTGTCGCTGCTGAACCACGACATGCGCTCACCCATTCATGCCATTCTCGGATTTTCCGAACTGCTGGCCACCCGCGACGGCGCCAGCCAGGACGAAATTCGCTATACCGCCACCATCCGCGAGGGGGGTGAACAGATGTCCCGGCAACTGGATCAGGTGGTGGGGTTGATGCGCCTGATCCTCGGCGAGACGCGCCCCGCGCCGGCCCCGACCCCGCTGGTCAGGGTGCTGGACGACCTGCCCTGCACCCAGGTTCCCAAACTGACCGTATTGTGGGATGCCGCGCTGGTGCGCACCGCGCTCATCGACCTGCTGGATTACACCGAAACCGCGGGCACCGGCCGCAATCTGACGGCTTCCTCCGGCGAGGGACGGGTATACCTGACCATCGGCCAGACGCCCCAAGCTCCGGAGCCGGTAGGGCTGGGTTTTCGAAGTGCCGGAGTGCAACGCGCCCGCCAGTTGATCGACCTGCACGGAGGCACCCTGCAATCCGATGCCAGCGGGTTCGGTTTCACCATCATCCTTCCGGTCTAGGGCAGCACCTCACCGCCCCGCCATTCCAGGCAGCATGCCCCCCAGGTAAGCCCCCCTCCAAAGGTCGCCAGAAGCGCCGTATCACCCGCTTGCAGCCTGCCTTCCGCCAGCGCGGCTCCAAGGGTGATGGGCAGGGAGGCGGAGGAGGTGTTTCCATACCGCTCCAGGGTGGTGCAGATGCGCTCCCGGGAAATCCCCAACCGCTTGGCCACCGCTTCCAGAATGCGTAGATTGGCCTGATGGAACACGAAACAGGCCACGTCGTCCATGCCGATCCCGCCCCGCTCCAGTTCCGCGCGCACGATTTCCGAAAAGCGGCTGACGGCGGTGCGGAACAGGGGGATTCCGTCCATTTTCAAGCTGTGCTCCCCGGCCGCCACCGTGGCGTGGGTAAGCGGCTTGCGGGAGCCCCCCGCGGGCATGTGCACATAGGCCCAGCGGCTGCCGTCGGTGCGCAGGGTGATCGGTCCCACCCGGCCGCCGGCCAGGGTACCGTGGGGGTCCGCATCCACCAGCGCGGCACCGGCGCCGTCTCCGAACAGAATTGCGGTGGACGGATCCCGCAGATCCAGAAAGCGGCTTTTTACGTCAGCGGAGATCACCAGCACCCGGCGTGCATCGCCGGTGCGAATCGCCGCCCGCGCCATGGACAGGGCGGCCAGAAATCCGGTGCAGGAGGCAAACACATCCATGGCCCCGCCACCCCGCAGACCCAGCGCGTGCTGAACCAGACAGGCGGTGGATGGAAACGCCATATCCGGCGAGGTGGTGGAGAGCAGCACCCGATCCACCGTGGACGGATCAATCCCGGTTTCCTTGAACAGACGCTGGGCGGCCAGGGCCCCCAGGGTGGCGGTGGACTGTTCCGGCGGCGCCCAGCGGCGCGCATGGATGCCGGTGCGGTGCACGATGTCGGCCACGTCAATGCCCAGCCGGGTCGCCAGCTCCTCGCTGGTGACCTCCGGATCCGGCACATACCACGCCGCCCATCGCAATACCGCCCCGGGAGGCGTTACGCAATTCATGCGGGAATTTTAGGCGTCGGCGGGGAGCCGGTCAACCAGCAACAGAAAGCCGGTTAACCAGGGTCGGGCAGGTGCCATCGACCCCGGAGTGAAATCAGACGCACACCTGCAGGGCGCGCTGAGAGGCCGTCAGACGCACGGCTTCCAACGGCTCGTCGATGACGGACTCCCACCGGTCGGTGCGCAGCAGAATCTCCTCCATCAACCGCGCATGCATGCCGTGCCCGGCCCGGTTGGCGATCAGGTGGCCCCACAGGGGACGCCCGAGCAGCGCCAGGTCGCCGACCAGATCCAGCACCTTGTGCCGCACCATCTCGTCGTCAAAACGCAATCCGCCCGGGTTCAGCACCCCCTCGTCACCCACGGCCACCGCATTGTCCAGGGACGCGCCCCGGGCCAGTCCAGCGGACTGCATCCTGGCCACTTCGTGGGCAAAGCCGAAGGTACGCGCAGCGGCGATCTCCTTTTCGAAGGTTTCCGGGGTGACCTTCATGTGGAAGTGCTGACGACCGATGGCCAGGTGCTCAAAATCGATGGCGTAATCCACCTGCAGACCTGGCTGCACGCTGGGGAGCAATTCAATCCACTTGTCTCCGTCGGCCACGCGGATCGGCTGGGTGATGCGGATCACCCGGCGGGCCTTCGGCTGCTCCACCAGGCCGGCCTGCAACAGCCCCTCCACAAAGGGGCGGGCGCTGCCATCCATGACCGGAACCTCGGGACCGTCGAGCCACAACTCGGCATTGTCCACTCCCAGTCCGGACAGGGCGGCCAGCAGGTGTTCCACCGTGTGCAGGCGCAGATCGCCGGACCCCAGGGAGGTGGCATAGGAAGTGGTCTGGATGTTTGCGTGGTGGGCGTCGATCACAACCGGCTCCGCGCCGGGGCGCCCGACCACGAAGCGCAGGCCGGCATCCACCGGCGCGGGACGCACCGACAGGGTGACCGACGCGCCGGTGTGCAGGCCGACTCCGGTAAAACGAGCTTCCTTGCTGACCGTGTTCTGATACGACATCCCTGGTCTCCTTCCGCTGCCTCCGGCAGCCCGGAGCGGCCTGCGCTCCGAAAAATTTCACTGTACCGGCCTGTATTCACACCACCCACACGGGGTTGCGCCGGCCAGCAAGCGCACAATCAAGCAATCTTTATACCAATCGCGTTATTTGCCACATCACATTCATAACTGATTGTTTTTAAAGGGCGGTGTTGTGGCCGAATGGAACCGAAGGCACCGCACACCCCCGCCATTTCGGGACAATTCCACCCGCACACCCCTCCGTGCGGGTGGAAAACACCCACCACCACCCGTTGACGATCCGACCCGGTAGGGCAATAATGCCGTGGATGAGCGACGCACCCGAAAATGAAATTGCCGACAGCGGCGAACTGGGCAACCTGCCCCTGACCTATATCCTCGAGCACTTCATCGAGAAAAAGGTTACCGGAACCCTCGCGGTCCACCAGGACGCGGTGGTGAAGGCCGTGTTCCTGCGCAAGGGCGAGGTGGTATTCGCCACCTCCACCTACAAGCAGGACCGTCTGGGGGAAGTATTGGTGCGTCAGGGCATCATCTCGGGGGAGGCGCATCTGGCCGCCACCCGATCCATGCAGCAGACCGGCAAGCGCGAAGGGGAAACCCTGGTCGACATGGGAGTATTGACCCCCAAACGGCTGTTCGAGGTGCTCAAGATTCAGGTGGAGGAGATCATCCTCTCCATCTTTCTTTGGGACAAGGGCAAGTACCAGTTCATGCCGGGGCGCATCCCCGGACACATCGTGCCGTTGCCGATCCGCATGGACCAACTCCTGCCGCGCGCCCTCGACATGCTGAGCGGCCACCGGCCGTAACGCCCCCTCGGTTTTTTTGGGTGGGCCGAACGGCCCCGGTGGCGCCTCAGCTTTCCGCCGGCGGTTCCTGCGGTGCGGGGGGAGGCATATTCTCCGGGCGCACCCGACGGGTGTCGGTCCGCATATCCAGCACCCCCAGTACGGTAAGCAGCAAAACCAGAACCGGCTGAATCAGCAGAACCGCATAAAATGCCACCTGCAGCGCCGGATGGATGTCGCGCTCCGCGAACTGCCAGGCCACCACCGCCCACCCCTGGAGCGCATACACCAGCACCAGTACCCCCAGCACGTTGCCCCCGACAACCAGCGCCTCCAGCGGAACCGAAATCCCCATCGCTCCCAGAGCGACCGGCACCCCCGCTGCAATCAGCACCCACACCCAGCCGTCCGGCAGGTACCACTCCAGCAGGGGCGGCAGATCCCCCACCACCGGATGGGGGTTCCGGGTAAAGAAGTTGCGCACGATCAACAGGGAGGCCGCGCCCAGCATGATGCCGGTCCACATGAACGTAATCGGCGCGAACAGGTACAGGGTGCGGGCGATTTCCGCCGCGTTTTCCCGCAGCATCGCTAACGCCGGGTCACCGGGCTTGACAGTCTGATACTGGGCGATAATGCCGTCAACAAAGCCACCGCTCCACGCCTTCATGCCGCCGGGAACGGCGACCTCGAACGCCCCCAGGGTGGCCCCGGTCACCAGCACGGCAATGCCGCCCACCACCAGTTCCGGCCGCCAGCGGAAGGCCATGCCGCGCGCAATCAGGAGGGCGGGCACCGCCGCCGAAACCAGAAAAGCGGCCGCCGACCCACCGCCGCCAAGCAGCCATTGGAAGGCCGCACCGGCCGCCACCGCCCCCAGCAGCACCGGTTCGCCACGCCGCAGGCACAGCACCGCGAGGGGGGCCGGGGCGAACAGCGCCAACGGCATCCCCACCGGCCACAGCACGCGCACGGCGGAAAACAGCAGCAGAGAAAGAAAAAGGGACGCGGCCGCTTCCAGCCACGTCCCTTGCATTTCCTGTCCGCCGGATGAAGAAACCGGCTCGCTCAGACCGGCAACTCCTTGAACGCGATCAGGGCGATGTTACGCGCCTGCTTGATCGCGGTGGTCAGCTGCCGCTGGTGCGGCGCGCAGGTTCCGGAAACCCGGCTGGGGATGATTTTGCCCCGCTCGGTGATGAAGCGGCGCACGGTCGCCACGTCCTTGTAGTCGATATGCTCCACCTTGTCCACGCAAAAGCGGCATACCCGCTTGCGCATTGCACTTCCACGCATCATGGCTGATTTTCCTATTCCTCGAAATTCGTTAAACGCTTAGAAACCCGGATCCCGGGACGCAGCACCCGCTAGAACGGGATGTCATCGTCGGTAAAGTCCGGCGGCCCGAAGTCGGACCCGCCTCCGTTACCCGCGCCACCCATACCGCCCGGGGAACCCTGGGCAGCCGCATTACCGCCATAGGAACGACCCGAATCCTCACCGGCGGCCATGGTCTCCTGGCGACGGGGCATGAAGCGCACGCTCTGGGCCACCACCTCGTGCTTGCTGCGCTTGGTGCCGTCCTCGGCCTCCCAGCGGCGCTGGGACAGGCGTCCGTCGACAATCACGCCACCACCCCGGGTGAGGTACTGGCTGCACGACTCGGCCTGCTTGCCGAACACCACCACGTCCACGTAGCAGACGTCCTCGCGGGTTTCCTCGCCCTGCCGGTAGCGGTGGTTGATCGCCAGCGGCAGGGAAGCCACCGCGTTGCCGTTGGGGGTATAGCGGAGTTCCGGATCGCGCGTCAGGTTGCCGATCAGGATCACCTTGTTGAAGCTGGTCATCGCCTACTCTCCGGTTGCGGCGGCAGCGGGCTCTTTGTCGGCCGTGGGTTCGGCCTTGTCTTCGGTAGCCGCGGACGCCTTCGCCTCGGTTTCCCCGGCGCCCGAATTGGCGCCAGCGGTGGCCGGATCTTCCTTGAGCCGGATGGTCAGGAACTTGAGGTAGGCCTCGTCCAGGCGGAACAGACGCTCCATCTCCGACAGCACCTCGGGGGTAGCCACGTAGCGGACCAGCTGATAGTTGCCCTTGGACTGCTTGGCGATGTCGTACGCCAGCCGCTTGTTACCCCAGTTCTCGCGGTAGTAGATGCGCCCGCCGTTATCGGTGATGCGTTTCTCCACCTCGCCCTTGGCGGTGTCGCCGCCCTCACCCGCTTCCGGGTGAATGATGTACAGGGTTTCGTAGCAATGCATGCGCGCCTCCTGGTCTGTATGGCCCCGGCCGCGCAAGGCCGGAGCGAGGTTGATAAAAAAGGAAGCGTAGTATACGGATTCTTTCCCAACCACGCAATCGGAACCCCTCCCGGCATGCGGGTCGCCGTGGTATAAAAAACCGGAATGCCGGCGCGAGCCCGGCCCTTTGGCAACCGGATCCAGGGAGGGAAAACATGAAAACCGTTGGTGTGGTGCTTTCCGGGTGCGGGGTGTATGACGGCACGGAGATTCACGAAGCGGTGATCACCCTGCTCGCGCTGGACCGGGCCGGCGCCCGCGCCGTGTGCATGGCTCCGGATGTGGATCAGACCCACGTCATCGACCACCGCACCGGCCAGGAGATGCCGGGCGCGCGCAACGTGCTGGTGGAGGCGGCGCGCATCTGCCGGGGCGACATCCGCGACATCCGCGACGTAAAGTCCGCCGAACTGGATGCGCTGATCTTTCCCGGCGGCTTTGGCGCGGCCAAAAATCTGTCGTCTTTCGCCTTTCAGGGGGCGGATTGCACGGTGCATGGAGAGGTCACCCGGCTGACCCGGGACATCCATCAGGCCGGTAAGCCCATCGGCACCATGTGCATCGCCCCCGCGGTGGTGGCGCGCATCTTCGGCGGCGAGATCCGCCTCGACCTTACCGTGGGCTCCGACGCCGACGAGGCGGCCGTGGCCATTGGACGGATGGGCGGCCACCATGTGGACACACCGGTCACCGATATCGTGGTGGATGCCGCCAACAAGGTGGTTTCCACCCCTGCCTACATGTGCGCCCGCAGCATCTCCGAAGCGGCCACCGGCATCGAAAAACTGGTGGGCAGGGTGCTCGAGATGACATAAAAAAGGCCCCCGGATCACCGGGGGCCTTTTTTTAAAAGCCGTAATCCGAAGGCGGCGTCAGGTGACGTCCATCGCCTCCTGGGCTTCCTGCTCAGTCTTGCACTCGATGCACAGGGTGGTTACCGGACGCGCCTTGAGGCGCTCCATAGCGATGTCCTCGCCGCATTCCTCGCAGGATCCGTAGTTGCCGTTGGCAATCCGCTCCAGGGCACCCTCGATCTTCACCAGCAGCTTCTGCTCGCGGCCACGCATGCGGATGTTCAGGTTCTGGTCCTGCTCCGCGGTGGCCTGATCGCTCATGTCGGGAAAGTTCGTGCCTTCGGTGCCCATGGCGCCGGTGGTGATGATCTCCTCGGTCAGCGCCAGAATATCGTCGCGCTGCTTCTCGAGAATCTCACGAACCTCGCTAAAGTCTCTCGTTCCGCTTCCAGCCATTCCGAAACACCCCATAATGTGGCAATACATCACCGCCCTGAAACACAGGCGGCACCCGGCCAACTTCAGAACGCAGGATGGTAATCCACACCCCACCAAAAAGTCAACACCGGCCCCGGCATCCGGCACCAAATCCCTTGACAAGCCACCCCCTATTCCGTTAGAAATAACGGCCCTGCCGATAGGGGGGTTTGAACCGGGGCGTGGCGCAGTCAGGTAGCGCACCTGCTTTGGGAGCAGGGTGTCGGAGGTTCAAATCCTCTCGCCCCGACCACCCCTGCCCTTGCCGCCGGGGTTGGAGGGCCGGAAGGCCGGACCGCGGGCGAAGCACTTGAGTCTGCGCCTGTAGCTCAGATGGATAGAGCAGCGGCCTTCTAAGCCGCCGGTCAGAGGTTCGAATCCTCTCAGGCGCGCCACCTCCCGCCACGGGAGACCGGCGAACGGCACGGAGGGAAATAATTTATGGTGGGCGTAGCTCAGTTGGTAGAGCCCCGGATTGTGATTCCGGTGGTCGCGGGTTCAAGCCCCGTCGCTCACCCCATTAAACAAAAGGGGATCGCGAAACGCGCGGTCCCCTTTTGTTTTTCCGTAAGTCCGCAATAAGTCCAACGGAAGGAATTCCGGCTCCTTCTGACATCCCTCTGGACTTCCCCCGATTCTGTAGACACCTTGATGCGTAGATGGGCGAAGCAAGAGGCCCCTGCTGGTTCACCCCGGACGGGGGCCTTTTCTGTGCCTCCCCTTCGCGCGCGCGTAGCGGTCAGGAAACCACGCTTCCGGCAAATAGTCCGTCTCCAGACTCATGCCCGGTCGGATCTTCACCTTCGCGATGGTCTTCACTATTTCAGGTTCCGCATTCACGTGCTCTCCCCTGTCGAATAGACGGGCGCCGTGCTACTCTGTCTGGCATCGATCTCAACAACTTGTTGTCGGGTATCAGATGGGGGCCGACTATAGAAGGCCTGTAGATCACGGGCCGGAGTGTTTCCACGATGGCGCAGGACCCCTTCCCATTTGCCGGTCATCTCGCGAAGTTGACAAGGCCAAAAGCAAAAAATGTGTTTCTGAGGGAATCTCTCTTCTCGCAGCTGGATTTGGCGGTGGATGGGTCTTCGGTTTGGATTAGCGGACCCGCCGGAATGGGCAAGACAACGCTTGTTTCCAGCTATCTGGAAAGCCGGAAGCGAAACCACATCTGGTTCCGCCTGGATGAAGCGGACATTGACCCGGCGACGTTTTTCTACTACCTGCGGATTGCGGCCGAAAAGCAGTCCCCCGGACTGGCGAAGAGCCTTCCGTTGCTCACTCCGGAGTACCTGCCGGGACTGACCACCTTCGCTCGGCAATTCTTCCGGACGATGTTCGACCGCGCCCCCCCCCCCTTCCTGGTCGTCCTGGACGATTTTCAGAACCTGCCAGCGAACAGCAT
>Ga0224496_10000254_pt1 | contig 38481 bp, 32 predicted proteins | sample SF_Jul11_sed_USG_2_FD_168127 | JGI IMG/M metagenome (GOLD analysis project Ga0224496, IMG submission 168127) | Sediment microbial communities from San Francisco Bay, California, United States - SF_Jul11_sed_USGS_8_1 | ecosystem: Environmental > Aquatic > Marine > Sediment | place: USA...
CAACAATAGGGCACTGATGTATTGAGAGCTTTGATCGCCTGGTATTTTGACAAGCCCCCCCTTGAGGCGTTTCCCCTGAATCATGACCGGTGGGCAACCGGTGTGATCGATATCCTCGACCTGTCCGCCCATGGAGTTAAGCGCCTCAATCAGGTCACGGATGGGTCTTTTTCGCATCCGCTCATTGCCGTTGAGAATATAACTTCCCTTGCCGAGGGTTAAGGCCGCGGTTAGGAATCGGGCGGCGGTTCCGGCGTTTTCGATATAGAGTTCGGTATTCAGTTTTTTGAATTCGCCACCGCAACCACTTATTTCATGAACATCCTTCTTTTTAACGATGTTGGAGCCAAGCTGGTTTAAGACCTGAGTCATAAAACGGGTGTCATCAGAATTCAAAAGTCCGGAGATATGGCATTTGCCCGAAGCGATGGAGGCCATCAATAAAACACGGTTCGAGATGCTTTTGGAACCGGGAATTCGGATTTCGCCCTTGATGGGGCCGGATCGGGGTATTGTGATTGAGCTTGGGATCTGCATTCTTCAGTTGAAATGATTGATTGGCGATGGGTAAATTCTGATGGAATTCCTAAAAAGAGTAAAGCCTTAAAGAGAAATCCAGGGAGATGGTTATTTGGATGGTTTTGATCGTACCAGAATATCGGTTTCGGCGAATTTGGCCTGGATTCCGACAGCTAGCTGTTTTCGGTTTAAAGGACTTGAGGTATGAGACAGGACCAGTTTTTTTGAAGGGTCGTTGATGAAATCGGTTGCCTCGCCATGGATAGGGGCTCCTCCGACATCGGACTTTTTGAGATCAAGAGGCATTTTATAGATTTCAACCAGTTTTTTATATTGGCTTTCCAGGATACCATTGGAGGAGAAGTCCTCAACAATCATCTTCTTTAATGATTTCAAGGCTGTTATGTCTGAAAAATGCCCGTAAGTCTTATAACCGTCATTATCCATTGCCCTGAAGATCAAGATTGTCGTATCGGTTGGATGGGGCGATAAGATGGGCTTGATTTCGAGGTCGCCATAGTGATTCCAGTCACCCAGCATGAGTTCATGGTAGGTGAAAAAATCACTCAGTTCCTCTTCGGGAATGCTTGTGAGAGCCGCGAGTTTTAGCAAGACGGTCTTATAGACGACACGAGTCGCGAAAATCTTGATTTTGTACTTCTTGTTGATAATTGAACATAGACCGGCGAAATGATCGTCATGGACATGGGTAAAAAAGATACCGCCCAGATTTTCAGGTTGAAGATCAAAAGCTTCAAGAGTGGTTCGGATTTGCGGGCCAGTATCAATTAAAAAGGCTTTCCCGTCGTAGACCACAATACTTCCCAGACAAGGCCGATTCGGATCCCAACCATCTCCTTCGCCCGTATGAATAACGGCAAATAAAGCCTCCGGTATCTTCGCAGGGGGAAGTTTATAGGAAGTTTTATAGGATTCACCTTTTTTTAAGTTCAAGTCGACTTCAATGGAATCGCCTTTATAACTAAGAGTAAATCGGTTTAAAGCCGTCCTTTTGATATAAAACCCGGAGTGAATTTCAATCTCTTGATCTTCAAGAGGGATGCAGTCTAAGAGTTGATCGGTCCTTAAAAAATCTCCAAAGGCGAAGTTGAGCTTGTAGCTGATATTTTCTTTCGCGAACTGGGCTGTTTCTCCCAACTGGGTGTATTCTTCCTCTGAAACCAAACCGAAATTACCCCTGTAAAAGTAATCCATTTGAGCCTTAAGTTGCTCGGTTTTTCCAATTAAAATGGGTTTCTGATTGGTGTTGTTTGGATGGTTGGGGATGATCATGCCCTGTTTATAAAGCATGTGCAAAAGAGGAAATTCGCTTAAATTTGAGAGCATTTCATTTTGAAATAGCTGATCTGATAGAAGAACAGCATTGGGACCACTCTCAAAAGTCCGCCCATCCTTTTGCGTCAGGGGCAACAAACTTTGCTGACTTAAGTGTTTAACAATATCAGCAGGGCATGCGCATAGAAGCTTGATATCAATCTCTGGAACTTCAACCCAGTAGACTGCCGGTTGAACAAGTTTTTTTGTTATGAGGCCCATTTGATAAAAAAATAATTAATTTTAAAATTAAATATCATAGTTCGGTCAGCTAATTAATCTTTGCTATTGCTAGCCATAGGATTTGCGTTGATGCATTTTTGATGCTAGGTTCTAATTAATGTGGAAATTTATTAATATTACTATGATAATAACATAGTCACTATAATTTGTTTTTCAGGTACGCGTCAATCTTATCGTCAATCGCCAGAGTCGTCTGACTAAATATTTTTACGTTTTTTTGATGAACCCAATCAAAAAAAGAATTGATGACATAGCTGTACATAGGATCGATTAGGATATTGACATCCATACCGAGGGTCGAGTGAGCAAAATTGATGATGTTATGAAAATCGTCTCTTGGTATGCCGATCAGTTTGACGATCTGGCCCAGCATGATCTTTTCTTCGTCCATAATAACCCCATCCACTACCGCCATCGCGATTAGGTCGAGAAAGAAACTGTAGTGAAGCTTTTTGCTTTTGATTTCGTTAAATATGGCTTCAATTTGCGCATCATTGTAGTCTTGCGTTTTAATGATGCGCTCCTTATGTTTTTCATTGAGTCCAAAATTACCAATCATTTTTTCCAGCAATTCCACTTCGTTTTTATCGAGTTTATTGTCGATTCTAGCCATGTGGCTGATTAAAGACAAATAATTGACTCTGGTTTTGACGCTGGTTCTGCAAATATTTGGAAGTCTCATTTCACGGTCACTTAACAGTTTGAATTAAAAAGAATTTAAATACTTTTGACGCCTGTTGACTTTTATTCTTTTCTTTTTGTAGTACAATGATTTAAAAAAAGATGCTATCAAAAACTTTATATCGAATCCGTTGTCAGAAAGATTCTACGGATTCAACTTCAAGCAAATCATAAAATAAATATCTCATATTATCCCAGGCTCTAATGACCTTTACCCTAAAAACCCTATCCCAGGAATTGGGAGCTGAATTTAATGGCAATGAAAAACTGGTCATTGACCATGCCTGCGGAATGGATAACCTGTCTGAGGGGGGGCTTGCCTACATTGCCAACCCTAAGGAATTATCCAGCTTGCCTACACCCGAGGGTGTCTTTGACTCTCGAGAGAAATCACTTGAAGCGTCGAGCGATGCATCCACCGTGGCTTTTATTGTGCCTAAAAGCACAAAATATACTCATCACAACGTCATCTTCGCGGATGATCCGCTGGAAATGCATGTCAGAGCAACACTGCTGATTCATACCCCGCATAAAGTAAAGCCTCATGTTGATTCCAGAGCCATTATTGGGAAAAAGGTAAAATTGGGAAAGCAAGTAATGATCCACGCTGGCGCGGTCATCTATGACGAGGTATCCATCGGGGATCATAGCGTGATTCATGCGGGAGTTGTCGTTATGCGGCAGGCCGAAATCGGGAGCGACTGCGTTCTTTTTCCAAATGTAACGCTGGCTGAGCGTACCAAGATCGGAAACCGCGTTGTGATTCATCCGTCTAGCGTGATAGGCTCTGACGGTTTCGGGTTTTATCAAAGGGACAAACTCAATAAAAAAATTCCTCAAATCGGGAGGGTTCTGATCGAAGACGATGTAGAAATTGGTTCGTGCTGCGCGATCGATCGGGCTCGATTCAGTGAAACCATTATCAAAAGTGGCTGCAAACTGGACAACCTGATCCACATCGCGCATAACGTGGAGTTAGGAGAGAATTCACTGATTGCGGCACAGTCTGGCATCGCGGGAAGCACAAAAACGGGAAACCATTTGATGATGGGGGGACAATCGGGGATTCGAGATAATCTAGAGATCGGAAGCCACGTCACCCTACTGGCGAGAACCTTGATATCCTCTAAAACGAGAGATGAGGAGACCGTGGCCGGAATGCCTTCCAGGCCTATTGCTCAGTGGAGAGAAATCCAAGCTAAAATCAACAGTCTAAAGAGTCTCTACGATAAGGTTCACCAAATTGAACAAGCCCTTAAACAAAAAGGGCTTATCGATTAGCGGTTATCATAGGACTGGATTTATGCGGGTTTTCCTACCTATTTAGAAGCCTGAATTAATTTTCCAATTCAGACAAAAACGCTTTTTGTTCTTGATAATCGCTATTTTCAATCCCAATCAAACTCTGAAGGACTCTCCAGTTCTTTCTCCGTTCAATAGCAAAAAGCGCCATATGTCGGCTGATTCCAACCGGTTTCATCAGATCGCCCTTCTCAACCAGGATATAGACACCTTTCACAGGAATATAGGCCCGATGTTTAGGATTTAAGAAACTACGGTTGGTAATATCGTTTTGAGTTGTCCTTTTTAAGATTTCATCGAGATGAGTAAGATTTTTCTCCTCCCCCTTGGCGATCTTAAAGAAATGTTTTCTGAAGCGGGCCTCTGTGGTGGCCCAATGTGCGACTGTATAGTTATATTTATCCTTGGTACCGGGGATGGTTTTCCGCATCCAGTCGTTTTTAAGGTTTGGATTTCCCTTCAAGGAAAGACTTAAACGGAAGTCTTCACCCAAAGAGGGATTAAAGACGAATTCAGGCATCCCCCTGGAATCGCGGATCAATTTCGCCTGTTCGGTCGATTTGTCATCTGGTACGCCATGTTCCGGCTGACAGGTACTAAAGGCCTGAATATAGGCGGTTCCGCGGTACAAAAGCCCATCAAGGATAGTGCGGAACAGATTTGCGGCATTGGCCATGGATACCTGCCCCACAAAAGGACTCCCGTGACCATACAACAAGGTTCCGGCAACCTCTTTTCTTTCGGTGAGTTTCCCTTCCGTTGCGGCTCCAGCCTGGTTCATGTCGAATCCACCGGGCATGACAGAACTATCGGAGTTTTGCCCTCCAGTATTGGAGTAGACTTGGGTATCCAGCATTAAAACCTTCATGTTGGGTCGGTTTTGCAAGACGACCTTGGATAAGTTCTGGTAACCTATATCCCCGATCGCGCCGTCTCCCCCGACAGCCCAGACCTTGGGAAGCTCAGTAATCTCAAGGTCGGTCATGTGAGCGTCGCTAAAATGGGTGTAGGTGAAATAATCCTCAGCCGTATAGGAATCGCCGTCTACATTCAGGATAAAATCGGTGAGTCTTTCGGGGATGACCGAGCGTTTGCCGTGATCGATGATGATCGATTCGCTCCAAAGCCATCCAATGGTCGGACTATCCTGAAAAAGAGAGTTCATCCATGGATATTGATGCGGATTGTTAGGATGGGTCGATCCGTAAACGCTGTTGCATCCCGTGCTGGAGGTCATCATCATAACGGACATTCCGTTTGAGTATCGCTCGTCGACAGCTCTTAGATCCCGATGGTTAAAGGCATCTTGTCTTAATACCAGATTCAGGGCATTGATCAGGTCCTTATCGGAGCCCTTAAAATTCTCATCCATGTATTTGACGCTGGCTTGGTCGTTTTCCGAACCCAATCCCAAAATAAGATGCTTAACAGATCTGCTCCAGTAGAGATAAGAATCGGGATCTTTCTTCTTTAGACTTTCGAGATTTTTTAGTCCGTTTTCTACGAGCTGAACGGCCTTTTTGTTGAGCCGCTCCGACTTTGCATGATAAAGGGGTCTCATATAGGCTTCGGTTAATCCCGAAACGGCCTTAAGGACGGTTTTTTCACCACAGCCCGCGCAAGCACCATCCCCGGAGACCAGAGCGTCATAATAGCTACGTACCATGAGATGGTTCTGGAGAACCGCGGCTTTGCTTTCAATGGGTTTGTCCGCGTTAAATTTACCCAGGTATTTTTGGGTTGTCTCAGGCATCAGGTCCATAAACTGGATGGAAGTGTGATTCTCACCGTTGATTTCCTCGGTCTCCAATACCATCTTCAAGGCGTTGTGTTCACCGCATTCAAGCACGCATTCCCCGCAACCCTTGCAAAGATCACTGATCATGATGCTGAAGACTCCGCCTGTGCCTTTTTCTTTTTTCTCGGGAATCTCGAAGATGGGACGAACCTTGGCGTATGAAACGGGATAGATGCTTAAAATCGCACGCAATTCCTTTTTAGAGGATTCATAAGCCCGATTGTCTTTGATGGTTGGTTTTTTTGAGACAGCCAGTTCAAGATGCTTTTCGAAAATATCCACAAAAGCTGGCGGCGCATTTTTCTTATCCTGCGCTATTTCGAGCATCTCGACCCGTAAGGTATCATCGATTTCAGGAATGAGTGCCAGCAGGTCTTTTTTTATTGTATCATCTGAAACATAATGCTTAACGGCAGTCTCGATTACCGTGGAGATATCCTGTGCGGTATTGGGTAGTGCCGTATCAGGACATGAAACGATGCAATCCATGCATTGCGTGCAATTTTCAGGAAAATATTTAGGTACTTTGCGTCTGGAAACGTACTTGCTGTTGGTCGCGGCCGTCGCGGCGGCCATGATCCCGGTCGAAGCAAGCGCGGATGATGGCTGATTGTAGCCATAACCGGCTCTAAACTCGGAATTATATTTCTCGAGTGTTTGCATGGGCGCTTTTTGAGGCTGCTCTTTTTGCTGATGGGTTAAAAGGTCGAACCTGCCAGCCCCTGTGACCGGCATAATCGTTTCACCTCTCATGCTGGACGTGTCTGGCGCGTCAACTTTTCCGGGAGTGGCTTCCCATACCATTTCAAAGCCTTTTTTCATGACCGTCATGTTAGACTGAACGACATCATTTCCAAAACGGCTGAATTTTTTATCGTATTGTGCCTCGACCGTTTTCAAAAATTCATCATCTGGGATATTGTTGTCCTTTAAAAAACGGCCGACCTTAAAAAATGCACCTAAAAACGAGTTTCCTTGCATTCTAAACTGCAAGTCACCCCTGTCGGTCGCGTCGGTGGCAATTTTAAAACCCTCGAGCCCGTAAAGGCGTATATTTTTATCCAGGATCTCCTGGCGGTGTTCTCTTGGGATTCTTTTCCAGAATCCCTCAGAGGTCGTCTCATTGCTCTCGATGATTAAGGCGCCCCCTTCATTAAGACCCGCGAGTGGATTGGTATGGGTAAATGCCTTTGGATCACAGCACAGCACAACGTCTACATGACGAAGGTCACAATTAACCCTGATTCTCTCAGGAGCGACAACCAGGAAGTAACTGGTTGGGGCGCCTTTTTTCTCGGAACCGTATTTGGGATTGGCGCTGATATGGTTTACCTCGGCGTAATTACCATCCTCATCTTTACAGTCATCGCGGACAGCAATGTAAGAGCTTAACTCGCCCAGGATTTCGCCCAGGTTTTTACCCGTGGTGATGGCTCCCCATCCCCCAATCGAGTGAAACCTGATGGCGATTGATTGATCAGGTAGAAGACTCGGGGTTTCATCTGATTCAACAGCATAGGGGTGATCCACACCTATATAGACGAAGCTGACACCATCAGAGGCTTTTTTGCCGTCCTTGCGGGCAATCTTACCTGTAACGAATTCATAAGCGCCCAAGACACCCTCGGGTCTGAAATCCCTGGAACCAAGACCATAGACGCCTGAAAAAATTCTGGGGAGTTCTTCACAGGAAAGTTTGGGTAAATGGGCAAAGGCATTGGTATCTGAGTTGTTGTGCGCTTTTGAAAGAGCGGTTCTTATATCCCTGGCCAGCGGATTGTCCCCTGATGTCTGATCATCCATTCTCTCAAGCACGATCACATTTTTTCTTCCCCTTAAAGCTTCGATAATGGCTTTTTCAGGAAAGGGTCTGATGACATTGATATGAATGACGCCGACTTCTTCATTTCTGGTTTGCTTGATGTAATCGACTGCGGCTTCAATATTCTCGGCGGATGATCCGAGCGATATAAAGATAGTGTCGGCTTTCTCACAGTTATATTGAGAAATCAGACCGTAGTACCGACCCGTCAGGTCGCCAAAATCCTGGTAAGCTTTTTCAAAAAATCCTAAAATTGGTTCTACGAAATTATTTCTTCTTGCGATAACCCCGTTCATGTAATGCTCCTGGTTTTGAACCGGGCCCATTAATATCGGATTTTTCAGGTCAATGCATTCAGGCACTCTTCGGCGTGTTTTGCCGAATAGCTCTCTCTGAGCGTCTGTTGGGCATTCGATTATATCGTCCGGTCTTCCAAGAAATTCCCGAATTAGACCTTCATCCGGCAACAAAAAAGTTCTTTCCAGGTGAGAGGTCAAAAAACCGTCCTGGACGTTGATGCCTGGGTTCAAGGCGAGTTCGTTGACCCGTCTTAAAATTAATGCCTGATCTGAAGCCTGTTGAGCGTCCTTGGAAAAAAGCATGCTCCATCCGGTGTCGAGTAGCGTGTAAACGTCATCATGGCCGCAGTGGACGTTCAAGGCTGATTTCGTCAAGGCCCTGGCCGCAATCTGGACGACCATGGTACTGAGCTTCGCGGGGGCGTGATAGTAGGGTTCAAGACCGTAGACGACACCTTGACCGGAAGTGAAATTAACCACCCGCTTACCCGTGATGGAGATAGCGATGGCACCAGATTGAGCCGCGTGCTCCCCTTCGGCCTCTATGGCTATTTTTGAGTCGCCAAAGACGTTCAATTCGCCGTTCGCGAAAGAAAGTTGGAAATTTTCACCCATTTCGGTTGACGGGGTAATCGGATAAAATACTCCCGCTTCGGCCAATCTCGCTTCAGTATAGTAGCTGACTAACTGGTTTCCGTTGGTTGTGATTCTTTTACCTGGATATTTCGGTTTTTTCTTGATTTCCTGGCTCATTATGGCTTCCTAGATCGGTTTGGTTTTTATAATGGTCTATACTGCCTACCAAATAAATTAACGATTTTGTTTTATGCCGTAAAGGGTTAAATCAATATTATTTAACAATCTACGGCATTTGACTTACGTATTTAATGATAAATGAAATTAAGCAATGGGAACTAAATTTGGGCTTTATGTCCAGCCTTTTTAAAAGCAAATGGCTAAAGGAGGTTTAAAGTGAAATGGGAATTTATCATGTTCTAAACGAAGTCCCGAAAAAATTTGAAAAGAATCGGATCGCTCACCTTTGCTTATTGGCCTGATATTGAGAATCGATAAAATATAAATCTCAAAAATTACCTGACAAAAACGGGTTTCTTCGGCGAAGTCGCAACAAAACATCACGTCATTTTCAAGGCAACGAATGCAGTTCGATAAGGGTGATTCTTCTTTAAACCAGAAACAACTTTAAAGAAACTTATCAAATAGATCAACTTCCGCAACGGATAAATATTATCTTTTGGTAAAAAGGACTACTTTGGGTGGTAAAGCGAATTGGGTATCTTATTGAAACAAGACAACTTTTGATGCCCAGTCAAGGAGAGGCACCCAGTAGATACCAAAGAAGACCAAAGGCACCGCGCAACTGGCAACAAAAGCGATGGTAGCGGGTTTGCCTTTAAACTCGATTTCGGGCGTGATATCTTTATCTATGATCATTACCTTAAGTACATAAACGTAGTAATAAAGTGACACCACGGAGTTGATGCCGGCGACGATAGCCAATAGAAACATCTCTTTCTCGATAACCACTTTGAAAAGGTACAGCTTGCCGATAAAACCGGCAAAAGGAGGAATCCCCGCGAGACTGAACATGCAAACCGCCAAAGATACTACCAACAGGGGCTTTTTATAAATCATCCCCTTGTAACTGTCGATTTGGAAGTTGGTGCCTTTAGAAAGGTAGATGATGGCCATAAAAGCCCCGAGGTTCATCAAAAGGTAAATCGGGATGTAAAAAAAGACCACCTGCCTTCCGGCGTCGTTCATCACGGCAACCCCCATCAGCAAAAAGCCCGCATGAGAAATGGAAGAATAGGCCAAAAGTCTCTTGATGTCGGTTTGTTTTAGGGCCGCGAAATTTCCCAGGGTCATCGTGAGCATCGCGACAATGGATATGAATACCCCCATCTGTTCGGATTGTTCCGGAAGCAAAACGGCAAAAAACCGCATTAATAGAGCCAGTCCCGCAACCTTTGGGGCGCAGGATAAAAAGGCGGTTATGGGAGTCGGAGCCGCTTGATAGGCGTCTGGTGTCCAGAAATGAAAGGGTACAGCTGAAATCTTAAATGCGATTCCTCCCAGGGTCATGAAAATCGCCAAAAAGTAGATGGGGCTTCCTAAAATATGGTACCCGGAAAGCCCATTCCAAAGACCTTCAAAGGTTAAAGACCCGGTCAACCCAAAAAGAAAAGACATTCCATAAAGCATGATCCCGGTGGCAAACGAGCCGAAAAGAACGTACTTGAGAGCTGCTTCTTTCGAGGCCGGGTTTTTCTTATTCATGGCCACCAGAAGATATGACGGCAGTGAAACCAGCTCGATTCCCACGACCGTCATCAACAAGTGCTTGGATGAAACCATGAACATCATCCCCAGGCAGATGGTCGAGAGTAAACCGTAGTTTTCCCACCGAAGATCGCTGTCGATTTCTTCGCTGTTGGACATCATCAGGACCGTAGACAATATAACCAGAAAAAACAATTGGTTATAAAGGCGGCTAAAGGAGTCGATCTGGATCATGTTGAAAAACAGAACCTGGGAACCGCTACCCGCTCCTTCCATCATAAAGGCGATGCACAAGATAAAGATGAAAAAAACGGTAACCGGCAATCGGCTGATTTTCGGAACGGCCTTGCCCACAAAAAAGATTAAAATTGAAATTCCGATCAGGACATAAGCCGGAATAAAATTCAAATAGGGCAGTGTGTTAACCATAGTGCTTCTTGGTCTGTAAATAACGATAAAAGTTGATATAAGCGTGAATTATTTTACAAAAATACTACTGTAATGATTTAGCGACACTTCAAAAAACTCAATGAGGGTATTAGGGAAAATCCCCAGGAAAACCACAATGATGACCAAAGGAACCACGCTAAAGAGTTCCACTCGGTTGATCTCCAGTAAATCTTTGTATTTCTCGTTGACCGGTCCAAAAAAGATCCGTTGGTAAGCATAAAGCATGTACCCCGCGCCGAAGATGATTCCCAAACCTGAAAGGATGGTTGGAACCTGATAAACCTTGAAAGACCCCGTTAGAATCAAAAGTTCGGAGATAAACCCGCTTAAACCCGGCAAACCGATGGCGGCCATATAGGCGATACTGGTGATTGTTGCGTATACAGGGGTAACCGAGGCGATGCCACCAAAGCCATCGATATTACGGTGATGAGCCCGATCATAAATCACTCCAACCAAAAGGAAAAGCATCGCGGTGATGGTTCCGTGGTTAAACATCTGCAACACGGCGCCGTTGACCCCCTGGGGCGTGGCGGCGGCGAGTCCCAGGAGGACAAAGCCCATGTGACTGATCGAGGAATAGGCAACCATCTTTTTTAAGTCTCTCTGTGCCAGGGCGCAAAGGGCACCGTAGATGATATTTATCACCGCGAGGGCAACCAGAAAATCCCTGAACCATTCGAAGGTCTCCGGGAAAAGAGGAAAGTTTAGCCGTAAAAAGCCATATGTTCCCATCTTTAAGAGAACACCGGCCAGGATGACTGAAATGGCGGTCGGTGCCTCGACGTGAGCGTCTGGAAGCCAAGTATGAAACGGGAAGATGGGAACCTTGATGGCAAAGCCGATAAAAAGGGCAATGAAGATGACTTTAACAAACTCCATTCCGAAAATCAGCGGTCCGTTAAAAGTTCCGCCAGCTTGAACCCTTTGGAGCATCTCGATCATATTGAAGGTGGAATCGCCAGGCGCAAAATACCACATTCCCAAAATCGCCAAAAGCATTCCGATACTTCCAAGCAGGGTATACAAAAAGAACTTGATGGCGGCGTAAACTCTTCTTGGTCCACCCCAAACTCCGATTAGGAAGTACATCGGAAAGAGCATGACCTCCCAGAAAAGATAAAACAAGATCAGATCCAAAGCCATGAAAACTCCCAGCATCGCTGACTGCAAAAGGAGAAACATGGAAAAGTAGCCTCTTTCGTACTTATTGATGTTCCAGGACGCCAGGACGGCCACAACGCCGATAATCAATGTCAAGAGAATCATGGAAATGGATATGCCATCCACACCTAAAAGATAATCCACACCCAGACTGGGTATCCATTGGAATTGTTCAATAAATTGAAATTCCGATAATTTCGTTACGCCTTTTAATGATTTATCGTATTCCAGAAAAAGAGGTATCGCGACTATAAAATCGATAATGGTCGCAACCAAGGCCACCCATTTTCCCTTTTCTCTGGGTAAAAAGAAGAGTATCGGAACCCCAAGCAGGGGAATAAAGATTATCCACGATAAAATATGACTCATTTAAACCTCGGTTTTCTTGATATTAATTTTTAATTTATCGTTGCCTGAAAGCCTATCTAAATAAAATAAAACACTAAAAGTACGATGAATCCGATTCCAACCAACAAAGAAGCTCCGACCAGTGACTGTATTTTTCCGGATTGAAGGCGACTAAATCCCTGACCACTAAACTGGCTTAGCCAGCCTGTTCCGTTGACGCAGCCGTCCACGATCTGATTATCGAAAACAGCGCTGATCTTCGCGATCCATTTTCCGAAAAATCCCGCGAAATTAACGATTCCGTCAATCACCTTCTGGTCATGAAGACTACAAATCTGAAAGATCGCCTTGATCGGCGTGATGATGACGATTTCATATAATTCATCAATATAATATTTGTCGGACAGTAGCTGAAAGAGTTTTTTCGCCCATATGAAAGACATAATGATTTGTCTGGTCTTTGGGCTCAAGTAGTAAAAGAAAAACGCGATCAGTCCCGTAAAGATCGTCCATAAAACCGATAAAATCATGAGGGTCCATTCCAGTTGCGTGTGATCCTCTTCGACGCTTAATGACTCGTCTGTCATGGTAGAACTCACATGGGTATCGATTAAAGACGACGTTTCGATCAGTTTAGACGGTGCGATCTCAAGGTCCTGAACCACCGGACTGAGATAATCGGTAAAACCACTATGACCACCCAGGAAATGGGGTATGTTCAAAAAGCCCAAAACCAAGGCTAAAAAAGCTAAGATGGCAATCGGAACGACCGTTCTTTTAGGCTGTTCTTTCACATGATCCCAGGTATGCTTATCACAGCGACTCTCCCCAAAAAAGGTCATGAAGATCAGCCGCCACATGTAAAATGAAGTAATTCCCGCCGCCGTAAAACCGATCAGCCATAAAGCAGGTGAACCCTGCATGTAAGCTTTCCAGAGGATCTCGTCCTTGCTGAAAAAACCGGAAGTCAAAGGAAATCCCATGATAGCGAGGGTCGCGGCAATCATAGACCAGCCGGTCACCGGCATTTTCTTTAAGAGACCGCCCATCTCTCTCATATCCTGCTTGTGGTGAAGCGCGACAATCACTGAGCCGGAGCCCATGAAAAGGGCCGCCTTAAAAGCCGCGTGGGTTAAAAGGTGGAAGATGCCCGCGCTGAATGCGCCAACGCCCATGGCCAGGAACATGTATCCCAGTTGGCTGACCGTCGAATAAGCCAGGACTTTCTTGATATCGAACTGGGCCATGCCGATCGTGGCGGAAAAAAAGCAGGTTAAGGCCGCGATCCAGGATACGAACATCAGTACGTTGGGCGCCAAAGCAAACAAAAAGTACATTCTGCCGATCATGTAGACACCGGCGGTCACCATGGTCGCCGCGTGAATGAGGGCACTGACCGGTGTCGGGCCAGCCATGGCATCGGGCAGCCATACGTAAAGCGGTATTTGGGCTGACTTTCCCATGGCGCCAATAAAAAAGCACAAGGCTGCGATTTCAAGAAGCGGATAATCCCAAAGGGACGACTTGGATAAAAACAGCGCTCTCTGATCCAACTCGCCGAAAGACAGGGTGACGATGTCGTAGTGCTGGCTGGAAAAAAGATAAAGCAGGAATATACCGGTAATAAAACCCAGGTCTCCGACCCGGTTAAACAGAAAAGCTTTCTTGCCCGCCTGTGCATTGTCGGAATCTGAAAACCAGAAGCCGATCAAAAGATAAGAACAAAGACCAACACCTTCCCAACCCAGAAACATAATTACCAGGTTATCTCCCAATACCAAGAGCAACATGGCCGCTAAAAAAAGATTGATATAGGAGAAAAATCGCCAGTAGGATTGGTCATCATGCATATATCCCATCGAGTAGATATGGATCAAGGTACCGATACCGGTCACGATCATCAACATCAGGGCGGAAAGAGGATCGTAGCGGAAAGCCCACTGGACATCAAGTTCAGCGACACTGATCCAGTCGGTCAGGTGGATCGTAAAGACGCGTTGCTCCGGCTCAAGGGTGATCAGGACAAAAAAACTGGCAAAAGATATCACTGCGGCCAAGCCCGGAGTAAGGCATCCCAGTATCCCTGTCTTGAACTCGCCGACGCTTGCTTGTATCCGCTTACCGAAAAAACCAAGGATCAAAGCCCCGATTAGTGGTAGAATGGGTACAAAAGGAATCGCTGTTTGAATAAAACTCATCTATTAGAACTTTTAAAACGGGTTTTTTTAATGATACTTAGCCTCTTAGCTTTGTGTATTGATCAACCATGATATGCTTGTATTCCTTATAGGCCGCAAGTACGATCGCCAAGGCAACGACGGCCTCGGCCGCTGCCAATAAAATAATGAAAATAGCAAAGATCTGCCCATCAAAGGGCGACCCTTGAGATGGCGTAAATTTCCCGAAGGCCACAAAATTAATCGCCGAGGCGTTTAAAATCAGTTCAACGCCCATTAAAATTGCAATCGCGTTCTTTTTGGAGAGAAACAGAACTACCCCTAACGTAAAAAGGGCAGCGGACGCAACAAGGTAACCATCTAAAATCATGAGCGCTCTCCTTTATTGATCAGAACGATAGCTCCGACCATGGCCGCAACCAGCAAAAATGAAATCACCTCGAAAGGCAGAATATAGTTTCTAAGTAAAAGTTGTCCAATCTGCTTGGTCGTAGGACCGTGGTCGATCAGGCTTTGGGATGGCCAGGTCGTATGGTTTAAGATGATCAGTAGAATCAGCAAAAGCCCTCCCCCACCAATCAAGGTAAGAATACCCTGGAAAGACGGGTTGCTGGTTTCTGGTTGAGATATGCTTCCAGTCATCATGGTTCCAAAGATCAAAAGGATGTTAATTCCGCCCGCATAGACCATGATTTGGATCACCGCCAGAAAATCACCGCCCAGTAAAACGTAAAATCCGGCAATTCCAAACAAGACGAAAAATAAAGCGAATGCCGAACGCAAAAGATTGTACGAAAAAACGACCAACAGACTTGATCCGAAAATCAACGCGCAAAAGATGTAAAAAAAGATTTCTGGTATGCCGATCATTGGTTATCCTTGTCATCTGTGGTGCTTGGTTCTTTCTCTTTATCTGTTTTTTTAGAAACCGCTTGTTCCTCTGCCGCCTTTTTATCAGCCAAGGCCTGTTTTTCCTTCTTCTTTGCTTCGGCTATGGCGTCCAGTTCCATTCCTTTTAACAATATTTGTTGCCTTGAATCGTCATCGACAAAGCTCAGGACCAATTTGTCCAGGCTTTGTGTATTCATCTCAAACCGATTGGTATGATAAATTGATCCCGGTTTGCAGGGAATAGTGCAAAGTCCGCAGAACATACATTTACCTATGTCGATTTTAAAGATGCTGCAGGTTCTGACTTTGTTTTCCTCGTTGCCGTCTTTGCCGATGACAGTCACCTTTTCGCACTTGACGGTCTCAAGATAGATGCAGTCGATAGGACAGGCTTTCATGCAAAGGGTGCAAGCGGTACAGATGCTCATATCGACATTTAAAATCCCTCTGTAGTTTGGCGGCATTCCTGAGAGGGGACCCTTGTAATTGTCTTGTATCGTCTGATCGGTACTGATATCAGCTTCCGGGTACTGAACGGTGACAGGCCGGGTGAAAAAACTGGCCAGAGTAATGCTCATACCCTCAAAGACGGTCTTAACGCCGTTTACGAGGTTATTGAAGTAGCGATCTTTTGATTGTGTTGTAATTTCGCTCATAGTTTATATAGGCTCTTTTTACGCTCTGGTATTGACGGTTTTGTTTTGTTCTCTGAAGTTAATCGCCACCCTGTAGAAAAATTTTAGCAAGACCAAAAGGAATATCAAAAACATAATTGGGCCAGTGACCATATCGATAACCGGGAACTGATGATCAATCAACATGTAGACCGCCTGTCCGAAAAAGGCGATAAAAGATAAGGGTAAAAGATACTTCCAGGATAAATCCATCAACTGATCAATTCTAAACCGTGGCAAGGTCCATCTGAGCCATATGATCACGAACATGATAAAAAAAGTTTTAAGCAAAAACAAAAAGATGCTTAAATACCAATAGGGCTGTAAAGCTTCGGGCAGATTTCCGCCACCAAGAAAGACGGCAGTAGTTAGAGCTCCGATGACGTATAGGTTAGCCCATTCGGCCAAGAAATAAACGGCAAAGCGGAATCCGGAATACTCGGTGTTAAAGCCCGAGACCAACTCGGATTCGGCTTCCGGAAGATCAAAGGGTACCCGGTTGCCTTCGGCCAAAGAGCCTGTGAAAAAGATTAGAAAAGCGATCATGGTAAAGGGATTTTGAAAAGCGCTCCATTGCCAGGGAGCCCAGCCCTGTGCGTTCATCAGTCCAATCATCGAAAGGCTACCGGCGAAGAGGATCGAAGGCAAAAGCCCCATGGCGACGGGTATTTCATAGCTCACGATTTGCGCGGCAGAGCGCATTCCTCCAAGTAGCGACCACTTGTTATTCGAACCCCATCCAGCCATCAGTGTGCCGACTACCACCAAGGCGGTTATTGAAATCAGATAAAGTACCCCGACATTCAAGTCCGCGGCGATAATGCCCATCCCCCAAGGCAGGACGACAAAGGGAGCGAAGACCCCGATCATGCACAGATAGGGCGACATCTTAAACAAGAGCCGGTCAGCGCCTTTTGGGATCAAGTCCTCTTTCATGAAAAGCTTAACAGCGTCGGCGACAAACTGGAGCAATCCCTGGGGTCCGACTCGGTTAGGACCGATCCTGGACTGCATCCTGCCGGCGATTCGACGCTCAAACCAGGTTGTCAGACCGCTGATGACGGCCATAAAAGTGACTGACAAAGCGGCGATGATGAACATGATGATCGCCTTGACCAGATAGATATGGACTCCCAAAGAGACCGCGAATGCTTCCATAAGTTTAATTAGTTGATAATAAAATCAAATTTAACGATCCACCTCGGGTGCCACGACATCTAAAGAACCGATTAACGCGACCAGATCGGCGATAAAAAGGCCCTGGGAAATCTCCGGTATAATCGACATGGCTGTAAAGGAACCCGTTCTGATTTTAAGCCGGTAAGGTGAAGTCTTATTGTTTGAGTAAAGAAAATAACCGGTATCGCCTCGGGGTGTCTCAGTCCTGACATAGATATGCCCTTGAGGCGGCTTGATCACGTTTTTGACCTTCGCTTGAATTTCACCTGATGGCAATTGGTTAAGGCATTGCCGGATAAGTTTAACCGATTCCTTAATTTCCTTGGCTCTGACGATGTAACGGTCATAACAATCCCCCAAAATCCCTTCACTGCCGGTGCCCACCGGGATATCGAAATCAAGTTTGGAATAGATACTGTAGGGCTCGTCCTTCCTAAGATCGTAATTGACTCCCGAGCCCCTAAGGTTGGGCCCAACCAGATTGTAATTGATGGCCTGCTCTGGTGTTATGACACCGAGGCTGGCAAAGCGGTTAATAAAAATCCGGTTGTAAGTGACCAGTCGGTTGATCTGCTCCATGGCAAATTCGAAATGGTTTAGAAACTCGACAGTTTTCTGGATGAAGTCCGCCGGCAAATCATTAGCGACCCCACCGATGGTCATATAATTGTAGGTGAGTCTAGCGCCGCAAACCCTTTCCAAAAGATCATTGATGTACTCTCTTTCTCTTAGGCAGTGGACAAAAGGGGTCACGGCACCCATATCCATATCCGCGGTTCCGATAGCGATCAGGTGACTAGATATGCGGTTCAACTCCCCTACGATCACCCTGATATACTCGGCTCTTTCGGGTATTTCAATTCCCATCATTTTCTCAACCGCCAGACAATAAGCCCAGTTCGCGTTCATCGAGCAAACATAATCAACCCGGTCAGTATAAGGGACGAATCCCTGCCAGGTAACAGACTCGGCGATCTTTTCGATACTGCGGTGCAGGTAACCGATATCCGGTTCGCAATGATAGATAATCTCACCATTGGTCTTTAGGATAAACCGAATCACGCCATGGGTCGAAGGATGCTGCGGACCCATGTTGATCGTCATGTAGGATGTCTTAAGGTCGGCTGTCATCTTTCCTTCTTGGGTGGTTTGAAACTTTGTGAGATTTCCGAAGGTGTATTATCCATACCACCGTACAACATGGGTGTTTGATAGTCTTTTCTTAAGGGATAACCTACCCAGTCTTCGGGTAGCAAAAGGCGTCTCAAATCAGGGTGGCCTTTGAAATCAACGCCAAAAAGATCAAAAGTCTCTCTTTCGAGCCAGTCGGCGCTTTTCCATAATGTCGTCACGCTGTCGATGGACAGATCATCAAAGGGCAAAGCGCATTCGATAACAACTTTATGGCGGTGCGAGTAAGAAAAGAGATGCCAGTACATGACTAAAGTATCATCGATGTGGACGGCCGTTTGGCTCATGAGGGTGTCAAAATCCATTTCCCTGACTTCCTTTAAGTAACGCATGACGCTTGAAAATTCGTAAGCCGTGATGGAAATGGACGGATCGGGGCCCTCTTCTTTCAATATCACTTCCTGATTGGCAAAACGGTTAATATGATCAAATATTTCGGCAACGCTCAATCCCATTGATTTAACTTGTCTGAGTGTTTTTTCTTAGGTACTTTTCTTTTTTTATCTTTTTTTGGACATCAATCAAGGCAGAAAGCAGGGCTTCCGGTCTGGGTGGGCAACCCGGAAGGTAAATATCAACGGGGATAACCCTGTCTACACCGTGCAAAACCGAATATCCGGCCTGAAACAAACCTCCCGTGTTTGAACAGCTTCCCATCGAAATGACGTATTTGGGATCAGGCATTTGTTCATAAAGCAGTTTAACCCGACTCGCCATCTTTAAGGTAACCGTACCCGCCACGATCATCAGATCTGACTGCCTGGGTGTAGCTCTGGGGGCTGCTCCAAAACGGTCCAAGTCTCCCCTGGGGCCGCCGGTTTGCATCATTTCGATTCCACAACAAGCCAACCCAAAGAGCATGAAAAATAAAGAGTTTGCCCTAGCCTTGTTTAAAAGGTCATCAACAGCACCAATGATGAATCCCTCGGGTTCAAACTGATTTAATAAATTCATTGTTTATAGAGCCAAGATTATAAATTAGGTGTCCTGTGTCTTTTCAAATTGAGATTTGATGCTTTTGGCCCACTCAAGTCCGCCTTGTGACCACGCATAAATAAAACCAACCAGCAAGATGATAATAAAAAGAGCAATCTCAACAAAAGCCAATATCCCCCAACCGCTATTGACCATATCTTTAAAAATGACGGTCACAGGATACATAAAAGCAATTTCAACATCGAAAATAACAAAAACAAAAGCAACGAGATAAAAACGCATGTTGAACTGTGTAAAGCCGGGTCCGACGGGCAATTCACCGCAGTCATAAACGGTTTCTTTTTGTTCGTTGGGGTTGTTCGGGCGAATCAGGCTACTAACAAACAGATTTAAAGCCACGAATCCGATACCAACAATCAAGAATGTAAAGACGTATGCGAAATTTTCAAGCATGGTTCAATGCGTTAATTTTATAATGAAACTAATGTCGGTCTTATAATTGAGAAGTCATTTGATAGTGGTTTATCTCATATAATAAAGATTAATGCAAACCAATCGAATTAAAATCTAACGACTCCAAATTCTCCAAGTCAATTAGGCTTATAATCGGAAAAATCAACCAATGCAACCTTTTTATCAAATTTATTTTAACTTACAAAACTAAATTCTGACGAAAAAGACTCAGTGATGAGAGAATGAAATAATCTGGTTTAATATAAATGAATGATGGTTCCGGCAATCAGGTGATGGGAGATTGATTGGAGAGGCATTGATCGCAGAAAATATCAGGTGGATGATTTAAAGAATTGTAAAGACCTTCTTTACTGAGATAGGCTAAAGAAGTCGCGCCTAAAATCTTACAGATATTCTTTACGCTTCGCCGGTAAGATATAAGGGACGTGGGATCTTTGGTTTCGATGCCGTAGTGACAAGGGTGGTTATAAGGAGGGCAGGGAATCCTGAGGTGCACTTCTTTGGCACCGGCGTCGAAAAGATTTTTAACCAGCAATTTCGTGGTCGTACCCCTGACGATCGAGTCGTCAATCAAAACCAATTTTTTATTACGAACGACATCTTTCAATATATTATACTTCATAGTCGCTAAGGATTGGCGGTCTTTTGATTGGGTCGTAAAGGATCTAGTTCCACCGGTTGAGGGTTCCTCAAGGATCGCAACTCTGTAGGGAAGCTTGCTTGCTTCGGCAAAACCGGTAGCAGCCGGGATTCCTCCTTTTGGAACGGCGGTTACGAAATCAGCTTCGATGGGCGACTCATTAAAAAGCTCTTTTCCCATCCGCTCTCTTAAAATTTGGAAGGATTCTCCGCGCTGGATGCTGTCGGGTCTGGAAAAGTAAATAGACTCAAATACGCAACCGATACTGTTTTTATGATTTTTTCTGTAAAGGTTGCTTTCAATTTTGGAATGTTTGTCGATGACCAGGACCTCACCTGGCTTGACTTCGCGGTGTGTAAAATTGATTTCATGATCAGGATGCAAAGCCAGATTATAACGCAGGATAATATCAAACGCACAGGTCTCAGATGCGAAGGCGACGCATTTTATGCCATTGATGGAAAATTCTCCGATATGCAGCGTACGGATACCCCATGGGTCTCTAAAGGCAAAAAGCCGGTCATCATCCTCAAACATCATCATCGCGGCGAATCCACCTTTGACCTGCTTCATAGCGGCTTTGATGGCCTGAACGACCCTTTTCCCGTTTTTTCGGATATGGATATTGACTAAAGCTGCAATTATTTCAGCGTCGTTGCGCGAATAGACTTTAACGTTGAGCTTTTTTATATACTTAATCAATGGATCTACATTCAATAGATCGCCATTTGAAACTATTACCATCCTTCCGCGCATGCTTTGAGCCCAATGGGGATGAATTTCCCTGACTGAAGCCACACTGTTTCTGGTCGAATAACGGGTATGCCCGATAAAGGTCGTTCCCAGGAATTTAGTGAGCCCCTCCTGGGTGATGACATTTGCGACCTTGCCAATTCCTTTGAGAGTCTCTATGCACTGAGGCCCCTCGGTTACGAATCCGGCGACCCCAGCGGCATCGTGTCCTCTGTGTTGAAGAGACCTAAGTACCGTCGGCAGAAAATCTTTTGCGTTAGGGTGTCCGATAATTCCAAAGACGCCACACATATCATAACTATAAATAACGGTTTGAAAAGGATGAGTGAGGAAGGCTAATGCTCTATTTTTTCTTGTAGCGGTATCAATACGTCAATAAAAAAATTGAAATAAATTAATCATTAAAAACAGGTGAGTTGAATTAATGACATAGTTTATCAGATAGTTGTATAAATGAGAAATTCTTGCAAAAGGCTATTTTGTAACTTAATCTTTGTTCTAGGCAATGGGTTAACTTGGCGAATAAACATAATAATATCATTAAGTGTGAAGATTTTAAATGAGCTTTGGTAACGACAAAAATAAAAGTGTGGGAATAAGATGAACGAGTTTGATAACGCGATAGCGACACTGGTTTTTAATTTAAAACTATTAAATAAAAAAAGCCGTAAAAATGTTCTTATTAGTGCGGGTCAGAGAAAAAACAAACGAAAGATGCTGGAGCACATAAGCAAATTGGCCGAGTTCGGAATTAAGATTTACGCTACGGGCGGGACAGCTCGTTTTTTTAATGAAAATAATTTAAAAAACATTCCAATCTATAAAATAAGTGAAAAGAAAGAGCCAAATATTGAATCTTTTTTAAAGGACAATCGGTTCGATTTGGTCATCAATATTCTGACTGGTGATGAAGATTACGACGAATCATCCGACAGCAAACTGATTCGGGCCTTATCCATAAAAAACGGGATTCCACTAATTACCGATGTGGAGGTTTCGATCCTGACGATAAATCAGTTGATTCAGGAGCATCAAAAAGGGACCTATAAATACAAGATCGCCGATAAGACGGAGCCTTGGAACTTAAAGCTCGAGTTTTTTCAGTCCGTTAACAACCTAGGGGGGTTTGCAAACTATCACGCGCATTTCGATAAGGCCTATTTGATCAACAAGGACAACCTGAAGTTGTCTCATGTCGATATGCAAAAAAAGTGGGAGCTTTATAAATATCTCAAACAAAATTACACCCATGAGGATCTGGTTGAGCGGATTTCCAGGGGCTTAGAGACGATGATGAGTCAAGGGGTGACCTATTGCCGGACTTTCGTTGACGCCGATAGCACGGTTAAGCTCAAACCCATTAAGGCCGCTTTGGAGGTTAAGGCGAAATATCAAAACCAGATTAATTTTGAAATCGGCGTACAACCTCTTGAGGGTGTGCTAGATCCCAAGACGAGAAAATATTTTGAACAGGCATGTGAAATGGCCGACTTGATCGGTGGGCTTCCATCTAAAGACCGTCCTCGGCCAGAAAAGCATTTGGATTATATCATGGAGCTTTCCAAGGAGTTAAACAAGAAGCTTGATGTTCATATCGACCAGGAAAACAACCCGTTTGAAACTGAGACGGAGCTTCTGGCACTTAAAACGATTGAGCACGGCCTTCAGGGCAAAGTAAGCGGGATACACGCGATTTCTTTATCTTCTCACCCAAAAAGCGATCAAGACCGGATCATAAAGATCGTCAAGGACGCTGGACTGAACATCATTGTTTGTCCTTCAGCGGCAGTCGGGATGAAGCAATTAGAAATGGAGGCGCCCTTACATAATTCGATTGCGCCTGTTTTAAAACTTTTGGATGCCGAGGTGCCGGTCTTTATGGGGGTTGATAATATCTATGACCTTTTTATGCCGTTTGTAGACGGAGATATGTGGTTTGAGTGCCGAATGCTGATGGAAGCGACCCGACTTTACGACTACGAAAAAGTCGCGGCGATTGCATGTGATAAGAGAGGTTTTGAATAAATTAATCATATAATAACAATTTGTCCTAGAACCATCCTGAATCGTTTTTCAATTTTCCTATTGAGTCTGATCAAATCAATACCGACCCGACTTTATTTCAATGAGTAATTTTCATTAAAAATAAAGCGCACCATCCTAAATAAATCTTGCTAAATCAAGTATAATTTGCTTTCATTAAACGCAATAACTTTAAAATAGAATTAATTAAAGTCAAACATATTGATTAAATGGATTATAATAAGGAGAGGCAGTTTTCTTACCCATCGATTCAAAAGGAATTTCTGGATTATCAGCTAAAAACAAAGCTATCAGGAGGGGATGAGTGGGATGTTCTGAGGCATAAAATTGCTCTTTTTGAAAAGAATGACGCGCTAAATGAAATTGCTGATTTGATAAACGAGGAAAAAGGGTTAGTTGCGGTTAAGCGCTTAAAATATTACCTAAGTCCCGATCTGGTCGGTTATCCGAGTTGGAGTGACTTTAGCCGGGATAATTCAGTCACTTTGAAGTTCCTAAATCAATTTCGTTTGATCGCAAGTGACAAAGGAAATTTCCTAGAAAAGGTTAAGACTCAATTCAAATTAATAAAAAAGGAGGGATGTTATTGTTCATGGGATGTTTGGGGATCGTTACTTTGGTTTTTTAATCCTAATGACTTCATGCCCGTTAAGGTTAAGATATTTAACCAAGTGGCCAAGAACAGTCCGTTTCCCCCTTTTAATTTTAAGGCTGACCCCGAGGGACTTAACGGTTACCTCAACTGGATAGAGACCCTAAAAAACGCCACAGGAAAGGTGAAAACACCTAGCGGAAGCGATCTTTTTTCATTTTTGTGTTATCTATCCAGAGGCCGGCAAGATCACGAAGATAAAATACAGCGCGATGACATTAGTCCTTTTAATCCCGTGGTTCCAATCAACAGGGTCTATTTCGGTCCCCCTGGGACGGGTAAGACCTACCGCCTGATTCATGAAATTCTGCCATTATACCAATCCGAGGAATCTTTGAAAGTTGGTCGGCATGAAATCGCAATCGATATTTTTCAGGACAGTTCCTGGCTTGTGATTCTCGCCGCGGCGATCATTGAACTGGGCGGCAGGGCGATGACCAGTGAACTTTGCGCCCACCCCTTCATACTAAACAAGCTAAAAAGCATCGGCAGGATCACGGTAGCTCCTGATCAGATCACTCAAACCTTAAGCTCGAAATCCTTAGGCGGGGATTCACTAAAAAACAGCCAATCTGGAAACCATCTTCAACTCTTTAAGAGAGAAGACCAGAACTACTGGTCTTTACTGGATGGATGGGAAGAGTTGATGCCGGAAATTTACGAAAACATCGAGAAGATGGAATATTTGATCCAAAAGGCCGATAATAAAGCCTACGAGTTCATCACTTTTCATCAATCGTTTAGTTATGAGGAGTTTGTCGAGGGTATCAGGCCGGTTTTCGATCAGAATGTTTCAAAGGGTCAGATGCGCTACGAGGTTTGTCCGGGTATCTTTTACCAACTTTGCCAAAAAGCGGTCAAGAATCCCTCAAGACGCTTTGCCGTCTTTATCGATGAGTTGAACCGCGGTAATATCAGCAAGATTTTCGGTGAGTTGATCACGCTTTTGGACACCGATAAACGGCTGGGTATGCAAAACGAAGTAAAAGTAACCCTTCCCTATTCAAAACAAGAGTTCGGCATACCTGCCAACCTTGACGTGTACGCAACAATGAACACGGCTGACCGTTCGACCGCGCTTTTGGACACCGCGATCAGAAGAAGGTTTGACTTTATTGAATGCGTGGCCGATGAGAATTTGATCATGGGAATCGATAATCAAGGTAGAATCAGTGACGAGGAAGGCGGATCGATCGATCTTCGCTTAATGTTTGTGAACCTAAACCGTAGGATCGAGTATCTCTTGAGCCGCGACCAGTTGTTGGGGCATGCCTATTTTATGAATGTGCGTCATTTTAAGGATCTCAAGCGGGTTATTTCGGAAAAAATCATACCTCAACTCCAGGAATATTTCTACAGCGACTGGCATCCCATACAGCTCATCTTCAGAGATTTGACCGATAATAATCGTAACCATCCGTATCCCATCATCTCAAGGAGAAAAGTGTCTGAAAAAAAACTATTCGGCTTCACCCTGGATGACTTCGAAGAAACTTTTCAATACACGGTTCAAGAGGATTATTCATCTGAAGCCATAAAGAAAATCTATGATCTGACATTATGATTACCTATCAGGTTAAAGAATTTGAACGTGTCCCTTTTAAGGGCAATCTAGGTGAGGATCGCAGATTTATTTTAACACCTTCCCGAATTAAACATCTAAGAAATCTTGAGCACCTTTTACCGCCAAACGCGGTTCAATGGCTCTCTAACGGTGTGCGATTCCAGCATTACTGCGGTGTTATTTCCATTGGTAAAGAACAGATCGAAATCTTGCCTAAAATCACATCCTGTGAGACCAGAGCGGATTTAAGTCGCGAGATCCTAATTAAGATGCTTTATGAGACGAAGAAGATTACCCCATTGAAAAATCGAATAGCCAAGATGAACTACCAAAGTAAATACTTTATCGAGATACTGATCGAACCTTATTTAAGAGAGCTGAATGCGGTTTTAAAGCAGGGTCTTTTCAAAATTTACGCGCTTCAGAGCGGTTCTCAAACCATGGTAAGGGGAAGACTGCTTTTTGATCAGCAAATCAAAAGCGGCTATAGGGGAAAAGGTGAGTTCTATTGCCGTTATGACGAGTTTATCGAGGACAATCTCTGTAACCAGATTATCAAAAAAACCCTGCAATTCATTGGTCGGTTTTATCTGTCACCCAGGACGAAAAGAGTTGTTTTCCAACTTCTGAGTCGGTTTCATGAGGTGGGGGAACTAAGCGGCACACTGAAGGAAGCTCAGACTGTCGGTTTTCAAAAAGAGAGACAACCCTATAAAAGGATCGTCGAGATGTCCTGCTGGATGCTATCGGGACTTAAGCCGGATGTCGTTTCCGGGTCGAAGATTTCAGGTGCTTTTTTATTTGATATGAACCGCCTGTTTGAAGAATATATTGCGGTTAAAATCGCCAAAATCACCAAGGATAAAAACTTGTTTTTAAAAAAACAGGGTGTTAAAAAATACCTGATTCACTGGCAAAATCAGGACAAGGACCTCTTTCGTCTTATCCCTGATATCGTTCTTTTCGGCACCAAGGATAACAAGGTTAAACTGATCATCGATACTAAGTGGAAAAGGGTCAATACCGAGGGTGGGAGGTTAGGCGTCGAACCGTCTGATATCTATCAGATTCTTGCTTATTCCAGTCGATTTCAATGTAAAAACGTTATCCTGGTCTATCCAGGGTATAAAGAGCATGACTTGAAACGAACCGTTCTTAACGTAAAGAACAGCCGCCAAAAGATCATCCTGCGTTTTATCGATCTTGCCGGAGCCTTAAAAAATAACTCAAGAGACAGCATCAATCATCAATTGATCGAAATTCTGTCAGAGGTTTGTTAGGCTGAGTCTGAAAAATAATTAAATTCTCAAAATCGATTAAAATAATATTTATTAAAATTACTTTATTATACTGAGCTTATCTAGGATAATAGAATTAATTTAAAAGGTTGTCATACCGCAAGGAAAAATGTATTATATGAATAATCGCATATTGATGAGTTTTTTATCTAACTGTTAATCAAAACAAGGAGCCTTATGATCGAATCCGCTTACGGAATCAAAAGACATTCCCCCCATTCTTATGAGGAAACCATCACCAAAGTCACCGAAAGCCTGAAACAGGAAGGTTTCGGTGTCTTAACCGAGATCGACGTTAAAGCCACCTTAAAAAAGAAAATCGATAAGGATTTTACCAAATATATCATTTTGGGTGCCTGCAATCCACCTTTGGCATTCAGCGCTCTGACCAGTGAGATTGATATTGGGCTTTTGCTTCCATGCAATGTGGTGGTTTATGAAAACCCCAAGGACGGTAAAGTGATCGTGGCGGCAGTCGACCCCATGAGCATGCTTCAGGTTACCGGAAGGAAGGATCTGGGCGATTTCGCAGACGAGGTCAAAGCAAAGCTCACCCGGGCCATTAACGCCGTTTGACCAGAATTTACAGTCTGAATTAGGTTCCGGCATTGACAATCATAATAGATGCCGGAACTAAATATCGCCAAAAAAATTCCCACCCTATCATTTCATAAATAGATCACTTCTGTTCATCTGTTTCTCCGAGCAAAAGAACTTTATTCGGCTTAGATGAAAAATAATTCATCTTTTTTTCATGAGTTGTTCATCTTGATAGGTTAGTATAACAAACATCACCACCCACCTAACCATGTCAAACAACAATATATGCAGGAAAAACATTCAAAAATTAAGGTTTGGGACCTTCCCACAAGGCTTTTTCATCTTTTGTTGATCCTTTGTGTCTTGGGTGTTTTTATCTCAAGCCTGAAAGAAAACCAGCTTTTTTATCACGTCTGGTTTGGTGAACTCATTCTGGTTTTATTGTTATTTCGTTTAGGTTGGGGCTGGCTGGGGCATTTTTTTTCACGCTTTGGCAACTTTTTATTGCCGCCAAAGCCTGTGTTGTCATATGTGAAAGTTCTAATCAAGGGTGAGAATCCAAAGAGTCTGGGGCATAACCCTCTGGCTGGCTGGGTGATGATCTTTCTTTTGGTTTTGCTGTCGATGATCACCGTTAGTGGGCTTATTGTCCTGGGAGGAGAGGAGAAAATCGGTTTTCTCGCAACCTTGATTACGGTTCCCCAGGGTCATTTCGCCAAATCGATCCACGTTTTCTTAAGCAAATTGCTGGTCGTCTCCATTGGGATTCATCTTTTGGGCGTTCTGTTAAACAGCCTTTTGCACAAAGAAAATTATGTCATTTCGATGATTACCGGGAAGAAGAATGCCACTGATCATGAAGCATCTGCTTTTTACCCTAAAAAGCGGGTCAATCAGGTCGTATTTATTGTGATGATATCGGTGCTGATGATATCGATCCCATATATTTTACCGATGAACTATTATAATCCCTTGACCAGAGATGCGCATTTGTCCAGACAGAGCGAAGACGATCTTCATTACCAGAAAATATGCGGGGATTGTCATTTCGAGTTTCATCCCAGCTTATTGCCAAAACGTTCATGGACAGCCATGCTGGATTCGTTAGAGGATCACTTCGGGGAAGACGCGAGCTTAAACGCTAAGGACAAGGAGAGGATAGCCGATTATTTATTGAGTAATTCTGCGGAAAAAATGCTTAACGAATCGGCCTATAAAATCATGATCTCTATTAATGAAACGAACTCGCCCCAGAGAGTGACTGAAGTGGATTACTGGAAATCAAAACACGCGATGATCAAACCGGAACAGTTCAGGGAAAAACCGATCAAAAGCAAACTGAACTGCGGGGCTTGTCACCCGCTTGGAAAATACGGCTCATTTGAGGATGCCGACATAGCGATACCAAATAACGCGAGTATAGCTGATGCGCTTAAATAACAGCGTTAAATTAAACCCGAAGCGATAGGAACCAAATGATCATTAAAACAAAGTCATTGCTTAATAAATATCTTATCTTAGGAGGTCTTTTTATTTTGGTACTTGTTGTACATCAAAACGAGGTCCTAGCTTTTGATAAAAATCCGGTCGTTAAAGCGTTTCAAAAGCAGTTGGAAAGCAAAGCGCAAAACCAAAGCCCAGGCTTTAAGGGATTCTCGGCGGAAGAAGGGGAAAAGTTGTATCACCTAAAGCGAGCTTTTTCCAAAGATGGAGAAACGCGCTCTTGCACCAGTTGTCACACCAATGATCCGACCAAGCCCGGTGAGACAAAGGTAGGCAAAGCGATTAAGCCTTTGGCTCCCAAAGTTAACAATGAGCGTTTTACGGATGTGGAAAAAATCGAAAAATGGTTTCGGAGAAACTGTAAATGGGTTTTAGAGAGAGAATGCACAGTCGTAGAGAAAGGTCATTTTATTGAATTTATTTACTCAATTTAAAAAAGGAAAGAAATGAAAAACAAATCACGGTTTTTAGTCGTTTTGATGTTGATGACGATGAGTCTGTTTCTGATCGCAACGACGGCATACGCCGATAAGGACGAGGATGATGAGAAAGAGTATAATTTATTAGGAAAACTGGAACACAGCGGGGAAAAAGGTAAAAAGATTTTCCAGATTCGATCCATTCCCCCTGTCACTGATACAACTTATCTCAAAGAGTGCGGTGCTTGTCATTTTGCATACCAGCCGGGCCTCTTACCGGAGAAATCATGGGAAAAAATCTTTAGTGGACTGGAGAGTCATTTCGGTGAGGACGCAAGTCTGTCTGCCGAGAAAGCAAAGAGCCTAAGAGAGTACGCCATCCAAAATTCCGCTGAAAAGGCCAATTCAAAAAGAGCCAATAAAATTCTAAGGAGTATCAAGGGCGAACCGCCTCTGAGAGCCTCCGATACCCCCTACCTAATTCATGAGCATAATGAATTCCCGGCTTCAGTCTTAAAAAGAAAATCGATCATGTCGATCGCGAACTGTGGCGCTTGTCATACTACGGCGGATCGGGGTATCTATTCCGAAAGATATATCCATATCCCCAAATAAGGCTAAAGGGGGGCAACTCTGTTTAGCTGGAGTTATCCCTCATAATGTATTGAAACCGGTTGGGTACGATGATTTAATGAGCCAAAAAATTTCCTCTTAGATAAAGATGATACCAGCCACGAAAAAACACCTTACCCTGATTTTCTTTTCCATCATTATCGCTTTTAATATTTTATTGTTGTGCATCAGTTATTTTTCGATGTACCAGAGCATTATGCGTTCAATGAAATATCATCTGTCGGTGGATGATAAAAAGGAATTCAAGGCTAAGTTTTTTTTCAGCGATATCGACAGTTTCCAGGGTATCACGGATGACGAGATTATTCACATTCTTGATAAGGATGGAGTCATCGTTTCTACTTTTTTTTCCAAGAATTATGCTATCGAATTTTCCCAAGAGAATTTCCAAAGAGCGCTCGATGGCGAGGAAATTTTTGATTTTCAGGAGATTGACGGCATTGAGTTTCTGGTTTTTTATTTTCCCTTGACCAAACAATATGTTGGTAGGATCGCCGAGCCACTAATCCAGCTGATGGAATATGAGCGTAATTTTGTTATTTTCACGGTGATCCTGTTTCCCGGAGTGCTTTTGCTGTCTTTTTTTATTAGCCGTTATCTGGTCAACCAGGCTATGATCCCTATAACCGAAGCTTTTCGTTTTCAGGAAAATTTTTCATCGAATGTATCGCATGAACTCCAAACCCCACTGGCATCTCTCAAAGGAAATTTGGAAGTCGCGTTAAGAAACCCTAGAAAAGTCGAGGAGTACAGGGAAGTTATCCGCTTAGGACTCAAGGAAACCAATCGGATTATTGCTCTTTCCCAGGATCTGTATCTTTTGGCTTCATCGAGTTTCAAAAGCCTTTCTTTGTTTCATGAGGAGGTGGATCTGAAAGATCTTTTCGAGGATATCAAGCTGAATTTTCTTCATAAAATCGAAGCCAAGCAAATGAGCCTAAAGGATCATGAGATTCATTCCGCTCCATGTTTGTGTGACGCCGTGCTGATCCAACGGACACTAGAGAATCTCATGGACAATGCCATTAAGTACTGTCCTGAAAAAGGAGAGATAACTGTTTCGATAAAAAGACACAAAGATGAATGGCAAATCCGTTTCGATAATCCCTGCGAAATTATAAGTCAGATAGAAGCGAATAAACTGACTAATCCATTTGTCAGAGGTTCAAACGCAGAGGCCTCAGAAGTGGAAGGCAAGGGCTTGGGGTTAAATATTGTGAAATATATTGTTCGCTCTCACAAAGGGAGCGTCAAAATTAATATCTCCGAAGATCATATTTTTTCTATAATGATTTTATTACCCATTATGTCCAACTCAAAAAAGAGTAAAAATGAATTAACTTAAAGGAATATTTGTTTTAAAATAAATAACAAAATTATATATAATTCATTCAAATACGATCAGGAGGTTTGAATTACAGCCCAATTTGAATATGATGAGTATTGATTGAAATTCAACTGTATGGTTAACAAGTGATGCAATCACCAGCCGCTGATGGGTCGGGGATATAAAAGGTTTCAATTTTCACGAAAGAACTTCGTATGGTCATTGATATTTGGTTGACGATTGTAGCTCGTCAAATAAATGAAAATAATTTCATTTTGATTTCATTAGGAGTTCATTCGCACCTGTTAGTTTAAAATATAGAATAATTAAAAAGATACGGATTTTGATGTGGATATTTATTATATTTTTCAAAAACAACCTTAAAGAGGTAATAAAAAAATGAGTGCTAAGGGGATATTCAAACTGGCTTTGGGAGCGATTCTTATGTTGAGCGCGAACCTCTTCGGAGCAGTTTCGACACAAGCGGGGGAATTCTCTTTGATGGGTGGATACGGCTTTACCTCATTAACTGTCCCGACCAATGGGCTCTCAGGAGTTGCGGGCTACAGAACCGATATGCAAGGTGGGTGGTTTTTCACCGATTATCAACTGGTGGCTTATAATCTTGTTGGAAAGGCGACGGTTGCAAAAGATGTCAAGGTCGATTGTCTGGTTAAGATGAAAAGTTATGAAATGAACTACACCGTTCTTTTCGGGAAATCGGATTCTTTGAGTTTTGGTCCAGGAATCGGTTATGGTGTCGCTATTGTTACAGAGGATGTTAATTCAGTCGATGGAGGAAGAAGAGGGGATTCCTGTCCGTTTTTCGCGAACAGCGATCTACATTTTGGGAATTTGTACCTAAAAATCGCTAAAAGATTCGATAGCTATTTGTGCGAAGGGAGGCTAAGCTCTTTTGGCGGTCTAATCGGTGGTGGTGTGGTATGCGGCATAACCTACTAAAACTGATCCTATTAGGGATCGCAATCACTTTTTTCGCGGCTGGATGCAGAGATCTGCTGACGAATCATTCGCTCAATATGGATGGCGTAATGCATGGTGAGAAGCTTGATAAGGGCGCCAATAATTGCAGTTCTTGTCATGGTATTAACCTAGAGGGCAATGGGCCTTTGCCAAGCTGCTACGGATGTCACGACCGTTTGTGGAGTAGCGATGATCACATTACCGACCGCGGCGGTGTCAAGCATCTTTTTGCGCTGGACTCTTCGGCATCCTGCGGGAAATGTCACGGCGGTCCTGACCTGAAAGGGAAAAGAAGCAGGCCATCCTGTTATCAATGCCATGATGATAACTGGTCCGGCTTTACGGATCATAGCCTGGAAATCAACGGCTATTTCCACAAGCCTGACATGACCAACGCGATGACCGACTGTATCGATTGCCACGGAGCGGATATGGACGGTGGAACGACCGGAGTTTCCTGCTATCAGTGTCACTTTAACAAATGGGACCCCAGTAAATGGATCGATCATACGGTTGTTATCAATAACGCCAGGCACGCCACCGGTCATTACGATCCCGAAGCAAACTGCGTAGACTGTCACGGGAGCGATCTTAAGGGTACCAAGGACGCGCCGTCATGTTATAGCTGTCATTGGGGAGTATGGGCGGGAGCAATGATTCCGCATACCGATTACGAGCATGGAATACCCCACGCTAGAGGGATGGATACGCCCATCGCCAGCGGATGCGGGAATTGTCACGGAGCCGACCTCAGGGGCGCTAACGGAATTGATTCTTGCTACAAGTGTCACGGAAACGAGTGGGATGATGATGATCATGATGATGACTAAATAACAGGCGGAATTATTATCCATAATTATTTTATCGCTATGATGAACCCAAATTGATTCGCTGATACGATGAATCGTTTATTTCTTTTATTCAGTATTGGTTTAATCGGATTGGTATTTCAGAGTTGTTTCATTCACAGCGATGTTGTCCAGGTCGACCCCACCACCGCCAAAAGTGAGCTTTGCGGAGAATGCCATATCCATGAATACAAGGAATGGCAAAAAAGCGCTCATAGCAGAGCCTTTACTTCGATCGAATTCAAAAGACAGACGGATCGCTATAAGATCAAAAAATGTCTCTCCTGTCATATCCCCGAGCCCATTTACGGTAAGAAGAAAGTCACCGCGCGAGAAAACCATCTAAACGAAGGAGTCAACTGCGTCGCGTGTCATTTGACTCCCGATCAGAAAATGGGCGGGCCCTTGTTCGTCCTGCCGGCGCATAGCGTGAGTATGAATGATGAGTATTATCTCAAAAGTGAGCTTTGCGGGACTTGTCACGAGGAGCATTTCGAGCAATGGGATAAGTTTGAGCCTCCAGATAGTCAAGCGAAGCAGACTTGTCAGGGGTGTCACATGCCCAGTGCCGAAAGAAAACTGATTACCGAAGGTTTGTTTCAATATGCGCATTGGAAGCAGGACGTTAGAAAACATCTTTTTTTATCTGAACCGGAGCTTCAGGGCGAGTTAAAGGATTGGCTTAAAGTCAAGGCCGAAACTTTGTCTATTGAAAAAGGGAATCACCCCATAAGAGTTGAGCTAAACCACAGGCTTCCGCACGCGTTTCCGGCTGGAATTTTCGGTTTTAAAGCCATCGATTTGTTAGTCTCAATCAAAAGTGAATACGGATTGACTCTTGAGGAACAGATCACCACCCTTTATGCGGAAGAAAAAAAAAATATCATGCCTAATAAGACCTACTTCAAGATATTTCAATTTAAAAAGGCGGACTGGAATAAGGCGGAGTATATCGAGATCAGGATAAATCGTCGCAAAAGCAGAACCGATTATGGTGTGAACCTTTTGACGATGCATCGGCGGATATGACATGACCAACATTCCCGATACAACTAAATTTAAAAGATTTGAAAAAACGGAGATTCTACTTCACTGGTCTCATGGACTTCCATTTTTGTTTTTGGTCTTAACGGGATTTTGGTTGGCTTGGGACGGCATGACCGGTATCGAAAGGTCTGAAAGCATATCTTATTATCATAAAATCGCTGGGATTGTCTTGATATTTCTGCCGCCCGTGGTCGTCATCAGCGGCAATTTGGAGCTGATAATACGCAATTTCAGGAAAATCATCTCATTTGGCCCGGCGGATGTTTCCTGGATAAAATCTCAAAGTAACAAGCAGGAACCGCTAGCTCAGGGAAAATTTAATTTTGGACAAAAGATGAATACTCTGGCTGTCATGGTCTATTCATCGTTCCTGCAACTTACGGGTATCTGGCTTTGGATCACCCCTCAGGGGTTGTTGCCAAGATGGCTACACACCATCGTGGCGTTCGGAGGAAGTTTTCTTTTATGCGGACATCTTTATATGGCCATGGTCAACCCCAGTACAAGAAAAGCTTTCATGGCGGTCATTACGGGGTTTGTATCGAAAGACTATATAAGGCACCATCATGAGCTACAGCTTGATGATGCCGAGGATGCTGATGATAGGGGATTTGACTTAAGGCGTGACAAATAATGAACCCGGCTTTAAATAAGATAATTAAATTTATTGTGAGCGGTCTGTTGCTGATTATTTTATATCAGACCGGACTTTCTCAAGGAATTGAGCCTCAGCTTAAACAATCAATGGTGGAAAACAAACGTTTTTATGATCATATGTACGATATTTTATCACCCGGGACTCTTTCCAAGGGGCATGCCTATCTTGATAACTTCATGGGTTGTTTTAAGTGCCACACCTTAAACACGGGCGTGTCTGACGGGTACTGTATGGATTGTCATCAGGAGATCAAAAGTCAGAAAAACAAAAAAAACGGTTACCATGGAAAACAAAATGACAAGGAATGTCTTGAATGCCACCTGGAGCATCAGGGAGTTCAGAGCGAGTTGTTTAACCTCGATCTAGTCAAGCACGAAAAATTCGGATTTAAATTAAACGGTGGTCATGCCGGGATCAAGTGCGATAAATGCCATTTGAGTGAAAAGATGAATCATGAGGCGAGAAACATTCTGATCGATGGTCGAAAAAAAGAACTCAGAAGCTATTTAGGACTTTCTGTCGATTGTGATATTTGTCATAATAGACCACATAAAGATCAGTTTAAGGATAAAATTTGTAAGGATTGCCATAGCGATGTATCCTGGGGTTCCTTGAAATTCGATCATCAAAAGGATTCGGATTTCAAGCTTGAGGAAACTCATTTAAAAATCAATTGCAAGGCATGTCACAAGCCCAATAAAAATGACCCAAAAACGGTAGGCTATCAGGGAATCGGGAAAAAATGCGTTGATTGTCATGAAGATCCGCATGAAAAAAGAAGCGGAACTGATTGCGAGTACTGTCACACGCCAAAAAAATGGAAAAATATCAACAATATTAAAAAGCTTAGTCGGTTTAATCATTCAAAGCGCTTTTTTGTCCTTGAAGGCGAGCATAAAAAGCATAAATGCGAAGATTGCCACGTTTTAGAAAAAAAAATTGTTTATAAGATAGCCAAATACAATTTGTGCGATGATTGTCACAAGGACCCGCACAAAGAGCAGTTTCAACCCAGGAAATGCGTCCAGTGCCACAAACCGGTTATTGAGTGGAAAAAGCCGAATTTCAATCATGATAAAACGAATTTCGTCATTAAGAACCTTCATAAGAAAATCAAATGCAAGGATTGTCATCAGGATGGAAAATACGTTTTGGGGGACCTGGCTAGCTGCGAGGGCTGCCACGAAGATATCCGCAAGATCATGATGGGAACCCATTTTCTTCAAAAGGGAAACAACATCCCTCCTGACGCGATGTATCCGGCGGTACCTTGTACCTCCTGCCACCAGCAAAAGGAGGTTAAGGTTAATGAGGATTTGATCAGGAAAAAATGCGTGGAATGTCATAACAAATCCTTTGGGGACTTATGGGACTATCGTCTCGAAAAGCTGGGTAAAAGACCCGAGACGCAAACGACACTTGAAAAACAAACCCGTCTATTACAATCTCACCGATTCGCGGACGCTTTTTAGGTTAACTTTTATGGAACAGGGAATATGTTAAAATATATCAGGATATTAACCTTATTCTTTTTCACGCTGATACCGTTTCTTTTGACCGGATTTCCCGTACTCGCTTCTAAGGGAAGTTATGTGGATATTGAGAATTATTATATTCTTCAGATCGGCAATATTGTGGTGCAAGGAAAATCCAACTTCTTTGACTTCAAAGGTGAGGCTATTAAACATGAGGGGAAATTGGTTGAGGAAGATGAAACCTATACCGGCAGGATTATTTTGCGTTTTAAGGATTTACATTTCAATCTTCCTTTGGCAGGGAGCATTATCACCGACCCAAAATATATGGATGTAAAGCATCACCCTGAAATCGAGATCAACCTAGATCACTTCAAGCCAGAGGAAAAGCCTACTAGCGTTAAAAGTATGCTCAGTATGAACGGGGTCACGAAACCGATTTCAATCGCGACTACAATCACCAACAGCACACCTGTCGTTAAGGTTAATGGTAGTTTCACCGTCAAGCAAACCGATTATAAGATCATTCCCTATAAAGCGGGTCTGGTAAAAGTCGTTGATGAGTTGAACATTAGTTTTTTGGTTTATTTTTGCGAAACGCATGATAAGATGCCGCCTAATGATTATGTCAGCCCAGAGAGGATAAAGCAGTTTCTGGTAGAGGACAATATTACCATCATTACTGATGATACGTTTTATGGTTGTGAAGAGTTAAGGCCACTCAGAGAGCAGGGTCTTTTGAAATAGCCAAGTATATTGAACAACGATTAAGGGATACCCGATGAGAATATTACTGGTTGAGGACGAAAAAGGAGTTGCGAGTTTTATTAAAAAAGGTCTTGAAGAAGAGCGTTACACTGTTGACCTAATGACGAATGGAGAGGATGGATTGCATTTGGCGCTGACTGAGACATATGATCTTTTGCTTTTGGATGTGATGCTTCCGAAGGTTAATGGATTTGAAATATGTAAAACGGTCAGGGAGAATCAGATACAGACACCGATCTGCATGCTAAGCGCAAAAGGATCGGTTCAAGACAAAGTGCAGGGACTGGACTACGGTGCGGACGATTACCTCACAAAACCCTTTTCTTTTGAAGAGTTATTAGCCAGGGTAAGGGCTTTACTCCGCAGAAAAAATGAAACAATCTTAGAACTTCAGGTCGGAAATCTCAAGCTGAATACCCAGACTCATCGAATCTATGTCGATCAAAATGAAATTCTTCTAAGACCCAAAGAGTACGCGATTTTGGAATACCTTGTGCGCAACGAAGGCCGGATTATTTCCAGAACCCAGATCCTGGAAAATATATGGGGTTATAATTTCGATCCGAACACTAATATTGTTGATGTCCACATTAAATCGATCCGTAAAAAACTTTCTGAGTTCTCCGAGATCGATTATATACGTACCATAAGGGGGATGGGTTATATGATTGAAGATTTAAAATAACCAAGCTGCTATAGCTTATTCTTTTCAGCGTCATGTTTTATAAAGTTTGTTGAATAACGAAAATTAACGGAGCAAAGAATGCCATTTGATCAAGTGAAAGAATTTAGAAGCGTGAAAATCGGAATCATATTAATCCTATTGGGTTTTTTATTTGGTTTGGGATTGGGGATCGTCTTTGGGGTCTTTGAAGACAATCTTAAAGATAACCTAAAAAAGGACGCTGGAATCGTTCTGCAACAAATCTATCAGGGGGATCAGGCAAAGGCTGATAAAATTGTTAGTAAAAGTTGGGTGTACATCAAAAGAGCCCACTTTCACGCAACTGGCATGGCGACAATCGCGTTGCTTTTAACAATTATTATGTGCCGTATACCTGTAGCGGAAAGTTTGAAAAAATTAATCGCCATATTTTTTGGAATTGGGTCGATTGGTTATCCCTTATCATGGTTATTGGCGGGCTTAAACGCGCCAGCGTTAGGCAGTACGGGTGTCGCAAAATCGCAGTTGGTTTTCCTGGCCGCACCATCCATCGGGTTTTATAGTTTTGGTTTTTTGGTTTTTTTCGCTTTAATCCTAAAGATTTTATTTCTACATAAAGTTGATTCCAATGAGGAAAGTAACCAGTCCTTGATATGATTTCTAATTAACCTTATAGCTGAAAAACCTGACAATTTTCATTTCAATGAAACAACTGGATTGAATCAATATCTTGGGATTAAGGAAAAAACCAAAGAAAAAGGTTGCCAGTTGGTTTAATTATTTGAAATAATAATTGTAGGAAGATTGATTTCATGTCCATTAAATTCGACCTGATTAAAAAGTATGAATAGGGTATTAAGATTGTAATTTAATGTTTT
>Ga0224496_10000256_pt1 | contig 38400 bp, 29 predicted proteins | sample SF_Jul11_sed_USG_2_FD_168127 | JGI IMG/M metagenome (GOLD analysis project Ga0224496, IMG submission 168127) | Sediment microbial communities from San Francisco Bay, California, United States - SF_Jul11_sed_USGS_8_1 | ecosystem: Environmental > Aquatic > Marine > Sediment | place: USA...
TGGGGTATTGATAGAAAGTTTATGAGTGTTGTTGGTAACTTGGTAATTATGACCGTTTTAACAGATTTTCGTATCAGAGATTGGACCGGAGGATATAGAGCCATTACAAAAGAAGTTTATGAGAATGTCTACAAAGAATTAGATAGTGAGCGCTTCTCTGGATATACTTTCCAAATTGGTTTCTTGCACAAAGCAGTCCGTAAAGGATTCAAAATTGGTGAAGTACCTTTTAAATTTCTTGACAGAACTGAAGGAGAATCTAAATTAGGAGGAGAATACGTGAAAAACACATTAATATATATTTTTAAGGTACGAATTGATGAAATAATTAAACATCGTTTTTTTAAATTTCTTTTTGTCGGCGGGCTAGGAACCCTTATCCAGCTGACAGTCCTTAGTATTTTAAGAGCAATTTTACCAGAGTTTAATGTCCTCTTTTTAACAAAATTTTTAACAGCTACATTAATTGCTATTGAGGCTGCCATTATTTCTAATTTTATTTTAAATAATCTTTGGACTTTTGCCGATAAGAAGCTTGATCCAAAGAGTATCCCAAGTAAGTTTGTTCAATTTAACTTGGCTTCAATGGGTTCTGTTGTTATCCAATTTATTGTTAACTTCCTTGGAGAAAACTTGATAGGATTAAAACCACTCTTTGCTCTGCCTGTGATTGGATTTATGATAGATACAGGCCTTATCTTTGCTATGACTGGAATTGTCATTGGTCTGTTCTGGAACTTCTTTGCATACAACAAGTTCATCTGGAATAGCAAGAAAAAAAAGTAAATAATAAATGAATGTTTAAATTCTTTTCAAAATTAAAACCAATTCACTGGTTGTTAATAGCTATTATTGCTATTGGTTCATTTTTGAGACTTTATAATCTTCCTGGGAGTATGATGTTTCTTGGTGACCAAGGACGAGATGCTCTAATTGTCAAAAGAATTTTTACAGATTTTGATCCAGTCTTTATCGGGCCTGTCACTAGTGTTGGGAACATGTATTTAGGTCCACTCTACTACTACTTTATGCTTCCATGGCTTAGACTAACTTATCCTTCTCCTGTTGGACCTGCTTATGCTGTTGCTGTACTCGGAATTATTACAATATTTTTAATGTACCATCTAGGCAAAAAACTGGTTGGAGAAAAAGCAGCTATCATTGGGACTGCATTCTTTGCTTTCTCCAGTACTGTTGTTAATAATACTCGTTTTAGTTGGAACCCCAATCCTGCCCCATTTGCATCTTTATGCATGATCTATTTTACATATATGGCCTGGAAGAAAAATCCAAAATATTGGATCTTGGTCTCATTATTTTTTAGTATTTTAATTCAGTTACATTACCTAACCCTTCTCTCTGCTGCTGGGGCTGGTGTGATTTGGCTTTTTAACCTTTATGATGTTAAAAATCATAAGGCTAAGTTAAAAAAACTTCTAATCTCTACCTTAATCGCCTTTATTTTATTTGTAGGATCATTAACTCCAATCATTCTATTTGATTTAAAACATGAGAATCTTAATGCAAAAGGATTTGCACAAATGATTACTGGAGAAGATAACTTTACCCAAAATGAAAAAGTACCCTTACTTGATAAAGCGACCACTATCATAAAAGAAACTCATGGCAGGGGTATGCATATTCTATTTGAGATTAGCATAGGAAAAAATAGACAGCTTAATACTTGGCTCTTGGTTTTCGCCATGATTATCCTAGCTGCTTTAGCTATTAATCATAAGAAGTTTCATCTGAAGAATGATGATTTTTATGGAGAGACCGTTATCATAGTTTACCTACTGACTGGGATAGTTGGTACTTCGTTTTATGGGCATACAATTTTTGATCATTATATCTCTTACCTTTTCCCTGTTACTTTCCTAACATTTGGAATTGTAATTGCTGCTATTAGTACCAGAAGCTTTCTTGCTAAAGTATTATCAATGATCTTCTTCTTCTATTTTGTATTTTTAAATTTAGATAAATACAGTTTAGAAACTCAAAACTGGTCAGTTGATGATGTCAAAAGAACTGCAGCGACTATTATAGAAAAGGTTAAAGAGGGAGAAAAATATAATATTGTATTATTGTCTGGAACTGGAGACATTGATGGACAAAGTTATAGATACTTTTTAGAAACTAGTAATAAACCACCTGTAAGAACAGAAAACAGAGGTGAAGTAGAAACATTATTCATTATCAACGAAGATCAAAAAATTAGCAAAGTAACTGATTCTCCGATATATGAGATTGTTGTATTTCCAGACAAAGAGATTAAAGAAGTATATAATATTGATAATGGTCCTGAGATAACAATTCTAAGAAAAAACTAATTATGAAACCATATTTATCCGTAATTATCCCTTCCTATAATGAAATGAAGAACATCAAAAGAAATGTTCTAGATGAAGTTTTAACATATCTAAAAAAACAAGATTATGCTTGGGAAGTTTTACTCAGTGATGATGGTTCTACAGATGGAACTACAGCAGAATTAGAAGCATTTGCTAAAAAAGATAAAGGAGTTAAAGTCATAAAAAACATTCATGCTGGTAAAGGTCCAACCGTACAATCAGGAATGCTTAAAGCAGAAGGAGAATGGGTTCTCTTTACAGATTTTGATCAATCAACACCTATCAGTGAAATTGAAAAACTTTTTAAATATAAAAAGTCCCACCAAGTAATAATTGGGTCTAGAGAGATTTCTGGAGCCCAAAGAGATAAAGAGCCTTTACATCGTCATATCATGGGAAAAGGCTTTAATTTTCTTGTTCAAACTTTAGCCATTCCAGGTATTCATGATACTCAATGTGGATTTAAGTTATTTCAAAACCATGCCTGTGCTGATATATTTTCAAACTTAGTAGTTTATGGCCGCAGCGAAGAAAGACATGATGCATTTACTGGGGCTTTTGATGTTGAAGCTCTATATTTGGCAAATAAAAAAGGCTACAAAGTAAAAGAAGTTCCAATTATTTGGCACCATAATGAAACTGACCGTGTTAGTCCCCTTAAAGACTCTGTTAGAATGTTAAGAGACATAATTAAAGTCAGAATAACAGACTTACTTGGTAAATATTCAAAATAATGGCAAAAAAAACTTCAAATCGCATACTTTGGTATAGCTTTGCTTTGTATTTCCTATCTCTTGTGGCCTATGCCATTTTTTCTTACTCTTTAACTGCACCCAATTTAGTCCTATCTACAAATTCTACATTTTGGAAATTTCAAACTTATATGTGGAAAACTTTCTTTAATAATAGAGAACTACTTACTCAAACATATTTTGGTTTAATTGGAATTATATTTTTTAACTATTTATTCTTTGTTTCACAGGCTATTAAACAAAAAATTAATAATTTTAAACTGATCTTAATATTATTCTTTGCACTCGTAATTCCTCTTTTAATAAGTAATAATGCTCTCTCTTATGATGCATTTAACTATATTTTTAATGCAAAAATGGTCAGTGTCTATCACGTGGATCCACATACCCAAGTTGCACTAGACTTCCCAGATGATTCTTGGACTAAATTCATGCATAACACTCATACCACAGCTCCTTATGGTAGGGCATGGACATATCTGTCATTAGTTCCTTTCTCACTTGGTATGGGGAAATTTGTAATCACTTGGTTAAGTTTTAGATTATTTAGTTTGTTACCTCTAGCAACATTATTATTTATCTTTTGGAAATATCATAAAAAAATAAATTACACTTGGCTCATTTTTTTAGTCTTTAATCCCTTAGTCTTAATTGAAGTTATCTCAAACGTTCATAATGATTTTTGGATGATTACTCCAGCAATATTATCATTGCTATTGATAGACTCACAAAGAAGTAAAAAAACTAATTTCTCCTCTATTATTAAGGTTTTATTTTCAATTGTACTGTTAGGTCTTTCCATCTGGATTAAACTAGCTACTATCTTACTAATTCCAATTTGGCTTTTGATATTAATTAAAGACAAACTGAAGGATATTCCTCACTTTTACTCTTTAGCTAATAGCTGGCCTGTATTAGCCTCTCTTGCGATGTTTGCTCCATTACTTACTAGTAGATCTCAATGGTTCCATCCTTGGTACCTTGCTTGGTCTATTTCTTTTATTCCATTATTTTCTAAGAGAAATAAGTTTGGGGCTGCTTGGGCTGTTTCTCTACTAGTTCTATCTATTAGCTCAATGTATCGTTATCTGCCCTTTTTGTGGCATAACAATTACGATGGAGACGTCTTATCCTGGCAAAGAATGATTACATTTATTCCCTTTGGCATTATCTTAATTCTGTCATTTAAAAAAGTCTTATTTAATAAAAAAAGATAATACTTTTTTCTCCTCTACTCTTTTTTTAAACAGTCACTAATTTCACTATATTTACTCAAAACTATGCTCCCATAGTTTTTTTTGTATTGCTTTCTATCTTTGCTAAATTAAAAACCCGAAACAAGTTCAGGGTTTACCTGCAATGCTTGGTATAATACTATATTATTAATAAGTGGTAAAAAGTGGTAGATAGATAAAAGAACAATGTTTATAGGTCGATACTATCACAAGCTAGAAGACAAAGGGAGAGTCTCTTTACCAAAAAAGTTTAGAGAAATTGAAAAAAATTGGGTTATCACTAGAGGTTTAGACGGTGGACTGTTCATCTTTAAACAGAGCGATTTTATCGAGAAAGTCGAAGAAATAGCTCAACGCACATTTACAAAAAAGAAAAATCGAGACTTTGTTAGATTAATGGTCAACGAAGCTTCACAAGTAACTGCTGATAATAATGGTCGAGTACCTCTGCCCGAATACTTGATTAAATCAGCTGGTCTTAAAAAAGAACTAGTCATTGTGGGTAGCTACAGCTACCTCGAAGTCTGGGATATGGATAAATACCACCAATATTTAGACATGTTAGAAGACCAAGCCGAGAATATTGCAGAAAGCATAGAAAATGAAAACTAGTCATATAACAGTTTTACTTAACGAAGCCATAGAGTATCTAAAAGTTGAAAAGAATTGTTGGTATGTAGATACAACCTTTGGAGGTGGTGGACATACCGAACAAATCTTAAAAAGAGGTGGGAAAGTTATCGCATTTGATTTTGATCAAAATGCAATTAAAGCTGGAGAAGAAAGATTCAAAAATGAAATTGAGTCGAATCAACTAGTTTTAGTAAATAAAAACTTTACTGAACTTGAAGAAACTTTAAACTCTCTAAAAAAAGAACACTCCATTGATGAAATATCTGGAATTCTATTTGACTTTGGGACAAGCACTGATCAACTCATGAACACTGATCGTGGTTTCTCCTTCCTTGGTGAAGGCGAACTAGACATGAGAATGGATCAAACTCTTGGAGTAAAGGCCAAAGACCTACTAACACTTCTGTCAGAAAAACAACTAATGGAAATTTTCTTCCAGCATGGTGGAGAAAGTGAAGCAAAGAAAATTGCCAAAGCCATTGTTAGTAACAGAAAAAATGGAGTCTATATCAAAACAAATAAAGACTTGGCTCAACTTGTTGAATCAGTTAAAAAATCTCGAAATAAAACTCATCCTGCTACTAAAGTTTTTCAAGCTTTAAGAATTGTAGTGAATGATGAGTTAAACAATATCGAAACTAGCTTACCACAAGCTTTCAACTCTCTCAAAAAGGGTGGAAGACTTATCACAATCAGCTTTCATGAAGGTGAAGACAGAATTGCCAAGACTACATTTAAAACATGGCAAGAAGAAAACTTAGCTACTTTGATTACAAAAAAACCGGTTGTCCCTACTGATGAGGCGATCAAAGAAAATCCAAGATGCCGCAGCGCAAAAATGAGAATTATAGAAAAAACATAAAATGAAAAACAAAAAAAATTACCTTTACATAGCATACTACGCAATTTTATTTACTATTCTTGCGACAAAAGTAGTTCAAACTGTTTATACAGGTAGCCTTTTTGTTCATCGTTCACATCAGCTTAAATCATTAAATACACAAAATGAAATTATTGCAGAAGTTAACTATGAGTTAACTACTAAGCTCTCCGAGGCAAACTCTCTACACAGTTTGATAAGTTCTGCTACACTTGATGGGTATAGAGAAATCAAAAACCCAATTGTCATTACTGACAAGGCCATGGTTGCTTTGAAATGAGAACCGATTTTAATTCTAGAAAAAAACCTAAACCAGCCCAATCATTACTAAGAGCCCACATCGTAATTGGGATAATTTTTTTATCTTTCTTAATTGTTGAATTCAGACTTTTTTATTGGCAAATAATCAAAGGCAATAGCCTTGAAGCTGAAGCTACAAAACAATACCAAAAATTAATCATCAATACTGGCAAAAGAGGCTCAATATATACAAGCGATGGTCATCTGCTTGTAGGAAATGAAAAGGTTTATCGACTCTTTGCAGAACCTCATTTATACACAGAATCAAAAGAAAAAATTCATAAACAAATCTTTGACTTATTACTTGAACTAGATACAGATTTTAAAGAAGCTACTGAGGAAGCAGCTAAAAAAGAAATTGAAGAAAATTTTTCACTGTTCTTAGAAAATAAACTTGCAATCAGAGATAAAAAATGGGTAGGAATCATAAGTGGGGTGACAGAAAAAACAAAAGATGAAATTGAAAATCTTAAAATAGAAGGTTTTGGTTTTGACCCATATTTCCAACGACTATATCCAGAAGCATCTATGGCAGCACATGTAACAGGATTTGTGGGTAAAGATGAAGAAGGAGAAACTCTGGGTTACTTTGGAATAGAAGGTTCTCTAAACAAAGAACTTAGTGCAAAAATAAATAAGGAAATTACATCTAACTTTTCATTTGGTGAAGATCTCAGTAAAAAAATTAATGGAAGAGACGTTACCCTAACTATTAGAAGAGATATTCAGTTTCTTATTGAAAATGAATTAAAAAAATCTATAGAAAAATATGGTGCGAGTTCAGGTGAAGTAATAGTAATGGAACCAGACACTGGAAAAATACTTGGTTTAGCAGCATACCCAAATTATGACCAAAAAAACTTTTATGAATTTCCGACTGACTTTTACAAAAATCCCAGCGTCAGTAATTTCTATGAGCCAGGCTCAACATTTAAGGTATTAACTGTGTCAATTGGTATAGATAGTGGAGCTATAACCCCAGAAACAAAATGTGATAACTGTTCTGAATCTAGAAAAATAAGCAAATATACAATTAAAAATTGGAATGATGTTTATCATCCAGATATCAATATGACTGAAGCATTAGCCAAATCTGACAACACAGCTATGATTTTTGTTAGAGAGAAGATTGGAGATAAAACTTTTATTGACTATATTAAAAAATTTGGTTTTGGCCAAAAAATAACAAATGATATTCAGGAAGATACCAGCCCTTCATTTCCAGAAAAATGGGGTGAAGTAGAGCTGGCCACACGTTCATTTGGACAAGGAATTAGTGCTACTAGTCTTCAAGTCATTAGAGCCATCAATACCATCGCTAATCAAGGCTTAATGGTCCAACCACAGTTTATTCAAAAAGTTTCAGATAGAGAGACTCATCAAGAAATTATTACCGAAACAATTGAACTTGACCAAATTATCAGTAAAGAAACTGCAGAAGAAGTGACAAAGATGATGATTGAATCAGCTAGTCATGGTGAAGCACAATGGATTGCAAGTAAAGATTACTTAGTGGCTGGTAAAACTGGAACATCTCAAGTTAATAATGAAGATGGTGGTTATGATGATGAAAAAACTATTGCAAGTTTTATCGGATTTGCTCCAGCAGATAATCCTCAGTTTATTATGTTAACAAAATTAAATGAGCCAACTACTTCTCCTTGGGCTGCAGAAACTGCAGCTCCTCTTTGGTATAAAATTGCAGATAAGCTAATTTTAATGTTTGAGTAACCTAAATTATTTCTTAATAGCTAAAACAGATCCAATCTTCATCAAACTTTCAAAAAGTAAAATACTTAATATTAAAATGCTGAGTAAAATTCCGTCAAAAACAACATTTTGAATCTTAAAAAAAATAATTAATAAAATAAATAAACTATAAATAAATCCTCTAATTGAGTTCAAAAAAATAAAACTAAATAAGAAAAAGTTTGCTATAAAAAAAATAAGTAAAACTGCTAAATATGAGTTAGGTAATATTATATTTTTTAATAGATCTGGATCAAAATTATTAAATATAAAAAACAAAATAATATAAAAAAATATGCCTAATATTAATGTGGGTAGATGCTGAAGATACTTCACTAACCTACCAGAAGTCTCTTTCTTTTTAGCTTGAGTAAAATCTTTAAAAGGTTCTACTGCTATTTTATTGGTTAACTCAACTGGTTGTTGTTTTAACCTGGATTTACCTTTTATCACTTTGTCTTCCTCTAGATACTTAACTATTTCTATTCTATACTATTTTTCATGCCCACAGATCTTATTTTTATCATCTTACTAATTATCATAGGTTTTATTTCTCTCTATTTTCTAATCAAAAGGTTAATAGAAAAGAGCCAAACTCCTGATCAAATTGAAGATATAGTAAATCAAGTCTTTGGTAAGAGTGCTGCAAAAATAGCAGAACAATCAAAACAAATCTTAGCTAGTGAAAAGGAGACAATTCAAACTGATTTAGCAAATAAGCAAAATGCAATTGAAAAATTAGTTATTAATCTTCAAGATGATATTAAGATAAGGCAAGACGAAATCAGAAATCTAGAAAAAGATCGCACCCAAAAATTCAGTGAAATAAATAAGACTTTAGAACAACATAAAGAACTAACCCAGGACCTTAAAATTTCTACAGAACAATTGTCTAAAGTCTTATCAAATAACCAATCTCGTGGAGCTTGGGGCGAAAGAATTATTGAAGACCTACTACTGGCTAATGGTTTAGTAGAAGGTATTCACTATCTAAAACAAACTAAGCAAAGCTCTACAACTCTTAAACCTGATATCACACTTCTGTTACCAAATGATAGGAATGTTCCAATTGATGTTAAATTCCCCTACTCTGAAATTCAAAAACTCTCTGAAGCTCAAACAAAGTCAGCAAAGTTAGCTCATCTAAAACAATTTTCACAGGACTTAAAAACAAAAATTGATAAAGTTGCAACTTATATTGATCCGACCCAAAATACACTAGACTACGCAATTATGTTTGTTCCAAATGAGATGGTCTTTTCATTCATCAACCAAAAAATGCCAGAACTTGTCGACAGAGCGATCAGTAAAAAAGTTCTAATCGTTTCACCATTTACTTTTTTAATTGTCGCTAGAACTGTCATGGAAAGTTATCGAAACTTCATGATTGGAGATAAGTTAAAAGAAGTTGTTAGCTATGTTGATGATTTTGTAAGTGAATGGTCAAAATTCAGGGATAAATTTGATAAATATGGTAGATCATTAGCTACGCTGCAGAAAGATTATGAAGAAATTACTGGGACTAGAGTAAAACAAATGGAAAGAAAAATTAGTAAGATTGAGGATGTCAGACAAGGTAATTTATTAGAACAAAATAAAGATCAGTTACTTAAATAGATAATCCTTTATTAAAGAACTCTAAATCTCTGTTAATTACATTGTTCCAAACTGGTCTCATGTTATGATCTGCACCTGGGTAAGAATAAAAAGTTAAATCAATCCTATCTTTAACAGATAAATTAGTTGAGCCTGTCGCTTCTTTAATTATTATATTATTCTCTTCTCTTATTTTGTTTTCAGCCTCAACTTTTTCAATAAACTCTAGGCTCCATTGTTGAAGAGCTGCCTCATCTTCAGTACCATGATGTAACATAATTGGGCCCTCTAACCTATCCAAATGTTGAGAAATAGAAAAGTCAAACACATCATAATCTTCTTCAAACTGTGAAAGCCACTTTCTGGTAGCTTTTCCCTCGTCCTTATACTCATCACTAAAAAATAGAATAGAGTATGGAAATGGAGCTGTTACTGGAGCCCAAAGGGTAGTCGGAATTGATTCACCTAATGCTTCTAAGGTAGTCAAGGCTACTTGTCCTCCATTGCTATGCGCCCAAATTCCTAATAAATAATTTTTAAGATTATCTTTTTGACAACTTGATTTTGGAGTTAGATCATTTTCTTCAATTTCTAAGTTATTAAACTGACAGTATTGGTAATTAAAATCACTCTTTTTTATATTATTTATTAGCTCAATTGTATTAACTGACTTTATAAATCTAGTCTCCCAGGAATTCTCTGATTCTGGGTCAGAGATACCATAACCTAAAAAATCAGGAGCTAAGGTAATATATCCATTTTGAGCAAATATACCTGCAGCTGACTTTGTACCTACACCAGTTTGATAACTTTCTAGAGGGACATATCCTCTCAATAAAATGATAATCTTGTCTGAAGATTTAAAATTAGTCGGTAAATTTAATTGACCACTTATCAGTCCCCCAGTTGCTTGATAAGTAAAAAGATAAGAAGAATAACCATTAAAGTCAGCAATCTTCTCTTTAATCTCTATCTGACTATCAATAAACTGAAAGTCATTTAGCTTTTCTATCTGGTAAACATTGAGAGGGAGTTCCTTTTCTTCTTTGACCTCAATCTTGACAAATGGACTAATCAAATCACTGTTTGAATAATAAAGTTTAAAAACAATTCCTACTCCTATAGACAATGCGACCACAATCATAAGCCAAAAAGCAATCAATGATTTTGTTATTTTCATACTAATATTGTAAAGGAATTTATTCCCCAATACAAAGTGATATAATCTGATCATGTTTAGAATAAAAAGAAATAGATATGGCGATTTAATATTAGATATTAATCTTAGTCCATTTGATTTTTTACTAAAGTTGTTATCTTCCTTAGATATTATTTTTAACTCAAAAATATTTTACTCAATCCCGATGGGACTCGGAATTGGATTTGGGATAGGTATTGTAGTATTTTCAAACCCTAGTAGCACTATTGCTACTACACCAAAAGTCAAATATGACATTATTACTTTAACCCCACATAAAATAACTCTAGATAAACAAAACTATACTAGTCTTGTTAAAGATCAATCATCTTATAGTCTTATTCCATTAAAATGGACAGATGAAGTAATAAACTTTCTTAATTTTCCAGGAAAAGTTGAAGGTCAAGTAGTTATTGGAACTAAAGATAAGTTAATAGAAAATGTTAGTTTAGGTGAAAAAATAAAATTAGAAGCAACAAATAATGGAATATATTCTTATTCAATTTTTCACATAAGAGAAATTGCTAGCAAAGATATAAACTCTCTAATGAACGATAATGATGCAAAATTAATCATTATTAATCCAACTAATGTTCTGGGTTCTAATTATCTAATTGCTTTAGCAAAATAATTATAAAATATAAGTTTATTACTAAACCTACTTCCTCAAAAACATTTTTTCTAATTCATAAACTGACATGACAACTCTAACTGGTCTTCCATGAGGACATGTGTAGGCACCAGTTGTATTATCTAGTTTTTCTATTAAATTCTTCCTCTCTGCCATAGTCAAATATTCACCGGCCATAATAGCATTTCTACATGATAAGAAGTTTAGTACTCTGATTGTTTGAGAGTCAATTAATCCTTCATTAAATCCGATTTCATAACTATCAATTATCTCACTAAGCAGAGATAAATAATCATGTTCTAACATTAATAAAGGAACGTGAGTTAAATATAGATCACTTTCTGACTTATCTAACCTAAACCCCATCTTTGATAAAAATTGTTCTAAGTCCTTTACTTTTTGTAAATCAGAAATACTCAAGTCGATAGTCACTTTTTTACTAAGTAATGTTGAGTTTTTATCAGAAATCAAAAATTCCTCTCTAAATTGTTCAAACAAAATTCTTTCATGAGCAGCATGTTGATCAACTAAAACCATACCTTGAGCACTAGGATAAATTAGATATGTGTTATCAATCTGAATAATTTCTTCTTCAATTGGTTTTTCTTTGACATTAAAAAACTCTGTCTTCTCTTTTAGTATATCTCTAGTGTGACCAATTGTTTGTCTATCTCTTAAAGTTAATTCTTGCCTTGAAGGTTGATTGAAATTATATGTTAAATCATTTTCCTGCAATGCTATCTCTATAGCATTTTGTACAAAATATAATATTTGCCCAATGTCTACAAATTCTACTTTCCTTTTATGGGGATGAATATTTACATCTAACTGATTTGGCTCAAGTTCTATATTCAAGACAAAGACTGGATATGCATGAGGTTCTAAAAGTGGACCATAAGTCTTTTTAATAATTTTACTTATTTTATGATCAGAGACTGGTCTTGAGTTAATATATAAAAATTGTTTTGAATTATTTTTTCTTGATAATTGAGGTTTAGAAATAAGACCCGATATTTTAAGTTTATCTATTGATGATTCTAATGATACTAATTGATCTGAAATTCTTGAGCCAAGGAGATATTTTACTCTCTGACTTAAGTCACTCTGACCTAAACCAGTATGTAATAAACTCTTACCATTATTAAATAAAACAAATGATACGGTGTGATTAACCAAGGCAAACTCAGTCACAACTTCTAACACTTTTCTTAACTCTAATGCTGAATTTTTAAGAAATTTTTTTCTAGCTGGAACACCTGCAAATAATTGTTCTACTCTGATAGTGGTTCCAACAGGCATGCCCAAGGGAGACTGACCGATTAGCTCTCCTTTCTCTAAAAGAACTTTAAAACCACTATCTTGTCCTTTTTGCCTACTTTGAATTTGTAATTTACTCACTCCAGCAATACTAGATAAAGCTTCTCCACGAAAGCCAAATGACCCAACCCTTGCTAAATCTTCTTTTGTAATAATCTTACTTGTTGTATGTTTTAGAAAACATTTTTTTAAATCACTCTCACTCATTCCCATTCCATCATCTGTAATTGAAATTAGATCAAGACCAGAGTTTTCTAATCTAATTTCTATATTTTTTGAGTTAGCATCTAGAGAATTTTCAATCAATTCTTTAAGTATTTGAGATGGTCTTTCTGCAACCTCACCAGCAGCAATAATTGCTATTACTTCATTGGTGAGTTGTTTAATATTTCCCATACTACTTAACGTATTTTGTTAATAACATATCAAGCTTTGATAGAGCTTCAACAGGAGTTATTTTATTTATTGAAATGTCACTTAAATCTTTTTTGAATTGAGCATAATCTAAGCTAGAATTGACTTGTTCTAAATTATTAGAAGCAACCGTATTAGTTTCTATATCAGGAGCCAATTTATCAAACTCTTTCATTAATACTTTAGCTCTTTTAATTACACTTTCAGGAATACCCGCCAACCTCGCAACTTGAATCCCAAAACTATGAGAAGCAACTCCTTTAGTAAATAGGTATAAGAACACAGGAGCCTGTTTATGATTTTTAATTGACATATAGAAATTAGAAATTTTGTCTGGAAATTTTGTCTCTAATTCTTGTAATTCATGGTAATGAGTTGCAAAAAGTGTTTTTGGAGTCCTAGATGAGTTTGTGACTAATCTTTCTGCAACTGACCAAGCGATACTTATCCCATCATAGGTACTAGTACCACGACCAATTTCATCCATAATCACCAAACTTTTATCTGTCGCATTATTTAAAATTCTAGCTGTTTCTATCATCTCTACCATAAATGTAGATAAACCTTCTGTAATTGCATCACTGGCTCCACTTCTAACAAAAATTTTATCTGTTAAACTAATTCTTGCTTCTCTGGCGGGAACAAATGAACCAATATGTGCTAATAAAACTATTAAAGCTGTTTGCCTCATCAAAACTGATTTACCGGCCATGTTAGGACCTGTAATAACAGTAAGCTGCCTATCATTCTGATCTAAATAAGTATCATTGGGGACAAAGTTATGTTTTTCTATTATCTTCTCAATAACTGGATGGCGGCCACTTCTTATATCTATTATGTTTTCTAATATAATACTTGGCTTTGTAAAATTATGCTCTAGACTAACTAATGCAAATGACACTAAACAGTCTAACTGAGCAATCTTATTAGCAAGCTTTTGAATTGGGCTAACAAAAGTTAAAAGCTTACTAACAGTCTTTAAAAACAACCGATACTCTATCTCAAAGATCTGATCTTCAGCCTCTAATACGATTTGCTCATGATGTTTTAACTCTTTGGTGATGTATCTTTCTGCATTTACTAAAGTTTGTTTACGTTGATATGTTTTTGGAGCAAGATGTAAATTAGCTCTGCTGATTTCAATATAGAAACCAAACACTTTATTGTATTTAACTTTTAATGAACTAATACCTGTCTTCTCTCTTTCTTTAGTTTCAAATTTATCCATCCAATCTCTACTCTTTAAGGTGACAGATCTTAACTCATCTAACTTTTTATCTATACCAGATTTAATAAACCCACCATTTTTGGGATTAATAGGCGGATTTTCATCAATTGTGGATCCAATTAATTCAATTACTTTCTCAATTTGTTTATCATTTTTAATTAAGCTACTAATATTTCCCTTAGACAGTTTTAAAAGTTGCTCCACCAACAACGATTCTTTCAAAGAATCTTTTAAACTAATTAAATCCCTAGGAGTACCAAAATTTAGGCTAAGTCTAGAAAGTGTTCTTTCTATGTCATTAATCTTTTTTAATGAAGAAGTTAGATCTTCTCTTAGTTCCCTATTAGTAACTATTTCTTCAACTACATTTAATCTGCCCTCAATTCTTTTTTTATCAAAGAGTGGTTTCACTAACCATTTCTTGAGTAATCTTCCTCCCATAGCAGTACTAGTAAAGTCAATCAGATCCAATAGAGAATTTTTCTTATTACCGCTTAATGTCTGTAAAAGTTCTAAATTATTAATTGTTGAACGATCCATCTCTAAATAATTACCATCAGAAAACTGAGTAATCTTTTGTAAATGTTTTAAATCAACTTTCTGAGTATATTGAAGATAGCCAAGAAGGACATTACAGACTTTACCAGTAACTATTCTATCTTCCAAATTAAGACTCTTTAAACTTTTTACTTTAAAAATGTCTAATAAGTTGTTTTTATAATTTTTTGTAAACTTATTCCAGTCTTCAAAACTATAAATAAAAAAATCAGGATAATTTACAAATAAATTCATTCTATCTTTATCAAAATAGAATTCTTCCTTAACAATTGCTTCAACCGGTTTTATCTTAGAAAAGAGATCATCAATGACTTGTTTAGCTTTAATTAAATTAATTTTTTCTTCTTCTATAAATGAAATCTCTCCTGTTCCTAAATCACAAATAACAATTGATAAAGTGGAACTAATATAATCTAAGGCTAAAATATAATTATTCTTCTTTTTTTCTAATCCCCTATTATTTAAATTTGTTCCTGGGGTAACAACTCTAATAACTTCTCTCTTTACTATCCCTTTTCCATTAGGAAGACTGACTTGATCACAAATGGCCACTTTATACCCAGCACTAACTAACTTAGCTAAATATGAATCAACAGCATGAAATGGAACTCCACACATTGGAATTTCGCCATCTTTCCCCCTATTCTTGGCAGTTAGTGTAATATCAAGGATATTAGACGAAATCTTGGCATCTTCAAGAAACATTTCATAGAAATCACCGAGCCGAAAAAATAAAATACAGTCTGAATACTGTTTTTTTATCTCCAAGTACTGGAGCATCATTGGGGTTTTAAATTGGCTAATATCTGTTTGTTTGTCCACAAGACTCAAGATATCATAATTAGATAAATATTTTCAGTAATAAACTAGATATTAGTTAGTCTACCGTGATTCAATAACTTAGATCTGATAGCAGAAACATCTTTATCTCTATTTTCTCCAACTATATCTTGATCATAACCATAAATTTCTTGTGGGAAAAGTTTTTGAGCACTTACCCTGCTTTTTCTTAAACCAAACAACTCATGAGCCTGCTCAAGCTCATAGCGATAATTCATATACTCAACTTGATCCATTACCATTATTTCAACAGGAGTATCATCTTCTGATAAATATACTAAAGTTCTAATAAAACTAACTTTATTTGATTGACCCCGCCCAGATTTAACTCTACTCTTACCAATAAATTTTGCATCTGGATATTGATCTCCAATCATCATTAAGACTCTATTCATCATAATACTTCTATTTCCCGTAGGCACAACAAACATAAAACCAGTTGTATCCAAAAGGTCAACATCCTGACCAATTCTAATTTTAGGTCTATCCTCAATATCTAATGTAGAGTTATAAATCATTTTTCTAATAATTGAAAAATCAGATTTTGTTCTCATGTTTGCAAGAACATCTCCAACAGTATCAACCTGTCTAACACTCCATTTATGAGACTTTATATGTACTTGCTCTTGTAATGAGTTTAACTTAATAAAATCATTAGCTTCATCTTGAGAGTAAAAGGTACCAAGACATTCATTGCTTTCTTCATCATGAATTGAGAATAAATCCTTTGGTTGAGTATCACCAATTAAGCCTTCGTATAAACTATGTTCAAAAATTTGTTGGAGTGAATGAAGACTTTCTGAATTTGGGACCGTATGATTATATTTAGAAAGTTCCATAAGCATGATTGCTAAAACATCCTGTCTCAATATTTCATATTTAAATCTTGAAGTACTTCTACCATTGCTCATCATTAAGTGAATTCTTCTAGCCAGATTTACTGTGGGTACGCTTGTAGTATTTAGCAAACCCACTTCATATTCCATATCAGGATATGAAGTATTAATTAATCCTTCTACGATCTCATTAGATTTATGGTACATTTCCAGAATAATCATTTCTATTTGGACCTGATCTAAATTTCTAAAGTAAGGAAATAAAATTCTAATCTGTTCAAATATTAGATCACTTGCTAACTGCAGTTTTTCAAGATCTGGATCATCTGAAAGTAGTTCTAAAATCTCTCTTGCTCTTTCTTGACCAAATAATTCTACAAAAAAACGCAATAAAGCAAACTCATTTTCTTCTGGAGCTTTTTCTAAAACTGATGCTGGTATATATATTTCTCTTTTTGGCACAAATAAAAAGCCCCTCAGGAGAGGGGTATCTATTAATTTTTATAATAACCCCTCAGCCTATATTGGCAAAAATAATGAGTTGCTTGGTTACTATTAAAATATTTTTCATCTCAAGCATTCTATCATCAAATAAAATAAAAATGAAGCTAACTTATCAATAAATAATGCCATATTGAGATACTTTGTCCTCTATTTTTTGTATATCTGGAAGAACTAAGTCCAAATCAGCTTTTGGGGAAATAACAAAATCTTTAATATTAGCCCAGCTAGGAAACTTGCTATCTCCTTGGTTTCCAGAGTAAAATCTAACTTTAAGATATTGTGTAGAAAACTCAGACAGGTTTAGTTTAACTTCGTGCCAATTATCTTGAACACTATTTTCTAAATAAATTATTTGATCATTAACTGATACTACTAATTTTGTCTGATCAAAACCCTGTAAAATTTCATTGCTTGCTGTTAGATATTTAAAATTTAGTTGTTCAATTCCTAAGGGTAAATTAAGTTCCAGATAATTATCTTGCCAAAAACCAGAAGAATATTGATTACTGATTTGATATTGATTATCTGATTCCGTGACCTCACCATTAAAAAATGGTTTTACAATATCTAGCACACCTTGTTCAGACCATTCACTACAATTGTTCAACTGATCACAAGCTCTAACCTTATAATAATATTGACTATCTACTAGTCCCTGTAGATTTAAATTATAGTAATTTTGATCAACTTTATATTCTTTTCCTGCAAATGATAATCTGTAATAAACAGGTTCAGAAAGACTTTGATAATCTACAACTTTTTGCCATTTTATTTGTGAATTATCACGGATTGTCACTATATGATTTTTATCTAAAATAACACTTGGTGGAGAAACAAAATCACCAACTGTCAACTTGATTCCTTTAAAAAAAGCAGTTGGATAAAAAAAACTTTCTACTAGACTAAAACTCATAAAAAGTAAACCAATTATTATTAATAAAATTGAGATAAGTCTTTTTATATTCATATTGTTCAGAGTTAAATAGAGAGCAAGTAGGTGTAGCGAATTCTTGTGGGGACGCTTTTACCTGCTCTCTATTAACCCTTAACTTATTGAACTTGTGTCCCGGTGAGGAGCACACTTAAATCTACTACGCTACTTTGGATATCATCACTAGACTCGGTAGGAAGCTTGAAAAGTAAGTTGTAGCTTCTTTCTTCTCCTTGTACTAGATTCCCTCCACTTAAAACCTTCCCAGTCTCAGACCACCATGTTAATGTTTGAAAATCTGGTGCCTCTAAGCTACCAACTTCCTCAATAGCCATTAACATTGTGCCTGCTAATAATTGGAAATCTGTTCCTGTAAACAAAATCTTAGCTTTTAACTGCAAAGGCACAGATCCATCACTAACATTCTGTACGACAGTTAATATAGGATCAGATGTCCATCCTGGAACGATGTTATTAAAACTAACTCCAGCTGTCCATTCATTGACACCATTAATTAACAGTCCAGAACTCCCAACACTGACCCCAATCCCACGAACTTTTCCCTGTGAACTAAACCAGGCATAAGCAGCACTAGCAGACATAGCAATTATCATCATTAAAGCGATGAATGTTATCAATGATTTTTTCATAAAAAATCACCTCCTTTCAAATAAATATTAATTAAAGGTGAGTTTATTACTATATTCTTACAAGAAGATTACATCGAATATACCAATTGGTTTGCATATATAAAAAGCACCCATTAATTGGGTGCTTTTTTAATATCTATATTAAAGCTTATTACTCTTCGATAAACATATGAGCAATCATTTTTGCAGAAATTCCAACTCCTATGGAAAGCAGTGCAAACCATTGAGCAACAGTATTTATAAATGTTTCTTGAGTGTAACATTCGCTATTTTTCATGAAATAGAATAATCCAATTGTAACTAGAGTAATTCCGACAAGAGCTACAAATCTAAATGAGCCAGAATCTTTCTTCATTATTTCAAGACCAATGATGACTGCTAGTTGAAGCACTAAGAGAATCAAAGGAAGATAGCTTGCCCAAGGGCTACAGGTAGTATCACCTAAAACCTCACCATCTTCTGATAAAACTACAGTTTCTTCTTTTGTTGTTGAGTCATCTTTCTTACCACCATCAGCATCAACTATAGTAGTAGTTCCAGCTGTGTAGACTCCTCCAACACCAGTTCCTGTAGTAACACCCAAGACAGTTCCTTCATCATTCTCAGGAGCTGGACCAGGGCCTACTCTGAAGTCAAGTTTCTTTTCTGTAAAGTTACCAGCATCATCTACAGCTTTGACACTAACAGTCCATACCCCATCGTATAGATTATCTAATTGATGGAAGAAATCATCTCTACCAGTATCTACACCGTAAGAAGTACCATCTTCATGTTTCCATGACACTTTATAGTGTGTGACATCGCTATCATCTGATGGAGCTTTCCAAGAGGCATCAGCTGTGTCAGATGTAATCTTTTCAACCTTTACTTCAAGTGGTTCTCCAGCAGGATTAGTTGCATCATATTTGACTTCTTTAATACCTAAGCTTGAGATATTCCCAATGGTATCAATAGATCTGTAGTAAAGGATATTTTGTCCTTCACCTGGAGGATTGATTGGAGAACTATAAGTTGTCCAAGTTTCTGTAGTGCTATTCCATTGGTACTCAATTCTCTCAAGGCTATAGTTATCGCTAGCAGTTAAAGTAATAGTTGGATTATTATATCTATACCAACCTCTTTCTCCACCAGGAGTTGTAGGGTCAATTGCTAATAATACTTCAGGAATTGTTTTATCAAAAACAATCTTGATTGTATATGTATCTTCAACATTACCAGCAACATCTATTGCATGAGATGTAACAGTATAGAAACCTTCTGGAACATCACTCAATTGATAATCCCATGAAGTAGTTCCATTAGCTCTGAAAAGTGAGTCTGTGGCTACCCAAGCGGATCCAGTTGCATCCCAGTATGTTCTAGAACTTTCTTCTTCACCAAAGCCTAAGTGGGAGATTGAAAGAAGGACATGATCAACTCCAGAGAAATCATCAGTTGCACTACCTTCAATTAAACCTGAAAAAGTACTTGTTTGGACTTCTCCACCATCTTCTAGACCGAAGCTAGAGATGATTGAAGAAGGATCTATATGATCAACAGACACTTCAATCCAGTGAGCAGAGCCTCCATCTTTATTATTAGCACTGTCTCTTGCTTCTAATTTTATTGTATAAGTTCCATCGGCTACTAAAGTTGTATCCCAACTTAATAGTAATTTATCTGTAAATGAATTTGTATCATTTACAACTCCTGGACCAGCAACTGTGGTACCACTAGAGTTTTGAATTACAAACCAGTAATGATGAGGATTATCATCTTCAACAGTTCCTCTGATATCTATAGTTCCTGTAACTAAACCAGTAGTTGGGTTAGTAATTTCTACGTTTGGTGCTTCTTGATCAAGAGTTAAACCACATTGATCTGAAAGATTACTTTCATTACCAGCATTATCTACAGCTATGAGTGTGTAATGATATGGATTATTTCCAGCAGTCATATTTGCTGTCTTTATAGTTGATCCTGCATCAAACCATTGATGTTTTTCTTTGAATTTTGTACCAAACCAGTAACCTTTTAAGTCACTATCTGAATTAGCATTCCATTCAAAAGTAACTTTAGTGTCATTGGTATATCCTTCACAACCAATTTCATTAGCAGCACTTGTACCGTGCCCTTTGTAGATTGTTCCCCATGTTGGGATACTTGGAGAGGTTACATCATAAACAACGCCGTAAGCATATGCGCTACTTTCAACATTTCCTGCTACATCTGTACCAGCTACTTTAATGTCGTAAGTACCCTCAACACTAGGAGTCCAGTCATAACTAAAGTTAAATGGCTCATCATTTGATCCATTACTTAAAGTTGTAATTAACTGCCAATTGTTTTGACCAGCTTCACTGTAGTAAAGGTTTACTTCATCTACACCATTAGTGTCAGTTGAAGAACCTTCAATCAAAATTGATTGGTTAGTCTCAGTATTATCAGTTGGTGAAGTTAGGGTTGTAACTGGAGCAGTCCAGTCTGTAGTAATACTACAAGTGTTAGACCAGTCTGAGTAATTACCTAAGACATCCATAGCTCTGACTTTTACATTATGTGTTCCTTCATTAAGTGAACCACCATATTGAGAAGTTGTTCTAGTAGTTGTCCACTGACCTCTTGTTCCATTTGGTTTTGGATAATCAATGAAGTATTCATAACTAGAAAAACCACTTCCTGAATCAGTTGAGTCAGTCCAGTCTACTGTTGTGTTATGAATATTAGTAATACTTCCACAATCTAGGTCTGGATTTAAGAATCCAAGAACTTCTGGAGTTGTAGGAGCCTCACTGTCATAATTAATTTGACAGCTACCACCTAAGCTTTCTTCACTAAGTGCCCAGTCAGATTTATTACCAGCTTGATCTACTGCTCTAACTGCAAAACCATAAGTACCATCTACTGGGGCAACCCAAGTATTAGGTAGAGAAGCTTGATATAAAACTTTTTCATTTAATCCTTGTGCACCACTTGGATGGAAAGATGAATATTCATAGTGAGAGAAATCATCTTCAATACTATCGTCCCATTTAGGGACCATGTTTTGTCTTAAAGAGAAGTCACTACATTGATATTCATTACCATCTCCACCAAGTCTTCTTAGACCAGTTGGCATAGTTGGATTTGTATTATCATAGGTGAAATCTCCTTTTATTCCATGATTATAGTTACCAACATTATCAGTAGCCCTTGCCCAGAAAGTATGATCATTTAATACTTCTGACATTAGTCCATGAGTATTAATATATTTTCCATCTGCAGGAACTTGATATTCGAAACGATATATATTTCCAGACACAGGAGTTGCAATCCATTCTCTTGGAGCTACATATGCATTAGATTTACTAGTAATTCTAAACTCAACATCTCTAATTCCAGATTCTGCATCATCTGCAACAACTTCAATTCTTACAAAGTCTCCTGGTTTTACAAAGCTCTTTTCTGTGTAGCTTGAGCCATCTTCAGAAACATACATCTTAATATCACTCATAGAAGGGATACCTTTGTCATATGTAAAAGTAGTGGCTGGAGAATTAGTATAATTTCCAGCTTGATCAAATGCTTTAATATAGAATCTCAAGCCATCAACAACTGTTGTGATTGGAGTATGAAGATCAATATATTTTCCATCAGCTGGGAAAGTAAACTCTCTTACAAACTTATATCCAGTAGTATTTACAAAATATCCTGAATCAATATATCCACCTCCAGAAGCATTTTTAGCCAACAGTCTAACTGAACCCATTCCAGAACCAGTATCTGTAATATCAGCTTCAACTCTTACTAAGTCTCCTGCTCTCATGAAAGTAGATTCAACCCCATTTACAAACATTTTTATGTTTGTTAAGACTGGGTTAGTTGTATCCTTAAACGTATAAACCCTGGTATTCCCATAATCTGTATAACTATATTGACCAACAGTATCATCAACAGAAACAGTTTTTGTAATATCATCAAGCCAAATATGAGTAGACTCATCATGTGAACTACTTCCAGTTACAATTAATTTAGCTTCAGTAGTTACTCCTCCACCTTGATCAACATTAATACCACCCCATCCATTTCCTGATGTTGTAACATTATTAACAGTGACAGTTGACCCATTCACAGTAATTCCTGAAGCATCATTATTTAATACAGTTAAATTATCAAATAAAACGTTATCCGCTACATATGCTTGAATACCATGTAAGTTTGTTCCATTTGTACCATCAATAATTAAGTTCTTAACTGTAGTGTTATCACTAAAGATTACTAAAGATGAATTGTTTGAATTATTTGTTTTCGTAAATGTTGGAGAAATTGTATTACTGTGACCATCAATAGTAATTTCTTTATTTACATCTACTCTATGTCCAATGGTAATATCACTTAAAATATCAATTGTGTCACCATTACTTGAGCCATCAACTGCATCTTGTAAACTGGAATAGCAAACACCTACGGCATATACGCCACTGACACAATCTGCTCCTGGATTAATTGTCACCACAAACACAGTAAAGTGATCTACACCCACTGCTTTAATCTCATTACCTGTAATAGTATTTGTTAATTCTTCACCAGTTGATAAACCATCTAGATTCTCTGCATATACAACCTTAGCTGTACCATCTGCTCCCTCTGGAAGAGGAAGAGTTAAATCATATTCAAAGGTACCATCTTCCATAGAAGAGGTAATGTCATAAGCAACATTAGATAATGCACCTAGAGACTCTACTTGCTCATCACTTAAGATAATTTCTTCAATATTTAAGTTCCCTGCATTTTCAGGTAGTGAAGTAAAAGTAACACTTACTTGATCATTTTGAGGTGCTACGTAAGTCTTGTTTAACTCAACTTGAGCAACACTTGAGACATTATCTTTTGTTAACCAAAGAACTCCATCAGTAAGATGATAATCTGCTTTATAATTAGCCTCTGTAAACTCTAAGCTGCCATGATTAAATTCATCTTCAACACATTCTTCACTAGAACAAGTTCCAACAAAAATATTTTCTTCAAAGTTTGCACCATTAACACTACCAGTGATAGCTTCTTGTGGAGTCTCTTCATCATTATCATCATATGTAAGAAGATACTGGGTATCTGTATTTACAGATCCTTTAAGAGTTAACTGATGTTCTTCACTAGCAAAATCCAATGAAACATCACTGACTACTGGAGTCTCTGCAGCGTAAGCTGGAGTAGCTAAAATTGAAAGAGGAGCAATGTTTTGAAATAACAATAAAGATATTGTAAATATCGAATGAATCTTCCTAATGTTTTTTTTGATGTGTTTTAACATTTTTATTTTCTAAAGATAAATCTTTGTTAATTCTAAATAATTTACTATATAAATGATATATCAAATAAAAAAAACCAACTCCCAAGAGCTGGTTATATTAACTACAAAATAGTAATTGTGTATTATTTGACATAGATAGTTTCTAACTCAAAAGTTATAAACTATCGTTTATCATATCATATTATTATGAAAATATTACAAGAACCTGACAAAATAAAACTAAATGACTGCCAGCCAAACACCAAAGATTGTTAACATAACTTGGACCAACCAAATTCTTTGCACAATCTTAGGTTCTTCCCAACCCTTTTGTTGTAGGGTCAAGTGAAATGGCGCAGCTGGGAATACTTTTTTCTTCCTAATTTTTTTAGAAAGAAGCTGAACAAATGAGCTGAAGATTTCAAAAACAAAGACTGCCCCAATGATAACAAGAGCTAATACTTTACCAAGTAATAAACCTACTACTGCTAAAGTTGCGCCAAAAGCTAATGCTCCAACATCTCCCATGAACATACGAGCTGGAAAAACATTAAAGTATAAAAAGGAAATTAATGATCCAATCCAGAGTGCTAAGAAAATTGAAAGTGGCACGTCAAGAATTGAAGCAGATAAGAACCATAAACCAAACAAACTGATCATTAAAGTTCCTGCCGCCAAACCATCTAGCCCATCAGTGATATTAACTGCGTTAGCAAATGCCACAATAGTAAATGTTGCAAAAGGAATATATACCCACCCTAGATGTAAACTATGTGAAACAAACGGAACATGAACAAAATCTATACCTAAGTTCTGATAAAGCATTACAGAAATAATAGTTGCCAAGATAATTTGCAAAATTAATTTATGCTTCATTCTAAGACCAAAAAACTTTTCCTTTTCGAATTGAAAAAATTTCTTAACATCATCATAAAGACCTAATATGCCAAATGACAGGAAAGTAAAAAATAAAATGTTAACATTGGACTGAAGATCAGCATGTAAACTCGTTACCTCAATACCTAGGTACTTAATCATTGGAAAAACCATTGCAAAGAGAAGAGAAACTACAATAATAACTAACAATCCTCCCCCGACTGGCTTACCAGCTTTTTGTTTGTGAAACTTATCAAAAATTGGTGTTAGTTTACCAAAGGCATCTCTAGTCTCTTGATTAGCCCGTTGGAATTTCAATGCATATAGCATATTAATAAACGGCACAATCAATATGCTGGTGATAATGAATGAAAAAAGTAATAAACCTAAAAGTAGGGCAAGTGAAGCCATATGTTATTCTCCTATTCTCTCTATCTTAGCACCCATTGATCTGAGTCTTCCATCTAAGTTTTCATATCCTCGATCAACATGTTCAATTCCTTCAATAGTACTGACTCCATTGGCTGTCATGGCCGCCATAATTAATGTAGCTCCATGCCTTAAATCTTTAACCCAAAACTCACCTGGTTTAAGCTCAGCTTTACCATAAATTCTAATGGCATGCTTATTACTTGAATCATCATTTTCTAAATCAAAATTATATACTTTTTCTGGATGAGCCACTTCAGGATTATATTTTTCAATTTTCACACCCATTTTTACTAATTCATCAACATATTGAAAACGATTTGCCATGATTGTTTCATGAATCACACTAACTCCTTCACATTGAGTCATTAAAGTTGCCCAGAGTGGTTGCCAATCTGTCATAAATCCAGGCTCAATTTCTGTAGTTACATCAGTTGCCCTCAAAGGTCCTTTATAGAAAAATCTAATTCCATAATCACCAATTTCATAACCAGCCCCAATCTCGTCAAGCTTTTCTAAAAATGAAGTTAAGTGATCATGACGGGCATTCTCAATAATAACATCGCCTTTTGTACAAATAGCTGCACAAGCATAACTTACAGTCTCATTACGATCAGGAATAATTTTATGAATCGCACCAGTCATCTCCTTTACACCTGTAATTTCAATGACACGATGTGCTCTGCGTCTAATATTCGCGCCCATCTTATTTAGATAATCAATTAGATCATCTATCTCTGGTTCTAAAGCTGCATTCTCTAAAATAGTAGTTCCTTTTGCTAAGGCTGCTGCCATAATTAAAGTTTCAGTACCTGTATGAGAATTTTTCTTAAATTTATAAGTAGTTCCTACCAATTCTTTTGCTTCAGCTTTATACATCCCATCTTCAAACCAGACTTTAGCTCCAAGTGCTCTCAGACCATTAAAATGTCTATCCAATGGTCTCTTGCCAATCTTATCTCCTCCGGGAGCAGGCACTTCTGCTTTACCAAATTTATGTAAAAGTACTGGGATAAACATTGTCGAAAATCTCCCTTGTTCTCCATGTTCTCTATCAATTTTATGATCTTTGATTGTACTAGGGTCGATTGAAATTGCTCTTTCACCATCTTTGTTAACTTGACAGCCTAAATATTCAATAATCTTTGAAACTAATTCAACATCACTAATTCTAGAAAAATTTAAAAGTCTTGATTCTGAATTACCTAAAAGAGCAGCAATCATCAACTTATATGATGCGTTTTTTGCTCCACCAACTCTTACTGAACCATGAAGAGGAGTCCCCCCTGTAATGACAAATTTCGACATATTATGACACTATACCCTCAAGTTCTGATTTATCAAATCCCAAAAAGAAAATTTCTGGAACAATGACTAAACCAGTCTTAAGCTTGGCTTCCTTGATAATTGTTTTTATTACATTTAAATAATCTTCTGCAGTAGCCTGTCCTTTATTTTCAATAAAAGCACAGTGATACTCAGAAACAGTTGCTTCTCCAATCTTAAATCCCTTCATACCTAAAACATGTTCAACAATATATCCAACACTAGTGGTTGGATAACCCAATTTTTCTTTTTCTTCGTTTGAAATATTTTTAAAGGTACAACCTAAGGAATTAGAAGGTTGGATACTCTTTCTTTTGCTCCACTCTTTAACAACGTACTTCGCTTTATCAGTATCACCCTTAAACAGATTAAACTTTGCACTAAGAATTGTTTCATTAGAATGATGAAAACGAGACTGATCATAGCCAAGGTTAATCTCATCTTTACTTAACTCTCTGACTTCACCATTTTCATCCATGACAGTGACTGATTCAATCACTTCACTAAGGAAATGTGTTCCACCATGAATATTGTTATATACTGCTCCTCCAATTGTAGAAGGGATACGTGCATACCATTGAAGGCCAGTAATCCCTTGATTTATTAACATAACAATTGCTTGATTAAGAGAAACTCCAGCATCAATCTCAACTAAGACTCTATCTTTATCTGTCTCGTCATAATTAAGATCTTTAAAATCATATTTGAAAGTTCCCATACTAGAATCTGCATTCCAACGGGACTCAATCTCACTTGCTTGTTCATTATCTAATTTAGTTAAATTAGCTTCACCTTTATCAGGATTATTATCATCTAAGACTTTAATCTCGCCAGCAACATTTCTAATCACTAATCCCTTAACTCCCTTGTCTGAAATTAAAATATTAGCTCCCCAACCAATCATAGTTAGAGGAAGTTTGTTTTTCTTGACAAAAGAAAGTAGTTTAATTAGCTTATCTTGGTCTTTAGCCTCATAGAAAGCCTCAGCAGGACCACCAATTTTGACGGTCGTATATGGAGCTAACAAATGATTTTCTTTGAAGTTATATTCAGGGAACTCATTTTGTAGCTGAGTTAAAAGTTCTGACATATATTTATTCTACAAGATCATGGACTTGGTAGATATCACCAGCTCCGATGGTAAGGACTACGTCTCCTGGTTCTAATTCTTGATTAAAATAATTTGACAAATTATGAATAGTTCCTAAATTTTGTGCTTTAATATTTGCATTAATTTTATTTATCTCTGCACAAAGTAAATCACTTGAAACACTATCATCAAATGGCTCTCTAGCAGAAGCAAAGATATCTATCATTACTAGCTTATCTGCTTCATCGAAGCTTTTGATAAAGTCACCAAAAAGTTGTTTAGTTCTAGAATAAGTATGTGATTGAAAAGCAATTATCTTGCGACTATTTGGATACCATTCACTAAATGCCTTAATCACTTTTTTAATTTCATGAGGATGGTGAGCATAATCGTCATAGTATTTAACTCCATTTTTCTCCCCGATGAATTCAAAACGACGCATAGTTGAATTAAAAGATTCTAAAGCAGTTAAAACTTCATTAATTTCTAGACCTGCTTCCAGACAAGCTAAAATAGCAGCCATAGCGTTATAGACATTATAAATACCTGGCACAACAAGTTTTAATAAATAATCATTACCTTGATATAGTAGCTTTGCTCCAACTGATCCTTCGACTGCATGATACTCAACAAGTCTTAAATCAGCTTCCTGTTTTTTGCCAAAGGTAAACTTTCTAACTGAGACTCCCTCAGCGAGTTCAACAAGGTCATCATCATCAATATTGATAATCAATGATCCTTCCTTATTTACAGAATTAAAGAATGTTTTGTAAACACTCTTTGTATGCTCAAAATCACGATAAACATCGGGATGATCAAACTCTAAATTTGTACAAATAGTAATAAATGGTCTTAAATAAATGAATCTGGGTGTAATTTCAATACCTTTACTCGGAGCGGATGGATCTACAACATATTCATCTGCCTCAGCAATAAAATAAGTTGAGTCAGGAAGATAACTTCCAGTTTTACCAAGTCCAGATATATTACCGACTCCAACAGAAAAAGATTGTGGATTGATTTGCTCAAAGATATGAGAAATCATTGCAGAAGTAGAAGACTTTCCTCCGACACCACAAACAGCGATACCTTTCTTAGTATTAAAAAACTCTCCTAATGCTTCGGCTTGAGAAAATGTTTGAATACCATTCTGTTCTGCTCTAATAACTAAAGGATTATTCGGACCTTGATGAGCAGCAGTAAAAATCACACAATCAGTTCCCTCTGGAATATCCATTGAGAAATCGTGATAAATTTCTAATTCTAAATTATCTAAGATTTTTTTTGTCACAAAATCTTCTTTAACATCTACCCCAGTGACAGTCTTACCAGCATCTATTAAAAGCTGTGCCATGGAAGTCATCGCCACACCCTTAATTCCCATTAGGAAGAACTTTTGATTTGAAAAGAAATCTTTCATAAGACTATTTACCGATTATTTGAGAAAGTACTTTCTGCAACTTCTTTGAATCATGTCTGAGTAGTTCACGGTGGGTACTGTCTTCATAACCCTTGGTAAAAATTTGGTTACTAATTATTTTTGCTTTAACAAGTCTTGGATCTTTATTCAAATCATTAATCACAGGATTTTCACCAGACTTTGCATAGTGAGAAAGAATATTTTCTGGGATTGGCTCACTATTTAAGATAACAAAATCAACTTTTTTACCAATCTTTTCTTCTATCTCTTCTAAATGATCTTTGGCAGTCATATCTTTTGTTTGAGTTAAACGAGTCATAAGATTCATGATGAAAATTATTTTTGCATTAGTTTGTTTAAATGCACCCTTAATTCCTTCTGGAGCAATGGCCGCCATCAAACTAGCATAAAAGTCACCAGGACCTATGATAATATAGTCAGCTTTTGCAATGGCTTTTTTTGCATAGGGATTAATCTCTGCTGCTGGAGTTAAACTAACTGTCTCAATTTCTTTTGCATTCTTATTATCATCGAGGATATGTTCTCCAACTGCTTTTGTGCCATCCTTATACTCAATCTGTAAATCAACAACTTGTTCTGTAGCAGGGATCACTTCACCTTCTAATCTAAAAACTTGCTCTGCTCTACGAAGAGCTTCACTAGTGCTACCTGTCATATCCTGTAGTGCAGTCAAAATTAAATTGCCTAGATTATGTCCTTTGAGACCTTCTCCTTTTTCAAAACGGTATAAAAGTAATTTTCTAATCCATTCTTCTCCATCACTCTCAGCTAAAGCTGCTAATGATTGTCGAAGATCTCCGACAGGTTGAAAACCGAACTCATCTCTAATTCTGCCAGTACTTCCGCCTGAATCAGAAACAGAAATAATGGTACTAATATCAACACCAAGATGTCTTAAACCAGAAGTGACAGGAGCAACTCCAGTTCCTCCGCCAATAACAACTACTTTTAATTTGTCTAAGTTTGTTTTATTCATTTTTTTATGCCCTTTAGGATAAAATTTTTCTAGCTGCCTCCCGGTCATCCCAAGGAGTTTCAACATTACCATAACACATTGTTTGCTCGTGTCCTTTACCCAAAATAGCAACAGTATCACCTCTTTTGGCTAACTTTGTTAATGCAAACTCAATTGCTTTTCCTCTGTCTGGAATAGAAATAATCTTTTGATGACCAGTTTTAAGTTGTTCTTTCATCTGGCGAATAATAGACCAGACATCTTCTGTTCTTGGGTCCTCTGCAGTAAAAATACAGTAATCAGCCAACCTAGAACCAATCTTTCCCATCATTGGACGTTTAATTGCATCACGTAAACCTGCTGCGCCATAGACTGCAATTAACTTTGATGGGGATTTGGTTTGAGCTTTTAGGGCAGTTAATGCAGACTCTAACCCTTGCGGAGTATGTGCAAAATCAACTACAACTCTAATCCCTTTTTTATTCTTTATTTCTTCCATTCTGCCAGGAATGCCCGTAAAACTAAGTATCCCATCCGCAATATCCTGATCACTTACATGAAGAAGTTTTGCAAACTTCATTACAAGTAATGAGTTACTAAAATTAAAGTCTTCTTTAAATCTTTTCTTAATGGCTCTTCTTATCACTCCAGGAATTTGGTGTTCTTTAGAGTAAGTAAGAATCTTACTTTCACTGACACGGAGATGATCCATCAATGGCTGGTATGAAGCATCGTCCTTATTCAAGATAATCTTTTCACTATCTCGTAAGATTAATGCTTTAGCTTCTAAATAGTTCTGATAAGTTAGATGATAATCAAAGTGATCTTGAGAAATGTTTGTAATACCACTAATAAATGGGAAGATACCCCAAGTGCGATATTGATAAATACCTTGAGAAGTAGTTTCTAAAATAAGATATTGATATCCTTCATCAACCAACTTTCTCATTAGTTTTTGGAGTTTGTCTGGAGAAGGAGTTGTAACATGAAAACCAGTATTGATTTTCTCATCACCAATATATGCAGCTACTGTAGAAATAAGAGCTACTTTCTTACCAGCTGTTCTTAAAACATGGTAAAGCATGGTAGAAGAAGTAGTCTTACCATCAGTGCCAGTAATAGCTATAACATGTATTTTCCTTGACGGAAAGCCATATTTTATTTCTGCTAATAAGCCTCGATATAATCCTGTTTTAAACAAATGATAATATCTTTTAAATTTGTAGATTAACTGTTTAAACCACATGACTACATTATACACATTTTATGGCTAAATTACCCCAAAAATGGTATATTCCGTTAAATTTATAGCCCATTTAGGCTAGAAAGGACCCTTATGGAAAAAGAAAATATATCTAAATTTGAAGCATTCTTAAGAGATCTTTTTAAAGATTTAGGAAATGCAGCTATTGCAGTAATGAGTATGGGAAGATTTAAACCTACAAAGGAAGAAACTCCTAAAGAAAATGACGACTCAGATGATAATGAGCCTGTTATAAGTAGAAAACTACGTCCATCGGATTTCAAACAAGATTATGGTGAATTTTTCATTCCACCAGGACATAGACAAGACTAACAAAATTAGGTAATTTCAATTGCTTTTTATACTTAAAAAGCTTATAATAGTAGACCTCATGGGGATGTATTGATTCGATGTGAGAGCTCTTTACCATTTGCAGATCGTCTTTAGCAGGAAGACGCTAAAAATATGCTAAAAATATAACTGCAGAAAATAAAGTTCTCAGTCAAGCAAAGAGTGCTATCCTCGACGTTTCTAACGCCGTTGCTGACACATTCAGAGCTCCAAGTTTCGCAACATTAGCTGCTTAACAAGGTATCTAAATAGCCCGCTCTCACTGATGGTAACTATTAGGTAACAAAACAGTCGGTGTGACACCTTTAACTCGCATTTTGGTTAAAGTACAAGACTAAAGAAATGAAGGATAAGATGAGGCTTGTTTTGATCTCCTCTCTTATCTCCTTAAGATCAAGACTATTTCTGTAGATAATGGTAGACGTTCGGCTTACAGACACGGGTTCATTACCCGTCATCTCCACCATGTGATAATTAACTGACTTAGGTCAGTTTTTTTATTAGGTTTCATAATAATCAGCAAATAGCAGAAAATTATTAAAAAAAGACTTAAATATAGGTCTTATCTCAATATTAGACTATTGCTCCTACTTTCATATTTTGTTACGCTGAAAAATGGTAAAAATTATAAAATCCCGCTTATGCCTAGTGCAGAAAACCCCTATTATAAGAAAAGTCTTATCTCAGTTGATGACATCAAAGAAAGACAAATGCTTGAGCTACTTTTAGAAGAAGCAAAGAAGATGGGTATCCATCGGCAAGCCAAAGAGGCATTAGAATATTTAAAGGGACACGGGGTGTCCCTTCTTTTTTATCAGCCAAGTACAAGAACTAATAGTTCATTTCATCAGGCTGCACAATTTCTAGGAGCAAGTGTCTATAACCCGGGCTCAATGCAATATAGCTCTGTCAGTAAAGGTGAAAACCTACCAGATACAATTCGCTCTATTGCTAACACCACTGATGCTTCATTGATTGTATTAAGACATCCAGATGATAATTCTAGTAGGACTGCTGATAAATTTGCAAAGATGGTAAAACCTGAACCTGTCCCAATTATTAATGCTGGAAGTGGAACCTTAGAACATCCAACTCAAGCTTTATTAGATTTAATGACTATTTATTCTAAGATGCAAACAATTGATGAGTTAAAAATAGCCTTAGTCGGTGATCTACTTTATGGAAGAACTGTTAAATCATTAGCAATGCTAATGGCCAGATTAACTACTGGCAATGAATTTGCTTTTGTTTCTCCTGATCAACAAAAATTTCCTCAAGAGTATTTAGATAAACTACCAGAAGGTACTTCCTATACCGAAACAGAAGATCTTGATTCAATTCTAGACTGGGCTGATGTTGTATATATGACTAGAACTCAAAAAGAATGGTTTGAGGCTCATGGACAAATGGATGAATATGAAAAACTTGCTAGTGCAATGCAAATGACCACTGAGAGAGCAGATGAAATGCATGATGGTTCAATTGTTATGCATCCACTACCAAGACAAACAGAATTACGTTATGGAGTAGACTCTGATCCTAAGGCTGCATACTTTGAACAAATGCGCTTTGGCTTATGGACTAGAATGGCTTTAATGAAACTTATGCTTGTTGAAGATCCAAGTGCATAGAGCATAATGAAGCAATGACTGAAGAAAAAAAGAACTGGTTTATTTATATTATTAAGTGTAATGATAATACTCTTTACACTGGTATCACTAATGATTTAGATAAAAGAATTGATAAACATAACACTGGCACAGGAGCAAAATACACAAGAAACAGGACCCCTGTTAAACTTGTCTACTCGGAACCAAGTTCTGATAGATCTAGTGCTAGCAAAAGAGAGGCTCAAATTAAGGGCCTCTCTCGCTTAAAAAAATTAGAATTAATTAAATAATTACTTCTTCTTTTCTGCTTTTTTTACTACTTTAATATGAAGTTCTTTTAGTTGTTCTTCACTTACTTCACTTGGACCATTCATGACAGCGGTGTGACCACTTGAAGTCATTGGGAAAGCCATTACTTCTTTAAGAGATTCTTCTCCAGCCAGAATCATCACTAATCTATCAAGACCTAAAGCAATTCCACCATGTGGAGGAGTTCCTACTTCAAAAGCATCCATCATATGACCAACACTATGTTTGATTTCTTCCTGGGAGTAACCCATGATCTCAAATGTTGATTTTAGTAAATCAGCTCTGTGAGCTCTGATAGATCCACCGCCTGCTTCATAGCCATTACAGACTAAGTCATATTGGGCAGTCACAATCTTGCCAATGTTCTTTTTATCTAAATGATCTTGTTCAAACTCTGGTTCTGGAGCTGAAAAAGGGTTATGAGTGAATGTCCATCCAGACTTACCGTCTCTGACTTCTGCAATATCTTCCTTATCTACCTTCTTGAAGAACGGGAATTTAATCACCCATGCAAAAGCTAACACTCCATCTTCTTTTTCTTGATCAGTTCTCAAGTCAAACTTATCTGCACCAAACTTCTCTATTGCTTCGTCATATGTAAAGACTGGGAAGTCTTCTTTTTGTAACTTTGCCCCAACTGCCTTAACAGACTTCTTAACTAAGTTTTCAACTGTAGCCATTACTTCTTCTCTATCAACAAAACTCATCTCTAAATCAAGTTGAGTAAACTCAAAACCACGGTCAGCTCTAAGATCTTCATCTCTAATACATCTGGCAATTTGGAAGTACTTCTCAAACCCTGCAGTCATTAATAACTGTTTATATTGTTGTGGAGACTGTGGTAGTGCATAGAACTTACCGGGATTAAATCTTGATGGGACGATAAAGTCGCGAGCACCTTCTTTAGTTGATTCAGTCAGCATTGGAGTTTCTATCTCAACAAAGTCTTGAGAATGTAACTCATCACTAATAGCTTTGAAGAATTTAGATCTCATTCTAAAGATCTTTTGCATTCTTTCTCTTCTTAAGTCTAGATATCTAAACTTAAGTCTGGCTTCTTCTTTAATCTCAAGACCATCTGTATCAATACCGATTGGAAGTTCTTTAGCTTTGTTAAGAATCTTATATTCTTTTACTTCAAACTCGATTTTACCTGTAGCAAGGTTTTCATTGATTAATCTTTCTGGTCTTTCTTTAACAAGACCGACAAGTTCTACTACTGACTCAGTAGTAAGGTCTCCCATCATCTTATATCCAACACATTGGATCTTTCCTGATTTGTCTCTTAAGTCGATAAAGGTAATCTTGCCATGGTCACGTTTGGTATCTACCCAACCCTGAAGTTTTACTTCTTTACCTACTTGTTTAAGAGTTTCTAGAACTAGTGTTCTTTTCATACTTCTCCTTACTTGCACCCCTGAGGGTATTTTATGTTTGTTTACTAATAGTTTTACTTATTACTTATTATAAGTAATAAAAAAACCCTTTCTTGACTACAAAATATTTAGTCAAAAAAGGGCCTTCTTGGGGCGGTACCACCTTTATTTTATCTCAGTCCAGCTATCATGGGCTTACCCAGCTAAGTTACTACCCTTAGCAACGCTCTAATTAGATCATCTTTTGTCAGAAGATTCAGGCGTTTTTGTTATCTATATTCTATCACAACAACTAGTTCAACTAAAATGGAATAACTAACCTAGATAATTGAACTATACCTGTTATAAATACCATCCTAACCCTTTCATACAATTCAACTCTCTTTTCCTTTGCGGGAGGTTGTTCTTCTTGGTGATTAATAAACTTTTCTACTTCAGGTTCTAAATCTTGAATTTCTAACTCAAGTTTATCCATCATTGATTGCAATGCTGCTTTCATGTCAGGTAACAAAGGGTGATCTGGCCACCTTGACTCAATAATTTGAATCATTGCCTGGTATCTTCCCATAACTGCAGTTTTTTGAACCTTAAAGAACTTAGTTGCATCCTCTACTCCAATAAGATCACAATCGCTAGCCAAATCTCTTAAAAAATGGATAGTATCAGCAGCCTTAACAATAGATGCTTTATGTGACATGACCTTAAGATGAGATACAGATCTCTTTTTTCTTAACCACCACTTTTCTTGTTTATCTAAAATCTCATCATCTTCTGGTTTTTTTTGTTCTGTCAGTTCAACAATCATCCTAATCACTCTTAAACTAAAACCTTTTTTTCTCAAATCTTCTGGAGTTATTGGTGGTATAGAATCTTCTAGAACATCATGTAATACAGCAGCTGTTACAACATCCACGTCTGTCTCTACCTCTCCAACAGCATATGAAACAGAGATAATATGACTGAGAACTGATATTTTTTTAACCTTTCTTTGTTGATCTGCATGTACTTGAACAGCTAATTCAATAGCTTTTTGCAAAGGTTTTAATTTAATAAACTGGTTAAATATATCAACTAAATAATTAAGTTTGGTAAGCAATGATTCAGGATTATTTCTCGCGTCAGTCTTGAGAAGAATATCAATAAATATACGTTCAAATTCTAAATATCTTTCTTCTATTGGCGTTGCTTCAACTTCTCTTACTTTTTCAATTACTTCATCTAAGTTCTCTGGTGGGAATACTAATCCTTCTGACCTTTGGTGTAACATAATTATATTGTTACATAGAAAGAGAATAAAAAAAAGAAAACTGCACCATCACGGTACAGCTTCCTTAAGTAATATTACTATAGCATATACATATCCATTATTTACTTAGTAAAATCAGCATAGTATTAGAAAAAGTGCATTCCATCCATTTTTATCTAGTTATTTACTTGATAAGGGTTATAGCTTATAATAAAATCTCTAACCGTCAACCAATCTGGGAGGTTATATTATGATTAAATCATTTTTCTTTATAAACAAGAAAGGTGGTGATCCTACTTCTCCCACTAGCTGATGGGTGACTTCAGCATTAAGACCTACCACGCACCATCGGTAGGTCTTTTTCATTCCCTTAGTTAATACCTTCAATCTCTTCTAGTTCTAGGATACTATCTAAGTTAAGTAATACTTCTTCTCCTAAGATATGACAATATGACTTGATAGTGGTGTCTTTAAGCACTTCTAGAGGGTTAATCATGTATTTGAGAGGATCTTCATCTTGAATATAGTACTTAACTTTGAGTAGTTGGCCAGTTGCTTGTGCTCGTTCAATTATTTTAATCTTCTCTGTATTATCAAATTCCCATGGATTTTTACTAAATTCATAATCAGTAAAAAACTTACCTATTTTTATATCAGTAATAATATCTTTTTGTTTAAATGGCTTAATTAAAGTCATCCCTTCAAGACTCTTACAACGAGATAATGCTACATAAGCTTGACCATGAGCAAATGTCCCCCAACCAAAATCAATGATAGCTTTGTTAAATGTTTTACCCTGACTCTTATGAATAGTAATAGCCCAGGAAAGAATTAATGGGTACTGAGTATATGAACCAACACTTTCTGACTGAAGTTGATCTGTCCCTGGGTTATATACAAACTTAAATACTTCCCATGTATGAGGCATCACTTCGATAGTACTACCATCATCAAGCTCTACTACAATAATATCTTTGCCAGAACCTAGCTCAATAATCTCACTAATTTTACCGATACTTCCATTAACCCATCTCCCCGCCCGATCATTATTAATCAACATTACTTGAGCATTAGCCTTCAATTCTAAATTTTCATTTACAGGAGTAACTTTTTTATCAAACTTACCACTTCTAGAACCTTTAAAAATATGTCTTTTACCATTAAGTTTTCCTAAAAAGTTTTGATTTACCTCATCTGCTTTTCTATTGGTAGTGGTTAAATATATTGCCAAATCTTCACTATTAAAGGTAAAGTCTTCTTTATAACTACTATTTAAAAGTTTTAACTGCTCAGCCTGTAAGTTATTTTTTCTTATCCCATCCAAAACTTCAATAAAGTCCTTATCATCCTGTCTATATATTTTATTTAATTCTAATAACTCTAAATCAAAATCTTTCATTACTTGTGCGGAAAAAAAGTAAGGGCTTTCATAGAAACTATTAAATAATTCCTTTTCATAGGTTGTAACCACCGGTGGAAGTTGATAAAGATCACCAATGAAAATCATTCTCACACCTCCAAATGGCAACATTGGATCAGGGCCATGAAGTTTAAGGAATTCATTGACACAATCAAGTAAGTCAGCTCTTACCATTGAAATTTCATCTATCACAATTGAATCAATCATTTTATAAAAGCCTTGTTTACCCCTATTTCGATAAGTTTTTTTTATATCCTGAGGAGTAGTTCCTGGTCTAAATCCAAAAAATGAATGAATAGTTTGTCCTTTGACATTGAGAGCTGCTACTCCAGTAGGAGCTAAAATTACGATTTTCTTTTTGGTGGTATTACGAAAGTGATCTAAAAGAGTTGATTTACCTGTACCCGCATGACCAGTAATAAAAAGGGATCGATGTCCACTTTCTAGTAACTCTAAAGCTCTGGTAAATTGTTTAGAAAAATCTATATCTTTTACATGCATAAAACTATTTATTATAATGTAGAATTAATTCAAATGAAAAAGGGTTTAATTTTCATCTTCTCTTCAATCCTTATATTAGGTACCGTTGTTTCTGTTAATTATTTCTTCTTCTCAACTAATAAAGTTCTTGGTGCTAATAATCAAAACTTGATCATCAGAAGAGTAGAACCTAATGATGATAATAAACTAGTTGCACTCACTTTTGATGATGGACCTGCTCCTATTACCTTAGACATTCTGAAAGTTCTTGATGAGAATGATGTTCTAGCAACTTTTTTTGTTACAGGTCAAAATATTGACTTATATAAAGAAGTTCTGTCTGAAACATACCAGAAAGGTCATGAAATAGGCAATCATACAAATACTCATCCATTTA
>Ga0224496_10000257_pt1 | contig 38332 bp, 23 predicted proteins | sample SF_Jul11_sed_USG_2_FD_168127 | JGI IMG/M metagenome (GOLD analysis project Ga0224496, IMG submission 168127) | Sediment microbial communities from San Francisco Bay, California, United States - SF_Jul11_sed_USGS_8_1 | ecosystem: Environmental > Aquatic > Marine > Sediment | place: USA...
GCATCCCGACAAGATGTTCCTGCCGGACAGGTTTGTGCGCGGCGTCTGCCCCAGGTGCAAGGCCGAGGACCAGTATGGCGACGTGTGCGACGCATGCGGCGCCCACTACGATCCCACGGAGCTCATCTCTCCGCGCTGCTCCCTCTGCGGCGCCCCGCCGGTGCGCAAATCGTCGCGCCACTATTTCTTCCGGGTGGCGGACCACCTTCCCGCCCTGGAGAAATTCATGGAAGGCGACGCTTTGCAACAGGAGGTGAAGAACTACCTGGCCACGTGGCTCAAGGAGGGGCTGAAGGAATGGGACATCTCCCGCGATGGGCCATATTTCGGGTTCAAGATTCCCGGCGAGGATGACAAGTACTTCTACGTCTGGCTGGACGCCCCCATCGGATACATATCCTCGGCGAAAAACTGGGCGGACAGGAACGGTGTAAGCCTGGACGATCTGTGGCGGGGCCAAAAGGCGGAGATCCGCCATTTCATCGGCAAGGACATCAAATACTTCCACACTCTCTTCTGGATCCCCATGCTCACTGGCGCCGGATTCTCCATTCCGGACAAGGTCCATGTCCACGGCTTTTTGACCGTCAACGGGGAGAAGATGTCCAAAAGCAAGGGCACCTTCATTAATGCCCGCACCTTCCTGGATCACATGGACCCGGAGACTTTGCGCTATTACTACGCCAGCAAGCTGAAGAATAGCGAGGATGACCTGGACTTGAGCTTTCAGGACTTCGTCTTTCGAGTTAACGCCGAACTGGTGAACAAGGTGGCCAATCTCGGCTCCAGGACCGTGAGCATCCTGAACAAGAACAAGACGCTGGAGAACCGGATGGGGGCTCTCTCTGTCGAAGGGAGGACGCTGGTGGAGGAGGCCATGGCCCAGGGGCCGAAGATAGCCGAGTGTTATGACGCGCTGGAATTCGGACGCGCCCTGAAAATAATCATGGGTATCGCCGATGCGGCAAACGTGTTCATAGACCATGCCAAACCATGGGAGCTGGCCGCCGAGCCGGAACGTCAGCGCGAGGTCCTCACCGCCGGGGTCAACGCATTCCGGCTGATCGCGCTCTACCTAAAGCCGGTGATCCCCCGATTCGCCGTCAAAACGGAGAGGATGCTGGCCATCGATCCGATGACTTGGGATGACCATGAGAAGACGCTGACGGACCATACCATCGGCGCTTTCGAGCGGCTGGCGGAACGGGTGGATATGAAAGCGGCGGACCGTATCCTCGACGCCACTCGCGCCGCGGCGGCTGACGGCGCCAAAGCGGAGGAGAAAAAGAAGACCTCCGCCATGGGCGAACTGATCGAGTACGACGATTTCGCCAAAGTGCGCCTGGTGACTGGCAAAGTGCTGGAAGCGGAAAAGGTGAAGAAGGCGGACAAGCTTCTGAAGCTTACCGTAGAGATCGGTGGGGAGAGCAGGGTGATCGTGGCCGGTATCGCCAAAAGCTACACCGCCGAAGAGATGCCTGGCAAGATCGTGGTGGTGGTGGAGAACCTTGCGCCGCGAACGCTGAAAGGGATAGAGTCGCAAGGAATGCTGCTGGCCGTGAACGATGGGGAGACATTGACACTGGTGGCGCCGGAGAAGGATACTCCTTCAGGAATCAGGGTCTCCTGATCTCCTACCGGGCGCCTGGTCCACATGCCGGGACAACAGAAAATCGCAGGGGAAGATGACGCAAAACCAAGCGGTGGAACCTTTGGACGAAAACGTGGATGACATCCAGCCCGGCATGCGGGAGTCGCAGCGTCACACGCCACCGCGTCCCTGGCGGGAGGCGGTCCTCCTTATGGCCATCATAGCCTTCACCACGTGGTTCACCTTTCTTTCCCACGCCCGCTGGAGTGTGATGTTAAGCTCCATGGGGGACTTGGGTCATATAGACTCCGCCGCCTACAACACCGCCCACGGCGAATTCATGCTCTCCACCGGAGCGCGGGTGCAGAACATGTGGGGGGATCATTTCTCCCCCATCATTCTGGTTCTCTCGTCCTTCTATTTCTTCAGCGACTCCTTCTGGTTCATATATTTCTGGCAGGCTCTTTCGGCGGCCCTGGCGGCTGTTCCCCTGTACCTGATGGCCAAAGACCGGCTGGGAGGAGGCGCGGCCCTGCTGTGCGCATTGGCCTATCTGTTGAATTCAAGGCTTCACATGGCGGTGCTCTTCGACTACCACGAGGCGGCCCACGTGGGATTTTTCGCGTTGTCGGCGATTTATTGCGCCACCTTGGGCCGGTGGAAATTGTTCGCCCTGTTCGGCGCTCTTCTTCTCTCCTGCCGGGAGGACTCGGCGCTGATCCTCTTCTCCATTGGCGTGTATGTAGCGCTTTTTGAAAGAAAATGGATTCACGGGGCTGTGACCTGCGCGGCGGCCGCGATATACTTCCTGGCGCTCTTGAAGCTGGCGTTCCCATATTTCCGGGCAAATCCCCTGGAAGCGGATCAGGCGGGTGATTACATGTATTTCAGCAGCTACGCATGGCTTGGAGCCTCGCCGTGGGAGGTGGCGCGAAATTTCTTTCACGATCCCGCCACCATGCTCGCCATGATATTCCACCCACAGAGGATCGCGGCATGGGCCGAGCTGGCAGCGCAATACGCCTATCTTCCCTTCGCCACCATTTCCGGATTGTTATTGATGGCCTTTCCCACGTTATCTCTATTGCTCAACAACCACGAGGCGCGCTGGAGCCTGATATTCCACTACCCGTTTCTTGTGGTTCCATTCTGGTCGTTGGGATTCGTTTTGGGGCTGGACAATCTGCGGCGTTGGCTGGCATCTTCCAGTGTTGGCGCAATCCGCCCGCTGGAGAGAGGAAAGATATTCGGTTCGTTGACGGCGCTGTTCTGTCTGGCGGCAGTGGTTCAGGGGACGGGTCTGATGATATATGCGCTCACCGGCCCATTTGATGTCACTTTTGCGGGAATGCGGATATATATGAATGACCCGGCGCGGCCCGCATTGATCTTCATCATGGCGTTGTTATCGGGCATGGTCTGCATCCCACATAAGGCAGTGATCGGGACCGATATCCCTAAGCGGGTGATGTTGGCGATAAGCGTATACGCGTTTGCCGCCTCCGCATGGTTCGGAATAGGCGCCGGAGCCCTGCCTCCGGTGTCAGGCGAGCATGCCAGATATTTTGACCAAAAGCTGATGGCCCACGCGGAGAAAACCCGCCAGGCGCTGGATTCGCTCCCCCGGCACGCCTCGGCCGTGATTGGCCAGGGGGCGTACACATTGGCCTTGCACAATCCGAATGCGTTCCTCTTCCGGGGATTCGATAAATACCCCTTTGGGGCCCGACAGGTGGACTACATAGTTATCGACTCGAACCCGCCGGTGGAGGAGCCGATATTGTGGGAGGATATCGGGCCGATGGTCCTGCGTCTTCTGCTGGCGGAGCCGGGGTACGCGGTTATATGGCATGAAGATGGGGTATACGTTTTCAAACGAGGCGCGGACAAGGAGGCTGATTTCCAGGTGCTGCTCGATCAAGGCGGCCGATTCTCCGCCCGCGCCATGGGATACGGGACGGGGGAAATGAAGCCGGATGTGTCCGCCATTAATGGGATCGCCAGAAGCGCCATCCCTGCTGTCCACCCGCCGGGTTACCTGGCCTCCGGCCCCTACGCCACATTGTACATGGGGGAATACATGGCCATTTTCCGCCTGAAAGTCGGCGCCCTGGTGGAGGCGGAGATTGCAGTGCTGGAGGTGGCTTGTGACAAGGGAAAAAGGGCGCTGGCGCGGCGACCAGTAAGGGGATCGGATTTCGTCCAGGCGGGGGATTGGGTGGAACTCATACTTCCATTCACAATCACGGAACCGAAGGCGCAGGATGTGGAATTCCGGGTGGAATATCTGGCCGCCGCGGATTTATCCTTCGACGAGGTCCGCCTGACAATGACCCTGGAAGCGTACAGGATGGCCATGGCCAGAGCGATTGAGACGGACGGCCCGGTGGTTGCGAAGGGGATTTATCATTCGCCCCTGGATGAAAAGGCGCCTGAGATTGAATAGAAACTTTGACAGCGGTGAAAAGTTCGTTTATAATGCCGAATTGATCTGGTGCGGGGTGGAGCAGTCCGGTAGCTCGTCGGGCTCATAACCCGAAGGTCGTAGGTTCGAATCCTGCCCCCGCTACCAATTATTTGGGCAAGCTGCTTTTTAGTATCTCCTCTTTTATGGTGAACTTCTGACAAAAGGTAATTTCTCTTGTCTTCGCCATGCTTCATGTTTTGGTCAGGAATTCATTCACCGTCTCCAGAGACGGCGCCTGCGGTTTTCTATCGTTATAAAACCGTGATTGTTTTTTCCTCTCGCCTCATGCCATAATAGCAATTCGCGAGACCAGACTTTGGGGCCAAGATATGCCCAAAGCCGATCAGGGAGGAGAACACCATGAAAAAGACGTATCCATATGTCCGCTAAGCCGCTGAAAATCACAGAGCTTGCTCTGCGAGACGCGCACCAGTCTCTGTTGGCCACGCGCATGAGGCTGGAGCATATGACTCCCATCGCCCAGGCCTTGGACGATATCGGCTACTGGTCCGTGGAAATGTGGGGAGGCGCCACCTTCGACACTTGTGTCAGGTTCCTCAACGAAGACCCGTGGGAGAGGGTGCGGACGCTGAAAAAGCTGATGCCCAAGACCAGGTTCCAGATGCTTCTGCGAGGGCAGAACCTGGTGGGGTATCGCCACTATGCCGACGATGTGGTGGAAAAGTTCATCGACCTCTCCTGCGCAGCCGGCATAGACGTGTTCCGGGTTTTTGACGCGCTAAACGACCTGCGGAATATCAAGACCTCGGTGGACCGAATCCGCAAGAACGGCAAGCATGTGCAGGGAGCCATGTGTTACACCACCAGCCCCATGCACGACATGGGCTTTTTCGTTGACCTGGCGGTTCGGCTGAGGGAAATGAACGTGGACTCAATATGTATAAAGGATATGGCGGGGCTTTTGTCTCCGACGCTGGTGGGCGACCTTGTAGCCGGCATCAAGGAAAAAGTGGATGTCCCCATACATCTGCACTCCCACACCACCTCAGGCTATGCCCTGATGACCATGACAAGGGCCATAGACGCCGGAGTGGACGCCGTGGATACTGCCATATCTCCGCTCTCCATGGGCTCCAGCCATAGCCCCACGGAGACCATCGTCTCCGCCCTGAAGGGAACCGATCGGGACACCGGGCTGGAAATGAACAAGTTGTTGGAGATAGCCCGGCACTTTACAAAGGTGCGAAGGGAATACGCCAAGGTGGACACGGCATTCCTGGGAGTGGATGTGAATATCCTTGTTTCCCAGGTGCCGGGGGGGATGATATCGAACCTGGAGGCCCAACTGAAGACTCAAAACGCGCTTCATCGACTCCCGGAAGTGCTGGAGGAGCTGCCTAATTGCCGCAAGGACATGGGCTATCCGCCGCTGGTGACCCCCACCTCGCAGATTGTGGGCGCTCAGGCTGTGCTAAATGTGTTGATGGGCAGGTACAAAATCATCTCCAGGGAGACCCGTGACCTGGTGGAAGGCCGCTATGGCCGTCTACCAGGCCCGGTGGCGCCGGAACTGCTCGCCAGGGTGGAGGGGGACCGGGAGACTGTGATTACCGTGCGCCCGGCGGACCTCATCGAGCCGGAGTGGGAAAAGTTCAAGGAAGAGGCAAAGGGGAAAACATCTTCTGAAGAGGATGTGATGGTGTATGCCCTTTTCCCCCAGGTGGCGGATGATTACATGAAGAAAAGGGGAACTCCTCCCGAATAGAGCGGTGTCGGCGCTCTCTGCTCTGGGCTTGCCCGCCGCTTTTTTCAGTCAATATATCATTGCATGTTCAAAGCCCTTTTCCCTGGGGTGGCGCCCTCCATCCGAAAACCAGGTTTTTAATCCTCGCTAAACATTAACTGAAAACCATGAACTTGCGCTAGAATCGTTGATGGATTATTAGTTGGGATTAAACCTAGGAAGGAGACTCTCTATTCCATGGCCCGGATAGACCTTATTGCAACACTCCATGCCATAGCTCCCCCCTTGGGTCGTCCCTTCTATCAGCAATGCAGCATGGCTGGGGGGGAATCCAGGCATGAGTAGCGGAGGGCTCTCATTCCAGGACGCTCCAGTCCGCATCAAGCTCACCATCCTCTCCATGGGCGCCACAATTTTGGCCTTGGCCCTGGCCACTTTGATCTCTATGGCAAACAATACGATGATCGAGTGGAGATCCCATGAAAAAGAACTGAAGATTAAGGCCGAAGTTATCGGCGCCAACAGCCGGGCCGCGCTTTTGTTCGTGGACAAGGAGCACTTGAAAAGAAACCTCTCGGCGGTATCCATAGACAACTCAATAATGATGGCCGCCATCTTTTCCGCCGATGGCCAGGTCATGGCCCGCTACTTGCGGACAGGGGAATCAGCTCCCGCGCCAGAACTCCGACCCTCGGGAACATATTTCGATTGGAAGAAACTGAGCCTTTATATCCCCATAATGATGGACGGGGAGAGGGTGGGGACGGTCTATATTGAAGACGACCTGGAGGAGTTTTATTACTATGCCCGCATCTATCTGCTGGTGTCCCTGGTTGCCGCCCTTGTGGCCGTGGCGGCGGCGTATCTCTTCTGGTCCAGAGCCCAGCGCATAATCACGGATCCCATTTCGTCGCTGGCTGGCGCCATGCAAACGGTTTCCCACACCAGTGATTACACACTGAGGATGGAAAATCTGGGAAAAGACGAGATGGGCTCCTTGGTGGCCGGATTCAATGAAATGCTGGGGCAGATCCAGGAGAAGGAACAGAAACTGGAGGAACATTCCCGCAGCCTGGAGAAGGAAGTCTCGTTGCGCACCCAGGAATTGCGGGAGAAAAACGAAATGCTTCGCAGCGAACTGACGGAAAGATTGAAAACCGAAGTGGCGCTAAACCGGGAAAGGGAGCTTTTCATCCACGGTCCGGCGGTGGCCTTCAAGCTGGCCGCCACCCAGGGATGGCCCGTGGAGTATATCTCCCCAAACGTGGTCCAATTCGGGTACCAGTCTTCCGACATCCTCTCCAGAGGAAGGACGCTTTTGGATATGATCGCTCAAGATGACAGGGGCCGCTTCTCCTACGACGCCTCCAAATGCCTGGCCGGGGATGGCGCTTCTTTCGAAGGGGAATACCGCTTGATAGGCGCGGATGGGCAGACGTTCTGGCTGGATATCACAGCCGTGTTCGTGCTGGACGCAAAAAGAAAAGTGACCCACATGGACGGATACGCCCTGGACATCACAGAGCGTAAAATATATGAGGAAAAGCTCAACGAAAGCATGGTGGAGCTAAAACGCTTCAACCGCCTCATGTCCGGTCGGGAAAAAAGGATCATGGAGCTTAAGTCGGACATCAACGAACTGGTGGCCCTTCAGGGGCAAGAACCCAGATTCAATACTACCTCTGAAATGGAGACGGAGCCTATCCAGGAGCAAGAGAACGCCATAGTATTCTGGCAGAATTCATTCCCCCAGGTGGTGGTGGACAGGGACGCGGCCATGAAGGCGGGCCTGGAAACAACTGTTGTGGAAGTGGCGTATTGCCATTCAACCTGCTCGGCGCCCATGGTCTTGGCCAGAGAAAAGGGTTTTTTCGCCCGTCGGGGATTGAACTCAACAATTGAGGCTGTCAAGGCTCCGCCATATATCCGGGAGATGCTAACCCTGGGCAAGGTAAAAGCGGCAATTATGCCCATGCCGGAGATATTGGCCATGGCCGCAGGCGCCGGAAGCCAGGCCGTGGATGTGAAAATATTCCCCCTATACCGCGCCGACAACCAGGGACTGGTGTTATCCAGCAGGCATATAGGGCTCAAAGATCCCTCGGACCTCAAGGGGATGACCTTCGCTGTCCCCGGCTTCGATACAATCAACTGCCATCTGCTATTTCATTACCTGGCCGAAAACGGCATAGACCCTCTCAAGGATATAACTGTCCGTCAGATAGACCCGGCACTGACTTCATACTATCTTCGCAAGGGTAAAGTGGATGGTGTTTTCGCATCCGAGCCTTTTCTGGGCGTCGCGTTGGACTCCGATGACGCGTTCCTCATGGTACGCTCCAGTCAAATCTGGCGAGGACATCCATGCTGCGGCCTGGCCCTCCATGGCGAATTTTACTCCGGCGCCCCAAAATCGGCGGGTGTCCTGCTGGAAGCTTTCGCCGAGGGAGTCGCCGCTATGGGAACTCTGGATATCTCGGAGATCGCTCTTCTGGCCGCCGCCCTCACCGAGCCTGGCCATATCCCTTTGGCCGACCAGAGCCCCATCGAAAAGGCTCTGACCCCAGGCATGGGCGGAGAGGGACCCAGGTTTGTCGCAGACCCAACCGGTGGAGGAGGCGTATGGCAACTGGCGCAAATGCAGCGATGGGGCCGATTGTGCCAGAATATGGATCACCAGAAACTGATTGAACAGGTCTTTATTACCGGACATCTTGCTTGGGCGGAATTTCCCCAGGCGGACAAACCTCCCATGGAAATGGAGAGCAGCGTGCCCGAGGTGATCGCCGAATTGCCATACAGCGTGTTCAATCCTGATAGCCACATCAGGCGGATGGATTCGGACCAGGAGAGCCTTGAGCCCATTGTCACCGGGGCGAACCAGATCCTGACCCAGGCCATGGAGCAGAACGCCGACATGATCTTCAAGCCGCTGGGAAAGGGCCAGGCAGGCCGTCTGGACAGGCTCGCCTCCGGAATTGCCGCCACCCTGCGCTCCCTGGAAGATACCCTGATGGAGCAAAGGGAATTGCTGGAGAAGAGAGTGGAGGAGCGCACCGGCGAGCTTTCCAACAGCCGGAGGATCGCCCTGAACATGATGGAGGACGCCCAGGAAGCCAGGCAAAGGGCGGAGAAAATGGCCGACGAGATCAAGGAAGCCCGCCATGTGGCGGAGATAGCGGCCCAGGACCTGAAAAACACTCTGCTGGTCTCCGAGCAGTTGCGGCAGGAAACAGAAAAAGCCAAGGATCTGGCGGAGAGAATGGCCCAGGAAGCGGCTCAGGCCAGCGAAGCCAAAAGCGATTTTATGGCCAACATGAGCCACGAACTGCGCACCCCTTTAAACGGTGTCATCGGGCTTACGGAAGTGTTGCTCAAGGGTGGTGTAGGCAACGACCAGCGAAAGAAACTGGAGATGATCAAGTTCTCAGGCTCGGTCCTGTTGAACCTGGTTAACGATATCCTGGACCTGGCTCGTATAGAGGCGGGCAAAATGATTCTGATTTCCACCGAATTCGATCTCCGCAAGCTTGTGGAGAAGGCTGTGTCTCAATATGCCATGGCAGCCCACGACAAGGGCCTGGAGCTGGTACTGGACATCGCCGACAACCTGCCTGCCACGGTAATAGGCGACCCGGGCAGGATTAATCAGGTGGTGACCAACCTTATAGGAAACGCCGTAAAATTCACAGCCATAGGGGAGGTAGCGATCTCCGTGGATCTGGAGGAGAGCTCGGAGGGCTTCGCCACCCTGCTTTTCGCCGTGCGCGACACCGGTATCGGAGTATCCGATGACCAGAAGGTGAAGATATTCTCCCGGTTCATCCAGGGGGACGCATCCATCACCCGCAAATATGGCGGAGCAGGACTGGGTGTGACCATCAGCCGCCAACTGGTGGATAAGATGGGAGGACGGATATGGCTGGAAAGCAAGCCTGGTTTCGGGTCCACCTTCTTTTTCACCGTCCGCTTCCAGACGCCAGAGACACACACCGCCGAGCCTGGCCCGGACCCGCGCCTGGCCGGGAAACGGATATTAATTGTGGACGACAATGAATCTTCGCGCAATTCCCTTTCCAGGATCGCAAGGTCCCTTGGAATGGATGTGACGGTTTGCGCGGATGGCTCCGATGCTCTTCGGGCCATGATGGCTGCGGATTCGGAGGGGCGCCCGTTTCCCATGGCTGTCTTGGATAACGAAATGCCCAGGATGACTGGCCAAAACCTGGCCCGTAAAATCAGGATGTCAGCATTTGGATCCGCAACCAGGGTGGCGCTTATGTGCGTCCTGGGAAGGAGTCCGGAAGGCGTTTCCGAAAAAGATGGCGTGGCGGATGTGCTCCACAAGCCAATAAAGAAAGAGGATCTGTACTACTCCGTCGCAAGGCTTTTGCTTGGTGAGGACGCCATCACCGCCGGATCCGGCCCAAGCCATGATGGTCATCGCGCCGCGCCGCTGAAAATCCTGCTGGCGGAAGACAATCCCGTGAACCAGGAGGTGGCCCTCTCCATGCTGCAGCGGTACGGCCATCTGGTGGACGTGGCAGATAATGGGAAAAGAGCGGTGGATATGTGGGCTGCCGGGCGGTATGACGTGGTGCTGATGGATGTGCAGATGCCGGTGATGGATGGCTACTCCGCCACTGCTGTTATTCGCGAAAAGGAGGTGGCCCAGGAGAGGGCCAGGACACCCATTATCGCCATGACGGCTCACGCCATGGAGGGGGACCGCCAAAAATGTCTGGACGCGGGAATGGACGACTATTTGGCGAAGCCGGTGTCTTCCACGGCCCTTTTGACTAAGGTAACCGAATATGGCGGTGGCAGGACCGATGCTCCCCCGCAAACTCCCAGGGAATACGCCGCCACGGAAAAGGATCGGTTTTCAGTAAAGGGGGTGGTTCATTCGCTGGGTCTGAATCCGGAAAACGCCGCCACACTGGTGCAAAAGTTCATCGATAACACCTTGAACAATATAAATAACCTGAGGGAAGCCATCGCCGCGGGGGACGTGGACAGCGCCATCAGGATGGCTCATTCCATCAAGGGCTCCTCACTGCAGATTGGCGCGGTGGCCATGGGTAGGGCCGCGGAAAAGATCGAAGCCCTGGGCAAGGTAGGTATCCTCTCCGATGAGTCCATGGAAAAGCTGGATACCCTGGTGGAGGAATATAACCAGGTGTGCCGGGATTTGGAAGAGGGAACCGGGGATTAGCCATCGTCGGCGCCTGGTCAATCAGGCAGTCGGTTCACGCTCTCTTTTCAATCAACACAAATCCCTCTCCATCCAGCCTTCCGGTCACGCCTGCGCCCAGCCAACCACCCGGTGAACCGATTATATCGCCGACAGGGTCCAGCCGCCCCAGGGCCGCCCCGGGGCTGCAAACTTCCATCATTCCATCGGCGCGGTTCCCCTCCCGGATTCGCGCTCCAGGCAAAAGAATTCCAGCGGCGCCCTGCTTGATATACATGGGAGTCTCTCCCCAGACTATCCCCATCCACTCGTCGCCGAACAGACTCAACGGAAGCCTGCCCAGTTTGGCTTTCCACTCCACATCAGCTTCGCCAGGGGGCCCCACCGCCAGAAAACGTCGGACGTTGGCGAAATCGTAAGGATGTCCCATTCTCCCCATCCCCTCCAACAATTCCCAATCCCCGAAGACGATGGTGGCGTTGGAGTCATACACGGCGGTGGGAGCTGTGGAATGCGGCGGGAGGGAATGATGCTGGCTCGACTGCATCCCCAAAAGAAGAGGCGCCACCATCCCCAGCAAAAGCCCAGGATGGGAGGAGAGCGGCTGCGCGGAGAGGACTATGTCCACCGGGCCGAAATCCATCACCGCCGCCAACTGATATGCGTTCGCCAACAGACCGGCGTGGCTGTGGGCCGCCCACTCTCCACCTCCATCTGAGTCTGTGGAGTAAAACGCCGCCGCCGGTGAGTCCGGGTTCGCGTCCACACCAGGGTTGAAGACAAAGCCGCGGTAAGGATTGGCTTTAAGGTCTTCGATAAAAACCGCATTCACTCCGGCTTTTTCCAGTTCCATCGCCTTCGGCGCTTGGGCGCGCGACATCACCACTGTGGTCAAGCCCGCCGCCCGCGCCGCCGCCAATGCCGTTTCCGTGTCCCAATCGCTCTTCATCACAGCCGCCGCCGCGCCCGCCGCCTGGATCCCCAGGATCACAGACACGGCATCAACGGAATTCGGGAGCATGACCCCCAGGAACCTTGCTTCTTTTGCATTCTCCACCAGCGAGGCTCCCAACCTGGCGTAATGGTCTATCAATTGACCATAAGTCATTACCAGATCGTGATGGCCATGCTCCGACATGACCGCGTGTCCCGCGCCGAAAATGGCTGCCGCGTCCAGAACGGCCGCCGGTATGGTCCTGCGGGTATCCGCGCCATCGAACATCATCTCCCTCATTATTCCGGTCAGGGCGCCTCTTGCGGCGTCCCTTCGCATGCGTCCCTCCAGCCCCGGGGCCGTGTCAAGAGCCCTGGGCGGCAGGACGGTGACCGTGATCCTGTTAAAGAACCTGGGCTTGACCTTCGCCGTCATGCGGGAAAAATGGGTCAGATGAGCCCCCTCTATTCGTACAGGGAGGATGGAAGCGCCAGATTTCTGGGCGATGAGGGCAGGCCCCATATGGGTTTTCATCAATGCGCCGGTGATGGTGATCCTCCCTTCAGGGAAAATAATAATTCTGCCCCCCGCGCGGAGGATCTTCACCAGCTTCTTTATCGCCATGGGATTCTCCGCGTCGAGGGTGTGGGTGTCCACCAGGGAGAGAAACAGCCTGGCCCACCAGCGGCCCGCCATGAACCTGTTCACCACAAAGGAGTATCGCCCCGGAAAGAACACCCCCATCAACACACCGTCCAGGAAGGACTGGTGATTGGCAACGACCATCACATTCCCTCCCGCAGCGGCCACATGCTCCACTCCCCGGATGCGGATCTGGTACATGGCCCTGAGGATAATTTTCAAAAGAAGTCGCAACACCGGCCTGTCTCCACTCTCCAGGGCCAGGGATCTGATGACGAAATAGGCGCCCCCGTTGAGCAGGCAGACCACCAGGAAGACAACCACCGGCCCTAGCCCGGCGCCGATCATGGCTGCGGCGCCTCCAGCGGAGACCACCATGAAGAGGGCGTTCATTATATTGTTGGCGGCGATAACCCTGGCCCTTTCCTCCTCTCTGCATCGGGTCTGCATGACGGCGTATAGCGGCACGATGAAAAGACCGCCGCAGGCGGCGATGAGGAAAAGATCCAGCGATATTCGCCATCCCACAAGGTGGGAGAGTAATTGCGCCACGGTCGTTGGCGCCACGGGCGCTGGCGCCCCCTCCAGCGGCATGGGCAATCCCAGGCTGGCCAGGCAGAGGTCCAGACCGAACAAGGTCATCCCGAAGGCGCCTAGGGGAACGTATCGGGTGTCGATCTCCCCTTTCAAAAGCTTGTTGCACAGCAGGGAGCCGAGCCCGGTCCCCACGGAGAACATGGTCAGAAACCAGGTCACCACGCCCTCTGTCCCTTCCACAGTCACCCTCACGTATACCGGCAGGGTGGAGAGAAACACCGCCCCGATCAGCCAGAACCAAGAAATGCCAAGTATGGAAAGGAACACCGGCCGGGACGAACGGGAGATGCTGATAATTTTCCAAGATTGGGCCAGGATATTCCACCCCACTCTCAGGTCCGCCGCAGGGGCCGGAGCCTTTGGGATAAACAAGCTGGCGCCCAGCCCCGCCGCCGCCACTATAAGCAACGCGGTGGAGACCACCGTCGCGCCCCCCTCCACGGCGATAAGCAGGCCGCCGCCAATGGTACCCAGCAAAATGGCCACGAAAGTGGCGGCCTCTATCAGGGCATTGCCGGCTATCAGCTCCCCGCGCTCCAGGTGGTCCGGCAGGATGCTGTATTTTATAGGCCCGAAGAATGTGGACTGGGTTCCCATAAGGAAAAGTACTGCCAGCAACAGACCGGGAGTCATTGTGTAAAATCCCACGGCGGCCAGCAGCATCAGAAGGATTTCCCACACCTTAACAAGGCGGATGATCGCTGATTTTTCGTATTTATCCGCCAATTGCCCAGCCAGGGAGGAGAAGAGGAAGAATGGTAGGATGAATATCCCGCCGGCGGCCACCACCAATACTCCGGAAGAGACACCCCACATCTGCAAGCCAGCGTACATGATCATGATCACCAGGGCGTTCTTGAAAAGATTGTCGTTGAACGCGCCCAGGAACTGAGTGGTGAAAAGAGGCAGAAAACGCCTGGAAAAGAGAAGATGAACCTGGTTCTTCAAATCGCCTCTGCTCCCGATGCGGCGGGATACTCCCGCGCTGGATGGCGCCTCGGCAATGAAAATGCGCAGACCATAACAGCCGCCGCGAACCCGAATGCGTGGGCTTCCGGAACGCTGGGCCATGAGGCGGAGCTGATCAAAGCGCCGCCATTGGTTATCTCCGCGGTAATTTTCACTAAATCCGCCGCCGCTATCAAAATGACAGGATAATACCCCGTTTGAAGCCATATATGAAACACAATCATTACCAGCATGGCGTTTAGCAGGCCGGAGAGGCCGCAATACACCAGAGGGGCGCCTGGCCACAGGGCCAGATATATATCCACCCCGGCTATTCCGGCGCCTACTCCCATGAGCCATGCCCTTTTGCCATACCGCTCCAGCAACCATCCTTGCAAAACAAATGGTGGCAGGTTCCACCAGAAATGGCGGATGTCACAGTGGACGAAATGGGCCGAAAAGAGTCGCAGTGGTTCTTGCGTGTACAACGTGTTATTCCAGATAAGTTCCACAGGACTTGAGCCGAAATGTATATACAATATTATGCTGGCCAGTCCGCTAAATATTGTCAGCCATGGCGCCCTTGCGACGCCATGACCGACCCACCCGCTCGGGAAAGACACAGGTCACACCCTTCCTGTTGTTCGCCTTCCACCGCGCAAGGCTGCCGCAACCAGAAACGGTAGGGTCAGGATAAATAGACCGTCCGCCGCGCCAGCCCCCGCCGAGCCGGATGAACTCAAATTTGCTCTCCTTCCTGTGAACATGGGAGTGTAGGAATCCGCCCTCCTGTTTTGAACCGGGGAGGCTTGCCTCGCCGTCTGGGCCGAGGTCTCCACGGCACGGCGAGCCTTGTTTCTTCTTTCCACTCCAAGTTTTTGGAACACCTCTTCACGAACAACCACCATGGAGGTGTAATTGGTGACCAGGCCATGTTCCACAGCCAGGTCCTCAATGGCGGTTTTGATATCAGCCTTTTCGCCGAAGTTGTCGATCTCCTCCTTTAATTCGGCGATCCTGGCGTAAGCCCACAGACGCAAAAGCTCCGGGCTGTCAGTGGAACCCTCTGGAAAAACAAAGCTTGTCTGATATTCCATATCCTTGCCACCCACCTTGGCGGAAAGCTTCACCTGGGCTGGGCCCCCCGTGTAGTAGCGCCCGAATATGGTCAAGCTCTGGCCCCTATATACAGACCCGATCTTTTCCGGGGTCTGCTCGCCGATTTTGATTCCGGATATGTTCAGTCTGGCACTGTTTAAAGCCTGGTGGGTAACCTTGGACTTGGCTTGCAGGATCTTTCCGATAATGTCGTCGGAATTGGAGACTGCCATAGAAAAACCGCCGGAGGCGCCAGTCATTGCCGTCAGCAACGGCCTGTTGGCGCTGTTCCCCATAATGAAGGTGAAGAGGCGGACATCCCTTTTGGATACTAAATCAAGAAAAGCCCGCTGGTTGGTCTCTCCCACATTTGCCACACCATCGGTGACGAGGAGAATTGCGCAGGGCCGGTCCGCGTCCAGCTTTGCCAATGCCATCGACAAACCATCATACAGATTGGTGGAGCCGCCCGGTTTTTGCGACGCGACCATGCTTGTATATACATGTTTATTTCGCTCCGTTGCGGATACATACCCATTTGTCAGCTCCCATGCGGAGTTGGAAAAAGCTATGATACGGAATCTGTCATCTGGACCCATCCTGTTGATCGTCTTTTCCACACCTTCGGCCAGCGCCCCATATTTCCCTTGCATGGAGCCTGAAAGGTCCAGGACGAATACCCAGTCTGCCCCGGCAGTGATCGGCGCCAGGTCATCCCCGGGGGTCAGTGTCAACATGAAGACTCCCGGCTTATTTATCAATGGCTTGTAAGTCACCAAATCCAGCGAAGGGGGGGACGTATCCGGGAGACGGAAGTAGACCACAATATCAGTGTCCAGCCTGGCTGGTACAGCCGATGGGATCGCAGTGGGCTCCGCTCCCTCCTCTACCTGGCCTGCGGAGGCGCCCATGTTGTCCATATGAACAGTCCATTCACCCGGGGTCACCTGGGTGACGGCGGCGGAGGGATGGGAGGGCGCCCGCACAGCCTGGAGATGGGCTGCGGAGCGAATATGCATATCAAAGCTGAAAGTTCCAACCACCGTATCGTTGGATGTCCAGAACTGGATTTTTTCTTCGTCCACACCTCCTTCTTCCAAGGGATATACATAGGAGGCAATATTGTGGTCATAGACAATGGGCTGTATATACACCATTCGGATGCTAGTGGGTTGGCTGGCTCGTACTGGAAACAGAGAAATATCAAATGTTTTGTTCCCCTGCTGTTCTGTCAGCCCGGCGTCCCTGCCTGCCTCTTTCTCCTTTGTATAAACATCCCTTGCTGTATCCCTTTTCATCACTTCCGCCACCACGGGCTTGCCATCGATCCACATTGTGAATTCCGCCACTGCGGCCCTTTCCGGTATCGGGAAGGAATAAACCGCCTCCAGGTCTCTGTCATGTGGATTGGCAAAGGTCTGCTCGATGGTTGTAATAGCGTACCCATCCTGAATAATGACGTTTACCTTGTGGTCTTGGATGGAGAGGGGCGGTATATTTCCATCCTTGGGGGAGAGTAGCCCTGCGGCGGACGCAGTAAAAGTGTATATACAGGCCATAGGTATGAACAGAATCATCACCCCTAGTGACGTTATGAAAAATGAATTTAACTTACGGGTCGACATTGCTTGCCTCCTATGTGAACATTGTTCATGAGCGATGTTCACATGTTAGCACCTACCTGAACATTGTTCAACTATTTTCTTGCCTTCACCCCCACTTTCCGATAAAATCCCGTTATGCACATTCTTTCAATTAGATAGACCAGATAATGACCAACGTGGCAAAGGTCTCCCACGAGGACTTGAAAAGTAAGCTTATCCAGGCTGCCATCCATATTGTTCAGAATGAGGGCTACACCGGGCTGAATGTGCGTAAAACCGCGTCCATGGCCGGATGCGCCATCGGCATGGTCTACAAAATCTTCGACAACATGGATGAACTGGCCATCCATGTGAACGCGGACACCCTGGATAAGTTAGACAAATGCCTATCCCATCCCTGCTCCTTCAATTATCCAGGAGAGGCTGTCCAGAAGTTGGCCGATCGCTACATCGCCTTTAGCCGGGACAACTTTAACCTGTGGAGCATGCTGTTCGAGCATAGGATGGAACGCGCTCTGCCCGATTGGTTCAGGCAAAAAATTGCGCAATGTTTCGGCCATGTGGAAAAGGCGATGGCGCCCCTGACGAAAGCGGGTCCCCCCGCCTCCGTGGACCACGCAAAGGTGCTATGGGCGTCGCTGCACGGAATATGCTCGCTGTCTATCACCGGCAAGCTGGACACTGTGGGCGCCCAATCCGCTTCCACATTGGCGGCCGAAATGATAAATAATTACATAGCCGGGCTTGCCGCCCGGACAAAGCGGAAAGATAGTTTCAGAGAATAGAGGGAATCAGGCCGCATGTACGAGAATCTCACGAACAAAATAGCCGATGCGCTTCTTTGGCTGTTCGACGACCCTTCCGACGTCATTCGTCTGGCGCGGATTATCGCCATCGCCCTGCCGATAGCTTTTATCGGCGCTATCACTTCCATACTGAAAGGGATGTGGATGTATGCTCTCATTTCCCTCCTGGGCGTTCCGGCTTTGGCGGTGGCGGGATTCGCTTTCGTGCAGGGATTTGCCGGGACAATGGGGGGGCTATACCACTCCGGCTCGCGCCAGATGAACCACCAGGCTATCACCAAGAGTATGTATTCGCTGGCGGGGGGCTATACCAGGGCCGGCCAGTTCGCCATGGCTCGGGACAAGTACATGGAGATCATAGAGACTTACCCGGAGGAACTGGATGCGCACTACCTGCTGGCGAACCTGCTGGATGAGCATTTCGGTCTGCCGGAGGAGGCTCTGAAATTGTTTTCCGGCCTGCGCCGGAAGATCAGGGAAAAGAATATCGACTACAAGTACAAGGTCGCCCTGGCCGAAAGGATCACCGAGCTGGAAAAATATCTGAAGGAGGAAGTGGAGGGAAAAAGAGGGGGGAGGTAGGCCAAGAGGCTTGAAGTATTATGGCGCTCATTGGTGAGTTCGCGCCCGCCAGCTGGTCCAAAATATAAAGGGCTCCCGAATAGTTGTCATTCAGGCCCCAATGGTGGGACCTACCAGGAATCTCATTCAACGATCCTTGGAAAAGATCGAGATTCTACTCTTCACTCAAATTCCCTCCAGAATTACATGGATGAGCGGGATGCCGCCATGCCAGGCAAAAATGAAGTGGAAGGGCGGATCAGATGGTCTGCTAATCAAGATGAACCTATCTACTTCAGCCCCAGCACATCCTGCATGTCATACAGTCCGTTGGGCTGGTTCATTACCCATTTCGCCGCGCGCACAGCGCCTTTGGCGAAGTTGTCCCGGCTTCCGGCCTTGTGGGTCAGCTCCAGCCGTTCCCCCTGTCCGGCGAAGATCAGCGTATGGTCCCCCACCACATCCCCGCCGCGCAGGGTCATGATACCGATCTCCTTTGGGGGCCTGGGGCCCGTCTGGCCATACCGGCCATAGTTGCCCACCAGGCTCAGGTCCCTGCCCAGGGCGTCCGCAACGATCTGGGAGAGTCGTACGGCGGTGCCGGAGGGGGAGTCCTCCTTGGCCTTATGGTGCATCTCCAAGATCTCCACGTCATAATCGTCGCACAATATCCGGGCCGCTTCCCGGGCCAGGCGGAACAGTACGTTCACCCCCACGCTCATGTTCGGCGCGATCACCGCCCGGGAGCTTTTTGCCATCGCCTCGAAGGTTTTCCAGCGTTCTTCGCCAAAACCGGTGGTTCCGATGACGATAGCCTTTTTTGCTTCGGCGGCCTGGATAAAATGCTGCAGGGAGGCGCCCGGCTCGGAGAAGTCTATGATTACATCGCAGCCGTCTATGATCTTGTCCAATTCGTCCACGATGGGGATATCCTTGCGGGCCAGCCCGGCCACTTCCCCCAGATCCCTTCCGATAAACGGTCCATCCACCATGTCCGTTCCACCGAAGAGTTCGATTCCCTCGGTCTCATCTATCATGGCGGCTATTCGGCGCCCCATCCTGCCGGCGCAGCCGGTGACGATGGCTTTAATCAATGTTATTCTCCGATAAGTTTCCAGCTTAAAAATAACTCGCCCGCCAGACTCCTCCGGGGGCATTCCGACCACCAAAAGATGATACTCCATCCTTGGGTCTATTGAAAACTATTCCAGGAACACAGATCGCTCCCCGGCGATATTTTCCACAGCTCCGATCAGCTCATCGTCCGGCGCCACATTCTCTCCGCTGGCGCGGCACACCAGCTCCCCCTTGCCGTGGAACCGGAAGTGGAGCACCACCTGGCTCGATCCTGGATGGCTCTGGAAAATTCTTTTCAGCTCCAGCAGCGATTCCCTTTCCAGGCCTGTGGTGGAGAGAATGACATGCAGGAAATTGGTCATCTTGCCCCTGGCCTGAGGGATGGTCATTATGTCCTGGGCGATCAGCCGGGCGCCGCTCTCATCGTCGCTCTCCACCGTACCGGACACAAATATCGGCTCCTCCTTTTCCAACAGCTCCGCGCATTTTGTGTACAGGTCCGGAAACACGGTCACATCCACCACACCTTGCAGATCCTCCAGGGTGAAGTTGGCCATTCGGTCGCCATTCTTGGTGGACCGCACCTTTTTATTCAGCGCCACGCCTCCTAAGTGAGCCTTGGCCTGATCCGGCGCGTCCCGGATAGTGGAGGAGTCGTGGCTGGCCAGTCGCTTGAGGTCTTTGGCGAATTCCCGCAGAGGATGACCGGAGATATAGAAACCGAGCGTCTCCTTTTCGTGAGCCAGTTTCTCCTTCTCGCTCCATTCCATTATTTTCGGGATGGATGGCCCCGCAGCGGCGGGATCGGCTGCGCTACCCATGAACAAGCTCTCCTGCCCAATCTCCCGGTCCCGCAATATCCGCTGGGCGGCCGCCACCGATTCCTCAATCGACGCAAACAAAGCCGCCCTGGGGTGGCCGCTGCCATCGAAAGCCCCGCACTTCACCAGCGCCTCTAGCGATCTTTTGTTCAGCGCCGTCCCCTCCACCGCCTCCAGAAGGCTTTGCATGGAGGAGAATTTCCCAATCCTGTCCCTGGCGTCCACAATCGCCCCAGCGGCGCTGGAGCCGATCCCTTTCACTGCTCCCAGCCCGAAGCGGATGGCCTCGGAGGAGACGGAAAAATCCACCATCGACTCATTGATATCCGGAGGCAGCACCTCGATCCCCATATCCTTGCACTCCTGAATATAGCTGAACACCTTGTCGCTGTTTCCCATTTCGGAGGAGAAGAGGGCCGCCATATACTCGGCGGGGTAGTGGGCCTTCAGGTACGCCGTCTGGTAAGCCACCAGCGCGTAGCATGCGGAATGGGACTTGTTGAATCCATATTCGGCGAACTTGGCGATCTGCTCCCACAAGTTCTCTATGTTCCTCCTGTTCCGGCCCCGAGCCGAGGCGCCCTCCACGAATTTGTCCCGTTCGCTGGCCATTTTCTCCGCGTCTTTTTTACCCATGGCCTTGCGCAAGGAGTCGGCCTGGCCCAGAGTGAAGCCAGCCAGCAGGTTGGCCATTTTCATTACCTGTTCCTGATACACGAACACGCCAAAGGTCTCCCCCAATATCGGCTCCAGCTCCGGGAACTCGTAGGAAACCTTCTCATGGCCATGCTTGCGGCGCACATACTGGTCCGCCATGCCGGACTGGATGGGCCCCGGCCTGAAAAGAGCCACCAGAGCGATGATATCGCTAAAGTCGGTGGGTTTCATTTTCCGGATCAGGTCTCTCATGCCGTTGGACTCCAGCTGGAACACACCCAAGGTCTTGGCGGAACAGAGCAGATCGAAGGTCTTCTTGTCGTCGAGGGGGATGGAGTCCATGACCAGGTCAGGGGCTTTTATGCGCGCCAGCTTGACAGTATTGTTGATAACCGTCAGCGTGCGCAGGCCCAGAAAATCCATCTTCAGCAGGCCCAGCTCCTCCACATCCTTCATCTGGAACTGGGTCACCAGTTCGTCAGAGCCGGAAGGCTTGAAAAGGGGCATGTAATCGGTCAAGGGGCCGGGGCTTATCACCACCCCGGCGGCATGAGTGGATGCGTGTCGGACGGTTCCCTCCAACGCTCGGGATACTCGCAGAAGCCGGGCCACCTGGGGATCATCCTTTTCCATCTTGCTCAGGCGCGGTTCCTCCTCCAGCGCTTTGCCGATAGTCATTTTCAGGTCGTTGGGGATCAGCTTGGCGATTTTATCCGCCTGGGCGTAGGGCACTTCCATCACCCTGGCCACATCCCTCACCACAGCCTTTGCCTTCATGGCGCCGAAAGTGATTATCTGGGCCACATGGCTCTCGCCCCCGTATTTGGCGCGGACATATTGAATGACATCGTTGCGCTTGTCCATGCAGAAATCTATATCTATATCAGGCATCGATATTCGTTCAGGATTAAGGAATCGCTCGAAGATCAGCCCATACTTCACAGGATCCAGATCGGTGATCCGCAGCGCGTAGGCCGTCATGGATCCGGCGGCGGAGCCTCTGCCGGGCCCAACGGGGATTTCCTGCTGGCGCGCGTAGTCAATAAAGTCGGCGGTGATCAGGAAGTAGCTGGAGAAACCCATCTGGCGGATCATGGTCACTTCCTCGGCAAGCCGGGCTTTGTACTGTCTTTTCCCCTCCGCGTCCAGCGCCTCGCCTCGGGCTTGCCTCTCATCAAACCTGGTCTCCAGCCCGATCATCGCCTTCCGTTCCAGGTATGAGTCAATATCCGTATCCTCCGGAGAGGTGAAGTTGGGGAGGTGATATTTGTTGGTTTGGGAGGATAGCTCGAAGGAGAAATTGCACTCCTCCGCCACCTTCATGGTGTTGGAAAGAGCCGCCGGAACTTCGCCGAACAAAGCTGCCATCTCCTCGGCGCTCTTTACATAGAACTGATCCGGCTCGTAGCGGATCCTGTCCTCCTGGGAGATAAAGGCGCCCTTGCCGATGCAGATAAGCGCGTCGTGGGCCTCGGCGTCCTCTCTATTCAGGTAGTGGGCGTCGTTGGTGGCGATCAGGGGCAGACCCATGCTTTTAGCCAGAGGGATCATGCCTTTTATCACAGCCTTCTGAGCTTTCATCCCGTGATCCTGGATCTCCAGGTAGAACCGGCCTGGGAAAGCCTCCGCATAGAAACCAGCCGCTTCCCGGGCCTTCTCCTCCCGCTCCGATAGCAACATCCGGGACACCTCTCCGGCCAGACAGGCGGACAACGCCACCAGCCCCTCGCTGTGGGCCGCCAGAAGCTCCCTATCCACCCTCGGTTTCCCGTAGTAGTATCCGTCCCGGAAACCAGCGGTGATCATCTGGCACAGGTTGTGATACCCCTTGCGGTTCTGGGCCAGCAGCACCAGGTGGTATGCCCGCTGCTCACCTGAATCGGACCCGCCGGATTTGACGAAGCGGCTATGGGGGGCCACGTACATCTCGCAGCCGATAATAGGCTTCACCCCGGCTTTGATCGCCTTGCCGAAGAACTCCACTGCGCCGAACATGGACCCATGATCGGTGACGGCCACCGCAGCCATGCCCATACCGGCCACTTTCTCGGCGAGGGTGTCAAACTTTATGGCGCCGTCAAGCAGGCTAAACTGGCTGTGAAGGTGCAGATGTACGAACTCGGCTTTTTTTCGGGACAAATACCCCTCCATTCAAAATGAAATCGCCCGCGAACGGCGGGCGATGGCGCCCGGGACGCTAGAGGTCGTCCTCCGGCATCTCCTCCACGCTGAAGTGGTCACGATCAGGATTGAACCGCTCCTCGGTATCCCCACCTTTCATGGTCAATTCGTCGACATCCACACCCTCATCCAACTGTTCATCATCGACTACTTCTTCGAAATCATCGGAAACCACCGGCTTAACCCTCACCGAGGCTTTCTTGGGCGCTTTTTTCTGGTCCGCTCCGCACTTCGGGCACAGAGGCTTGGGCTTACCAAGGTCAAAAAACTTGACCCCGCACTGGTAGCATGAAAATCTTTGCCCATATTTGGGATGAGTCATCTTTGTTCCATAGAATATTAGTTTCAGTCCGTGTTACTTCATACCGAAACACGGATAAAAAGGCAACTTAATTTTTGAAGAGCCTATTCCCACTCGATGGTGCCAGGAGGCTTTGAGGTAATATCATATGTTACCCTGTTTATTCCACGAACTTCACCCACCACCCTGTTTGATATTTTTCCCAGTAATTCGTAGGGAAGTTGAGCCCAATCGGCGGTCATGGCGTCTCGGCTGTTCACCGCGCGGACGGCCAGAGTGTTTTCATAGGTGCGCTCGTCCCCCATCACTCCCACCGATTTCACCGGCAAGAGGACGCAGAAGGCCTGCCACACCTTGTCATACCATCCGGCCTTGGTCAGTTCCTCCAGGAAAATGGTATCCGCCCGCCGCAGGATTTCCAGACGCTCCACGGTCACCTCTCCCAGCACCCGGATGGCAAGCCCAGGCCCGGGGAACGGGTGACGCCACACTACGCTTTTTGGCAGCCCCAGCTCCTCCCCTACCGCGCGTACCTCATCCTTGAACAGCTCCCGCAACGGCTCTATCAGATCCAGGTGGAGCAGATCGCCCAACTCCAGGTTGTGATGGGTCTTTATCACGGCCGACGGGCCCTTGGTGTGGGTCGACTCTATAACGTCAGGGTATAGGGTTCCTTGCGCCAGGAACTTCACGCCCGGGATTTTCTCCGCCTCCTTCACGAAGACTTCCACAAAGGTGGGGCCGATGATTTTTCTTTTTTTCTGCGGATCGGTGACCCCCGCCAGGCGGGAGAGGAAAAGCTCGGAGGCGTCCACCTTTATCACTTTCATGTGGAAGTGCCCGGCGTACATGCTCATCACCTTTTCAGCCTCGCCCTGGCGCAGCAGGCCGTTGTCCACGAAGATGCAGGTCAGACGGTCGCCGATGGCCTGGCTGATCAGCCTGGCCGCCACGGAGGAGTCCACCCCGCCGGAAAGCGCCATCAAGACACCTGCGTCTCCCGCTCTTGCGCGAATTGTCTCCAGGCTCGATTCGACGAAACTGCGCATGGTCCAGTCGCCGGCGAAGCCGCACACCCTGAACAAAAAGTTTTCCAGCATGGCGGCGCCGTTGGGGGTGTGGGCCACTTCCGGATGGAACTGAATGCCGAAAAACGGCTTCTCTCCATGGCGCATGGCAGCCAGGGTGGAGCCTTCCGTGTGCCCTATGCCGCTAAAGCCGGGAGGGGCTTCCTCCAGTCTGTCGCCATGGCTCATCCACACGTCCTGTCCGCCCGTCAAGCCATGGAACAGGTCGGACTTGTCGTCGATCTCCATCCGGGCGTAGCCATATTCCCTCCGTGGGGCTTTGGCCACCTTGCCGCCCAGCTGATGGGCCATAAGCTGCATCCCGTAGCATATTCCCAGCACAGGGATACCCAGGTCGAATATCTCTTTTGGAGCCATGGGGGCGTCCGGATCAGTGATATTGGCCGGCCCGCCGGAGAGGATAATCCCTTTGGGCGCGAACTCCTTTATCTTGTCGAGGCCTATGTTATATGGGTGGATCTCCCCATAGACGCGCAGCTCGCGAGTGCTGCGGGCGATAAGCTGTGTATACTGCGACCCAAAATCGAGGATCAGCAGTTTTTCGTGGCCCTGGATCATTGATGGGGCGAGTAGTTGGGCGCTTCCCTGGTCACCTGCACATCGTGCACATGGCTCTCTCTCAGTCCGGACGCGGAGATGCGGACGAACTTGCTCTTTTCGCGAAGCTGGAGGAAATCCGCCGCGCCGCAGTAGCCCATTCCGGAACGCAGGCCCCCCATAAGCTGGTTTACCACAAAGGATATATTCCCCTTGTATGGCACCCGGGCCTCCACTCCCTCCGGCACCAGCTTTACGCCGGAGAGCTTGGCGTCCTGGAAATATCTGTCCGCGCTCCCTTCCGTCATGGCGCCGATGGAGCCCATCCCCCTGTATTCCTTGTACACCCGGCCCTGGAACATCACCTTTTCTCCGGGGGATTCCTCCACGCCGGCGAAAATGGAGCCTATCATCACCACCTCGGCGCCCGCAGCCATGGCCTTTACTATATCGCCGGAGTGCTTTATGCCCCCATCGGCGATCACCGGTACGTCGCTTTTGGCCGCTTCCATGGCGCATTCGTGTATGGCGGTGATCTGGGGGACTCCCACGCCAGCCACTATGCGGGTAGTGCATATGGAGCCGGGGCCGATGCCCACCTTCACCGCGTCGGCCCCGGCGTCGATCAGAGCTCGGGTTCCCTCGGCGGTGGCCACATTGCCCGCGATGATCCTTACGTCGTCAGAGAGCTTCCGCAGAGCGCGGACCGTGCCTATGACCGATTCCTGGTGCCCATGGGCGGTGTCCACCACCAGAACGTCGCATCCGTATTTGAGTAGCTCCTGGGCGCGTTCCAGCTTGTCCGCTCCGGCGCCCACCGCTCCGCCCACCCGCAACCGACCCTTCGAGTCCTTGGCGGCGTTGGGAAATAGCAGATCCTTTTCAATATCCTTTATAGTGATCATCCCCTTGAGGTTGTTCCCGGGATCGACAATCAGCAGCTTTTCGATCTTCTCGGCCCGCAAGATCTCCTGCGCCTCGTCCAGGCTGGTTCCCTCCAGGACGGTAATCAGCTTGTCCGCCGGGGTCATGATCTGGCGCACGGGCTTCCGCATGTCTGTAATAAACCTCATGTCACGGTTGGACAGGATCCCCACGGTCTTCATTCCCTCTGTCACCGGGAAACCGGAGAAGCCGTATTTGTGGACCAGCTTCCATGCGTCCGCCACCGTGGCGTTGGCGTCCAGGGTGATCGGATCGGGGATCACGCCTGTGACGTGGCGTTTCACCCGGTCCACTTCCTTGCGCTGTTTTTCAATCGGCAGGTTTTTGTGTATGATCCCGATTCCCCCTTCCAGGGCCAGGGCTATGGCCATTTCCGCCTCTGTCACTGTGTCCATGGGGGCGGAGACCAGCGGAATGTTCAGTTCGACGCCTCTGGCCAGCCTGGTCTTTATGTTCACCTCGGCTGGCAATACAGTGGAGTAACCGGGAACCAGCAAGACATCGTCGAATGTGAGAGCCAGTGGAATGTTTTGAAACTTGTTGCTCATATGTCCCTAAAAAGCAAAGGCCAGGTTGTTTAGTTGGGAATAAACATTAGATGATAGCGCAAATCGGCTCTCTGCTCCAGAGGTAATGCGGGCTTTCCGGGGGATAACTGGAAAGAATGTGTGGCGCCGCTTACAACGCCAGCAGCAGGGCGGCGTCCTTGTGCGGGGCGCGCTGGCGCTCCAGCTCCTTTTTTTCGATCAGATAGATACCCTTGGCGGGATCGAGAACCACCATGGAGTCCTTTCCCATGCCTATCACCGCCAGGAAGTGATTGTATCTCAGGTCATGTTTTTTGCTTATCTTGCTGTACTCCTCCTCCCCCACGCCCATGGATTTGAGCTTCTCTTTGCCATATTCCAAGGTCACCGGGACGACAACGGGCCGTCCCAGCCGCAGTTGTTTTTCAATGAAGCTCAAGGTGGCCTGGACCACATACGCTTTGAAACCAAGTTCCTTGGCGATACGTTTCATCTCCCCAATTGAATAGTCCCCCTCCGCGCTGCTTGGGGGATGTATTTTCAGCAAGTCCCTCTGGTCGGCGTCCTTGCTGCCCCAGTAGGAGAGAACGCTGTGCAAAATCGCGGCGCCGCAGGAGTTTTTGCCGATCTGGGGGTGAAACTTGATATCCAGCGCCAAAATCACCTCCTCCTTAGGGAGGGTCTGGACCCGTTCGACGGGTGAGGCGGCCACCAGAACAAAGGCGGAGAGGGCCAAAAACAGGGCTTCGGCCTTCATGAACCTGGATCCAAGGCTGGCGGGCGGTGTTGCGCCGGACGCTTGGATCAGTCGAGGATCCTCAGTATAAGGTAGACCAGAATGATAAGTATTAGCAGATCAATCAATGAACTGCCTGCGGTCACCAGGTCTGCGTCGATGCCGGAGGCGGCTTCCATGCCAGACATCAGGTCCGCTTCACTGGCCGTCATGGGTACAGGGGAGGTTTCCAGGGCGCCGGGAGCCATATCCATCTCCTGGTATTGCAGAAATTTCACCTCGTTGGCGGAGAAGGGAATGGGCCCGGTGGAACTGGCCAGCGCCGATCCAGAGGATATCAGTATTGTAAATAGCAGAAGAAACAGGATATTCTCAGTTTTTTTCATTTTAAATCCTCTTGCTGAATTGAGACATTTTTCGCCTTGGGCGGTCCGGGCGCCGTCACATTATAATATTCGGGTGGTGGCCAAGCGCAATATTTTTCTGCGCTCCCGGTGGCATTTGGTTAACTTCTCAGCGCCCGCTGTATCCGGTCGAATATATCCGAGGCCCGAGCGACATAAAGGTCTATTGCATCCTTGTCTTTCTGGTTGATGGCGGTGAACCGGAAGTAGCAGATATTAACCGCCCCTCCCTTGATTTCCGAGCTAGTCATCTCTGCCATGGCGTCCACTCTCAATGGTGGCTCCCAAGGCCGGTCTATGGAAATGAAAACGGGCAGGCCTTGGGCAGGCGCATGTCCCTCAATGGCGGCAACCAGGCCGGAGGAGTTTATGGAGACGCATATGCCCCTGGGCTCCTCCCCGGTGGGGGTGAATCCGGCCGGGGTGGCTTGGGAGGGGGCGCCCAGGCCGGGCGCCTGTCCTAATTGTTTTTCAAGTGTATTCACCTTTTCCATGAGTCTGGTAATCGCGTTCTTGACGTCTTTGCCCACGGAATCACCCAGCTCCACCTGCTCGCCTCCCTGAGTGGACGGTGAAGCCTGGCGGCGTTGGGTGGTGGGAGTTTCCAGTATCATCTGGGTCAGGGAGGGGAACATTCCCGGGCTCACCTCGGAGAACCGGAAACCGAAATAATCCTCGAACACTCCACGTTGCGCCACCATTCCCCTGGCCTCGCTCTTGGGGATTCTGGCGGTGGAACCGAAAGAGTCAATGGGCGACTCGTCGTCATGGCCATCTTCGGGGATAGACACTTCCAGCATAGCATCGGACTCCTCATGATCAATGTCATAGTCTGGTCTGTCCGATTGGGAAAGGGTTATCGGATCCTGGCCTGCCTCCAGATCGTCGAGCATAAATCCGCTGAGGGTGTCGTCCTCCTCGGAATATGGGGCCAGGATTTTTACAGTGTCTTCGATATCGTCGAAAGCGTAGTTGTGCCCTTCTTCCTTTATCCTGATTGGATCCACATCCCCATCCTCCTCCTGGTGAGGCTGGGTAAGTAAATCCAGATCCATTATGTTGAAATCCCTGGAGGTTGTCATCTCCATGTCATGGAAATCATCCACTTGCGGATATCCAGGAATGTCCTCCTCCTCTTCCTCGTAGTCCTCATCTTCCTCATCCTCAGGGGGGGCCGAAGGGCCGCTGATGGCCATGTCGAGGTCTTTCTCATCCATATCCGGGAGGCCAAGCAATTCCTTGTCAAGAATGTCTATGTCCTCTTCGGAAATAGTGTCATCACTAATGTCCGTGCTGGTGGCTTCCAGGTCTTCCTCGTGCATCATTTCCTGGGCAGGCTCCGCGTCTTCTTCCTCGAAGGAAAGCTCCTCCTCTTCCGATTCCTCGGTTTCTAATTCCAGGTCCACATCGGGGAGAGGCTCTTCAGAGGCCAGATCCGGCTCCTCCTCCAGGGGCTCGGGAAGGAAAAACCCCGCCTCCGGCGTTTCGTCCCCCAGCATTTCCTGCTCGGTCTCCATTCGGGTTATATCTTCCGTCCCCATGTAGTTGACCGATTGCTCTTCCAATGCCCCAGGTAGAATGTATGAATCCTGCAATGTCTCATCAAGAGAATCGATAGACTCACTGTCCTGGTACTCGAAGTCCACTTCCTCAATGGCTGAGGGGGGGCCGATAGGCTGGTAATCCAGGTAATCATCAGAGATGGCCATGTCGCTTATATCGTCCGTGTTTTCATATTCGCTTCCCACAGTCTCCATCAGGGGGGTGGACTCCATGTTCTCACTCTGCTCTGTATCTTCCATGGCGTCGAGTTCGGCTTTTGTGGTGGAGTCGTCTAGCGGCTGGAACATATAACCGGACATGGCGTCCTCATCTTCCAGGTCCAAAACTTCTTTGGAGTTCTCGATTTGCTCAACTTCCTGTATTACTCCCCGCATCCCCTCAAATGATTCCTCATCCTCGTCCGGGATATCCATCTCCACCATCGGGACGATATCTTCCTCGGACTCCTCCTCTTCGGCTTCCTCTGGCAGATATGATTCGGTTTCCTCTTCCTCCTCCTCGTCCGGGATATCCATCTCCACCATCGGGACGATATCTTCCTCGGACTCCTCCTCTTCGGCTTCCTCTGGCAGATAGGATTCGGTTTCCTCTTCCTCCTCCTCGTCCGGGATATCCATCTCCACCATCGGCACTATGTCTTCTTCGGTCCCGGCGGCGGCTTCTAGCGCCTCGGGAACATACGGCGGGGGGTGCTCTTCCTCTGCGACGGAGGTTTCTTCCAAAACTTCTTCGGTGGCGACGAGCTCCTCCGAATCGGGGATTGCCTCAACCGAGGTGGCCGGTTCCTGGTCCGGCTCATCTTCGGTGGTGGGAATTTCCTCCATTACAGGCCCTGGGATGGTTCCTTTCAGTGTCTCATCATCTTCAGGAGGGGTAACCATATCGAGAATTATCAAAGGAAAGGTCTGGTTCTGGACAAGTTTGAACGGCGTAATGTTGGTCCCGCCATTTTCCGGCTTATGCAGGAAAATCTGGTCTCCTCTGGAAAGTGTGATTTTGTCTTTGTCGCTGTTGGCGACCACGACCGCCATGAGGGATTCCTTGAATTTTTTCACAAGGCAGACGTATTTCTCTGCCCCCACGTCCTCAGACAGGCTAAACTGCAGCTTTTCGTTAGTAGAGTAGAATTCGGATGGTTTCACTTAAATCATGCGTGGCCGAAAGACAAACCGACCGACATGGGCCAGCCGGTTCCCCCTTGGCACGGTCCTCGATTCGCCATGAAATATATCATGCTAGTTTTCTTTTTTGTTTCGGTAGCCTTTATGAATCAGCCCATTGCAGGAATCATGAAAATCAGGCGCACCCTTGCTCTCTTTCATATATAATAGCACATAGTGGCGCAAATCATGTCATGCTTATTATAAAGTCGCCTTCCGGCGCGCAATCTGGCCTCATATGAATTTTGTCGATGATGTTCCCAGGCTGGCCAAGGCCCTGTTGCAGGCCAAGCTGGTGGATCAAAAGAGCTACGATACTATCATTCAGCGTTATGCGGAAATCCAGAAACCAGAACCCAAAACCGTCAAAAATCAAACCGCTGGAAAAGCGGCTTCGGCGAAAAGTGTCGAGTCGCAAGGGGGGTACGGCATCAAATACATCGCAGGTTTGAAGCTTAAGTTTGCGGCCAGACCGGCGTTTTTGCTCACTGAGGATGAAATCGCAAAGGTTGTGGCGCGCCATTTTGGCATTCCCTATGAAAAGCTCGATCCGATGGAGATCAACATCGATGTGACAACCACCATCCTCCCCAAGGCGTTCGCCCTAAAGCATTTGGTGCTTCCGCTGCACGACTCCGGCGGTGTGGTGGAGGTGGCCATTTGCGATCCGGAGATACAGGAAGCCCTGGATGGGGTCACCAGGGTGACAGGTAAAAGGCTGGAGCTGGTGATGACCGCCCCCTCCGAACTGGGGAAAATCATCCGGGAGTTGTATGGCTTCCGTTCCTCGGTAAAAGGCGCCGCCGATAAAATGGCCCCCTCCATAGACTTGGGGAACCTGGAGCAGTTGTCCAAGGTAAAGCGGCCGGACCAGATCGAATCCAATGACGAGCATATCACCAACGCTGTGGATTACCTGTTCAACTATGCCTACGAAATGCGCGCCTCCGATATACATATGGAGCCGAAACGGGAGACCACGGCCGTGCGATTCCGGATCGACGGGGCGTTGCAAAAAGTGTATGCCATTCCCAGGGGGGTCCACCAGGCGATGGCCTCCAGGATAAAGCTGCTGGCCAGGATGAACATAGCGGAGAAACGACGTCCCCAGGATGGCCGAATCCGGCTCGATTTCGGAGGCAAATCCTCGGAGATAAGAGTTTCCACCATGGCCACCGCATTTGGTGAAAAGCTGGTTATGCGCCTTTTGAACCCGCAATCGATGATTATAGATCTCGAGGCCCTCGGCTTTTTCCCGGAGGATCTGATCCGGTTCGAGCGGGCTCTCTCAAAGCCCTATGGCATGTTCCTGGTCACCGGCCCCACGGGATCTGGCAAGACCACCACCATGTACTCCGCCCTCTCCACCCTGGCCACGCCGGATAAAAACGTGATCACCATAGAGGATCCCATAGAAACGATAATAGAAGAGTTCAACCAGGTGGGGGTGCAGGCGGCCATTGATGTGACATTCTCCTCCATCCTGAGGACCATCTTGCGGCAGGATCCAGACATAATAATGGTGGGAGAGATCCGCGATGGTGAAACGGCGGAAAACGCGGTGCAGGCGGCGCTGACGGGGCATTTCGTCCTCTCCACCCTCCACACCAATGACACCACCTCATCTCTGGTGCGCCTGCTGGATCTGGGAGTACAGCCTTTCCTGGTGTCATCCTCACTGGTGGGGATTCTCGCCCAAAGGCTGGTGCGCAACGTATGCCCCAACTGCGTCAAGAATGTGGTGTACCCAGCCGAGAAACTGGCCATGTATGGAGTGAACTCCGGGGAAAAAGAGCTGATCCTGAAGGAGGGAGCCGGGTGCGATTACTGCCGCCAGACCGGCTATTATGGCCGGACGGTGGTGTACGAAATCCTGGAGATAGACGAGCCGATGCGCAAGCTGATCCAGAAAGGGGGACTTCCGGACCAGTTGCGTGAACAGGCGTTGCGCTCCGGCATGGTGAGCCTGCGGCAGAACGCGCTACGAAAAGTGGTGAAGGGGGTGACCACCCTGCATGAGGCGTTAAGAGTGGCTTACGGGCTTTAGCAGGGAGGTGAGAGGGCTTGGGTATCCATATTAATGCGTTATTAGTGACAATATGAAGAATTATTGATACTATGATCCCAAGGGAATTTGAAAAATACCACCCCACCTCCTTCCACTTCGCCTGGCATGTGCACCCCGGCGGGTTTCCATGCTCTGGTGATGCTTAGTTATTCATTCTCATTATCAGCCCAAAGGCATCATGGCCATCTCGAGCAAAGGGGCTGGTTAATACTTTAGATGCGGTATCTCTTAGCGAAACGGATTTCCAGCAGGATTGGAATTGTTAGCCGTAAGGTACCACGATGAATGATCACACGCCCCGTCCTGTGTAAATCCAGCGGTGTTGATGGTGGTGGGAAATACTCGAGTACCCCGCAGAGCGCAAGCCCATCCACAGCAAGTTCAGCAGATGCGGGCTGGGCAGTAACCCCCTTCCATTGTCCCTCATTCCAGCCCCTCGTCCCCGATCATCTCGTCAAAAAAGGGCCCACGATCCACCAATAAATATCCAGCCCCGTCTCCATTGCCCCCTTGGCCATTTTCATGACTCGGCTTCCCACTCTGGAGGGGAACATGAATATCTCCCCCGGCGCCAGCAGCTTATTGTCGGGTGTCTTTTTCGCCGCCATCACCGCCCGGCGCTTCTCCATGATTGCGCCTCTGCTCCTGTTCACCATCCCCACGCCAGCCAGCCACTCCCCAGCCTGCCCTTTGCTAAAAAGGAACACCACCTGCGCCGCCTCGAAGATCAGCAGCGCTGGCGCCAGCAGGATAAGGCTCCTGGTGGAATAGGCCTTCAGGATGAGCGTCCACCGCCCTCTTATCTGGTATCGCAGTCGTTTCGGGTTGCGCCCCGGTTTTTCCAGATGGTATATCCGGGCCGCTGGAACCTGCTCCACCCGGCGGCCGGAGGCGGAAACGCGGTAGGTGAACTCCCCATCGTCATAGCCGAAGATGAAATCCTCGTCGAATCCGCCCAGCGCCAGGGCTACCTCTTTCCTGACCATCATTATCCCGCCGGAGCCGCAGATGGATGTGAACGGCTCCATGGAAAGGTCTTCTGGCATCTTTTCGTGGCGCAGGCCAATGATCCCGAAACAGACGTAATGCAGCCCCGCGCCGTTGGAGTAAACCTGGTCGCGCTGGTGGAAATCCAGCACCATGGGCGTGGTCACGGCGGTGTCCGGGTCCGCGGTCAGCCGTTCCACCAAAAGAGAAAGGCAATCGGGCGCCAGTTCCACATCGTTGTCGGATATGAATACAAATGGATGGGAAGCATGGGCCAGGACCTGGTTGCGGGCGGCGTTGGGCCCCGCATTGGCTGGCTGGATGACCAGCCTGACCCCCGGGAATTTATCGCGGATAATTCCGGGACTTTGGTCGGTGGAACAATCATCCACCACCACCACTTCCAGTGGGCCTCCGTGGCCGCTTTCGTATATGGACCGAAGAGTGTTTTCTATAATATCAGCGCCGTTGTAGTTGATGACCCCGACTGTTATCGGGTGTGACTGGGACATCAGGCCTTTCCTTTAGAATCAGCTTTAATAGGTATCTCTCAAGCCATTATTTTTATGAGGCAAACAGCTAGAAAGCCGTTGACTAGCAAAATATTATGAAATATAATAGCTTCATATAGCTCCAGCATGCGTCCGAGGCGCATTTTCCTTTACGGGTTATGTTACATGAATAGGGATCAAATAGACAGCTTGAGGTCGCGATGAAAAAGTATGTATTCGGTTTGGCCAGTGTCATTGTTTTGCTTTCCATCATCGCCTTTGTGCCAGCCTGTGGCAAAAGCAGCAGACCTCGCAGCTTTGGCAACGGCGCGGCGCCGGGGGTTCCAGGGCTTCCGGGGAGCCAGAATGACACGGGGAACTCGTCACCGGATCGTGGGTGTGGGGCCAGGCACCAGATGGCGGGCCACCAGTCTGTGTGGGGCTTTTCCTATTGCGATAAAACCGCCACGCTTCACATAGACCAAAAGACCACCAACGCCAGCGGTGAGGCGCTAGGATTCAGAAACGTGGACAGAGGGATGCTCACTTTTCGGCTGACGGATATGATAAATGGTTCGATCACTGATCGGGAGACTTTTGGAATCATCTTCATGGCCGATGGAAGATCCAATGGAGAGGCCAACTGGCAGTGGATGTCCTACGCCGTGGGTGGGGGCGCCATCCAATCCAGGCTGATAGTGCAGCGTTTCGACGGATCATGCCCCGGCTTTTGCGAAAACTCTTATATTACAGACGACTTGCAGTTTACCAACTCTTCCGAAGTCTTTGAGTTTAACTGTGGATGGGATACAACCGAGGGTACGGTATGGTGTGAAATCACTAGCAAATCGGACGCGTCATTCCACATGCGCGCCGATAACGATACCTTGGGGCCGTATAACGCTTTAAGGTATATAGGGCTGGGCAGGAACGCCTTTGAAGGCCCCTATCCCGGGTACGAAGGAACCGTGTCCCATGTGCAGCTGACTATATTCAACTAATGTTCCGGTTTTGCTCTCACCCCTGATTTGCAGCGCGGTTTTCTCGACGTCAGGTTCCAATAAAATATTTGACATGGCTTTATGCGAATAAGTACCATTAGGATGATATGCCGCAAAGATTTTCAAGTACCCGGATAAATACCTAGGGCCGGGTGAATAGTATTTTTGATACAATAAGGAGTTTTATGACTAGCCGGAATTATTTTTTTTCAAGTCTTTTTGTTACCACTATTTGTATAGGTCTAATAACAGCCTGTTCCAGCGGGGGAGGGGGCTCCACCGGCGATAACGACAAGGTCGCCACCCCTTGCGGCCCGGAGCAGGCGCTCAAGGAATACAGCGCCGTTTGGACGTATTACAACTGTGGGCCATTCAACCAGTTATTCATATATCCGCAACAGGTGGATATGAACGGTGTCGCCCTGAACTCAACACCGGTGGGCAAGGGGATGATTTCCTTGCGCTATACCGGATTGTCGATCGAATCATTCAGATTGAGGGACTCTGCGCCAACATTCGGGCTGTATTTCCAGGCCTATGGAAATAACAACGATGAAGTTAATTGGGCGTGGTTTTCCACACGTGTCACCACGGACGCGCTTATTTCCACACTGAGGTCTCAAAGGTTCGACGGCAGTTGCCCTGGCCGGGATCTTTGCGAGTCCCCCGAGCAGACTGGGAAAGTTCAGTTTACGAATCCTGCTGAAGTCTACCAGTGGGATTGCTGGTGGGATGATACAGACAGCCTGCTGGGCACGGTCCGGTGCACAGTCACCCAGATGTCAGACGACCGTCAGTTAGTCACCCTCACGGTCAAGACTTATGGATTGTATAATGGTCTTAACTACATGGGTTTTGGCAATCCGTCCTTTGATGGACCTTACCCCGGCTACGAAGGCACGGTGTCTGACCTGAAAATAACCATCTTTCAATGAGATGCAGGTCCGGCGGAATTTGAATTTTTATGAGACCTCAACGGTCCATTATGCGATTCCAGTCTTGGCGTTGAATATCGAAACATTGCTCAAACGTTTAGCGTAAAGGTACTGAAATGAACAGATATAGATATACAAAAGGAGCTATGGCGGTGGCTCTACTGCTCTTGCCGCTGATCCTGGCATGCTCTGGCGGGGACGGAGGAGGGGAGGACACTCCCGTAGATCCAAACGCCACTCCCTGTGGTCCGACTCAAACCATGCCCGGAAAAGCGGTGGTATGGTTGTTTTACCAATGCGAGCAGGTGGACACAATAAAGGTTACTCCGGAGACCCTCGATTCCAGGACGGGGACCCCCCTGGGTGACTTGCCGATGAAACGAGGAATGCTCTCCTTCCGCTACCACGACTTGAGTAATTACAGCTTTGGAGGTGTGGAAACATACGGCGTATTCTTCAAGGCAGGCGGAAGGGCGCACAATTGGGAAGTGAACTGGCAATGGCTGGCTTTCTCCCTGGGCGCAGGCTATATACAAAACGAGCTTATTATCCAGAGATTTGACGGGGTATGCGATCCAAAGCCCTTTTGCGAAAACCACGACTTCACCATGGATCTGCAATTCTTTAGCGAAAGCGATGTATACCAATGGGATTGCTGGTGGAATACGGACACCAACAGGGTGACATGCACGGTGACGAAGTTAACCGGCGATCCACAGCAGGTCACATTGACCAACACCCCCATGGGGCCGTATAACGCCTTGCACTATTTGGGAGTGGGGAAAAACGCATATGACAGCCATACATACCCAAGTTTCCAGGGAAGCGTATCGGAATTCAAGTTTTCGGTTTTTAACTGACGGTCCACCAATAATCCCACTACTCCCGCGGTCCTCCAAGGATCGCGGGTTTTTTTTGCCTTGGCGTTCAACCAGTGATCCGAGTGCCATCCCCTCATCGGCGTCAATCTCAATGGTGCGTATGCGAAGTGATGAATCCGGAAGTTTCACGATAATCGTTGAGCAAGATTCTTTGGTTCCGCCTGGAATTGAAATTAACAGGCCCCCCCCCATTCCAATCCACCTCCAGTTAGCCACGACAGGGGTCGAATTCCTGTTGCCCCATCACTATCAAGCGCTCACTTGAATTCTTGAGAAAATCAATAATCCTTGTCGTTTGTTCCGCCATGAAATACCATCGTGTGATATGCCCAAAAGGGCGCAAAGGGGGGATACGACTGATACATCACATGAGTAAAGGAGAGTTGTTATGAGCCGCATATCCCCCATTCCACCCCTGGCCGCTGTGGTCCTCATCGCGTTAGTCATCGCCCCTGCGGATTCCTCCGCGGCCCCCGAGATCAACAGTGGGAAAGTGGAATTCAATATCACGGTGGACGCCCCCGAGGGCGCTGACAAGGTCCGCCTTTGGACTCCATACCCGCAATCGGACGAACACCAGACCATTGAGAATCTTAAAGTCCTGGGCAACTTCGCAAGGAAGCGAGTCACCACAGACAAGGAATCCAGAACCCGCATACTGTATCTGGAGTGGCTCGGCCCGATGGAGGAGCAGCGTTTTGTCAATATCACCTTTCACGCGTCCTCCGCCGAACGCAAAGTGGCTCCGGCGCCGCGTGAGGAGCCACCCATTCCGGAGAGTGTCATCAAATACACAAACGCCACTCCCCTGCTCCCCACCGACGGCGAGATCGGCGCTCTGGCTTCCGCGGCCGTGGAGGGAAAGATATCCATCGCAGACAAACACTCGGCCATATACAGCTGGGTGGTGGAGAACACCTTCCGCGACCCGAACGTACTCGGCTGTGGTGTGGGCGCCGTGGAGGTGACCCTGGCAAAACGTGGCGGCAAGTGCGTCGATATCAGCACCGTGTATGTGACCATGGCTCGGGCGGCGGGTGTGCCAGCCAGGGAGGTTTTTGGCATGAGGCTGGGCAAGGAAAAGGGGGATAACGATGTCACTGGCGGGCACCACTGCTGGGCGGAATATTACCAGCCGGGAGTGGGATGGGTGCAGACCGATCCGGCCGATGTGCGCAAGTTCATGCTCAACAGGGGGCTGACCCTGGAACAGGCTTCCGAGACGAGGGAATACTATAAGTCAACCGTGGACCCAAACAGGATCGTTCTCGGCAAAACCAACAGGGGCATCGTGCTAAATCCACCCCAGGATGGCGAGCTTCTCAATTACTTCATGTACCCATACGCGGAGATCGACGGAAAACCTGTGGAGTGGCTGGCGGCGCAAAAGGAATTGAAATACACGATCACGTATACGAGAGAGTGAGGCGGCGCTGACGAGGGCCACGGCCACAATCCCACCTCTCCAGAGGTTTTGCGCCCCTCCAGATAATATGCCCGGGAATCAGAATCGGATGATTCAGCCTTTCAGTTTTTCCAGCAGGGCGGGGATCAGTTGCTTCAAATCAACTTGCGCTGTCACATGGGCCACTTCGGTTATCGGCGCCTCCGGGTCCGTGTTGATGGCGACAATATACTCAGAGCCCTTCATCCCCGAGATATGCTGGGCCGCCCCGGATATCCCGCAGGCGACATATAGCTTCGGGGCCACGGTCTTTCCGGATGTGCCCACTTGTCTGCCTGCCTCCACCCATCCTTCGTCCACCACCGGACGCGAGGCGCCCACTTCCCCGCCCAGGGCCTGGGCCAGCTTTTTGACAAGCTC
>Ga0224496_10000258_pt1 | contig 38209 bp, 29 predicted proteins | sample SF_Jul11_sed_USG_2_FD_168127 | JGI IMG/M metagenome (GOLD analysis project Ga0224496, IMG submission 168127) | Sediment microbial communities from San Francisco Bay, California, United States - SF_Jul11_sed_USGS_8_1 | ecosystem: Environmental > Aquatic > Marine > Sediment | place: USA...
TTCCTGTTGCGGTAGCTATTGCGCCATCAACATCCGTAACCGTAAGTGTAACTATGTAAACGCCGCTACTTGAATACGCATGTTGGGTGGTAACGCCTGTGGCGTTTGTTCCATCTCCGAAGTTCCAGAAGTAGGATGCTATAGTGCCGTCGGGGTCATAGCTGTTGGAAGCGTTAAAGCGGATGACTTCATCGATAAGCACTGTTTCTGCAGATTCGGTGAAGGATGCCACTGGGGGCCTATTCAAGACGGTTTTAGTCTCCGTTGTGGTGTCTGTTGCTCCGTCGTTGTCAGTGATGGTTAAAGTTACTGTGTAGATTCCATCATCGGCATATGCGTGTTCCACTATAATGCCACTAGTGTTGGTTCCGTCGCCAAAGTCCCAGAAGTAGCTAACGATGTAGCCATCAGGATCGTAGCTTAAAGAAGCGTTGAACGTTATGGTTTCACTAGTGTAGACTGTTTCGGCAGACTCAGTAAAGGATGCAATGGGGATTCTGTTAAAGACCTGTATGGTTGCAGTAGCTACTCCTATTGCTCCATCGTCATCGGTGACGGTTAAAGTGACAATGTAAATTCCGTCATCTGCATATGTGTGTTCAACAACAACTCCAGTTGCATTTTCACCATCACCAAAATTCCAGAAATATTCAGCAATAACACCATCAGAATCATAACTGCCTGAGCCGTCAAAATGAATAATTTGACTTGTATATACAGCTGTTGCAGACGGTGTGAAAATTGCGACAGGGGAGCGATTCAAGACAGTCTTAATAGCTGTAGCAATGGCAGTTGTTCCATCATTGTCAGTGACTGTTAGAATTATGGTGTAGTTACCATCATCTGCATAAGAATGACCTATAGTTAAGCCTGTAGTATTTGTTCCGTCGCCAAAATTCCAGAAATAGAGTACGATAGTGCCGTCAGGATCATAACTATCAAAAGCGTCAAAAGTGATAATTTCGCCCGTAAGCACGGTTTCTGCAGATTCGGTGAAGGATGCCACTGGGGGCTTGTTCAAAACAGTTTTAATAGCTGATGTTGAAGATATTGCTCCATCGTTGTCGGTTACCGAGAGAGTAACTGTATAGACGCCATCTTCCTCATAAGCATGCTCAACCACTGTTCCTGTAGCGTTGGTGCCATCTCCAAAGTCCCAGAAATAGATGACTATGAGGCCATCGAGGTCATAGCTATTTGAAGCATTAAACGCAATGACTTCGCTTGTATAGACCGTTTCTGCGGATTCGGTGAATAAAGCCACTGGAGGCATGTTTAGCACAGTCTTGGTTGAGATAGTTGTGTCGGTTACTCCGTCATCATCGGTCACCGTCACGGCGACTGTATAAGTACCGTTATCTACATACGAGTGGTCCACAATCACGCCAGCTGCGTTGGTTCCGTCGCCAAAGTCCCAGAAGTAGCTGACGATTGATCCGTCAGGGTCGTAGCTACCGCTTGCATTTAACGTAATAACCTCACCAGTGTACACAGTTTCTGCGGATTCCGCGAAACTTGCCACAGGCGCTCTGTTCAAAACCGTTTTAGTTGATGTTGCAGTATCTGTTGTTCCATCATCATCTGTTACGGTTAGAACTACTGTGTAGATTCCATCATTGGCATATGCGTGTTCCACTATAATGCCACTAGTGTTGGTTTCGTCGCCAAAGTCCCAGAAGTAGCTAACGATGTAGCCATCAGGATCATAGCTATCAGAGGCGTTGAAAGCAATTATCTCGCCAGTATAAACCGTCTCAGCAGATTCGTCGAAGGATGGTACAGGCGGTCGGTTTAAGACCGTTTTTGTGGACGATGTTGAGATTGACGCTCCGTCGTCGTCTGTAACAGTCAATGTAACTGTGTACGTTCCATCGTCCACGTAAGAACGCATCGTTATCATACCAGTTGCGTTTGTTTCGTCTCCGAAATCCCAGAAATAATCAACGATGTAGCCGTCAGAATCATAACTGCCTGATGCATTAAATGTTATAGTTTCGCCTGTAAGCACAATTTCCGCTGACTCTGTGAACAAAGCCACTGGGGGCCTATTTAAGACAGCCTTAGTGGCATTTGCTAACGCTGTTGCTCCATCGCTGTCAGTAACTGTTAAAGTAACTGAATAAACACCTTCATCAGTGTAAGCATGGCTTACGGCCATCCCTGTGGCATTAGCGCCGTCGCCTAAATCCCAGAAATAATCAACGATGTAGCCGTCAGGATCGTAGCTATCAGAGGCGTTGAAAGTAATTATCTCGTGGGTATAAACTGTTTCTGCTGACTCGGTGAAGGATGCCACTGGCGGTCTATTCAAGACAGTCTTAGTGGATGATGTTGATGAAGATGCTCCGTCATCATCTGTTACAGTAAGAACGACAGTATAAACGCTATCTTCCACATAAGCATGCTCAACCACTGTTCCTGTAGCGTTTGTGTCATCACCAAAATCCCAGAAGTACCCAACAATAGTGCCATCAGAATCATAACTATCAGAAGCATTAAAGTAGATTATTTCATTGGTGTATGCAGTTTCAGAGGATTCAGTAAATGAAGCTACTGGTAGTCGGTTTAAGACAGCTTTAATAGCCGATGTTGAATCTGTAGTGCCATCATCATCAGTAACTATTAGAGTTACTGTGTAGTTTCCATTATTTGCGTAAGCATGTTGTACTACCACTCCTGTAGCGTTTGTTCCGTCACCGAAGTCCCAAAAACAACTAACAATAGTGCCGTCGGGATCATAGCTGCTTGATGTATTGAATGTGATTACTTCGTAGGTGTATACTGTTTCTGCCGATTCAGTGAAGGATGCTACAGGTGATCTATTCAGAATATGTTTGGTTGCTGTAGCGGTTCCTGTTGCTCCATCATCATCTGTGACGATCAGCGTTACCGTGTAATCCCCATCATCAGCATAAGCATATTCAACAACAACACCCGTGACATTGTTGCCATTCCCAAAATCCCAGAAGTAGCTAACGATAATACCATCTTGGTCGTAGCTGTTTGAAGCATTAAAAAGAACGACTTCACCAGTATAGGCGGTTTCTGCTGACTCAGTGAAAGATGCCACTGGCGGTCTATTCAAGACAGTCTTAGTAGCAGTTGCAGATGCAAAGGCGCCATCATCATCTGTTACGATTAGAGTGACCGTGTAATTCCCATGATCCACATAGGCATGCTCCACAACGACTCCTGTAGCATTTGTACCGTCCCCGAAATCCCAAAAGTAGCTAACGATGTAGCCGTCAGCATCATAGCTCACGGAAGCATTAAATGTTATGATTTCACCGTTGTATACTGTTTCTGCGGATTCAATGAAAGAAGCCACTGGAGAACGGTTTAATATAGTCTTGGTGCTGAAGGCAGAGTCCGTTGCTCCATCATCGTCTGTAACAGTCAGGGTCACTGTATAAATAATATCCTCGGCGTATGCATGGTCAACAACAACTCCTGTAGCGTTTGTTCCGTCGCCAAAATCCCAGAAGTGACTAGCTATAGATCCATCCGGATCATAGCTTTCACTGGCGTTAAACGTGATGAATTCTCCCGTATACAAAGTTTCTGCAGACTCTGTGAAAGATGCGACTGGGGGCCTATTCAAGACAGTCTTGGTTGCTGTGGCGGTGCTGGTTGCACTATCATCATCTGTTATCGTCAACGTAACCATGTAGCTACCATTATCAGTATAGGAGTGTTCGACAATTATGCCTGTCCCATTTGTTCCATCTCCGAAGTCCCAGAAGTATTCAAGTATGGTTCCGTCTGGATCATAGCTTTCAGTTGCATTAAACGTGATAGCTTCGCTAGTGTATACAGTTTCTGCAGACTCTGTGAACAATGCTATTGCAGCTCTATTTAAAATGGTCTTAGTGGCGTTGGTTGATGAAGCTGCACCTCTGTTGTCAGTAACTGTCAAAGTTACTGTATAGATACCGTCATCAACGTAGGCATGGTTTACAGTTATGCCCGTTGCATTAACAGTATCTCCGAAGTCCCAAAAGTAACTAACAATATAACCATCAGAATCGTAACTATCAGAGGCGTTAAAATAAATTATTTCGGCTGTATATACTGTTTCTGCGGATTCAGTGTATATTGCAGCAGGGGGTTCATTCCGCAGAATTGTTTTTGTAGAGGCTGTCGAGTCTGATGCTCCGTCATCGTCATTTACAGTTAAGGTTACAATGTAGGTTCCATTTGTAGAATAGATGTGGTCTGCAATGATTCCGGTAGTGTTGGTTCCATCGCCGAAATCCCAAAAGTAAGTGACAATGTAGCCATCTGGGTCATAGCTGTCAGATGCGTTGAATGTTATAATCTCTCCAATATAGGCGGTTTCTGTGGATTCGGTGAAGATGGCAACGGGAAGTCTATTCAAAATAGTTTTGGTTGCGCTGGTAGTGTCAGTGGCGCCATCATTGTCTGTTACGGTCAGAGTTACCGTATAGCTCCCATCGTTAGCATAAGTATGCTCAACAGTTACACCAGTGGCATTTGCGCCGTCACCGAAGTCCCAGAAATAACTAATTATAGATCCATCAGGGTCATAACTGTCTGAGGCGTTAAAGTAGATTATTTCACCTTTATAGACCGTTGCTGCTGATTCGGTAAAGGTTGCAATAGGAGGTCTATTCAAAACTGTTTTAGTAGCGCTACTCGAATCTGTGCCACCATCATCATCGGTGACTTTTAAAGTTACTGTGTAGATTCCATCGTCAGCGTATACATGATTTATGACGTTGCTAGTTCCGTTTTTTCCATCGCCAAAATCCCAGAAATAACTAACTAGAGTACCATCAGAATCATAACTGTTGGAAGCATTAAACGTGATGATCTCGCCAGCATAAACCGTCTCAGCAGATTCGGTGAATAAAGCCACTGGTGGTCTATTCAAGACAGTCTTAGTTGAAGTGGTGCTATCTGTTGCTCCGTCGTCATCAGTAGCAGTCAGGGTTACTGTGTAGTTTCCATCGTTTTCATATGCGTGCTCTACTATCTCGCCTGTGGCGTTGGTTCCGTCTCCGAAACTCCAGAAGTAACTAACAATAGTTCCATCTGGGTCATAGCTTGAAGAAGCGTTGAACGTTATGGTTTCACCAGTGTAAACCGTTTCAGCAGTCTCTGAAAAAGATGTAACAGGAAGTCTATTCAAGGCGGTCTTAATTGATGTGGTTGTGTCTGTTGTTCCGTCGTCGTCGGTAACTGTCAAGGTTACAACATAGGTTCCATCGTCAGCGTATGCATGTTCCACGATTACGCCGGTGGCATTGTTTCCATCGCCAAAATCCCAGAAATAACTAACGATCGAGCCATCTGGATCATAACTATCACTCGCATTGAACATGATAAACTCGCCAGTATCAACAGTTTCAACAGACTCGGTGAACGAGGCAATAGGAGGGCGATTCAAAACAGTCTTAACTGCGGCAACAGTTCCAGTAGCACCATCATCGTCGGTTATGGTTAGCGTCACGGTGTAGTTTCCATTATCAACAAAGGCATGTCCAACTACAACACCTGTGATATTAGTTCCATCGCCAAAATCCCAGAAATAACTAACGATGGCTCCGTCCGAATCGTAACTATTGCTAGCGTTAAAGGCGATAGTCTCGCTTGTATAGACAATCTCTGCGGATTCTGTGAATGAAGCTACAGGAGGGGTGTTCAAAACAGTTTTGGTGGCGCTAGTTGATGCTGTTGCTTCATCGTCATCTGTTATGAGTAGGCTTACTGTGTAGTTTCCATCCTCGGCGTATGCATGGTCAACAACAACTCCTGTAGCGTTTGTGCCGTCTCCGAAATCCCAGAAATATGAAACTACAGTGCCGTCAGGATCATAGCTGTCTGATGCGTTGAAGATGATTATCTCGTTGGTGTATGCAGTTTCAGTGGATTCTATGAAGAAAGCAATAGGAGGTCTATTCCAAACAGTCTTGGTTGAAGCGGCACTGTTAGTTGCTCCGTCATCATCAGTAACGGTTAATGTAACAATGTAGGTTCCGTTTTCGATATAAGCGTGTTCTACAATAGCTTCTGTTGCGTTGCTGCCGTCGCCGAAGTCCCAGAAGTAGCTAACGATGTAGCCGTCAGGATCGTAGCTTAAAGAAGCGTTGAAGGTAATCGCATCACTTGTATAAGCAGTTTCGGCTGACTCGGTGAAGCCTGCAAGAGGCGACCTGTTTAAAATCGTCTTCGTGGCGTTTGTGGAATCAGTTGCCCCTCGGTTGTCCGTGACTGTTAGTGTGACTGTGTAGTTTCCATCGTCTGTGTATACATGGTTAACCGTAACACCGGTACCGTTAGTTCCGTCCCCGAAGTCCCAGAAATAGCTAACTATTATGCCATCTGGGTCGTAGCTACTGGACGCGTTGAATATTATAGTTTCATCCGTATAAACCGTCTCAGCAGATTCTGAGAACGAAGCTACTGGTTGCTCATTCTTAAGGATTGTCTTTGTTGAATTTGCTGAATTTATTGCGCCATCATCATCTGTAACGGTTAGCGTCACGGTGTAAGTTCCATTAGTAGCATAAACATGGTTAACGACAACGCCGGTGGCGTTTGTGCCATCACCAAAGTCCCAATAGTAGCTAGCAATAGTGCCATCTAAATCGTAACTATCAGATGCGTTGAGTGTGATCGGCTCACCAATATATGCATTTTCAGCTGACTCTGTGAAGATTGCTATTGGAGACCGATTGAGCACTGTGACGTTTGCAGCTGTTGTGTTGGATAATTCGTTGTTATCAGTTACAGTTAGTATCACTGTGTATGTTCCGTCGTCAGCGTAGGTGTGGGTTGTGACCATGTCTGTACCGTTTGTTCCATCTCCAAAGCTCCAAAGATAATTCACAATAGTGCCGTCGGGGTCATAGCTGCCCGAAGCATTGAAAGTTATTGTTTCGCCTGTGTAAGGGTTATCGGGGGCATAGAAGAAACTAGCTATTGGTGGGACTCCCCATGTGTGTAGTAACGTACAGTCTATTTCCCAACTATCCTGAGAAGTGTCCCCTGTTTCTGTTCCTCCCATAAACCTGATGCTGAACGTAGAGCTAACTAGATAATCGGTAACCGAAACGTTGTTCCACCCACTTGACAGATCGATGAAAAGATTGTGCCATGTAGATCCGTTCCAAACGTCTACCTGAATGTCTTCTGACCCCAACGTTCCTCCGAATATGCAAAGTTCCTCGTTTGGCAGTGTGTAATTAGCGTTTGTCCACTGCACTTCTAAATCAAACTCATAGTTTACTTGTGCTGTTGGTTTAATTGCTATTGTAACTGCACCCCATTGCTCGTTGGAGGTTAGGCTGAAGCTAGCGATGCCAGTTTCTCCTGCTGTGGCTTGTTTTGTATAAGCTACTCCCGCACTTGTTTCACCCCATCCTTCTTCTGACCCTCTAATAAAAACACCAGTATGACCAGATGGATAGCCAGAGTCTTCTATTACGTCGTCGTCGTCTGCGCCGAAAATGCGGAGAATGAGACAGTTATCCACGGTTGTGGTTACTGAGGAGCATGTAGGAGCGTTGTTGTTATTTGAGTCTGGACTCCCATACACGTTTATCGGATTGGTTGGGTCATGACCAGAGATTCTTAAAATAGAGAGAATGCATGACTCAGATGACCCAATTGTAAATGTATAACTGTCTGGTTCGGTTGCTGCTATTTTATACCATACACTGAAGGTGCTACTACCAGTGTTGAAATCTTCAAAAATTGTTGTCCAACCTAAGGGGGCAGTATGGTCTTCGCCTGAACCATCGGTGCTCATGACAGCAATAAGTAAATCGCCTTCAACGACACCTGACGGTTTATCTACAGTATGGGAAGTTGCTCCAACAGTGCTTTCATAAATTGAATATGATTCAAGAACTATTGAAACTCCCCCACCACCTGTGTTTTCTTCTGTAACTGTGTCATAAATCGAGTCTGGACCGTATTGTTGAGCTGTAAAGTTGGAGTGTGTACCTAGGTCTGCGACTCCGTCTACGTTACTTGTGTTGTTATCGACATAATCATATTCTTGTGCATCTGGAGATGCCAAGGCAGGGAACAACAATGGTATCCATAATAAGAAAAATAGCACAGTTAGAAAGAGCATAATGCGCGTTCTCTTATGCAAGGTGCTTCTCCTCCTTTCTTTTTACAAGATACGGGTTTTGACGGAGACAGTGCTGGCGTGCTTCGAACAGCTGATACGGACGGAAAATTTGCTTCTCGAAAATCCTCACTACTCTTTTCATTCAGACGAATCTCCTTTCTCCTTTCAGCACTAAAACTCTTCTTATACAAAGTAAAAAGAGTTTTGGATTTATCTTCTATATGCCTATGAATGTCAACATTTACCAGAATGTCCATGTCAACCTACTGTTTCTAGAGTTGGAAAACGGTTTAAGGTGTACTTCAATGCAAAGAATATTAAGATTTAGGAAATGTCATGTCTTCCGACACTCGCTTTCTTACCTGAGGCATGTGTGAATGAAGTCCAATGGCAATAGTAACAAAAGACGATGAGATTGGCATAAAAGGCTGGTATTAATAGTCAAAAACTTCGGGAAGATATGGACTTTCTAAACATTGATGAAAAGTGTTTTTGGATCAACGATGCTTGCGAGACCGCATCTTTTTCAACTTTTTCTTTTTGGTAGTCTTTGCTATACTATGTTTCCAAAATAGCGTGGCTACGATAGCTGTCCCTATCACCACAGCTACTGCTATGATCCAGCCTGGAGGTGATTTAACTGTAACAACTGTTATGTTTATTAGGTCAGTATTAGAGTTTCCTGCCGCATCCTTGACGGTCAAAGTCACGGTGTAAGTTCCATCGATAGCGTAGTCATGAGTTACGACAGCGCCTGAGGCGTTTGTGCCATCACCAAAGTCCCAAAGATAACTAACAATGCCTACATTGTCGGTGGATTTGCTTGCATTAAAGGCGATGGGTGTTCCTACATTGGCCGTTCTATCTGGACCTGCATTTGCAGTTGGTTTTGTTTTGTCCAGTATTAAATCGGGAATTTCACCGTAAGGTTTCACGGATGGATATCTGTCTTGATTGTTCTCATTTATAGGATATGGATTGTCCCATATTCCGTCGCTGCTGGGTTGGTCTTGATTAGGGCCACTCTTCTCATCGACATCGATGTACTTGTACCAGTAGTTTCCTCCAGAAGGATAGCCATTATCCCAAATGCTTATTGATTTGGTATCAATAACAACATGCTTTGGATTGTTGATAAAGTTGTTGTGATAAAAGGTATTGTCGGGAGAACTGGCCAGTTCGATGCCCAGTAGTTCGTTGTTTGCTATGGTGTTTTCCACAATTGAGTTATTAGACGAACTTGACAGCCATATACCATGGTAGTTGTTCATAAGATCGTTACTGAGAACCGTGTTGTTGAAGGAATTTGATGATAGGTAAATGCCGTGTCCCCCATAGGAACTGTTCGCAGCTCTATTGTCCACAATTGTGTTGTTAGAGGAAAAGGCTAATGAAATGCCCACTGTATTGGCGGAGAGGTTGTTTGCTTCAACCATTACTTCAGAGGAATCATATAGTGCTATGCCCTGCCCATTTCTTGTAACAACATTCTCCATGATTCTGCTTTTCTGCGAAGTCACAAAGATACCGATCTTATTTCTTGTTACATGATTACCAGTAATGTTACATGCATGTGCTGAAATCTTAATGCCTGCATATGAAGTGCCTGCTGCGCGTGAGCTGTTTTGTACAGTAAACCCACTAATGAAAACGTTATTGGCAGTTACCTCGATAACTGTTCGGTTCTCTCCACTTCCATCTACGATGGTGGTCTCTTCGCTTTCTCCAAGAAGAGTTAGAAACCTGTCTACAATTAGGTTCTCGCGGTATGTTCCTGAATGAACAAATATTGTATCTCCAGGCTGAGCTGAATTTATTGCTTCTTGAATTGACTGACTGGGGTAAACATGATATGTAGTTGATGCTATTACGGTTGTTACGAGTTGCGTAGTAAGTATCGATGATAACAAGAGTACAGACGCAAGTACTGTTAAAAGGATTTTCTTGTTCATCTCGACTCTTCTCTTTCATCAGACAGTTTCATAAAGTTGATTCCTATGATGTTTGGGTCAAAGATGCGCCTGCAGTTATTTCTTGGTCGGGCGGGCGGGATTTGAACCTGCGACACTCCGGTTTCTGCCAAATTGGCTGTACGCTTGATAGGCTGAGTGATACCCACCTTGCTGGTAGGCGTCTACAGCGTCTCCGTCTGCTAGGCTTGCTGGCAGACTCGGAAGCTCTACCAAGCTGAGCTACCGCCCGACCTAGGAGATAATGAAACTAATTTACATGATTTATGCGTTTCGTTTGAAGTGAGGCAGGAACTGTGTGTAATGCCTAGATCCTTCTTGTTGATATTTGAAACCGCACAGTGCCAAAACTAGCGCACAAGCAAGTTTTCGCCTTTACAAAATTCTATCGTAAAAATGAGCGAAACGAAAGAAGAAAAACGCGCGCGTTAAGAAGAAAGGATTGATTGTAATAATCAGCAATATAGTTTTCTTCGTCAAATCACCGTAGATCTTCCCAACACGCTTCATATTCGATATCCATCCTAGAATTTGCAGTCATAGTAACGTTCATGCCAATAAAATCGTCATTTTCATAGTTGAACGGGCCTTCGTTGTATTGGTTGACGTTAACGCCCAAGCCAACAGAGGCTGCATCTTCCGTATTGTTGTTTTCAACCAGACCGTTTATGATCTGAGTACGATAAGGTCTCTCGATTTGCCACGCATAAGCTAAGGGAAGTGTCAGTGACAATAATACGACTGTCGTCATAATGCCTGCTAACATTTTCTTTATAACTATTCCTCCTTTATTGAGAGGGTATATAGGGTATATCCTGCGTAAGGATCTAGCACTCGAATGTACCAGTTGCCTGATTGGTTAATTGTGTGTGTGATTTGCTCTATGTTGTTAGGTTCTCTGGAAGAGGAGTTTGCAACTAGAGTTCCATCAGGATTGTACAAGTATAAATCTAGGTAAAGCCCTTGACTAGGTTCTTGAATGGAAAGCTGTATACTAACCGTCTGTCCAACATCAAACCACATCCTATACCAGTCTTCAGGATCATCAATAATATGGATAAATGCTGTGTGGCTTCCAAAGCCAATTGTTCTCGCAGTTTCAAAGCTGCCACCAGCATCAGCAATAACTCGCAGGAATATAGGCAACACCACCTTCCTGTAAGCCGTTCCGTTATAATACGTGATTTCAGAAGACACCGTTATCTGGTGCGACTCATTATTAGCAGTTTTTAACTTCCAGGTTAAAGAAGCTTTGAAGTGGGTATGTCTTGGCTGGTTCACTCCGTTCATGTATACAGAAGCTTCCACATGCTCCTCAGAAGCTCTGCAATGACTATAGTCCACAACAGAGAGATTGTCAAACCAACCCCTTTCCTCAAGTTCAAACCAATACACCTTAGACGGCTGTATATCATCATAGAAAGTCACGTTGACATTTTCTACAAAGCCAGCTTCGACGTTGGCATCCACGGAAACACCCATACCCAAAGTATCGCAGCTGCCATACTCCCAATCTTCCTCACAGTAATTATAAATATGAACAGTCAGGTTAGAAAATGCTTCCTCATTCTCGTAAATATTCTCAGTAACTTGATTAACACTCAACAGCTCCGACGGCCTTTCAATTTCCCACGCAACTGTTTCAGCAACCACTTCCTCAACCAACGGCTGATGCGAAAAAAACCCGTTCAAAGAAAGCACAACCAAGCTTACAGGAACAATCACTGCCAGAATAGCCGCCGATATCACCCACTTCCGACGACTCCTTTGCTCTATTCCTATTCTCCCCTTCAATTTACTCCTCACCCACCGTCAGAGTTAAAACAATTTAAGCATAAAAGAATAGCATAATCAATATTTATAATATTATTGGTTCTAAATACACACATTGTTCTTTGTACTCCGTCAAATGAATTTGAACCTGCTTGTCCAAGCATAGAAAGGTGATTTTTCCACATCTTAAATTAAATGGGTCGGGCTGGACTTGAACCGGCGACCTTCTGCGTGTCAGGTAGATGTCCTAACCATGCTAGGCGACCGGCCCCTAGAGATATTTTACAAAAGAAATTTACTAAGAAAGTTTTTGGGTTGTTTGTTTTCGGGAGGATATGTGTGCGTGTCTCTTAGACATTTCCAGATTTTATTTAGAGCCAAATAAAACCTATAGGAATCTAGGAGTGACACACATCACTCCGCAAAACTTTACAAGAAACAAAACCCCAAACAAACAAGCAGAAGTGAAACAGTTGACAAGAAAAGCAGCAGTTCACAAAAAAGGAACCCTAAAACTCATGGACATCATCAAAGCCACCGAAACAAACAAGAACTTCTACAAAGCCGGCGCCATCGCACTGTTCATCGGCGTTGTCAGAGGCGAAACTAAAAACAAAGAAAAAGTCGAGAAGCTTGAACTAGAAGCCTACGAAGAAAAAGCAAACGAAGCCTTAAAAAACATCTGCAACGATCTAAACAAAAAAGAAGGAATAATCGACGTGCAAATTCATCATCTACTCGGCGAATTTGAAGTTAGTGAAGAACTCGTCTATGTCCTAGTTGCAGGAGCTCACAGAAGTAAAGCATTTCCAGCCTTGCAGGAAGCAGTGGAACGATACAAAAAAGAAGTTCCCATCTTCAAAAAAGAATACATAACAACTGAAGAAGGCAAGACAAAATCCTACTGGGTAAGTGAACGGAAACTACATGGTAAGTAGTTCTTTGGGAGGATACTAATGACTTACAAGGACTCCGCACCTTTCTACGACCTCTTTGCAAGCGAAAACGATGTTCCCTACTACAAAGAGTTAGGGTTGCAGCATGGAAGTGCTTTGGAAATAGGTATAGGCACTGCGAGAGTGGCCTTAGAACTGGCGAAAGCAGGCGTAGAAGTCTGGGGCATCGACAATTCACCTCATATGCTGAATGAAGCGAAAAAGAAACTGGAAAAAGAAACGGAATCGGTGCAGAAACGCGTTGAACTTTTTGAAGCGGACATGAATAATTTTAACTTAGACAGAAAATTCCCTCTAGTATACATTCCTTCGTCAACCATCCAACACTGCGCCGAACAAGTAGACCAAATTTCTTGCTTAAAAACAATAAACAAACACCTGTCGAGAACTGGTCTCTTAGCCTTTAACCTAATCTTACCTTCAGCAACCTACAACAACAATCTACGATTCATCGGCAAAGTAGAACATGGCGACATTACAATAATGCGTTTCATCTCCTACCAGCCAAACTGGCAAGAGCAACTCCTCGAAGTCCTGCTGCTTTTTGAAATCTACAAAAACGGGGAAATGACCAAACGCATCTACGATGCTTCTACTATAGCAATGATAAGCAAACGAGAGATTGTTCTTCTTCTCGAAAAAACAGGGTTTAAAATTAAAAACCTTTATGGAGATTATAACAAATCAAAGAAAGTAGTAAATCAAATGGTCATAGAGGCGAGAAAGGTTTAGCATAGCAAACTATTGTGTTTTTGCCCATTTAATCCACGAAGCGACTTTTTCCAAAGATGGTTTTTCGGTTTCTTTGATTTTTCCTTCTTCTATGTAGAGTTCAGCAACCTTCGATATTCTGGCGCCTAAACTAAAAGTATCCTGAAGAGCCAGCTCTTGCTTAGAATTTACTCCACTCTTCAAAAGAAGCACCGCATCCTCATGTTGAACTCCTGGAATCATTAACAACTGTATTACGCTTTGCAAGCTATTTGCTTCACTCTCAGTCATAGTCTTTGTCAACGCTATTTCCACAGGGCTTTTCAACAGCAAGTCTTCAATTTTCTCTATGCCGCTCAGCTTTAACTGTTGAACTGTGCCTCGTTTCAGTAGTTTTCCTTCAATTGCTTTCATTTCATCAGTGCTAGTTAGGTAGGGTTCGGGAACGGAATCAATTTTCTCCATGATTTCTCGAATATTTTTCAAGTCTTTTTCAATAGACTCTATGGTATTTAGTTTCTTTTCTAATTTGGGCAAATCCTTTTGAGCAGTTTGAATTTTGTCTATTTTCTGTTCGATTTTCATCAGCTTCTTTTGCATTGTTCCAAAGGTTTTTTCATGATTATCTATGCTTTTTTTCAACTTATTGTCCGATTCCCCAAGTTTTTTTTGCAATGCTTTCATGCTTTCTTTTAACTGGAATTCTCTCAGCCCAAGCTTTGTGAGAGCCTCATCGGTTGAATCTTTAATTTCCTCACTTTTCACATCCAGTTTTTCTTCAAAATCTTTACCTAATTGGTGTAATGGCAAGTCCAATGATTCGCTGCGAAAAACCACGAAGCAAACTGCTCCTATGAAAGAGAAAGTCATTGTCAGAGTTGCAACGAAGTAGGTAGTGACTTCTATTTGGAATGAAAGAATGGGGATCATGCTGGCGCCTCCAGTCTGCCACGAAATCCACGCGTGAAAAGTGCCTAAAGTAGCTAAGAAACCAAATATGATAAGTATCCAAACTGCAAAAGCCTTTTTGGAAGTCAACTTTATCCCTTAACATGCTAGTGGACTTGGCAATTTAACGTTATGAAGCAACAATAATTATTACTAGCGTGTAATTGTAACCCTGAAAGAGTTTTTACGTCTACGAAACACTGTATCATTCAAAAACTATGAGTAAGGTTTGGATTATAGAAGTTATCTCTAAAAAAGAAACCCCACAGCTTTTTTAGAGAATTGACTGTCGCTGTTCAATATCTTCTATTGGAACAGGTGCTTCTTCGTTTTCTTCGCTTGGTTCAATCTCTTCTTCCGTCTTTTGTTGATCAGTCTGCATTTCCTGTACCTCCATTGACTCCATTGCCTCAGGTTGCTTAACTTCTTCTTCAATGATTTCTTCGCTTGATGTTTCTTCGGTTTCTTCTTTTGGCGCTGTTAACTCTTCTTTTTGAGGTTCAACGTATTCACTTAGTTTTCTTTGTTCCTTTTCCTCTTTAAGTTGTGTTGCTGCTTTTATTTTCTCGGCTTGATGAGTGATTTCAGAAGCTGATGCGGGTTTTCGAGTTTTCTTGAAAATATACAAAGTAACAATTATTGATAGAGATATGTTCACCCAAGACATTCCAAAAACTATTCCAGAGAAAACCCAGTAGGGCATTGCCCATCTATAGTTGAATTGCAAACCGTAGTTGTAAAGGTCATTATGGACTATGTAGTTTATCTGTGTTAGGCTGAACATGGTAAAAAGAGAAGCTGCTGCCATTAAGATTAGAACTGCGCCTACTGCTGATGGGTTAACGTCGAGTTCCATACGGCGACCTTGATAGTTTAAGGCGGCAAAAACGCCATTAAATGTTGTGACTTCTAAATCAGATTCCGAAATTAGTAATTCAAATAAGCTAAAGGCATTGTTACATGTCTCTTGAAATTGAATAAATGCTATTGGAAATTTTGCAAACTACGATGGCTTTCTTATTTTTTACAATATTGATTATGGATAAAGATGTATAGGTAATAAACTAATTATATCAAGATAAATTATCATTCTTTTCTCGGTGTTCCGATTTGGATGCACAAAATTCCCGCACACAATTTCAGACACCTATAGAAAGATACAACCCTCTAGAGGTACGTTCCCCAGCTGAAGAAACAAGGAGACACCGGTTTTCTGCACTTGTAGATGGAATCTGCATAGGAGTTGGCATGGTTTTTATCTTTCTTGGAGTGCTGATGCCGATAACGAGTGTTGCAATGTTGGTGCCGGGATTAATGTCAGTTATTGGTGGCGTTGTTGTCTTGGCTGTAGGAGCAGTTGTCGAAGTATACCATTGGGCCAAGCTCCACTAACAGGAATAGGACTACAAACAATTTTTCAATTTGCAGGTTTAAGCGTACAAGCCAGAAGATAATTGGCGTATGTCTTTTTATCCCTAAATGCTTAATGGAGGAACTTGAATTTGTATAATTTCTGGAGCGCGGCATAGATGACTAAGAAAGCGCTATTTGTCTGCGTCGAGAATGCAGGGCGAAGTCAAATGGCTGAAGCCTTCACAAACTTACACAGTAAGGGAAAGGTTAAAGCATCTAGCGCTGGAACTACGCCGTCTAATCGTGTTCATTCTTTAGTAGTAAAGGTAATGATGGAAAAAGGAATCGACATCACCAAAAACAAACCTAAACTTCTAACCACCAAAATGCTTCCAGATGCTGACATAGTTATTGTCATGGGCTGTGATGCAAAGGGGTTTTGCCCCGCACCTTTACTTAAGAAGGTTATTAATTGGGAATTGGAAGACCCCAAAGACAAACCTATAGAAAAAGTTAGGCAGATCAGAGACGAAATAGAAAGGAAAGTTTTGAAACTGATTTCAGATCTTGAGAATTAGAATGAAAAGATAAGGGGTCTTAACTGCAAGTTGGACATCCAAAGCTGAAATCTGCAAGTGTTCCCTCGCTTTCGACAGGTCGCAGAACCTGCTTTTCTCGGCTGCCATATCGATAGACGGTTACGCCTTTGCATCCCAACTTGTAAGCAAGCCAATAAGCCTTGTCAATGTCATCAGGTGTAGCCCTATTTAGAAAGTTTATAGTTTTTGAAACCGCATTATCCGTGTATTTCTGAAAGGCTGCTTGCATGCGGACATGCCATTCAGCACTTATGTCATGAGCCACAACAAATAGTCGTCTCACACGCTCTGGAACCTCTTCCACATCTTGTACAGAAGTCTTTCTCGCAATCCTTTTTATCAGCTCCTCACCGTAGAATCCTTCTTTCAAAGCCATACTTTCGAACAACGGATTCACCTCAATAAGACTTCTTCCAAGGCTTTCTGCAACTTCACGAATGTAAACGATTGCAAAAAGTGGTTCAATTCCTTGCGAGCAACCAGCGATTATGCTTATGGTGCCAGTAGGGGCAATTGTTGTAACTGTGGCGTTTCTCATAGTTTTGAACTGTTTCTCCCAAACACTTCCACGAAAATTTGGAAAACTTCCCTTCTCTTCGCCTAACTCTACACTCATTTTCCTTGCTTCCGTGGTTATGAATTTCATGAGTTTTTCTCCAGTTTGCAGCCCCTCTTCTGTGTCGTATCTTATGCCCATCTTAATGAGCGTATCCGCAAAGCCCATTACTCCCAAGCCGATTTTCCTGTTTCCTTTAGTCATTTTCTCTATCTCCGGCAACGTGTAGACGTTGGCATCAACCACGTTGTCTAAAAACCTCACAGCTAATCTCACCGTTTGCCTAAGCCTATCCCAATCCATTTTACCATCATTTGCCACAAACTTGCTTACGTCGATGCTTCCTAAGTTGCAGGACTCGTAAGGCAAAAGAGGTTGTTCGCCGCAGGGGTTGGTGGATTCAATTTGCCCTAAGCTAGGTGTTTGGTTGTGCCTGTTTATCGTGTCTAGGAAAATCACACCAGGTTCACCGTTTTTCCACGCCATCATTATCATGAGATTCCATATTGCCCTCGCCTTCAGCATCTCTACTGTTTCGTCACTTCGCGGGGTTATCAAATCAAAGTCGCCATCTTTTTCAACTGCATTCATAAACTTGTCAGTAACGGCTACTGAGATGTTAAAGTTCCTTAGCACTCCTTCCTTTTCTTTCGCAACAATGAAGTCCATGATTTCAGGATGATCAACACGTAATATGCCCATATTAGCGCCTCGACGACGACCACCTTGCTTCATCACCTCTGTTGCTGTGTCGTATATTTTGGCAAAGGATATTGCTCCAGAGGCTATGCCTCCTGTGGTTCTCACAACGTCTCCTCTGGGCCTGAGTCGTGAGAAGGAGAAACCGGTTCCTCCACCCGTCTTGTGAATTATAGCAGATGCTTTCAGCGTGTCGAATATGCTTTCTATGGAGTCTTCTATGGGTAGGACAAAGCAGGCGCTGAGTTGTCTGAACATTGTGCCTGCGTTCATGAGTGTGGGGGAGTTGGGAATGAATTCAAGGTTTGTCATCATACGGTAGAACTTATTTTCGTATTTTGTAACGTCAGCGTCACTTTTGCCATATTGCCTTTCAACTTCAGCTAAGCTTCTTGCGATTCGTCTGAACATTTGACTAGTAGATTCTATCACTTTGCCTTTCTCGTCTTTTTTGAGATAACGTCGCTCTAATACAAGAATGGCGTTTAGAGGGAGTTTAAGCTCGTCTACGACGCCTAGGAGACCCTTCATTCTTCTTATTTTGGTTCGCTTCTGTCGATAAAGAATGTAAGCCTTCGCCATACTGGCCTGTCCGTTTTTTATGAGCGTTTTTTCCACAAGGTCTTGAACTTGCTCCACGCGGGGTATCTCGTCTGGCTTAAGTTGCTTCTCTAACTGTCTTACAACATACTCAGCAAGGTTTGCGGCAAGTTGTCTATCCTTTATCCCAACAGCCTTTTCAGCCTTCCAAATTGCTTCAGTAATCTTGTTGGAGTCGAACTCTGCGATTCTACCATCTCTTTTCTTAATTTTCTCAATTGTAACCATGTAAGACGCTCCTAGTTATGAATGCAAACTTTCTCTTTTTAACTATTAGGTTGAAATTTTGCGATCCCTCAATCTCAAAAAGGTATTTATCATACATACATCAGTCCCAGAGGGTCTCAAGTCCTTTCTAAAGGCACACTTGAAATGTGTCATAATCGCTTCGATAGAGGAAATCTCTATGAATTATGAGACTTGAATGATGGATGGGGGAAAATTGGGTTTGCGGGTGATATCTCCAGTTTTACTGTATTAAAGGAATTATTTTCAAGTATTTTTCTATTAGGGAAGAAGTCTGTGGCTACGCTCTGTTAGGAGAGCCACAGGTTCGAGTAATGCGGAGATGATTTGTGGGTCTTCTTCCCTTTTGAAGGAATCTCGAGAGTAGTTCCGAATGTAGACTCGAGGAGTTCGTGTTATCACAGCGCGCACGATTTTTTTCACAATTCCAACTATTCTCTCCAGACATCTAGGGGAGGTTTATGGCCTGACGGTATTGGTGATTTGTACTTTCTATTTCTCAACCTTCGCTTTTGCTCTTCTTGAGCTTTGCTCAAATGCTTTTCATCTACTAGGAGGTCTATAACGGTGGCAGCCATTATTTTAGCTGCGAACAATAGCGATTCGTGACCAAGTCCAACTCCACTCTGCGCTACTGCTTGCCAAGAATGACCAAGTGTTCCCAGAACCCAAGTGGCTGTGCTAAACTCTACAGTTGGCACATGCCAGCTGACATCCGCCACATCTGTGCTCCCATGAATAGTTTCACCTTCGCCCCATGGACTTGGGATTTCATCGTCTATTAACTTGTCTGCGAGGTTTTCCCATCCTGGACGCTTTGACTTTTTCAGTTGGGCAATCTTCGTTTCCTGTGAAAACGTTTCTGCAATTTTCTCAGCAAACTTCAAGTCTTCCTCGCTGTATTCGGGTAGTCCTATTTCTTCCATGTTCTTCACGATTAGCTCCGCAATAGCCCTGTTTGGAACAACGTTATAGGTTCCTTCCATGAACTCCGTCTTCACCTTAGTTCTGGTCATCATCGATGCTCCCCTAGCTATGTCAAGTATCCAATCATAGATGAATTCCAACTCTTCTCTCTCTGGAGCTCTGACATAGTACCAGCTCCTAGCGTATGATGGTACGACGTTTGGCTGGTCTCCGCCTTTTTCAATCACGTAGTGTATTCGGGCATCTTGGATTACATGTTCCCTCAAGTAGTTGACACCAGTGTTCATCAGTTCCACTGCATCTAAAGCGCTTCTTCCTTGTTCAGGGGAACCTCCAGCATGGGAAGCCTTACCATAGAAATGGAATTTGACGGAGTTGACAGCCAAGCTGCTTCTTAAATCAACGGAATTCATATCGTTTGGATGGTGGCTGATTACTGCGTCAACGTCGTTGAAATACCCATCTCTCACCATAAAGACTTTCCCCGAAAAGTTTTCTTCTGCAGGAGTTCCAAAGAATTTCACAGTACCCTTGATATTATGCAATTCAAGGGCAATCTTAGCAGCGATTGCCGCTGCCATGCCACTCGTTCCATGAATGTTGTGCCCACATCCGTGCCCAGCCATGCCAGACGCTAGTGGCTCTTTCCATGGAATCTTCTTCTGCGACAGCCCTGGTAACGCATCGTACTCACCCATTATCCCTACAACTGGCTTGCCTTCACCCCATGTTGCCACAAACGCTGTTGGCATATCAGCAATACCGCGTTTAACTCTAAACCCGTTCTTCTCCAACTCGTCAGCCAGAAGTGCTGAGGACTTGACCTCAATCAACCCAAGCTCAGCAAACTCCCAGACTTTGTCGCTCAAATCAATGAGTCGCTTATTACTGTTTGATATCCAAGCAAAAGCGGATTCCTTGGGAGAAGACATCTGAAACACCTTTCGGTAAATAGTGCTCTGCTGTATCTTATAGCTTGCGCCGTGTGCCCTTCATACTTGACATGAAAAGATAAAACTTATCTGAAGCTGGGGTTTGCGGGAGATATCTCCACTCTTTGTGGGTTCAATTCCATTCCCGGCTTCCAAATTCAAGCCTATTTCTCTGGGCGAACCCCAATCTATAACTACTTGCGTTTTCTGAACAGCTTCATGTTTTCCACGTCGTAGACATATTCATAGCCAATTTTTATAAGCTTCCTTGCTTCCTCTACATTTGCTGCCGTTTTGTATAGATATTCATCGTCCTCAAAGGTTGCCAGCTGTCTATATATCAAGGATTTCTTGATGTTCTTATGATCAAGGACACACATGATACATAGGATGTCGTTTGTTTTTGTGGTAGTCCTTTAGTGGCCTTCCAGTGTAGGAAAGTATGGAAGGTCATTCGCTGAACCCTCGGCCTCCCAAGTTTTTGGAGTATTCGCTTGTGCTGCCTTTGGTATGATCTGGCGAAGCCTCATATTGAAATAGTTACCAAATACGCACGCCTGATTGCGCACATGGGTTTAGATGAAGCACATCACGCACGGGACCATTCGAGCATTTGCTCATGCGACAAAAAAAGATGGGTTTGGGGACTTGAGGGGAGAAAGGAGAAGGGTTTAGAATCATTCACGAAACATGTATCCCCAACCCACACTTTAATGATATGGATTTGACTTTTTAAATGTATGTGGCTGTGATGCAACAGCAACATAATCTTAAATATCTAGTGTCTTAAAACAAAATTATTTCAGATGGATGCGGGTGAAAACTCCTTTCTCTCTCTCAACTGCCAAAGATTTTTTATGAAGCGTAGTTGCACGCCCGCACATTAATACACTGTCAAATCTCTCTAAAAGCTTTGGGGAACTAAGTTCTATTTCAAGCCAAGAACGCTTACTGCGACAAGCGTGTGTATGCGCTTGTTATACTTTTCTGATTTCCATTCTTCCTAGTTTTTTGTCCAAGCCTGTGAACAAGACTGTGCCGTGAGCTCTGGCTAACTCGGTGTATAGGTTTATTGGGTCTTTAGTTTTGTTTAGTATGTTGGCGTCGTAAGCGCAGATGGCAATCAGTGGGATCTCTAAGACTCTGTGTAATGCTTGCTCATATTCAATTAGTTCTCGGATTAAGTTATGTTTGAAGAAGCATCCCAACTCTCCGGTGACTCTTAGTCCCTTAAAGCCTTTTTTTAAGGCTTCATTGTAGAGTTTGTTCCATAGATTTATCGTGTTGGTCACGCTGAACTTTCCTTCTATTATGTAAACGTCTTCGTATCCAAAGATGCGTAAAGCGCCTGTTTTTTCGTATTCTTCAACCTTGAGGCCGAACCGTTTCATGGCTTCCTTTGCTTGGCTTGAGTTCACGTCAGAAGTCACATACACTCCAGCTTCACCTTTATCCAATCCAGCTTTAAGGTAGTTGAAAAGAACGTTGTATTTTGCTTCTGGATTATCATACACGAATATTAGGTGGTTTGTGGGTCTCAATTGTTCCATATAACTGATCACTTTTTTGGGAACAGCGGTCGTTTCAATGGTCTTCCAACTTATAGAATTATGCCAAAGGTTTTCAAAATCCCCTTGAAAGACTCCCACGAGGCTGTCGCTGTTTGTCCATAGACAAGGATTTCCTGCCATGTTCCCCTCTGTGGTGGTTGAGATCAAAGCTTCTTTTAAGTCAACAATTATGTAATGACTTGAGGGCAGATCCATATACCTTAAATCAACAGGGGCACCAGATAATATGCGCTCTTCTATAACCCTCGGAAGGGAGGCTTCATACTCGGACAGTTCTGATATTATGCGAATTCTTACTCCTTTCTCTGTGATTCTCTTGAGTTGCTCAGAGAAAGTGTGAATGAACTGCATGATTTGACTTTCGGAAAGTACAATGCCTAATTCTCTCTCAGCGTTTTTTATCATAGTCAACATCTTACCCATAATGCTTTCTCGCTTTGGAATCAGAACGAAATGTGTTTTTTCTTCCATTTCTAATCTCGGCGCTCGCACAAAATGCTTCAAAAACGTTTTTGTTTTGGCTTTTAATGTGGACACTCTGTCGTGGGCTGTGTCTTCTTCATATTTGATCAGAATGGAAAGGGCATCTTCTACCGGCGTAGCTCTGATTTTAGCTGGTGTTCCCAACAATTTCTCAACCAAACCCATTTTTTCGAGCTTCGGCAATATTCTGTAGACATCTTCTCGACGCACTTTCGACGCTCTTGAAATTTGGCTGACTGAGGCCAACCTCAATCTAGCTACGGCTATATACACTTTTGCCTGATTACGAGTGAGCCCGAAGTCAATCAACATCTCAACATTCTTTTCTGAATGTAACAAAGCAAACCCTCTGAAAGGATTAACTGTTACTGTTTTATCACAGTCACATATATTTATTACCTTACGCTTCTATGAAGGGCTGTCTTGGAGATCATGAGCCATGGCTACAAGGAAGCTGAAGTCACCCATATGAACGTGAACAGCATGCCTGAAGACACGCACGAGGAAAGGAAAGCCGCGATAGTGGTCCTCATAAGCTTAAAGCAGGAGGCAAAAAACAAAAGCAGTGAGGAGCTTGAGGCTCAGATTCGCGAGGCGCTTGAGGAAAGCTTCGTGAGGATCCCATGGGTGATTGTGGAGAATGTTATCGTTGTTGAAGAATGAACATCGTACGTGAAGCACATTAACTGTTACTGTCGTATAACAGTCAAGCATATTTAAAAACTTACATTATCTTACTAGCGCTGTGTGTCTAATATGAAGGAATACGATTTAATATCAATAGGAACAGGCTCAGCGATGAATATTGTAGGTGTTATGATCCAAGAGAGTCCAAAGATGAAGGTGGCTGTCATAGATAAAGATGAGCCGGGTGGTATTTGTTTGACCCGAGGCTGCATACCGTCTAAGATGTTACTATATCCTGCTGAGTTGGTAAGAACAGTTGGGAGGGCTGGGGAATTCGGCATAGAAGTCGCCATTCGGAAGATAAATTTTGAAATGGTTATGGAAAGGATGAGGACCATTATCTATAAGGACATAAACATGATACGTCAGGGGCTTTCCCACTCTGAAAACATAGATTACTACCCGACTGTTGCCGAATTTGTTGACCTGTACACGCTGAAGGTTGGTAATGAGACAATTACGTCAAAGATGATTTTCCTGTGCACTGGGTCAAAACCCATAATACCTCCAATCCAAGGGCTGGAGGAAATAGGTTATCTTACAAGCGATACAGTTCTCAAGATGAATCGACTACCTGAGAGTATTGCTATAGTAGGCGGAGGATACATAGCTGCGGAATACGGCCATTTCTTTTCAGCCATGGGATCTAAAGTAACCGTAATCGGCAGGAATCCCCAGTTTCTCAAACAAGAAGAACCGGAGGTGTCGGCGCTAGCTAAGAAGGAGTTGGAGAAACACATGACAATTCTCACAAATCACGAGGTGCGTGAGGCAGAGAAGACTTCGATGGGCAAGAAGCGGCTTGTCGCTGTCAACAGAGAGAATGGAGAGAAGGCGGTGATAACTGCAGACGAGATACTGATAGCTACCGGAAGAGGCCCGAACACAGATGTGCTTCATCCTGAAAGAGGAGGGGTAGAAACAGACAAGAGAGGATGGATTACCGTCAATGAGTATCTAGAGACTTCGCAACCAAACATTTGGGCTTTTGGTGACGCTAACGGCAGACAGCTCTTCAAGCATGCGGCAAACTACGAATCTATAATCGTATACTACAATGCCATATTGAAGAAGAAGGTAAAAGTCGATTACCACGCGATCCCCCACGCAGTTTTCACGTATCCCGAAATTGCAAGCGTCGGTCTCAGAGAGAAAGAAGCAATTGAGAGATACGGAAAAGACAAGGTGCTAATCGGAATCTACAGATACGAAGACACCGCTAAAGGAGAAGCCATGGGTGTAAAAGACTACTTTGTCAAGGTAATCGTTGAGAAGGGAACCACGAAGATCTTAGGGGCACATATCATTGGACCCTATGCCTCTGTTCTAATACAAGAGATAATAAACCTAATGTACACACCTGAACAAAGCGCAGAGCCAATAATCAACGGAATGCACATCCACCCCGCTCTAAACGAGGTAGTAGAAAGGACTTTCCGTTCCCTTATGCCACCGGACCAATACCATCAACTTATCGAGCACCACCAACACTAGATGATTCCAAATGCCCAGAGAATTGTGTGTAGGAAACGGCAATTTTCAAGTGAACTTCGACAACGACATGAACATTAGAGACATGTTCTTTCATACATTAGTTGGAAGTGTGAGGGCTTTAGTGATTTGTTCCATATTCACATATTTCTTTTAGGGGACACTCACCACATTTCGGGTTCTGTGCTCTGCAAGTGTTTTTGGCAAGTAGCCAAAGTAAGCCTGAGGCTCGTTCTCGATATGCTTCTGGTAGAAATTTCATGTAGGCTTCCTGTACTTCGTTGTAGTTAGCGTTGGTTTTTGCTATTCCGACCCTCTTGGCTACTCTGTCGAAATGAGTGTCGATAGGCAGAATCTTTTGATATGAATATCTGCTTGTTAAAAGAACATCCGCAGTTTTGTCACCAATACCGGGTAACTCCATCAAATTCGTTTTTGCCTCTTCTTTCGGCAAAGCAAGCACTGATTCAACATCGCCGTTAAACTTTTCTAAGACAGCTTTTGAGATGTCTCTTAGACGTTTAGCCTTGATGTTATAAAGTCCTCCGCTTCTAATAGCCTCTTTCAACTGATCAATATCTGCAGACGCAAGCACTTCGGGCGTAATTTCAAACTTTGCTGCCAAACCCCTGTAGGCGCGGATAGTATTGGCGTTGCTTGTATTCTGGGAAAGAATAGTGATGACCAACTTTTTGAACTGGTCTTTGAAAGAGTATTCTTCAGGCCAGATCGTTTCCCAAAGCGGGCCATACTTTTCCTCTAAAGTGTTCAATAATCTGGAATCTAAAATTGTCAAATAGTTTCTTCTCCCAGTTTTTATCATTGTCGTCCTCACCTAAAACACTGTCGCACACGTGCAAAGGCTACTGCTGCCAATCTAGGATAAGATTGAACGCGCGCGTAAAAAAGGAAATTGGGCTAAAATCTCCCTGAAAACGAGCATGGGGCACTTTTCAGTCTAATAGGATTGCTGGTGCGTCTCTGGTTGCGCCATCGGTCGCAATAATCTTAATATTCTTCGCATTAAATTTCACAAGCTCGACATTTCATGTTTAAAAACAAAGATGGTTTGGCCAGATGATTCTTCGTGACTTAGGCAAAACAGGCTTGAAAGTCGGCGAAATAGGATTGGGAACTGAGCATCTCAAAAGAGCAAGCAAGGAAACCGTCATGTCAGTTGTCGGTAAAGCCATCGAGAACGGAATCAACTACTTCGATCTCCTCTTCAACTTTTCTGTCTACCTCGAGAATTTTGGCGCTGCCTTCCAAGATAGAAGAGACAGAGTCATTCTCACAAGTCACCTTGGATCAGCTGACAGAAACGGTCGATATTTTAAGACTCGTAGCATCAATAAGTGTGAAAGTACATTCTTGAATGCCTTGTCCACGCTGGGCACAGATTACATTGACATCATTAATGTACACTACGTCAAAGACATGAAAGAATTCGAGGAAATATCTTCTGATCACGGGGTGCTAGAGCTCGCGCATCGTCTGAGAGATGAAGGAAAGGCGCGTTTGGTCGGGATAAGCACATATGATGTTTCTGTTGTTAAGAAAGCTGCGGAAAGTGGAAGATTTGACGTCGTGACCTTCCAAGTCAACATGGCAAACAACGCCCTACTAGGGAGAAACGAGGCGCTAGCTGCTTGCGCCCGAGAAAGCGTGGGTCTGGTGGCTATGAAACCCTTTGCAGGAGGTTATCTTTTGCGGCAAAGTAAAACAGTTGGAATTGCACCGATTAGGAAAGGGGGCGGTGAGAGAGTCAAATTGAAAATTCCATCATCTATGACGCCAATCCACTGCCTCGCCTACGTTCTTTCGCAAATAGGCGTCTCCACGACTATACCAGGGGTAAGAAGCATTGAAGAGCTTGATGGCATCTTATCCTACGTTGGCTCAACAGCCGAAGAGAAGGATTTCTCGGAAATCCTCAACAATTTCAAAGAATACGAAACTGGCCAATGCGTCTACTGCAATCACTGTCTTCCATGTCCCTCTAACATCGACATAGGAGAAGTCACACGCCTGCTTGATATTGCGAAGTTCCGTTTGACCGAAGAAATGAAGGCCAAATACACCACCCTTCAATCCAAGGCCTCCGAATGCATCAAGTGCGGCGTCTGCGTTGATCGCTGCCCATTTGAAGTAGACATTGTCTCCAACATGGAAAAAGCCGCAAACCTTCTGGAACAATAGAGTGCACGCATAGGTTGCGCGCGCAATTTGTCCCGTTTTGTCCCAAAGAAAGGCTAAAATAATGGTTTTTCGGACACATTTGAACTATATTTATAACTAATGGAGTTTTCAAAATAACTGCATGTTTGGCTATTTTCTCTTTCGAAAGATTTGATATCCATTCATCGTTGTAACAGATTCGAATCCAGCTTCAACCAACTTGCAAGCCTTGTCTAAGTCTTAGAAGTTTTGACATGAAACTCGTCGCTTTCGAAGTTAACGAGTTGAGTGTAGATTAGTGCATGCATTTCCATACATCGCGCGCATCAAAGTGCTTATCTTGCTAACTGCCGACTCAGAGGTATCAGGGAGTGACTCCGCTTTACCCTAAGGCTTTTTCTTCTCTCTGGCGAAGCATGGTAAAACAGTTTGATATTTGGAAGTAGAGCTGTCAAAAGCTTGTTTTCAGCCTTCGAGAGATGCTCTTGAAACGTTGTTCGTGGAACCTTCTCTTTTGCAGCAATTGTCTTAACATCAGAATCCCTCGGTAGGTTATAGTAGCCATGGCGATGTGCAACAAGAATAGCTTCCATCTGCTTCTCTGTCAGACCAGAAAATAGAGCATCGGCAGACAGAGTAAGGGAACTCGCAACAAACCCATCAAAAGGAACCTTACGCAGAATCTTGTAGAACCAATCCCATTTCTCAAAGCGTGTTAGAAGCTCTTCCAAATCTTTGTGTCTGAATACTATAAGCCGGTGGTATGTCCAGCCATTTTCTATCATATTTGGAAATATGTTCAGAATATCTAGCTTCCCAATATGTCTGACAATTGTATCATGTTTCATACAGTGACATTCATGCACGTTCAAATAGAGCCTTCGATCATCAGTTATTTCTTCAATAACTCCCATAAATGGGAGTGCACGAATCTCTTCCATAACGAGAGGATATTCATCTGGGGCTCTTACAACAATCTCAACAACATCATTCTCTCTGTTACACCAAATGAAAACGCTCATAGATGGAAATCTACGTGTTAGTTCGGTGAAAAACGATTTGGTTGCTACTTTCAGAGCAACTTCATACAATGTCATTCCAAACACCAAAATTATAGTGGGTAACACCACATATATTCATATTGCCGTCAAATGACGGTTAGCGTTTGCCGTCATATGACAGTATAATCCCTATGTATCTCTATATGTATAGATTTATGTGTGGTGGTAACAAATGAGAAAGGTTAAACCACTAGGAAAAGGTTCCTTTGTCCGTAGAGTACTTCGGGCATTGGGAAAGGACAGTGGCTTTGAGTTACCCTTATCTTCCCGAGAAGAGAAGCATCTTGGTGTTTCTGCGTATTACGCATATTATGGCTTTCACAAGGAACTTAGGAATGCTATGCTGGAGGTCGAACGACTCAAAGCCAAAGGTATAATGGAATACCAAAGAAATAACTTGCCTCGGTAAAGGCAATTTGGGAACCCTTCATTTTCTCTTTTTTTTTAAGTACCTTTTGTGCAGTTTCTCACATGAATAGCTTGCGCGCGCATTCATAATTGTTTCTGGCTGCAGCAATTATCCAGCTTGCAGGTATACAAGATTAATTTCAAAATAACAAATATCCCGGACATGCATGCATCATTAGAAACTGACAATGCGCGTGTATAGCTGAATAGAAGGCTAAGTTATTCTTCTCTAATTTTGGGTTCTCTTACTGCAACGAGTATTATCAGGCTGACTGTCGCTCCCAAGATCATGGTTAAGATAAATGGGTAGACAGGGGATGCCCCATAAAGGAACCCGCCAAGCGCTGACGCAGGAACTGTCGCCAATATATTCAGTGTGACAATTGTTCCCATGATTCTACCTCTTTTCTCTTTCGGAATCAAATCAGCTAATAACGCGCTATAGGCTGGTATGGTCAAGCATCCTCCTACGCCGAATAGCAGGTAGACAATGAATAGCTGTGTAAAACTGCGAGAAGTGAGGAATAGAAGGGTCGAGGGTATGAAGAGGAAGTAAGCAGTAAGTATGGATCTCTTTCTACCAATTTTGTCTATTACCTTACCAAGCGGGAATCCAAAGATGAGCGTGGTTGCTACCCACGCAGTGTTAATGATGCCCCATTGCATCTTGCCAACTCCAACAACGTCGAACACGTAGAGTGCGGTGAACATACGAAACATTGGTTCTTCAAAAGCGCTCACTAAAAACGCGACAGTTACGAATTTGAGGGTAGCTGACATGTCTTTCCATGCTTCTCTTATTGCACCCAAAGAATCTTTGAAAGCCACCTTCAGTGCTCCGAGCTGTATCCTTTGAGGATTCTCAAGGGTTTCTCGCAGAAAGAGCAGCCTTATAATCGCTGCAGCTAGTATACAAAAGAAAATTATCGTATAAACTATTCGCATACCTGGAACAATGCCATAGGTCTCCACTAGGATACCTGCGATTACCGGTGCCACTATCGTGGGTATGTTAGGGATCACGTTAACAGCTGCATATCCCATTCCCCGCTTTTCAGAAGGAATAGAGTCAGCGAGTATGGCATCGAGAGCAGGTTGATAGATCAAGGCGAGATTAGAAATTATCATTCCTATGAGGACGAATCGCCAATCTGGAGCAAATAGGTAGAAAAGAAACGAGAAAGCGATGACGAAGGTCATCATCACAATGATTTGTCTTCTACCATACTTGTCCGCGATAACGGCCCCAGGAATCCGAACCAAACCCAACACCATAGCACCAACAGAACCCATCATACCAATTATCTCTGGAGGTGCCCCAAGCTCCCTGAAGAAGGGGGATTCAAACGAGAATGTCATTGAGAACGTGAAGTAGACAAAGAGCCAACTAACAATAAGAGTAAGCAGGTTCCCTCGCATAAAGGAGAACTCAGCCCTAATCTTTGCTAGAAAGCCTGTCAATGTTGCTAAAGCTCCTGAAAGTCTTCTCAATATAGGAAACCTACATATATTCACTTCGTATGAGCGAAAACCACTGTCAAACGATCTCCACGCAGGTCATCATTTGGATATTTAGACGCATTGAATTTAAAGGAAAAAAATAGTGGGGTATCATTTTTCCTAGAGCAACGCAATACAGAACAAGGGTTTACACCTGCTAAAATCAACTTGTTTCGCAATTGCCTTCTTATGACATAGTCTAGGTAGGCGTCGGTCAAAGCTATGTGTACGTGCGGAGAATTGTAAGGGGAATATAACATTGAGAAAAGGGAGTTTGCGGGAATATCTCCACTTTGACGTGAAATATCTGTTTGAGAATTCGCCTGTGATCTGTATGAAATCAGGGCAATGTGCGTACACGTGGTTAAGCTTCCTCTTTTCGAAAAGGCTTTAAAACGCAACATGCTCTCCTTTCTATCTATCGCCATATACATAGAGCTGGTGATTACATGAGTAAGAAAGTGCTAGTAGCCCTAGGTGGAAATGCAATCTTAAAACATAAAGAAGAAGGAACGGCTGAGGAACAATTTGAAAATGTGAGAAAAACCTGTGAACATCTTGTCTGGCTGATTGAAGACGGATATAAAATCGCAATAACTCACGGAAACGGCCCCCAGGTTGGAGACATCCTTCTCAAGAATGAACATTCAAAAGATCTCTTGCCACCGATGCCCTTAGACATTTGCGGAGCCCAAAGTCAAGGCATGATCGGATACATGTTACAACAATCAATGCGGAATGAAATGAACAAAGCTGGCATAAACATTCCAGTTGTATCTCTCACAACACAAGCAATAGTTGACAAAAACGACATTGCCTTCAAAAATCCCACAAAACCAATAGGACCATTTTACAACTCTTCAGAAGCTGAAAAACTGAGAAGAGAGAAGGAATGGGTGATGGTTGAAGACAGTGGGCGAGGGTACAGACGAGTGGTGCCTTCGCCTCAACCAAAAGAGATAGTGGAAAAAGACGTGATTAGAACGTTGTTCGAAAGCGGTGCAGTAGTTATTGCGGTGGGAGGAGGAGGAGTTCCTGTGATAGTTAAAAATGATGGCAGTTTAGAAGGTGTAGTAGCTGTGATTGACAAAGATTTGGGCGCCCAAATATTTGCCAGCGACATAGGAGCTGAGATTCTTCTCATGTTGACTGATGTCGAAAAAGTTTCCATTAATTACGGAAAATCAAATCAAGTTGACCTAGACGAAATAACTATAGTCGAAGCTAAGCGGTATCTGCAAGAAGGACATTTTGCTCTTGGGAGTATGGCTCCTAAAGTTGAAGCAGCTATAAAATTTTTGGAAGCTAGAGGAGAAAAGGCAGTTATATCTTCTTTGGAAATGGGAAGGAAAGCCTTGGAGGGTAAGGCTGGCACAACAATACACAGCTAGCGCATAATAGGCAGTCTTGTTTAGATTTGGATTCACTAACAGCAATATTTCCTTAAAGAAACATAACTTAAAGACGCTGCCATCAATCAAGTCTGTTGGAGGCAAATCCTATGGGAAAGAGAAAAGCTGTAATAGTAATAGGCTTAGTTGAAGAAAGCGCGGGGACAACAAAAGAAGAAATTGAAAAAGAGATATTTGAAAAACTCTCAAAAGCCTCTCTTACAATTCCATGGCTAAAGAACGTTAAAAAGCCAAAGCCATGGAAAACTAACATTCAAAATTCTTTTTTTCTTAATCCTAAGGCTCTACTTAATTCGGAACGTAATGGTTACTCTAACAAGTTTTAAATAGAAAAAAACTAGAACACAGTGAGTAGGTGATATCTTGAAAAAACTAGTTGTGATTGTCTTGGCTTTGGCGATTCTTTCGATTGTATTGACACCGTCAGTTGGCGCGTCTAGCTACAATGTGTATGTGGACAAGAGAATCTACAATCCAGGTGAACGCGGTACGATTTATATCGTAATAGACAATGATGCAGATGAGCCTATAGAGATTAAGAATGTAACAATAATGTTCAGCAACTGGCTTAGGTTAACTGAAGATGGTTGGGATGAAAAGGGCAATTTCTCTATTGTTTTTGATGAGTCAATCGCGGTACTCAGCAACACAACACATGCCCTTGATCCTATTGAGTTTACGGTGCCAGATGATAGCAGAGCTGTAACTTCATCGGTTTATATAGGTTTAGGAACTAGCAAAGCAATCTCTTGGGATTGGCACACAGTAAGTAGCGCGACTGTTTATCTTGCCCAACCTGAAAACCAAATATTGATCAGAGATCTAGACAACATAGTGATGCTTCTTACAGTAGTAGCAATATTAGCAATTATCGGCGCCATCATCATAGCTGCAGCCGTCTTTCTTTCAGGACGTAGACCTGGGGTTACGTGGCAGAAAGAGCAATAACACCTACCTTCACTCTTTTTCTTTTTTTCACTCCGTTGTCTTTAAGTATCTGCACAGGTAACATGTTAAGAGCATTGTACAGTCTGGAGGTGCATTCCGCTCGGTAAAGTTGTGGTCACTTGTGCGTGGCCTTACCTTAACTATATGCCTCATTTAGGCACTTTGATAGGTTCGATTCTCTCGGCAGATGTTGCTGCTCGTTATTATCGATTGAGAGGAGATGACGTAGTTTTTGTAAGCGGCTCCGACGAGCATGGAACACCCGTGGAAGTAGAAGCCGTTAGATTGGGTATTCCGCCAAAACAGCTTACAGACAAGAACCACGCAAAGGTAGTAAGCTTATGGAAGAAATGGGGTATTTCCTTCGACAACTACACGCGAACAGAAAGCCCTGTGCATAAAGCATTCATCCAAAATATTTTCTCTAAAATATACGAAAAAGGCTACATCTTTGTTCAAGAAACCGAATTACCATATTGCCCAAACTGCAAGCGCTTCTTGCCAGACAGATTTGTAGAAGGCATCTGCCCCTATTGTGGCGTTGAAGGTGCCCGGGGGGATCAGTGTGAATCTTGTGGTCGTCTTCTTGAACCAGCAAAACTTGTCGACTTTTACTGCACAATCTGTAAGTCCACACCGACAATAAGGAAAGTGAAACATTGGTATCTTGACCTACCAAAATTCGCTGATGAACTCCGCCAATTCATAGAAAGTAACAAGAGACTACCCTCTAACGCAAGGAAATTCAGCCTGAACATAATCAACGAGGGTCTCAAGCCCAGAGCAGTAACCCGAGATAACAAATGGGGAATTCCAGCACCTTTTCTAGGGGCAGAAAACAAAACGATATATGTCTGGGTTGAGGCGGTTCTCGGGTATGTCTCGGCCACAATTGAATACTTCAAAAGCCGTGGAGAGGAAAAAAGATGGCGCGAGTTTTGGTTTAACAAAGATGCAAAAACTTTGTATTTTATCGGCAAAGACAACATCCCTTTTCACGTAATTATCCTTCCTGCTTTGCTTCTTGCGATAGAGGAAGACTATAACTTGCCATGGAATGTTTCTTCAACTGAATTTCTACAATTCAAAGGCGAAAGGTTTTCTAAAAGCCATAGAGTAGGCATATCGATAGACGAAGCATTAGAATTGTTCTCAGCAGATTATTGGCGCTACTTTCTCATATCCACACGCCCAGAAACCAAAGATGCGAATTTTTCATGGACAATTTTCATAGAAAAAGTAAACGCAGATCTCAATGACACTTTAGGCAACTTCATACACAGAACTCTAACATTCGTTAACCAACATTTTGCAAACACGGTGCCAAAAGCACACAACCTTGGCGCTTACGACAAACGTATTCTCAAATCTGTGGAAAAAAAAGTGGCAAAGGCAGCGCAAAACCTAGAAGACTGCAAACTGCAAGCAGCTCTGAGAAACATTATTGACATCAGCCGTATAGGGAACAAGTATTTTAACGAGAAAGAACCGTGGAACCTCGTCAAGACCGACAGACAAGAAGCCGCAAATACGCTCTACGTTGCTGTCCAAATTGTCAAAACCCTAGCAATAACTCTTGAGCCATTCATTCCTTTCACTGCTGTTAAACTCTCAACTCTGCTCAATCTGACGGATGAGATGCGTTCACGGAGATGGAGTGAAGCAACAAAACTTTTACCTTCAGGTCACAAGATAAGGGGGTCAAAACCGTTATTTAGCAAGATAGAGGTCACCGCGAAGGAGTTGCAAGACAAGTTGGAAAAAACAAAAATTACGCCGTCAACTATAACATTTGAAGAGTTCTCCAAGCTCGATTTACGAGTAGGCAAGATCATTAAGGCAGAAAATGTTCCTAAATCTAAAAACCTTGTGAAGCTAACAATTGACGTAGGTGCTGGAGAACTAAAACAAGCTGTGGCGGGCATCGCTCAGCACTATGAGCTAAAAGAGTTGGAAGGCAGGAACATTGCAGTTTTGGTCAATCTTCAGCCTAAACATATCTTCGGCTTAGACTCAGAAGTAATGATTTTAGCAGCAGAAGACGACAAAAACATTTCAATCCTTATACCCATACCCGACAAGCCAGTTAAGGCAGGAAGCAAAATAAAGTGAAACCTCTTTGCCTTTAAAAATTGACATGCACGTTCACACAAAATATTCTTTCGACGCCTTCATTACACCTAAAGAATTGGTCATTTACTCAAAAAAGCAAGGTTTAGACGGAGTTGCCATAACTGATCATGACACCATCAATGGATTACAAGAATTTAGCAAGATTAAAAGCCTACTAGTTATTCCCGGCGCTGAGATTACAACAAAGCAAGGTCATGTTTTGGCAATAAACGTTAACACCACTATTAAAACTGGTCTATCTTTCGTTGAAACCATTGATCAAATACATGATGCTGGTGGACTAGCTATAGTTGCTCATCCAACAGCGTTCTTTAAAGGAATTGCAGAAGAAGAGCTTGATCAAAATTTCGATGCAATGGAAGTCATCAACTCTTCTGCAGTACCATTCTCCTTTTCAGTGCGTAAGAACCGAAAAATGGCGGATAAACTTAATTTTCCTCAAACAGGAGGAAGTGATGCTCATTATGCGCTTGAGGTTGGAATGGCATACACTGTTATCGATGCTGAAAAAGAAGTTGATGAAGTCGTTAAAGCGATAAAAAGAGGTGCTGTGGTGCCTTTTGGTAGATCAATACCTTGGGGTGTGAGGTTGAAAAGAGTGTTTCTACGCGCTAAGAAAAGGTAAAGGGGAAGGGTTTAGGTTTCAAAGTTTTCCAGTTGGTATAAGCCAAGATCTACTGGTAGTTTTTTCTCAGGTTCTGGATATGGTTCTAGGTTGAAAAGCTGAGGTGTTATTGAACCAATCCCTCTCAGTTTATGCGGTGGGTTGATGCCAGTCATTACCAAAGTTACTCTGATTCTTCCGTTAAACTCTGGGTTCACTCTTGCACCCCAAATCACCTGAGCATTGTTGTTCATCATCTCTGTTATGATCTCTCCTATGTGGTTTGCTTCTTCAATTGTCATTTGACTATCGCCAGTGACGTGGATGAGGGCGCCTGTGGCTCCTGCACAGTCAATGTCCAACAGTGGGCTTTTTAGTGCGTTGCGTACTGCTTCTTCGGCACGGTTAGGTGCATTAGACTCTCCTATTCCTACTACCGCAACTCCGCCATGTTTTACAATGGTTCTGAAGTCAGCGAAGTCAAGATTGATGAGGCTGGGCGTTGAAATCGTTTCTACTATGCCCTTTATCAGGTTGGCTAACACTTTATCCGCAAATTTGAAAGCTTCATCGATTGGAAGTTGGGGTACAAGTTCCGTTAGTTTGTTGTTGTCAATCACCACTACTGTGTCGCATTGCTGGCGGAGTTCGGTAAGCGCACGAGAGGCTGGTTTCATTCGGCCTTTTTCAATTCTAAAAGGTTTCGTGACTACTCCTATTGTAATAGCGCCCTTTTTTCTACCGATTTCTGCGACTACTGGTGCAGCTCCTGTTCCAGTTCCGCCGCCTAGACCAGCAGTAACAAACACAACGTTCACATCTGTTAGGATTTCTTCTATTTGTTTCCGTGATTCTCCGATGGCGGCTCTTCCTAAAGTAGGATCTCCATCTACACCTAGCCCTCGGGTCAATTTCTCGCCGATTAACATCTTTTGGTCTGCTTGTGATGCGCTAAGGTGAAGTGAATCGGTGTTAATGGCTATTGTGTATATACCTGTAGTTCCCATTTTTGTTAGTTGCGTGACTATGTTGTTTCCGGCGTCTCCAACTCCGATGACTACAATTTTGCATTGATTGGACGCTTGTATGCTATCAGTTGGTCCGAGAGTACCTTGCCACGCGAGTTGGAGAGCTTTGCTAGTTGGTTTTTCGCCAGCCATTTTGTCTCCTCCCCCAAACCTCGGTAGATAACATGTCTCGTATAGCCACACGAATGGCTTCTGCACGATTTGGATAGTATTGTTCGTTTACAAGGCTATCTAATGCTCGAATGTATGGTTCGGGGAGATATAATGTTATTAGTTTCACTGTTTTTATGCCTCCTCCTTTCTGTAGGTATTAGAAAGGCATAGCGCTTTAAAGTTATATATGTATATAACATGCTGCAAATATGCTTAAAACATGTTGGAACATAGTCTTTTTAAGTGTTGCTCTAATTCTCTTTCGCATTCGTGTAAAAGTTTCTCTTTCAAAGAATGTTTATGTTTTTGTTTGTGACTTAAATTTGTATATTTTAATGATGGTGCCGTGATGCGAATATACGTTAAAGGCTTCGGCTGTTCCAGTAGTCTCGCAGATGCAGAGGTTCTTGCGGGTTGCCTCTCGAGTGCGGGTCATACAATAGTAAGTAATCTCCAAGATGCTGAGTTGGTGCTCTACAATACGTGTGCTGTTAAAGCTCCTACTGAAAATCGAATGATACACTTGCTGAAAGAAGTACCGAAGGAAAAGAGGCTTATTGTAGCCGGATGCTTGCCGCTTATAAACTTTGAAAGGCTGAGCAAAGAGGTTCGTTTTGACGGAGTCGTTGGTCCTGCTTTTGGGGAGAAAATTGTTGATGTGGTAAAGCAAATCTCTAAGGGCATGCATGTAACAAGGTTAAGCGACGCTACGTTGAGTATGCCGCGACTCGATTTACCTCACACACATGTCAATCTCAAGATAAGCATTATTCCCATAAACTATGGATGTTTAGGCTCTTGCACTTACTGCTGTGTCCGCTTTGCTCGTGGAAAGCTAAGAAGTTATGGCATTAAAGAGATCGTGAATAAAGTTGAAAAAGACGTTGCAGAGGGTGTTCGCGAGTTCTGGTTAACATCCCAAGACACGGCATGTTATGGGAAAGATGTTGGCACTAATCTAGCCGAGCTGTTAAGGCGTGTCTGCGGTGTTAGTGGGGATTTCTTTGTTCGTGTCGGAATGATGACGCCCAATAACCTTTTAGGCATTATGGACGAGCTGAGAGAGGCGTTTCAAAGCGCAAAAGTGTTCAAGTTTCTACATTTGCCCGTCCAGAGCGGTGATGATGGCATTTTGAGACGAATGAACCGCTTTTATTCAACAAAAGATTTCATCATAATGGTTAAGAGGTTCAAAAAAGTGTTTCCGCAATCAACAATTGCGACAGATGTAATCGTTGGGTTTCCAGGGGAAACTGAAGAAGCGTTTAGGCATACTCGGGAGCTAATTGAAGATGTTAGACCGGACATAGTTAACATTTCTAAGTTCTTTGCGAGACCTAAAACTCTTGCAGCAAGTCTGAAGCCACGTGTACCGCCTTCAAAAGTGAATCAGAGGAGTGCATGTTTGGCTGGCTTGGTTCATCAGGTTGCTTTCGAACGAAACAATGATTGGGGTGGTTGGAGTGGGAGAATATTGGTTGACGAGATAGGAAAGCCAGGGTCGGTTGTTGGGCGAAATTTTGCGTATAAGCCCATTGTACTTAAAAATGGTGATGGACAGAGTTTGTTGGGGCGATTCGTCTCTGTAAAAGTTATAGATGTCTTTCAGTCGCATCTGCTTGGTGAAATTCTGTAATTTTCATGTTAAAGTTTTGTCATATTTGCCTTTTTCAGCATGTTTTCTTTGCCTTTTTCCGGGTAAAGAACGTTTAAATATTCTGGTATAGCTATTACAGATATAGTGGGACGCGAGAAAGGAGTCTGGTGAGAAGGGTTTTGTTTCAGAGAGTAGGTGAGGTGAAGCTATCTCACAGAGGCCGATTAGATATTATTGCCAGTATACTTACTTCTGCTGCTGGTGGGGTGCGGAAAACCTCTATTATGTATAAGTGTAACCTTAGTTTTAGGCAGTTGGAAATCTATTTGGGTTTACTTTTGAACAAAGATCTTTTGAAAATGTTCACGAAAAGAGAGAGTGTGACTAGCCAATTTTTTGAGACTACTGAGAGAGGCTTGGATTTTCTAAAGGCCTACCGCAACTTACAGGCTCTTATGTCGGTGTAGCTTTTTAAGAAATTCTGTAAACACTTCTGATAATTTTGCTTTTTTTCCTTTCTTGTTAAGTTCAAGAAAAGAGTAATCTGCTAGGAAATCAGTTACTATTTCTACTTTAAATTC